>Ga0209611_10000050_pt1 | contig 116484 bp, 83 predicted proteins | sample S1TSphgellanicum_3_FD_187693 | JGI IMG/M metagenome (GOLD analysis project Ga0209611, IMG submission 187693) | Host-associated microbial communities from peat moss isolated from Minnesota, USA - S1T2_Fc - Sphagnum magellanicum MG (SPAdes) (version 2) | ecosystem: Host-associated > Plants >... | reverse complement strand
AACATAATGACTAAACCTAATGGTTACACCTAGTGATTAAAATTAGGTAGGTAAATGGGTCGATAGGGAAATAAATAATATGTTGGTAGGTGGGTAAGTAAGTACGTAGGTTGTATAAAAGTGAAAAATATAGGTACGTATGTAGGTATGTCAATAGGTAAATAAATAAAAGGTAGGTGGGTGGGTGGGTAATAGGTAGGTAAATAATTAACTAAATAAATAGGTGGATGAGTAAGTAGGAGGTAGATTCGTAGGGTAGTAAACCATGTCGTATTTGATAAAAAAATCATTGGCCATCTTGACTAAATGTTCAACTTAACTAAAGACCATTGGTCATTTTTACTAAAAATAATTGATCATTTTGATTAAATATTCAATTTGACTAAGGTTGTACAACTTGACTTATCAATTTATCTTGAATTTTATTTTAAAGCTTAGACCTTATGTTTAATGTGTACAATAGTTTTGTTTTATAGTAATTTATGATTTGAATGGTTTTAATGCAAATGACCATTTTGAATGGATAGTTTGAGTTTTCAATGTGGTCTGAATATACATATATTTGCAAAGCTTGGAATTTTATTGCAAAAATGAACTTATGTTTATTGATATAGTTACTAAAATATTTCAATTCTTTGAATAAAATTACCTATATGTTTTTTTCAAGATGTCTATTTGAATCTATTTGTTTGAATATGTATGTTTGAATTTGTTTGAATATGTCTATGATCTGAATGTCTATCTATATGTCTAAATACATGTGTATTTTGAGTATATCTATTTGTAACATCACTTTCAACTTTGTTATGGAACATGGACCTTGTGTTAGCATTTGATGCCCTTATGTCAACCTTGATTAACTTTTGTAACTTTTCAGCAGTGATCATAAATGACTTCAAGCAAATGGGCTTGAATTTTCAAAGTGGTCATGGCCATGTACATATCCAAGTTTGATGTTTGTTTTTGGTGTTGTTCATCTTGAATTTTGTTTGAAAGCTTGGACCTTATGCTTGATGTGTACAATAGCTTTGCTTTATCGTAATCCAAGGTTTGAATTTGATTTTAATGTAAACAACCACTTTGAATTTTCAAAGTGGTCTAAATATATCTTTGCAAAGATTGGAATTTTATTGCAAAAATGACCTTGTGTTTATTGATATAGTCATTGGAATATTTCAATTCCTTGAATAAAACTACCTATATGCATGTTTCTTTCAAGATATCTATCTAAATCTGTTTGTTTAAATGTGTTTAAATCTATTTGTTTGAATGTCTGTCTGAATATGTCAATCGAAATGTCAATCTATCTGTCTAAATGTCTGAATGTTTATCTAAATATATATTTGAATATGTGTATTTTGAATATATCTATTTGTAACACCACTTGTAGTTGTTGTTTATACTTTTGTAGCTTTTCAATAGTCATCATAAATTATTTCAAGCAAATGGGCTTGAGTTTTCAAAGTGGTCATGGCCATGTACATATCCATATGTGTTGTCTTTTTTTGGTGTTGCTCATCTTGAATTTTATTGTAGTGTTTGGACCTTATGCTTAATGTGTATAGTAGCTTTGTTTTATAGTAATTCAATGTTAATTAGACATGATAAAGCTAGTGCATTTAGGATGAATGGTCATGGCTACATGCATCAACTAATTTAGTTTATTTTCTAGTGTTTTGCAGCTTGAATTTTTCACTACTTTCAATTTGGCAAATCTAGATGTTCAAGTTCAACTCACTTCCTTCCAATTGCTAAGGCCTTGGTTTGTCAAGCGGTTGAAACAATGGAATACTTGTTGTTGTAGATACCATACCGAGTTGAGGGAGTTGATGTTGGGAAAGGGGTACATGGAGATTGTGCATGTTCATGTGAAGTATGTAAGCCAAAGATAAGGTTTGTAGGTCAACAATCATGTTGTGCTCACTTGAACCTATTTAATGGGATTACTAATTTTATGGATGTCCATTTTTTGTTCAAAGGGGGAGTTTGATTTGTTCCACAAAAGGGTGTGTTTAATGGGCCAATGTCAGGATTATGGGGTTGAAAAATTAAAGTTATGTCCCACTAAAACTTCAACAGAAAAGTTGCTACAACAGTGATGCATAAGGTACATGGTTGTTGGGAAGAATAATAATGGTCAAGACAAAAAAATGTCACAAGTCTAGTATAAAGATACAACTCCTACTAAATTAATAGCCTAGATTTGAATCCACAACTAGGTGATTTCATTATGCATAATTATGTGTCATAGTGGCAAGAAAAGGAACTTAGAAACTACTTACAACATATACCTAAAGATGTTGTGGTATCATGCATAGACTTTTTTGATAACTATGTTTTCATGGTGCAAAATGAATAACAAGGTATGCATTGGTTTAGTTTCTAGATCACTATTTTGGTGCATATTACATAATGATGGAACAAGGATTTTGATCTAGTTGAACTTGGGTCCAAAATCTTAAAAAATATTCATTACCACATTTATGATGAAAAAGAACATGACACCTTTTTTGTCCAACATGCTTTCAGATTACAATGGTTGTTTATGAAAGAAAGGGGTTGTTTTCCTCAACATCATGTGGTGTGGTCTAATGGGTGTGTTGGTTAGTTCAAAAGCACACAATCTTGGTTTTTTATATCAAGGTATCATAATGAAACAATTTGTAATGAATTCACAAGTGGATGCCAGATGACATGGAATTACTTTGCTACCGGCCACGACAAGGGGGAGGTAGATGGAGTGAGAGCTTTGTAAAAGCAAGAGCTCAAGAAAAAATAGCTAAAGCTTAATGGGATGAAAATTCAAAATGTGCATGAAGCTATCATTTTTTTGAAAGCAGAATCACACAAGTTTCATGCCTCTCATCTTGCTACATGGTGTGGTGTGGTCAACAAATCCTTTTGGGAGGTTAAAGAGGGTGACATTAATAGAGCACAGGCTTTTGAATGTTCAACAATCAAAAGGAGCCACAAAGCTCATCAAGTGCAAAATGTCAATTGTCAAGACCCAACCCAAGTGTAATATAGACACTTAACATGTTTTTGCCCATGTTGTGTGGACAATAATTTAGAGCTTCAATGTGAGCAAATTCACCTTGTCCCACCATGGATTTTTGCAAGGCTAAAACATGTGAATTGTCATGATGTTAGGGATAGAATACGAGAATGCAATCAAGAAATAAAGTTTGGATCAAGAGGAGAGCAAATTGTAGATGACTTAGTTGTGGGGGATAATGTTGTTGTTATATGTGAGAGCTTTTGGTTATTGTTGTGTGACAAGCTTGTTCACAGTGTAAAAAAATCATACATAGATGACCAGGGACAAACTTGGTATGAAGGTGACAATGTGATTAAATGTCTATGGTATGAAGGGCTTTGACCTAAGAGTTGAACTTATTATCTTCCTAGGAAAATTCATCACCAACCATAGTTTTCTTTCACTTAATTGTAACATCTAAATTCCCAATGCCTTCAATTACTCATGTAGTTAGAAGTAACTTTGCAACATATGAACTTCCTACAAAAGTTCTAGGGATCATTGAATAAGGCATTGATGTTTTTAGATTGCTCAATGATTAATTTTGATGTGTTACATGGATAAGTTAGCCTTGAGTGTTGTGAATTTTTTAATAAAATCTTCAACTGGATTTTGTGTTGCATTCTTTGGATAATAAAAATGTGGTGATGAACTTAACATGAAATGTTTCTAACATGAGTGAATTGTTTGTGCTTGATTATCTTAACTGTTACTATTCAAGAGATTTATTGTTCTTGTTAATGTGGTTATATAGTCCCCAAAGTGTTTTAATTTTGTTCTATTTTTGTCTTGTAAAAGTTGTAAAATCAGTTTCAATTAAGCAACCATCACCAAAATTAGTAGCTCTTCTTTGCTAAAAGCGCTTTATGATGCCATTCAACCAAAAGCCCAATTTAGCCTAAGCATGTCAAATATTGCTTGCACAAATGGCTAAATTGGCCATAATTGTTTAAAATTAATGGCAAATGTGGAAATTTATTAAGGGGTCCAACAAACGAACTTTCCTTGTGTCTTTGCAGCATAATCATATGGCACGTTTGGTTCATGATTGTCTTATCCATTATTGTTGAAAGCAATAGTTACATTTTGCAAGCCATTTATGTTTTGTAGGAAGGTAAAACATAACATCTTAATGTTTGTTTCACTTAAAAACTTTCTGCTACATTTAAAATGTGTTCTACACCTATAGATTTGGTATTCTATTACTTGTGTAGAGATCAAATTTGTGTAATCCTAATGGCTTCAGACAATAATGACCTTGAAGTATTAATAGTAACATGGGTTACAATGACTCATGGTGTATATCATGCATAAATAGATTTAACAATAGACCCAAACCTAGATTGTCATCAACTTACATAATGGACTTGGCTCCATCAAAATTCAGCTTATAAGAGTTCTTTACAACCTATCAGAGGTGCAACATTTGCATAGATTGATTAGCCCTTCCAAATTTTCATATGCCAACATCCCACATGCAAAAGTTGTTGACAGTGAGTAAACCTATTGAATTTTAAAGTTTGTCCCTATTTCTTGTAATTATGTGTTGTGACTTGATTAATTTTGCAGCACCATGTGTTTTTCTTGGCTTTTCAAAATTGCATGCTTTTGGAGGTTTGCTTTTACTCATTTTCATTTTTTCAACCTTACTAGGCTTTTCTTGTACTACAAAGTTCTTCTCAACTAATAGCTTGGTTAAAAATGCTGCCAAGATTGTGATGATATGTTCTTTGGACACATTGTTACCTGATAGCAACATATTTAGTTCAATTTGATGATCTACCCATGCTAGCACGTCAAGTATCTTGTTTAGGTTCAAACCATTGCATACATCAGCTGAAGTACCTTTTGACTATTTACATGCCAAATTTCTATATTGCAAGGTGAAAGTATCCTTGGGTGGTACCATTAGGCACCACCTCAAGGAATGAAAAAAAAACCAAAAACACCCAAATCATTTTCCTAGGCCTTTTACTTTAAATGTTTTCACAACTATAATTTTTTTTTTCTCATGTTTATCAATTGCATGCACTAATATATGGCTTGAAGTTTATTTTGGAATTTTTTTAATTGTTAAAAATGTGTATTCTTAATTAAAATGGCACCTTCATAAATTGATAACCTTAACTGTGGAAATTCATAATTAAATTATACTTATTCAATTAATTTCCTAATAAAAACCTAAAACTAAAATGATTTCCAAATTACCTTAGGAAAAAAATTCCCAAGAAAATTCCCAAATTATGTTTCAAAGTTTTTTTCTTAACTAAAAAGTTTAAGGAAAGGAACCAATGTTACATTCTTAAAACTTTTTCTAAATGCAATGACTAGAAACATTGAAATACAAAATATTATTAATATTATTAAAATTTCAAAATATATGGAACCTAATAAATGTATTCATTAAGAAATTTATGAAAATATTTATTTAAGTGTTTCCTACAATTTTCCAAAATTTGATGGGTCCAAGAAAATCAAGGTGTGACAATTCCTAGTGGTACCACCCAAGGAAACTCTACCTAACAAATGGTGATACTAGCTTTTGCCTAATTGCCAACGTTGGTGTTTGAGTGGAAGGTCTTTGAGTCATTGGGTTTTGAGCATTTTGACTTTCAACTTCAAGCAAAACACTTGTAGAAAGACAAGTGCAACAAAAATAAATAAATAAATAAAATTATATGTATATATTCATCAAACATGAACATCAAGCATGTAGCAATTTGTGCCTAAACATTTAACAAGCATTCAGAAGTGTTTAGTTCACTAGGGGTTTGGAACTTACAAATGAATTATCCTTTGTTACATTTTTTAGGGAATCCTTTTTTTTTGTTTTGTTTACTCTTCAATTGAAAGCTTCAAAGGCTTCAACTTATCTGTTGGTGGATCACGATCCAATTTTGGCAATTCTTGTAACAAATGCTGAGTTGACATAGGTGAGGTTACAATGCACTTTGTGTCAAGTGCTAAACATGCAAAAGATTTTGTTAATGACACCACTACAATACCATTTCTTACATTTGAGCATGATAACACATTCATGGGGTTGGAGAATGGTGTGTTATCAATAGTTGGTATGTAAGTCACATTTGTTGACCCATACCCAGTATGGGTTGGCTCTATAAACATGACATCTGCAAACACAACACAAACTAGTTAGCCACGAAAATTTGGGTCAAGACAAGTTAATTAAGGGAAAAGTTCAACTTGTGTACTTGGCAATTATTTAACATGGTTATTTTGAGCTTACCATATGTGTCCATCTGCAAACCACATTTTCCAACTTCTTTAACCTTCTTGTACATATCCTCCCAAATGTCTTTTAGGTTCATATCTTTAGCTAATTGTGTTAAATTTTCATCTTTTTCTCAGATGCCTCAAAAGGTCCACCAATTACAGTGCAACTTTTACATACAAATTTTGCACTTGTTTGAATCTTTCAACATGGCAGCAAGGTAGAATGGGTGAAAGGTGTGCTTGCAACTAGTTAATGCAACATCACCACAATGATACCATTGATTACAATAACCACATGCCTTGATGACAATGACATTGCTTCCATCATTTTTTAATGGCACATCAACATGAAGAATGGGTTGAAGCCAAAATGAAATACCATTTCCTTTTTTCATGTTGTTCAGTTCAACCTATATATAGTCTTCTTCTTTGATGAGGTCCATTTGGGTAATTGTCACCTTCTCCAATTCTTGATATGGGTCAAAACAAAATAAAGAATACCAAAAAAATAGACGTCTCCACTTTAACCCTACGCCTCTCATATAACTACCATAAAATAACATCAAATTAGGTGAAAGTATGTGTCAAGTAGCATTAGTTGGTTCTATTAAGTTTATAAGAATCTAATTCTAAGAAAATTAAAAGCAAATGAATTTTAAAAGTAAATAAAAAATACATTTGAAATCGATTAAAAAATATGTATTCAAAGGTCTACTTTTTGGTTAGAAAAATTAATGAAATTGATATGTAATAAGTTAAGAAATGAAGATCAACATATGTTTTAGCAAGGCATTAAAAAAAAATCTATTTCCTTTTTATAAGAACCTACTTGACATTTACTTGAAACAAAAAGCCCACAATGAAAAATAGACATCAAAAGGTACTTGTATTTTGAAAAACCTATTTAAAACCTACTTTTACAATTTGAAATATGAAAATCAATGCACATTAAGGTAAACATATATCATATTTAATCATTGAAATGAAAACATTCAATGTTCCACAATTCTATAATGGGTTTTGTTGTTATTTTAAATTTCCTTCTAGTTTTGACAAGGTAATCAAGTTGTTCACTTTATCTTGCTTACACCCTTGTATTGTGTGACATTCTTCTTCTACCTCTCTATACAAGGATTCACCTAAATAATTTTTAACTTCTCATCCTTAACTATCACTTTTAACACATCCAACTCCTTCTCTTTTATGCTTTGACATTGTAATAGTTCCTCCACATTTGGCATACTTATATTTGAACTCTCCATATGTACAAGCTTGTCATATTTAGAAATAGCTTTAACATTTTGACTTGGTTCACATTGATATGTTGGCAATGTAAAGCCAATCATACCCTATGCCCTTGACCAAAGTACACAAGCACATGTGAAATATAGTAACCTTAAACCACTTTCAACATTCCAAACCAAAAACTGAAACTTCATGCATTCTAACATAATGTAGAAAAGTTCACAAATGAAGGATTTCCCTAAACCAAACATAGTTACTTGACATGAAGATTTTTTTTGTTTCAATTCAAAGATTGTTGTTTCAATGGCAACAATATTATCCAATGTTTTTTGAACTATATGCTTTAGATCTCCATATTGAATCAGAGCCCAATCAAGCGTTCTATGCTAGCTTTTCTTTTCAACTGTAATTGTTGCATACGTGTTTTGTTATATTTCCACAATCATGTTTGAGTTTTAATAACCTCTAACATTAGCAACATCTTCAGTTGACACCATTGTTTTCTCACTATTATGATTGTTTTGTGGAGTAAAAGCATTTCCCAAGTCTATAGAATTGATTCATGTTACCAGTGCTTCTTGCAAACATTCTAAACCTTCACTTAGTTCTAGCCTTTCCATTTTCAAAGCTTTCCTAGAATTATTCATGGTTGACCATCATGATTTCTCCTTCGTAGTAAAGGCTATAGCTATGGCCCAATTAATTTTGTGGCCATTGCATTCTACTATCCAACCTCTCACCAACCACACCATGATCTCATTGTTGGTAATGTGACCTATCCCATAAACCCTCCAATACAACCTCTCCAACTTTTTTTTCTTTTCCAAAGGCAATATGGGGTTGGTGGTCTTGAATTTATTAACATTACCAAAGAGTTTAATAATGTCTATAGTTGTTAGATGTTCACCAATCATATCAGTCTTGGGATCTAAACCCTCTACGTGTAACTATTTAATATTTTAAAAAAACTTTAGATCTTGAAATTGGTAGTCGACCCAAGGCCACTTGGGGTATTCCTTATCAATTTCTCTCTTTGATTTCTTTTCTTTCTCATCCTTCCCCATAGCCTTGTACCCACAACATGCACCCAAGGTCCTTTAATTTTTGACTTCACACAATCTGAATGGACAATTTAACATAAATCTAAAAAGGCCCAGGTTGTAGATGCAAATTATAGATACAATACACAAAACACAAAGCTTAAAAGGAAAATATATAACATACATCTACAAAAGATAATCTTCATAGCAATTTAAGGATTGCTTACAGTTTTGAAAAGCTCAAAACTAGTTTATGTGAAGTCCTTTGCCAAGTTCAAACTCCTATGTGAAGGGTGATTACAAGGATGTACTAAGTAAGGTATGTGCTTATCAAAGAACTAAGCATTTTGCAATCCAATCTTCTAGTTAAAATTCACAATGTCTTGCTAAGCAAAACAACAAACACTTGGTTTAAACCCCATGTGCTTCCATAAGGAATGGTAAAATCACCATGTGTTTAAAACAAGAAACAACCTACTTTTACAGAACAAATCATTAGTTTAAAAATTGTTTATTTTGAATTATACAAGATTGTTTAATACAATCCTTTTCCAAGCTCTCCCTCCTATGTAGATTGATTACAATGTTGCACCAAGGAAGGTATGTGCTAATAAAAAAATCATCCACTTTGCAAATCACTCTTCTCCTAAAATTTTTACAACATGTTAAGAAAAGGAACACACACTTGTCACGTGACATTAATACTACATGCTAAAGCAATCCATTGCTTAAGATGAGGACTCAATTCTAAGATATAAATTGAGATGTAATAGAAGGTCCTAAGAGAACCACACAAACACTTTGACAAGTATTAAGTCCAGATCTATGAACCTACACTTTTAATTCATGAGAAAAACAAAAACTCGAATTGTGAACATGAATAACAAATAATTGTACAAGCAAGACGTGTGAAGACAATAATTGCCAAAAAGAAAAGAATTGAATTTTTGTTCAATCCAAAGAACTTGGTAGCACATTTACCTTTTATGAAGATTGTGCAAGTAGCTTTTCATGATGAATAATAAACATTCAAATGTTGTTCCCAAATTAGAATTTGAAATTTTTTTTGGGCAATGTTGAATTCTTGGATCTTTTAACCTTTTGTTTTGTTGTAATCTTGGCAACTACAGACTTATGAAAGGTTGTTGCAGACTTGTGAGAAACTGTTACAAACTTGTGGGAGGATAAATGTGCAATATCTAAACTAATCAACTATTCCATAATAATAGAATGCACGTGTGAATCAACTTCCAAATAGGTTTTTGGAGTTGGCTGAAGTGCAATAATAGTACCAAATTCTTTCATAGAACTTCTTAGTGGTGTGTGGAACTCCTCTTTTTCAGAATCTCCATCAACCTCACCCCGAGCCAATATCTCATCAACATGTCTTGCCCTATTCAAGGTTTCCCATACAACCTTTTCAATTTTTTTGACGAAAGGGGTTTTTGCACACTACCACACCAATGAATTCAATGTTAAACAACTGATTACTCTTCTATTCATATCCAACTTGAAGCTTTGTGCAACTTGAAATATAGAATGTCCAATGTTAAACCTAACTACCATAGATCAAAAACTAAACTTACTTCATGAGGTCTACACAACTATAACTTATTTTTGTTGTCTTGGCGATGTGTTGCAAAAAGGGCGCTTGGAAGTTATGAACAACAAATAGGTCACTATCCCTTCTAACAACATACATGTGCATAACAAACATTAAGCTTGAACAATAAGGTGACTCAAACCTCACACATATTGTGTCGTAAAGAGTGTCGAGCTCTTTTGTGTGCTTCAACTTGTTACCAACTTGAATGTGCACTTGAATCATTATTTCAAAACACGAACTATGATTTCAGAAACACCTTAACCTAAAAAAAATCCAGCTCCAAGTATCACATACACTTTAGATAAACAAAAGGAAATCAAAACAATGAACTATAGGAAATGCACTACAATATTAGGTTAGCAATTGACCTTCAAACATACTCACCACAAACTTCCTACACAATGTTGGTTGAATAAACATGCAACTTCGTGAAATGGAGCTCGGAAATTGATTGCCAAAGATGGACATCACACAAGAAAGAATGAAAGTTTGAGCAAGATCTGAAAATTCTGAAAATTCCAGTTACTTGCGCAAATTTTGGGAGCCCCTAGTCCAAAGCAAGACAATGAAGCCTACATGTGACGAACCTTATGACAAAAAAATAGACTAGGTGCATGGGAACAATTTTGAAACGAACACTCTCATCCAATAGTTTGTTATTTCAATGTGAGTTGACTACATGCACAAGAAAGGTGACTTTTTAAAATTGACACATTAATTCCTTTTTTTTGTAACAACAGCCAATGAATGAAGGCCAATTGTTAATTATTATTGGGCCCAATCCTTGGAAAGGAGGACCTTGGCGTCCCTAGCTCCTTTTATCATGATTGTACCCCTATGTCATTTCAACCAAATTTACAAATGAATTACAATGTAGAAAAAAAAATGAGATGTTATTAGCGTTAGAAATTCCATTGCTTGATGATGATTGTTCATTTGATATGGACATGTCTAGTTCTACACCCAAACCACAAGATGCCATAAGAAAATCCAAGAAAACAGTAAGAGGGCAACTACCAACAAAATATCATGACTATATGACATTTACAAGTGAATTGTCGTTGTTAGATTATCCTAATGCACTAGCTACCCATTAAGGAAACTTTAAGTAATAATGATTTTGAAAAATTGAAAAAAACATTAGATTCAAAATATGATTCATTAATGGAAACACATGGACATTGGAAAATTTACCTTTGAGAGGTCCATAATTAGTTGTAAATGGATATTGAAGAGAAAATACAAAGCCCATGGTGTTATTACCCGCTATAAAACCTACTTAGTGGCTCATAGTTTTACACAAGAAAAAGGCATAAACTATGACAAAAAAATTTCACCCATGGTCAAAATAAGCTCCTTGTGTACCTTATTATCCTTGGCAACAATTTATGATCTCTAAGTGCATCAAATGGATGTGAAAACAACATTTTTTTATGGCCATTTGCATGAAGAAATCTACATGGCACAATTTGAAGGTTATGTAAATCCAAAATATTAAAATAATTACTCAAATGCATATATGGTTTGAAGCAAACATCAAGGATGTGATATGAATGCTTTAATACTTATTTCATTATTAATATTAGATTTTATAAAAAAATGGTAGATTCCAACATTTATGTAAAAAATGAATTATTGCATCAAAAATTTATCATTTTAACTTTATATGTTGACAACTCAATCATAATTGGTAATGACATGGAATTTTTACATGCCATTAAAGAATGTTTAACCACTAGTTTTGAAATGACCTATGAAGGTCTTATAAAAGATGTTGATGAGTGTTTAGGGATGGTTGTCCAAAGAAACATGGACATTAAATCCATTAATATTTCTCAAAACAAACATTTAATAAGAATTTTTAAAAAATTTAATATGAACACTTGATTGTAAACTAATGTTCACTCTTTTTGAAACTAGGCTTAAATTAAACAACAACATGAACCCAATAGATTCCAAAGATATAGAAGCCATGCAAGAAGTGTCTTATTATATGGCTATGGGATGCCTAATACATGTAATGACCCACATTCACCTTAACCTTGCTTATCATGTGGATCAAATGGCCAAGTACATGGCAAATCCAAGCTTAGTGTCATGGGCATGAAACAAAAAGATTTCCAAATCACATGAACAAAAGCAAGCCTAGTTCTAAATCAAGGTCATAATATAAGAAGATCAAGAATAAAAACACAATATGTGCACAATGTGAATGCAAAAAGATTTTGTTACAAAAACATGACAAGAACAGAACAAGATCATGACAGAGATATATATTCAAAACTTATGTTGAACACATTCAAAGTAATGTGGGATTCTACCTCTATTTATACCCATTGGGCACCTAGCTCAAAAAAGTTTTTACAAAAACTTCCAACTTACATGTGGCCCATGTTGACCCATGTGTGACCCATGTGCACCCATATGTGGCCCATGTTTATTCATGTGAAAACTAATAGTGAATTATGAACTGATTAATAATGAATTAGAAGTGAATTGAAATTTAATTACATGAATTAATTGAAACTTAATTAAAAGTGAACTAGAAGTGAATTAAAGGATAATTACAAATGAACTAAAAACCAACTAAAAACTAATTAAAAACTAACTAAAAATGAATTGAAACTAAATTAAAAGTTATTTACAAATTAATTATAAATCATGAATGAACTCCATACTGTTGACATCTATAACACTTAGCAAATTGATTTATTGGAAAACACATATGAAAGTATAGTAAAAGGACTTTAAATTATGAAATAAATTATCAACAAATTCAAGTTTGCGTACAAATACTTTCATCAAATTCAAGGGTGGAATGATGTTAATAGGTAAATGATGAAATTTTTGCAAGTCAACATTATGATATGTATTTATTTTGGTTGGTGGAGCAATATCATGGCAAAGTAAACAACAACAAATAATTGCATTGTCCTCAACTAAAGCAAAATATATTGCAAGTGCTTCATCAACTAGAGAAGTGATATGGATCAAACAATTAATGAAAGAGATTATATTTCATCAATTGGGACCACTGCTTTTGCATTGTGATAATCAATCGTGCATATCTTTGACTAAAACTCTTTGTCATGATGATAGATCAAAACATATTGACATAAAACATCATTATCTTCATGAGAAAAAAAAACATGAAAATATTATAGTTATATACTATCCTATAAAAGACACAATTGACAATGTGTTAACCAAAGCCCTACCTAAACCTAAACACATGAAATGTTTGACTCTTATGAGAATCATTGAACTTCTTGATTAATCTGGACTTGGGTTAAAGAGGGGTGTTGATAGACAACCTAATTATCTAGATTCATTAATCATTTAATTTATTGTTGTGATGATTCATCATCAAGAGGTGTGATCTTTCCTACTTAAGGACTCTCAAGTGTATTCATGTATTCATTGATCATATTCATTAAAGTTATGCGTAAAGTCAGGAAAAGACAGCACTGGAACCCCCTGTTTGGTCACATTGGGGATGAGATTTCAAAAGACAGGGGGGAAAGTACACTGGGCTTAAGAGGGCATGAACCTGAGTTTAGCACCAAATTTGGTGTTAAACTGAGTTCGCCCTCTCCTTTTTTTTCGTGAACGACTTCAACTAATCACTGGTGTATGTGTACTGTAGCTATAAATGTTCTCAAGCCTCCTCCATGTAATCCTGAGTCTTAGTATTTCATACCCTTTTTTAATAAAATTTCATGACTTTGCAGACAACGGCCAGGAGGGGATGAAGCATCAAACGAGGGGTGCAACTCAGGCCCAACAGGGCATGACTTTAGAGATAACTCTATTGTCTCTCTTGAACCTTGGTTTCTCAACACCATGTTTGTGAGTCACTCTTTAAAATTGATTATGTGATGAATCCCTTGTTACACATGCATATGTTTGCCTTGTTATAGTGAAGGTTCACTCTCGTATCATTTGTTAAACAATTAGTGATCTGAAGTTTGAAGAATTCATAGGAGAAGACAAGAAGGCAACTTTTAATGAAGCTACCTAGGCAACTTCACTTGCAACTCTTCAATTTTGAATTGGGTCCTTCCATATGGCTATTACTTTCATAGCTGGGAACTAGCAATGGACGGTCTTTGCCTTAAAGTCTCAAGACGAGGTCACCATGAATGCAAGGATTGATGCTACTGGTGAAGATTGGTCCAAATTGCGTTTTCCAACTTTTCCACATTTGTAACGCACTTCCATGTAGCATGATTCTAAATTTTGGCAGATGTGGGGCTGACTTTAGAATCAACCTGCAGCAAGAAGAAAGCTACAACTGCTGGTTGTCAATGGCCAAGGTAGAGTACAATGGCCAGGCAACCCCCATTTTTTCTTCTTGGTGACAAAGTCTGGATATGAACAACTGTTGATCTGGTGTCAACTTTTGAACAAACCAGCCTGGTCCTGGCATTGGGTCCTCTTTAAAGTCTTCATACCAGCCCTGTCCCGGTAAAGGGTCCTCTCTAAAGGTTTCACGCCAGCTTGAACCTGGTCTTGGGTCCTGTTTAAAACTTTCATACCAGCCTGGTCTTGGCATCGGGTCCAAGCTTGATTTTGACTAGTATGGGGCAAGTATATACCAGGTGGTTACTGACTTTTATGAAGAACCTTGGGGTCCAGTTGGGGTTCCACAACAAAATGGAACCCCGGTTCTGCTTCTGGTCTGCTTCTTGAAAAAAAATTCAGGTTCTGGTTTTGGAAATCAGACGCGCTTCTGGATAACTTGGTCCTGACACCAACAGTTAACTGCCAGTTAACCCCCGGTTTCAGACCTTTTTTCCCCCAAAAAAGTTATTTTCAAAAAATCCACTTCCAGAACCGAGTTCAAGTTTGGTTTCGGTTGCTGAACCAAATCTAGTTTGAAACTGGGTTCCCGTTCAGTTTTTACTAATCAGAACTGGAACCAATGATTCTAACTGGCCACACCGGGTAACTGCCCAGCACTGTTATATAGGGACATACCTTATTGAAACTGGTAGGAAGCTGATAGAAGGCAGCTATTACCTTAGGTCCCTAATCACTACCAGGCTGGTACTGGAACAAGGCTTAAAATATCGTACGAGGTCATAGCGCCAGAGTGAACCAGCACCCACCAGTGCACGAATGTGGATGGATGGTGCACTCATGGGTGCACCTCTTTCGTCTCTCCCTGTCCCTGGGCTAACCAAGGTGGCGAACTGAAGTTGACCTTTTTTTCTCTTTCCTCAGCCCAGGTTGGTTTTTTTTTGGGAACTTTTCTTTTTCCTCAGCCCAGGTCTCACTTACCTACCTACATTTAGACTACTGCCTCTGCACCCTGGCCTCCTCCCTCCCCCACCTACCTACTTACCTGCCCACCCACCCACCCACCCACCCGTCTATCTACCTACCCACCCATCCACCTACCTTCCCATCAACCTATTTACCTATGTACACCTACACATTAAGTCTCCCTATTACCCTCCCTACTAGGGTGCTGGGTCACTCAAGCCAGGTCATAGCACATACCAGCCGTGTAGAGTCCTTGATACCAGTATTGATACCAGGGGCAGGCCAATATACGTGGCCAACACTGATATACAGCAAACTAAAGGCAAGCTCCCGCGCGGATTACTGTGCCGCGCTACTGTTTTGATTTGTATGTTTCGAAAACAAATGACACAGTTAGCCTACTCCCCGAAGAGCAGGAATTACAAGGGCAGACCACAAAAGAGTTGGATACTTCAAGGAAACACCCCAAGTTTATGCCATTTGGGTGACGGATTCAATTGGTTTATAGCCCACGTGAAGCAAGGTTGGACACGCCATTTGGGTGACGGAATGGGATTCGATTGGTTTATATATAGCTCACGAGAAGCAAGGTTGGACATGGATTGGACCAAGCTCCATCCTTGCTCCCATTGGCTAGCTAGCCATCTACAAGCTGGCACACAATTTGTCCCCTACCCTACACATTCCTATGTTGCATTGTCAGCCAAAATTCCATTTCTTTGATGTTATCTTATAGTGACCCTAACAGTGTTCTTTCTTTGCATTGTCACTTCGAGAATCAAGGATAAGCAATGTCCCACTACAAGCTCAATGATAGCGACCACAATAATCAAACCTTGGCAAACATCTGATTTGGACTTCTGTCATGCAGCCCACCTGGATCCCACTTCAAATCACTTCTTCTTGCCTCTGTTGGGGGTTGTCCAAAAGTTGTTCTTGGTGGGGATGGGACTACTAAATATTAGGCTGTCCTATTTCTGGAGCTCACAATAGCATGTACTTAAACTATGGGATAAAATAAAAGAATACATTTGGGGGTAAACATTGAAATTGTGTGAACAACATCAAGAACATTTGGCAAAGCATATGGGACAGCAAAAAGGAATGTATGCTAGGGACACATGGGAACTTTGGGAACAACACAAAGAACACTTCACAAAATATATGGGATGAAATTAGGGAACACATTTAAAATCATTTGCTATATCAAAAAGTGATTACAAATAATGAACATTTAGCTTGTTTGCATGCAAAAAAGATACCAAGAAAAACTGATTCTTTTGAGTTCCAAACTTAGTGTGCATTGCAACTCAAGTAAATGGATCACAAGTTGTTCCATTCGAACTTTCATAAACTGCATGTTTTGACCAAATAAATATCATTTCATAAATGTTATCTTTTTTTTAAAAAACTTTAATATATATTACACTTTTTTCATCCTATTAATTTTCTGGTTTTTGTAATACTTATTATTAATGCATTAATTATATTGATTATATTTTAATTTTGAGAATAAAAATAACCCTATTAAAATTTTAAATGAATTGAATTTTTTACCCACACAATTTTCTAATACAAAAAAAAATCCCCTAAAAAAAGATAAAGAAAAATGATATGGTGATGACTTAAATCTATGCTTGCAATCTCCTCATGAGGATCATTAGAAAAAAATTTGCCTTTATCACACAAAAAATCACAACTCATGAGACCTATATAAAGTAAACTATGTAGTTTCATCCATTACAATGTACAATATGTGACATTTATTGTGACATACAATACTTAAAAATTGCAATTTCACACTAGGTAGTGGCACATATTACAATTGTTAGATATATTTTGCATGTAATATGTTATTTATTTTGAAATAATAAACTTTGATGTCAAACCTTGTGGTTTGTGAGAAATTTGTTTAATGCTTCATTATGCAATTTTTTGTGTTCGTACAAAACATTCAAGCAACATTCATGTTTCCTTGATGATACAACATGTTGCTTGGGGAGAAGGTGAACTATTACTTAAAACCTTTTCACATCTAAAATGTTGGGTAGGTGAAAGAAAGTACGTAGATTTGAAGGATTAAGATTTTTAAAAAGCATACCAAGGGACTTACCTAAGGGTTGTCTAGGATATTTAGGGGTTATCTAGGGGTCACTTAAGCTACTTAATTAAGATATCTAAGGGATGCCTAAGTTACTTAAAGGCCTACCTAGGGCATGCCTAACTTAATTGGGGTACCTATTGGCCTACCTAAGGGCTACCTAAACTAATTAGGGTATCTATGAGCTTACTTTGGGACTAACTAATTACCTAAAGTACCTAGGCTACCTAGATTAACCAAAGTACCTAGGGCTATTTAAAGGCTATTAAATTATCTAGGGCCTACTAAAGGGATGTGTAGGCTACCTAAGCTATTTTGGTTGCCTAGGGATTACTTAAACAACTAAGGTACTAGGGGTTAACCTAGGGGCTACCTAGACTAACTAGAGTACCTATGGGCCTACCTAGGTGTTGACTAAGCTACCTAGAGCACCTAGGAGCTACCTAGGCTTAAGTAGCCTAATTAACATGTAATAATACATCGTGCATATTGTTTAATCATTTATGAACCACATTAACAGTTATAAAAACAATTAAATTTTCATCTATTGTTAGACACCATTAGTTGTAGATGATATGAACACACTTTTCATCTTCATTTGCATCCAAACTAATAGTAATAACATTTACAACTTAAAATCATGTAGTAATTGAATATGTGACTACAAGTCCTTTTTATCATTGTGCCACAAAAGACAATTCAAAGAATATACTTTTAAAAATCGTTAATTTGGATACAAGTTATAAACACAAAGGTTGACATGGATATAATTCTTTGTAGTGATTTTTTAAAAATTGAAGAGGATCTTCATATTGATGATTGAAAGCACAACAAAAGTTGAAATTATGTGAAATCCATGTGTATAACATATTTTGGTGCTTTTGTTTCAAATGTGAATGTGGCACTAAAAATTATGAATTTTGAGGATATTTCTTTAACAAAAGTTATTTACTTTGTGTGGTATAGAGCATGGATGCATAATATAAATGATATATGATCAAGAAGTAAACAAGAAATATTTATATCTAGCACACAATTGTAAGCTATGTATGAAAAATGCAAAATTTTAAATACTATACCAACACATAAATGCCACTATCATGTCAAATGGAGTACTTGAAAAAGGACTTCAACCTTGGACCCCCATCTCATTGTATCATGATTGCACTCATTTGCCTAAATCAATTTATCCAAATTTTAAACAAATTTGATTTTAAAACAAACTTGAACTTTTTTTCCACATAATCTCATGATATTGACATAATCATATACCTCATGGTCAAAGTGACAAGTCTAATTCAAGTATAGTTGTGTAACTAGGTCACAACTATCCATTCCAACTATGTAATCATGGAGGTTAATGTAAATGAAAGGAATTGAACCTTTCACCTCTTGGGCCCCAAACTAATTCCTTAACCATTTGACCATCACTTAAACTTGTGACAAATAATGTCATTGCATATATATATAATCATTTCAATCTTGCATTATTATAATGTAATTATGTAATTTCATATTCTTCAAGAATTTTTCATGTATTCCTCTAGATGTCCATCATTACAATGATATGTGGGCATGCAATCAACGGCATGGACCTTCACTTCTTCCACACACCAAGCCAAACCTTCCTCTTAAGCATTAAATCAATTAAAACTTGGGTGAAAATATATTTTGATGGAAAAAAAAATTCACCAACTTGTGCCATAAACCTAAAAGGCATCAAGTTGAATATGTTCAACAATTTGGTGTTTGGGATCAACTAGTCATCGTCTTCGTTCCTCTTCCCCTTTGACATTGTGTGCTTCAAACCTCCAAAATATCCTAACCCCAAGGAAAATGAATTTAAAAAGGTACAAATTGGATAATAACCCATGAAATGTGCACACACTATGGGTTGATTCTTGATATTTCAGCCAGTATTTTTTATACATGCACACAAAGTTTGTGGAAATAACAAAAAAAAATGAAGGGGTGGGTCCTAAAATGTCTAACATTCATTAAACCTCTAGTTTTGAATGTTGTTGTTTCGGTTCATGTTCAAACCAAGGTTGATGCATTTGTTTTGAAACAATGGCCTTGGTTTGGTGAATGGTATGAAACATTTTTTCCTTTTCGTTCATCTCCAATGTGCGTCTTTTGAAACAATGGCCTAATGAATGGTGGGAGGTGCCAATCAAGTTTAGCAACAATGGAGATGGTAATGGTTGAGTTCAATAATGATGGGAGCAATGACTACTACAAAAACATGTTTTTTTATTAAATTGTTTTATCAAAAAATACCCAAAATGATAGGTGTAAAAAAACCACCTTGTCAATTTGGATGATTCAATTTGGGTTCATTGTTGTGATTAGGATGGTCTTTTTGACTAGCACAATAGGAGATTATTTGATTCCAAGTCATTTTAACTAGCAAATAGTAATCCATTTGACTAGTTGAATTTCTACCTAAATTTAAATCATTTCTATTTTGCATTATTATTTTTAAAATATTTTCAAGTAGGTAGATAGAAAATAGGTTCAAATAGGTCATAATAAAGTAGGTAGGTTGTTGGTAAGCCTATCTTAACCCAACCTATCTAACATAGTTCACTTAATTACCTTAGTTTAGCCTACCTACTTTAGTCCCTTAAACATTCATAAATAAAGGTAATATTGGACTAAGAAAAAGAAGAAGATAAGTATCAAGGTGGGTTGTTGAAACTTAGGAATGGTCAAAATAGGGGAAAAGTAGTAGGACTGAATGGTACAAGGCAGTAGAAAAATATAAAATGGCAGGCTATGAGTATTACAAGCTAATGAGGTAGTCTACCAATCAAACCATTGGGTATGTGGTACTTTAATGGATGGCATGGGCAAGAATTCAACAACTTATGAAAGGGAAAAATATGTGAAAATAATAAGTTAACAAGCATGCACATAAGTCAAAAGTATAATGAATTGAACCTTTCACCTTCACAACAATAAACCAAATCCTTGCCAATATATGGATTACATTGTGACAATTTTTGTAAAGGTTTTTATTCACATCTCTATTTATATAAATAAATAAATAAGTTATGTAATTAATAAATAGGTTGGAAGTAGGTTGATAGGTAAGTTGTAAGATGATAAGTAGGTAAAAGATGTTAAAAGTAGGTACATAAGTACATATAAGGAGGTAGGAGGTAAGTAGGTAGGTTTAAGTAGGTAATAGGCCTAGGCTACCTATCTATTTAAGTATACATATCTAGCCTAAGTGATAATTAAGTAGGTAGGTAAATAGGCCTTGGCTACTTACCTACTTAGGTCTACCTACCTAACCTAGGTAATAACTAGGTAAATAAGTAGGCCTAAATATGTAGGTAGGTAGGTAAACCTAGGCTACCTACCTAGCTTAAGTAATAACTAATTAGTTTAGTTTATTAACTAACATAGGATGTCCAATTTGATTAAAAAACCATTGGTCAAATTTAATCAAACATGTCATTTTGCATTGCCTAACTTGAATACATTTGACTAGAAACCATTGACCATTTTGACCAAGGTGGCCAATTTTTTATTCAATTTGATTAAATGTTTAATTTGATAGATAATCAAATAAGTCATTTTAATCAAATTCACTATTCAAAAAATACACATGTCATTTAGGCCACATGCCCATATGTTCATTATTTAAGGTAGACAAGGCAATCAACTTGGACAATTTAAAACAACCATGAATTGTAAATAGTGAAAATAAGGGGTTTGGTGGTGATGACAAAAAAGTACTTACCTTTTAAAATGGCAAGGCCAATGGTGGGGGATGATTTTCCCATCATCCCTGTGGTGTCCCCTATCACTTACACTATCATTGGCCCTCATCATCTTTTCATTATGAAAAATTGAGGTGATTTGCAACTAGCCTTACAATTGGGTTTTTGAATTGCAAATGGCCATTTGCAACTCATTGTAACTTAATGTATTTTTATGGGTGTGAGTGTTATTAGACAAGTTGCATGAATTACAATGGTCGCAATTCACCATATGTGAAAATGTATACATATCATGCAACTCAATTATAATTACGTAAGAACAACTATTGTGTAATTATAATATAAATAGTTTGTAACTACAATGTTGATGTCATTTTTCATTGATCTATCAAAATCAAACACGTGGCACTATGAAAATTTTTGGGTGAAAATTATTTTATTTTAAAAATACATCTCCACCATCCATTATGATTGTTCATTTATAATGGTCTTAGATTGTGATACGTGGCATAGTCAAAATTTGTCATGTGGCATATAAATTGAATTTTTGTGACAAATAAAAAATAAAAATCTATTTAAGTACTTAGGTTGTATACATAGGCATAAGTAGGTAGGTAGTTAAAGTAAAACTAGGTAGGTAGGACATACTTACATATCTACTTACCTACCTCCTTAGGTAGGTTAAAAAGTAAGACTAATTACTTATTACCTAGGTAGGTAAATAGGTAGCAAGGTAGAGGGGTAGGTGAACTAAATAATAGCCTTGTAAATCTTTTTATTTTATTTTGTGTTATGTCTTTAGGGTTAAGTTTTTTTGAACTCATCCCATATTAACACATGTACTTTAATATGAACACACAAGAAAGACACCTTGTTTATATAGTTTGTGAGATAAGTTCAAGGACAAACCTTATGGGTCAATTTTTTTGATTGCACATTAAATACAAATTGAGTTACAACTTTAAAAAGGCTTTCCCACATTCTTTGTGTTTATTTTTATTCTTAAAAATTGTACAAGTAAATAATTAATTATTTGATAATTATATATGTGAATTAATTATCTGAAATAATCATTTGAATTAATTTTTTGAATAATCAATATAATTTAAATAGTTAGTTAGTTATCAAATAATTAATTTATTTGTAATTTATAATTATTAATTAAAATTATTAAATATGTAATATTCAATAAATTATTGATAAAATAATTCATTATTAAATATTAAGGATTAAATATGAAATTTTTTAGTTATTAATTTATTAACAATTCAACAATAGTCACAAAATAATGAAAAAATAGTAATTCTATAGTGACCACATAATGGCAACAATATTACACAACTAATTGCATCAATGAGAATTATAGCTAACAATTAGTTGCAAGTGTCATATTTCATGAGTGGTGAAAATGCATACACATGGCATGATCATATGTGTCAAAGTCATACACTAATCACAGTGTAATTGTTGATTGTGTGTTACATTTATACTAGTTGTGATATAATTCCCACATGCAATTAAAGTGCAACTTGTTAAAAAGTCAAACATGAATGATTATATCTATATGTATGATGTGTATGTTACACCATATATAGGTCTCCCATTTGCAACTAAGTTGCAACTATAATATAACTCTTTGATTTTTTGACTTGGCATTTTATTTATTAATTGCCCATATTTCATTGGACCTAGTTTGAATAGAATGATTTTAGGTTCCATGAATTGTCCTTTTGAATGAAGTTCCAAAATTAGAATAAGTTTAACCCATTCCCAAGGAAAGAAGAATGAAAATGTGTTTTTTGGATATGTGTCTTTTCAATTATCATTTTTTCAAAACCATTATCAAGATGAGCAAATTTTTAATACCTTTCACACCAATTCACATTCCATTTCTCTGCAATTGAATTTAGGAATTTGAATTCGATTCAAGTTGCATACAATCTCATTCAATATTTTCATTGAAATGGGACTTAGTTTTCACAAAATAAGTTGATTTTTTCCATTAGTTGATCATCACTACTAGTGCAATAGAACGCAAAGCCCAAGTTCATCAATTTCCAAAGGAAAAGGAGATTGGTATGGGGGTAGGTTTGTAGGCCTCAAATTGATATTTTTATTGCAATCTCACCTTTCTCTAAAGGTTGTTATGTGTGTGCCAGTATTCATACACCACAATTTTTATGTTGTTTGGCTTGGAGCTGGAATGTTTGTCAAGGCAAAATGATCCACAACGAAGTATAGTGTTATCCATCACCCCATCAATGTTTGAATTTATTAAATTTCACATGTTTCTTAATATACCACATAATCTTTAAGATGGGAAAACAGTCCAAAAGACCTAGATGTACTCCCAAAATTGGATGCACCATAACAATGGCTGGATGAGTCATTGGCTCTATTGCTTACATCTACAATTTATGACCTACAATGCAATGCATGTGCGTGACATGCTCCACCTTAGAATTACAATTTATTAAGCTTGGTGACTTGGGCTTGGATGCAATAGAGCAGACAATAAATTATTTGTGCCATACCATGCGGTTTAACATGAGTGCTATATATAGTGCCCCATGATCACTCCTTGTCCACCAACCGCTCTCTTCAAAGACAACTCATTAAATTGCATGTATGGCACGGTGTTTAGGGTCTCTTATCTGGGTATCTGTTTTCGTAAGATAGCACCCACTTAGGAACATAGGATATTTGAATTAGATGGGTTGATCATGGAAGTTCTAAGGACATCTCACCTTTAGGCTGCTGTAATCACAAATTCTCAGATCACATCAGCTTTCCATTATGTTTATTCAAATAGCTGTTCTCACAATCATCTCACAGCTCTACCAGTGAAGTATTGATCAATTGTGAGAGTTGGGAGTCGAAATACAACTCACCATACAGTGACATTTGGGTTATTATGATGAGAACATGTGTTCCAAGAGTTCATAACATGATTAATTATATATTTTGTCACCACACTTCCAGGGGACTGTCCTTGCAGCAAGGAACAAGGCCCCATGTCAGTGGCTTTCCGTTAGGTGGCTGTGCTCACAGTTTTAAATGCCAGTTATGTGTGTAACTGTCATTGTAGAGACCCGAAGTTCTGATGTAAGACCCCTCCCAATTAGTAGCCATGAATTCATTTTGGCTATGAGCCTCCTTCACTGCGTGGAGAATCTCCGATTTCCATTTGCTTAAATGAAGGTATTCTATGAGGGAACTTGATGCCAATTTTTGAACTACATGTTCCCATATAGAGTATGCATGAAAAACAATGCAACTGAAGCCATCACTTGTTAATTGGAAACTGCTGAGGCATGATTTCACAAATGCAGCCTCTAACTATGCAAATGACCTCTTTTAGCACAAGTAATAGCATCCTAGAATTATTTTAATTTTAGCGGAAGGCACATTATTTACAATACTATTGCCTCCTAGAAATGCAGGGCATTTCACATTCCAAAAAATGATGGGTATTTTGATTTTCAAACACACCTTGCCCTTTTTTTTTTCTGTGATACCCGTTGGGTATCACCACAAAAATGAAAACCGGTTCTGCCAGGTTATTATGTGGGATAACGCCCTCATATGGGAGCGTTCCCAGTGCAGGTCCCTCCGCCAGCTGTCGCCTCAGGACGCCATTACTTTGTGTCCCGGGAACGTCCTGTCTTCAGGAGTTATCAGCTTCTATATACATCGAACAATGATTCCAAGACTGGCCTGCAGTTGGAGACTTCTGCTTGCTAGTCAGGGAAGCTAACTGTTCACTTCTGAACCTAGGTCTATAGGGTATGAAGGGTAGGCCTGTAGGTAGATTTGTAGAGGAAGGGGTAGGTTTGTAGGTAGGTATGAGGGCTTCGGACAGACAAACAACATTCTTTTGATTGTATAGATGTTTCTATGATCTATGAAATGAAAAGGCCCGAAACAAAATTTACTTGTCATAAAGAAGGTGGTTAATTGTTTTAAGACATCAGTTTCTAAATCATCGGATTCTACTGTTCTAAAATGGTGCACCCAAAACTCTAAAACCACTTGCACCAGACAAATTAGTTATACAGGCAGAACAGTTAATGTGAATGCTTATGACTTTGGCATTAATAATGTTATACATATAATGATCTGCACTAAGTTCATTCTATCAAATACGGTACGCATTGTTTTTCGTTGTGCAAAATTTACAAATCTCGACTTCAAAAAATTAAAATGAATACAATGTTCAAAATTCCTTTTATTAAATTGAAAAACTCATCAAATATTGAGAAACATTTTCTGGGGAACTCTTTGCCATGTTACAACAAACTTTCATAGTATGAGGGAAATTTTATCAACTTTCTACACAATCTTTTACAAACTTTTTGCCAGTTGATGCTAAATCTATTTCAGGATGATTGCTAACTATGCTACAAGACAAAATTGATAAGACAAAAAAACCACCCATTGCATGTTATGAAATGTGAATATGAACTTGTCTTTTAAGAAGAAATAACACTTTTCATATAATGGAGCCCTCATTGCTCTAGATTCTCTTTCCCCCAAAACCCTATTCAATGACATGCAAAGAAAACATTTTGTATGCCACTAAAGTGTGACAGTCTTTATTAGCCTTTCAAAGAAGAAGCATTCCAAAAATGTATGCTAGTTATAGTGAGATTGATGTAAAGGTTTAAAAGTTTAAAAGGTGCCCTGTATTTTGTCAGATTTCACATTGATCTTTCATGGCTTTTGTGGGGCAATATTTATACCATCTATCTTTTTGGACGAGTTCAAAACTAGGTCATGTCTTTTGATGAGTTGTCATTTTATTTGACACAATTTTGACATGTCACAAGAAAAGATGGGTCCAAAAGTTAACCTTGCAGAAGACGGACATGCAAGGAATCTGTTTCTGTCTAAAAGGACAACTCATAATGCCTGAATATTGACATCCCCTCCAATCATTCAGCAACCATGCCAACTCTGGAGCTCCACCGGAGACAAGGTGTCTATTTAGAAGTGCAAATCTTCAGGAAATTCTTGATCCAGACGCTCCAGACCTGGAGACCTACACAAGTAACTTTATGTGGACTGTTTCGATTCTTCATCTTCAACAGTCTTCATTATGAGGCCCACTATGTGAAAGCCCCATGTAAAAGCCACATACTTTCCCCCAAATGTATGGAGTATCATCTTTGCTGTAGTCAAAGCCTATTATGTATGTTGAACTTTCAAGTCAATATGATGCAACCTTGCAAAACTTTATTTATAAACACACCTTAGATTTGGAAAATGTACAAAGGAATAAGAGAAAGGAAAAGGGAGAATTTATAGGATGTCAAATGAGCTCAAATTAGATGTCAAAATCTCTCCAAGTCAAAATCCGATCACCTATAATAGGTTAGTTGTATTTTTCCTTGTCAAAAAACCAGTTGCCTACTATAGGTCAACTGTGATGATGGGAGGTGTGTCCTAAACGGGTGGAAGTTAAGAAGTGGCTAGGTCTAAGGCAACCACACAATTTAAGACAGAGGATGCTTGCATTTTTTGCAATGTGATTAAAATTTTTTGACAAAAAAAAGTAACCAAAACAAAAAAAGGAGGACCTTCTAGCCCTTTCAAGCTTCAAATGGCATTGGCACAATCATGTAAAAATAGATCAACTTGTTTATGTAGAATCCAAATACCTCAATTACCAAAAGGAAGAATTGATTTACTAGGTGTCAATTGTGATAGCTCTTTTATTTAATTTGAGCCACATTGGAAGTAACAAATCTTTGAGTTGTGCAAGATCAAGGAAGTAAATATGTTCATGTTGGGTCGATAATGACAACATCAGTTGGAGTGCGAATGCCATCTTTGGTGAACACAATGTCGATTCATTAATGAGAAGAGTTGAACATGGTTGAAGGAAACACATGTAATTGTTCTTATCCCACGTGAAAACTAGCATCTCATGTAATGGCAACAAAGGTGTCGCAAATTGCATCATGGGTTCTTGGGCGTTCATTGCCATGAACACAATGTAAAAGGTGGATACACACATCAAGAGATACTTGTAATTGAAGGATGTGATAATCCAAGTTGTGTTCAAAGTGTTGTGGAAAAAATTGGGGAAGATAATGAAAAGGTTGGTAAGATTGGCTAAGCTATAAGCTAGGCACCTACCCTTATGCCATAACATGATAAAATTTGAGCATGATGGGCCTTAGATATCTCGTCAAAGAGCATGCTGGAAAGGGTATGATAGCGTAGACATTCCAAGGTGGAATCTTGAGTCAAACCATTTTTTTTTTATAAGTTATTCAAACAAAAGGAGACACATGAGTTGGGGATGGTAGAAAATCATATGCCACCTTGAAATGTTGTTGGGAAAACAATGTGTTGTTGTCAATTCGTGTTAAGGCTTGAAGAAGGAAATGACCATAAACCTAACAACTATGATTGAAATTACAAGAGCCCAATTCTCTAAATAGTTGATTAGGGAGATGACAGTCGTCAATATGAGCTCGATGTCACTGAAAGTTATTAAGAGAGAGGCTTGTTTACAAATTAAAGGTCCTTCTTGGCTATTAAAGGATCTTGGACCCAAGAGGTGCCCAAACATTTTAAGGAAAGAGGAATAAAAAAAAATAAAGGACTTTATGAAGGTGAAAAAAAAAAATGTGCATTGTAAAAAATATGATGGTAGTTGCATGAAACAATGAATTAGAATTCCAAAAGCTACTTAAACATCACCCATTCTAAGGAAAAGGTTCGAATGTCGAACATCCTTTAGTAGGGCATCTTTGATGAATGATGATGTGAATGATGAAGTGCCAAATGGAACCCCCAAGACTCTAATACTTTCTAATGAGGTGGTAAACTGGGATGGGGTGTTGAAGTCAAGCGACGGGCCAAAAGGTGACCATGTTACACATTTCTGAGGTTGGATAAAAAGACCTATCACACAAAGTTCAATTTAAAAATGCTCATATGCAGATGATACAATTGAAGGGGGACCTATGATGTGAGTGGCATTCGTAATGGATGGAAATATATAAGAAGGGAAACAACTAATTATAGAATGCAAACCCTTAAAGTGGGCTAAAGTGAATAATGCCCATCCTAAGGGATCACCTTGTAATATTCCCATGGCAAATGGGATGACTATGACATTACCTTCATGATTATGGTGAATGTAAAATAAAGGAAATTCAAATGCATAAAATGCACAAACAAATGCACAAACAAAGGGGATGAATTGTATGATGTTTCCACCTATTGCATAAAATCTTTGAAATATGATTCCTTTTAACACCAAATTGAAAGCGTTGGCCACGTCTAGTTGAAGAATAACCCAATTACCGTGAAGGTATAGGGTGCACTTGATATCATGGATTATTATTTCACAACCTCCCTTAGTTACAATTCCAAATTGGTGCGAGTAAAAATGCGTTGCAAAAACATCATAGAATTGAAAGCATAAAACATGGCTTGTGAATTGATATAATGGCAAGTGAATCTTTCATTGCAATGGATGAACTCCACTTGAAGGCTTGGTCATGGCCAAAAGGTAGGCCACTCCAAGGACATGTGCAATTTGAGGTGAAATGTGATCCTATGCAATATGAAAACAAAATTGAAACAATTGAGGGAATCCACTTATTGAATCTTCTAAATGAAAATAGTTTTGAAGGTGTTGATCACAGAAAAACCACTTGCCGATAGATGTGGCACATGTTAGAATGTGAACTAGAAGGAATCAAAAGAAAGTTTAAAGTCCTAGTTTAATTCATAGTCTTCTAAGAAAAATGGGAAATAGCCATTTGATTTAGGGTGTAATGTGGTGAAAATTGAAGTGGTGTTAAAGGATGTGGGTGCAAGGGACAATGATGCCAAAATGCGAGTCCTTCAAGAATATTTTTTAGCACATCTAAGAACTAAACTTTGGAAAATGTGTTTCTAAATTGGAAAATCATGTTGGGAAATAAGCATTAAGCGTGAACTTGCCACCAAAACTTAAGTTCACAAAAAAGAAATTTTGCAAGTTTTCCCTATCATTTGTTAAAAATCACTTGAATTGAATATGTGTTTCCCTATGCCATGTTGCCCTTCCACAAAGGGGCAAATTGAAACACATTTGGGGTAACAAAAAGAGCAAGTGCCAAACTACCACATCACAGGGGCCTTGTGTTAGCTTATCCAATGGAAAATGAAATGCCACTTGTACATCATGTTGTAAGGCGATAAAGGTGTAGTTGTACAATCGAAAACGACAAAAGCCTAAATGAAAATACCCAAGGACATCTAATGAGGAAATTTGAATTCAAGCTTATGTAGGCGAGGTGGGAACAAAGGAAAGTATTGAGTTGGGATGGTCACAAGGGTTTGGATTAGATGCTTAATAGGAATGTTAATGACGAACTAACTTTAAGCTAGTGAATTGGTGCCCACAGGTGGGGCAAAAAACTTTAGGTGGAGGTTGTGAACGTGTAGAAGAAATTGGGGTAGGTTGGGGGGGTCTGATCATGGGCAATTATAATGACCAATAGAGTGGAAAGGGGAAGGTCTTACTTGTGTAAGATCAAAGGGGTTTGGGAAAATGTAGGGTTCGGGCCCCACATTCACACAAAAGGCTAGGGGCTAGTAAGGGGAATTAGTAAGTGGTGTGTGGTTTGTTAAAATGGGAGGGGGATTTAATGGGTGGTTTGTGGTTTGCATGGGAAATGGGATGGAAAATAGGTCTATGGTGGTGCAAGGTAAAATAAATGGGTGATGCAACCTACAAGGTTCAATGAAACAAAATGAACGAAAAGGGACATGGGACATTTGGTGCCCATGAAGAAAAAGGCCTACTAAAAACACGTGCCTCACTCTTTAAAAATTGCCTATTGCTACAGGGTAATCTTAAATCTACAAAACCAAACACACACGATTAAATGAATCAAAAGGAAAAAGATAGGAAACCTTCTAGGGAATCCTAAAACTACAAAACCAACCACAAAAAGTTTCCTAAAAATTAGTTATAATGGATTATATACCCTTTCCAAAAGGATCCCAATCTACTTCAAAAATTATGTACAACAAAGTTTCAAATTATATCTAACTTTGCAATGGAAAGTGTGTTGTGCCTTCACATGTTCATAAGATGCACCATGGCACTTTTGGTTGGCTAGTTGGTTGGGTGATCTGATGATATATGTATTTATTGTTGTAATGGCCTTTACTTGCCTTATAAGGACCATTCAATACGAGATGTTGATATTCCCAATTGTTTTCCTTGGCCTAAGTCCCACAATCCACCTATGTCGTAGACCAAATATAAAGGGGAAAAAACATTAAAAAAACACCCCCTTAATTCAACCCTTTAATGGACTTGTTACCGAAATAAAAAGGTCTATAAAGGAAAATACAATCCACTTTTGTGGTTTTTTTTATGGTTGGTGCTTGTCTTTGGCCTTTTCGAAATCTTAAGGTCCACATAAATCGATCATAACCTTAATTTTTTTACACAGATTTGCGCGACTATCCATGAACATTGAAAAAAAAATTGCAATGTACTTCCCTTCTAATTAGAACTTTTTATCGAAAACTTAAAAAAATTGGCTTCTAATTGTCATTACTAAACTACAAAAGGATTTTTTTTTCCCCATGCTATTCATCATAGATTAGGGATGCCTAAATCACCAAAGACTATATGTATTTTTGCTACCTACTTCAAAGGATGGGTTGTTTCCAAAGAAGTTAGTGTGGCAAGTGCAATCTTGCATTGAAGGAGTTGTTTCTAGAAAAGTCAACTAACAAGCACAAATCACAATCCCACACCATCACAATGGTTTAAAAATTCTTTAAGCCTAAGGGTTGAAGAATCTCTCCTTCTTTCTCTCTTTGTGTCCCCTTGTGACAAATCAACAAACCAAAAAACACAAAACAACCACATGAAAAAATGTGCTAAAGTCAATATTGATTGAATCCCACCATATCAAATCAATTTTAAATAGGTTTCATAAAACAAATATAAAAATTCCTTGCTTTTCACATCAAAAACAAGCCCTAAACTGCTAGCTTATAGATTGTGTGTGATTTCTCCTATGCCCTAATTTTACTCATAGTGGATGTCAAGGTTGTTTTTCGTAATCGAAAAATCCAACATTAAAATGAAAAAAGTTGGTGGTGAGTTGATGACAAAAGGTCATTAAAAAACAATTTTTTTTGTGGTAAAGAGGGCATGCAACACCCTTTTGTGTTCACCTTTGCACTCTCACATTTTGTTGAACTCCTTGCATTACATGTTTCCCTAATTCATAATTACTTATGCATCCCACGACACATTTGGTTAATCTAAGGCTTTGGTTTTTTAAAGCAAATTCAATTAAGGATTTAGATTTTGTTAATGAGGCTATGATAATCTAATTTGGACTTGCTTTAGGAATGCATTATCATTCTCAAAACTCTTCTTTAAGGCCAACACTTATATGTTGTTTCGAGGCAATTCACATGGTTGTCACTAAAGGCTATAATGTAACAACACCTAGTGTTTTCATGGGTTCACTATCACCCATAAAACCTCGAAAACCCTTGATCATTTGTTGGGGGTTTTAGTAGGTAGCACCTTGGGTGTCACACTCATCAAAATAACTTGACATGCCATTCTACTTAAGAAATGTTTTAAGTGAGAATGGGCCTCATATTGAGACCACCTTAGTGGGGCATTAAGGTGATGTGAGTGTTAAGCCAAAAATGGCTCTGCAAAGTTTAACTCCTTTAAAAATTAAGTGACATCCAAACTTAGGGGTCCAAATGGGCCAAGGTAGAGGCTCAAGCTTTTGCTGACCAAGAGGATGACTTGGGGTTGTCCTTGAGATTATAGTGCGAGGCACTATTCCTTTAAAATCCTCAACGGATAATTAAGTGTTGTCCTAGGCCGACCCAAGGGTGTTGGTTTGTTAAAGCACTTGGGATGATTAGAAGTTGTCCCTTTGAAGCTTCGAGGCTGCTAGGGGAGGGTTGATCTCGAAACAACTTAATGTTGTCCTAGTTGAAATCCTCTTTGGTGCAACTCTTAGAGGCCTTGGTGCCATTCAGTGTTGTCCCAATTATAAGGCTTTTGGGTCAACTCTAGGAGTTGAGCCTGAGGTTGGCTCCAAGTTAGACTATGACTTAGTCTCCATAGTGAAGTCTAGCAAGTCTAAGTAGAGAGTTTGAGTCCATCTTGAGTGGGCAGGATTTTGAGACTAACCAAATGTGTCATGGGGCGTGGAAGTAACTAGGAACTAAAGGAGGTGATGTGAGAAGAATTTGGTGTGATGTGTGAAATGCAAGGCAACAAATGAAAAAAGACGTGTCACAACCCCTAGTCCAAATAAACCTTCACTTATTTACATCGACCTCTCTTGGGCCCTTATTGCCCGAGCAATGTTTGGCCATTTGAGGACTCAAATCCACAGCCGTCACCTTGGCCTAAGTCTTCCACGCTGCCACGATGCCCCACCATGGTGGTCCTGACGCACAGCCCACCCCACTTGGGTTAACCCAAGCGGAAGGGCATGTCAGGGTGACTGCTTTCCTTTTGAAATCCACTTCTTCTAGAATACCTAATCTCTTCCCACACCAAGCCCCATTTCTGTAGTGGCCTTGAGCACCAACTTGGGAACATGCTTTCTCATTTAGGCATTATGTATGGGGTAATAACCTGCTGCCATGGATTACCCAGCCTAGTGATTGAGACAGGCCGGCACAGAGTAGCCCCATAGTATGGCCTGCCCGCATGGGGGCCTTTGGCAAAACAGAATGCCCACCCATGAGGTAAACCCACTCCAACATAGAGTTGTAGGTTTTCATATCCTTGGGGGGAAAGAATAGCCATGGATTTGGCTTGTGTACAATTTCTCTTAATGCCTTGACTCCAAAAGTAGCTTGTAAGTTCTAGTTGAAATGGTGAGAGCAACTTGTGAAGACCTGCTCTGATTTCTTTAGTGTAATTGGAGGGCATGTTACCCAGTGTTCTTTTTCCACTGTTGTTTGGGGATCCAATGACCAATCCTTCTTTTGAAACACCCCCATTTTCTCTGTTTTTTCCCTGTGATAGCCAGCGGGTAACCTCCAGGTATCACAAGAATAGAAAGCAAAATAATTGGAGCAAGTCTTTATCCTGGATAATGCCTACCAAAGCCTGTGGCCTTGGGGTTTACCCTACACTTGGTCGTTCTTGGTGGGTAGAGTTTGTATCATTCTTGCAATATAAAGTAAGTTGAGATTGATTGGTTTTGGTCATTAAAATAGTTGAAAAAGATATTATTCAATTAGAGTGTCTTCCCTTCTTCTTTTCATTCACGAACATATACCGAGTTCCTTTCTTCCATTAAAGAGCTACACAAAATCCAAGAAAATAATCACTTAGGATAAACCAAAACCATGCGGTGAGGACAATTGGAATGGGGAAAGGATGCCTTCATGTACCTTTTTTGCATAGTCTCATGCAAGAATCTTACAAGATTTCAATGACTAATTGTATTATCTTAAAACATCACAAAGCACAGCAAACTTTATATATAATATTGGGAGGACCTCATTTTGATATGTTGCTCTAATACTACTTGTGGTGGATCATTTCTTCTTTCTATTTGAAAAGTTATCAATTTATGTCTCACATTGTGCACAATTTTGAAACTAACAATGCCCAATGATTTCTTTTTTAAAGTATCTTAATGTATCTTGAATTGGATATACTTCTTCATGACCAAAGCTTCAATTTTACATTTTTTTTCTTCAAATTTATTTCAAATAGTAAATCATATGAAAAATCTTAGTGATTAAGAATAATATTACGCTGGATTGATCAATCATGACCACATCCTTTTAATTTATAATGGAGTTTTTGTTATATATATAATCAGACAAAAATGGCACAACGATGTGAGGCCCATAAGTCAACACTACATTTTTTTTGTGTGAGACTTGGTAACAAAAGATGACAAAATACCTTTTTGAAATATATTGCAAGTACAGATTCTCTCTGGGTTAATCCTTACCCTCCTTTCCCAAGTGTATGGAAACATGCATTTGCATGATTGAACCCTAGGGTATAGGTGACATGAATATTTTACATGCCAAGAATGGAACCTTCTACAATAATGTTAGTAAAGGAATTATTTTAACCCTTTGATTCTGTGTATAGCAGATCTGTGTACAAAATGTAAATTATTAAATTATATTTCCTTCTAATTTAACTTGCATTCTCTCATTCTGTGCAGATTGAATATTACAAGTGAGCTAGTTCTGAACCTGTACATTTTTTAGAGCTGGTTTCTGAAAAGAAGACACATATGTCTATAAAGATGATTTTAGTGTTATATCTTTTTTATAATGTCTGTGTGAATGTTGTAGTCCCACATCTTTAATACCAAGTGTTGAAAGCTAGGAAAGACATGTCACTAATAGGATGAACCTTTCAAAAACATCATAAAAAAGGCTTACCCACTTCCCAAGATAATATTAGAGGTTGGAGTTGGATATTTGTCAAGAGAAATCCATGTGTGACAAACTCCCTTTCAAGTTGTAACTCATATGGAGATTAAGCTTTAGACATCTTGCTGATCTTATCCCAACTATGGTGATGAGAAATGATGAAGAAATGGGGGGATTCACTTTATTTCAAAAAGAATTTAAAATTTTGTGTTATTGCAAACATTTAATTAAAGCATACGCCTCATCCATGCTTGGTTACATGACTCCTATGGAATCAACTAATTATCCCAATTAGAATCTTTTGTGAACAAATGAAAAATCATAATTTTCAACTATATTTAATTATGTTGTTACCATAAGGATTGGGGGTTCAAATTTTATAAGGTGTACCAAAATCTTGTCACATCATCAATCTTTTTTTTTATTTTATTTAATCTTTTTTTATCATGTAAAATCACATTTATGGATGATTATGATGGAATCTAGTGTAATATTGGTGTGCAAATTAGTGGGATGTTAATTTACAATTAAAGTAATTAACATCCCAAACCTTCAAATTATTAGATATTAACTTCCTACCAAGTTATTGAAACTACTTTTATCTAGTTATAGTTATTTAAGATATTTGTGTTATATACTTTCAAGATTATGAAATATGTAAAAAAAGTTAATTAAATATTTCTAGTTAAGTTTACTGTGAAATGTTTCAATATGAAATGACCTTCTACAATAGGTAACATCTACATGGGGGTGTTCACCTCTTATTTAGATTAGGCAAGAGCTCAAGGGTGGATCACAAGTTTGTAGTAACATATGTGGGATCCTAAGGTTGGGTGGAAAGCTTGTAATAAAAATCAATATTTTTATCATTTTATTTTTTCATCAATTTTTCGTAAATTTTCAACATGGTATTGGAGCATGGTTGCTTTTGAAGGAAGGAGAGATTGAGGTTGTTTCTAGTTTTTGAAAGTTTTGAAACATTAGGTGTGTTTTTTTTGTTTTTTCTAGTTTTTTGCTGAAAGTTTCAAAGCTTTAGATTTTTTTGTTTTCTAGCATTGTTCTATTCACAATCATGGCATCCACTTTTGATGTTCGAAGTATTGAAAATTTGAATAGAAATAACATCCATTTATGGAAGATGAAGATGGAAATTTTCTTGCATGAAAAAAATTTGTGTGAGATCATTTCAAAATAATTATTGCCACTAGAATTTGAATTTGGAAATATTGTTTTTAATGGAGGCACTCTTCAACACCACTTATTCTTAAAGAAAGAAAAATTGGCTCATAGAAAAATAAACCTAAATGTTGTTGATCCTTTGTTGCATCTTGTAGCACATGTAGAAACTACAAAAGATGCATGGGACAGTCTTTGTGTATATTTGAAGGAAGACATGTTGGCAACATATTACAATTATAATCCTAAGATGGATGAAGGCACTTTAGTCCAAGCTCATATTAACAAGCTTCAAATGACTGTAGATTAGTTAACAACCATTGATCATCAAATTTCTAATGAAGATATGGCATTCACACTTTTAAGGAGTTTACCACCATCTTTTCATACACTTGTGGTTTCATTTAGTACCCACATTGATCAATTATTTATGGAATTAGTATGTGGACAATTGTTGCAAAAAGAATTGTGATGTAAACAACAAGTGTAGTTTAACCATGGTACAAGACATGAAACAATAACTATTAAGGGTGTTTGGGTGAAAGCACACTATGCCCCACAAAAATTGTAATCACAGAAATATAAATTTTTCATTTGGTTTTTTTGGGTACATGTGAACATCACATCTTGCATTATTTTTGTTGATTTCAAGTATATTGCATTAACTTTAAACTTAAACTAGTTTATTTTAAAAGAAAATCAAAATTAAAGTTATGGGTGGAGTTTTGTAATGAATTTTTTGGTGGTGAATGATATTGATGTCCATCAACTAAATTTAAGACCATTTATAATTTTATAATTTTTGGTTGAAAATCCATTCAAAAAATGTGTTTTTTTGCACTTCTTGAGCATATAAATGCATAATAAACTTCTTTTTGGGAAAAAAACCATTACCTTTAGAAAAAGGAAAGGATTTTATAGGTGGGCACTATATTATTTTTTCATTTTTTTTGGTTTGATAATGTATCACAAACCACAAACATGAGGCCTTATGGCCATTGAAAAGATGTACGTTATATATTTTATGCACATTGATTTTATCCTAATCTTTTCATCTAACCCTTGAATCAAGCTTAATTTTGATTCAAAATAAACTTTAAGTTCCAAAATGTTATCATGCACATTCTAATTTTTTTTTTGTTATGTTTAGGGTTTCCAAAAAATTCCATCAAGATTTCAGTTTACTACACACATTATACTTCTTATACATCATTTTTCTGGGTGAAAAATGGTGAAAAATGGTTCACTCATAGTGTGCTTTCACCCTTTTTGGGAAGTTCAAATGGGTTGTAGATTGGAGGAAGTTCGAGAATGAAAAGCAAAAGAAGAAAGGAACTTGTTACAATTGTGGCACCAAAGGCCATTTTACAAAAGAATGTCATAATAAAAAGCAAGATTGGAAGAACAAATTCAAAGGTTCAATTCCTAACATTATAACCTATGTACATGCTTAACGGGCTAAAAATAGGTAGGCTAGGCTAAGTAGGATATATTAGGTTAGGTTAAAGTAGGTCAAATAGGATAGGGTAGGTTAGGTTAAACCAAGCTACCACGTACCTACTTGCTTTTTAATGAGCTACCTACCTACCTACTACAAATTTTTTTTGATACATGCATAAATTTGATTAGTCAAAATGACCAATCAAATGGTCCATACTCTACTAGTAAAAAAAACCACCCTAGTCACAATAGACATGTCAAAATTGACTTGTCCAAAATGATGAAGTGATCTTTTTCATGCTTGTTCAAATTGGACATTTTAAAAATTATATTTGCTAATAAAAAAACCAAGTTCTCTAATAATGTCACATCTTGAAAAAAATCAAAATGCAAACCAAGAAGTGTATGAAACACTGAACAAAGGTATAATTTTGGAACTAAAAAGTTTGCAAATAAAAGAATGACATGTAGGAATATTCTCCTATCTAATTCCCTAAAATAACTGCCTAAGTTGATTACGTGGCCTACTTATGTACATAGGTTAGGTTTTTAACATAGCCTAGGTAGTGACACGTGTCAATAACTCATAAACTGAAAATCATAAAATTATCAATAATATTATATATTAAATAATTTAATTTTAATTGATTTCCATGTTGCCTAACTAATTAATTAACAAATGAATGGCTTGGTAAATTTGTATTTCACTTTAGAATAACCTTGTTTCACTAGCTACTAGTGAAACAATTCATTGTCCGTAACAACTGGTCCCTGTAAACATGGAAAAATGGATAGCATAACGTGAGATTATTTAAATGTTAAAGCACATTGTGGGCCAATCATTATGATTAGTCAATTGAAAAAAAAACCCTCTTAAAAAGCAATGTATGTTAGGCATATTTATGGCCCCAATCAAGTTTCACACCATTTGACTATTATATTTCATGTCCAAAATGTAGTGTAGAGGTCATTTCAATGCTATGGGTGGAGATGCTCTTAATTTATGCCAAAGATGTTTAACAATTTGATCTACATGTATAACTTGTTTGAATACCTCCACATTGCCAATTTAGGAACTTAATTGGATAAATATTGATGATAGTGGCAAACTTACGATTTACACTTGATGGCAAAAACAAATTGAAATTTCTCATGTTATTTGGTAGTAGTTATATGGTGTTGATTTCTTTAAAACTCCAACTTCAAAAGACATTAAAGTCTTAACATGACAAATTTGCAAGATTGATGGAATATTTCTTGAACTGATTCACCATTGATAAACCACCAATTTGGGTGATAAACCAAACCAAAGGACAAGTAAACACTAAACCTTGATCCTACATTGATCATGGTAGATTTGAAAGTAAACTTACAAAAAATAAAGAAAAATACTAAAAATAATCACATGGGAAGCAAAGCCAAACCAAAAAGTTAGATTTGACATGCAAAATAGTTTTAGAATCTTCAAATATTAATAAGAACATTTGAATTAAGATATATGTTTCAAAGTTGAAACAAGACACAAGGAAATCACATACATTAAGTTCGACACCTATTTTATTCTATTATTTCAAGTTGGTTTTAGTGTTAATTTTGTACAAAGTTACAAACCTTTCCCCTTATGCAACTTTATTGTCATCAAACAATATTGCTATAACATTTATAGTGGTGCCCATCAATTGGGTTGGTATCAATATCCAACATAGAAATAAATGTTCCCCCACTCCACCCATAAACATGAAAATTAACATGAAGATTGAACAATTTTTAATTGTGATGTCATTTAAATGTCAACACCTAGGTCAATCAATGTCCGGCCAATTAAAAATAGTTGCTTGTTCATACTACCCTTATGGATGAACACAATGTTTAGTGCCGCATTCAATTTTCACACTATTCTATTGTTATCCCTACTCCAATTTAATGATACATATGTTTTTGGAGATGCTCTTAAAGCATCCCCATTCATATTGGGTATTTAAGCATGCATTAGTATTTTTCACATCCATTTATTTACATATCCTAAGCCCCACCCATAAACTTGAAATTGTCTAAAAATTGAGAAACCATTAATAGTAAAGTAAATGGATCAATCAATAGCAATGGGACCCTATGTCATGAAAAATCTAACCAATTCACAATATGATTTAAATACATAATGGATTTTGTCAATCATCACATCTTATGTAAATTTGTTGTACCCAAACCACTTTTTTGAACCAAATTGGCAAGTTTTCATTGTTCTACAACTAAAACATGTTTTTAGGCACATGAAAGGGGCATCAGGGGTGGGAGATGTCGTAATCTCCAAATTGGACCCTTCGTGTGCACATTTAAAGGATTGTTTAACATGTTAAATGTAAAAAAATTTACATCAAGGTTTGGATCCCAAGTTCATATTTTGGCCTATTTATCACATTTGATGTCTACATAGATAGTTGTGTTATTTGTATGTGGTTCATTGAAGGTCATTTGCATACTTATATTCCTAAATGTTGCCTTTTGTGAATTAGTGTCATATATATTTTAGTTTTAAAACACATTTAATCTCCATAAATGATATAATATTATGTGATTTATATATAACATAAATTTTGATTTCCATCAATACAAGGAGCTATAACTTGCTAGGATATTTGTGTTTGGTTTAATTTGAGGAAATAATATGTCACGTATGAAACTCATACATTCTATGAAAGGTTGATGAGCATTCATAATCATATGGAAACAATGCATTGGATGGCACTTGCCAATACATTTTTAAATATGCACTTGAGGTTTGGAATTGAAAATGTTATAGTAGGTAATGAACGAATTTCTAAATTAAGTTTGGATGAAATATTTTAAAAGAAAAAAACATGAAACCTTCAAATCATTATTGGGAACAATGATCCCATAATGACACAACTTTAGTCAAGGTGAAATGATTAGGGTGGGGTGAACTTATTTCAATTTTAAGGCCCCATCATGATTTGAGCTAGTGAACTACACCCCATTTTTTTATTAGCACAACATCAAAATGTTAATATATATGTATTGAACTCATTATTTAATCCAAATCTCGACATGGATAGATTGAATGTATATGAGTGCACATGTTATAAGATCATCAATCTAATACAAATAATGATGTCAAATAATATACCACAAAAGCCATTCATTTAAAGTCTTCATATCAAAATAACAAGTACTAATGCTAATGTATTTGATTGACATTAACATTATTTTTTTAAATCAACCAATATCTCACAAGAATGACAAGGCTAGAAACAAATTTTGTGTGGTATAAGTTTATGCAACATTGTACCAACATTTGATGAATAAGAAAAAATTGCATAAATATTCAAGTCCAATTAGATCCCAAATATGTGTTATATAGAAATTTCAATATTACTTATAAATTGACCTTGATAGGTTCTCTCAAATTTATTTCCCTTTCACATTTTTAGGTCACAATTATCTCTTATTAGTGTACAGTGCAATATGTTTGGGAGAATCCCACATTTTCCAAATGTTGTAAAAATGAAGTGATGAGGGTTGCATGACAATAGAACTTCTTGTACATGTAACCTCCATACAACAAATTAATGGCAAATGCCAAGTTCTATTTTGTGTCTTGTCATCCTTTTCAAGGCAAGAGCCTTTCATGGGGGCCTTCAATACTAGTTTTTAATTTTACCACCATTGAAAATACTTTTAAAATATCATAATACAACTAAGGGCCCTTTTGATATAGATTAAAATACATGTGAATACGTCATAATCTTCATAAATTAATATTCAAACCTTCCATTGAAAAAAAACATGTTTTGATCCACAATAAAAAAATTGGTTGACCTTTAATGTGGTAACGAGTTTCCAATTTGAAGCTGACAACAACGTTATATCTCTACCCATAGCAATAGCCACCATGTGACCACTTGAACTCCACTTCATTTGTTGCACCCCTTTCATGTTAATGTTATGTATGACCACCATCCTACATCAAACTTGGATTCCATATTCCATGTTTGTCATGTGATTATTTCTAAAGATTGATCATGAAATTTCATGGTATGCAAACAAAAAGTTTGTTAATTTTGTTGTTGTAAGTTTAGAAGACAATGCAACCATAATCTTAAAAATACATCAATCACTATATTTGAATTCATCAATAATATGAAATGAATCATGACCTCATCTTGTCAAATTGCTTTCAAATCAATTATCACACAACACTAAATCAAACCATTCAACCCAATAAAAGATTCTTTGGAACATAAAGCTTCATGAATAAACAATTTAAGCACATATTTTGGATGTTCACATGCTACAATGGACACAAATACAATGAAAATTTGATGTACTACTAAAAATATCACAATTTCAAATTCATTACTTTATATATATTATTAGTTGGCTTGGGCCTTAAAAATAAAGTAAGTTAAAAGAATCATAAATTTTATTTTATTTTTTCTTTTCTTCTTTGAGTATATGTACACTAATCATATTATAAAACTCGTTTTAAATGCTTTATTTGACAACAATATACCATTTTTTAAATAATAAAAAAACTTTAATTTTCTGAATAAATTAATAAACACCTAATGCATGTAGAATTTTAATCATAGAAATTTTTTCAACCTATAAACATTATAATCATCACCATTATTATAGCATAGTGTACCATCAATGTTTTAAATATAATTTAAATCTAAACTTCATGATTTTAAGTCAAATTGAATGAACTTTGATGGAAGATTGTTCTTTGCACATATATACATTAATGTGCAAATTTTCATTGACAAATTCAAACTAAAACAAGTACTTACTAATCCTTTTGTTAAAATAATTATTTTTTGACAAGCAATTGCATGTTACAAATGTACTCCAAAGGACTATTGCACCAATTTTGTAACATAACACAATGATAGGTTAAAATGTGAACCATTTCTACTTACACATTTTTATGACTAAACCTTTTTCCAAATATGTTATCAAAATTGTTCAATTTTTTATTGTAATGAAAATTGTAACAATATGAGAGTTTTTGGGTTCACTATACTAGTTAAACACCCTTTTCCTCCTAGATAACTCCCTAAATGTGGAGGCCTTGTTTTATTAAGTAGATTGTGAAAAAAAATCACATGTAAGTCCAAGACAATTATTCCTTAATGCAAATCATGCAAAACTTTACATTCAAATTAATACAAATGATTGTATTTCACAATTTGAATCACAATCCTTGTTGAAGTACAATCTTTTGTTGTTCATCTTGTTCCCAATTTTTTTTTAAATCACATTTGTAATCAAGGGTTGGTTAGAAATGTATTGCAACAACTTTTATTAACAATTTAAACTATATATGCAACCAATCTTGTTTTCATATGCAAATAGTCCTTCACCAAAAAATTTATTTCACCTTCATGAAATGTATGTAGATATACTTAATCATTCGAATAGGTATACCCTTAATTTTTTATTTATTACTTTTACTTTGGCATCCATCAAAAAATTAGTGAAATGCATTATCAATTTCTCAAGAGTTGTTTGCAAGGGCTAAAATGTTTGGTTCATCATAGTGAAACTTTGAAATTTGGATGCCCTCCCCCATTTACATTGGATTAGCTTCATTAATGGAAGCTTATTCGACTATAATCCTCCCCTTAGCAACTATTTTGGGATGAGTATGGATAATTGACCAAGTTGCAATAAAATGCCATGAAATATTTTTGTTCCTTAGATTTTTTGTACAAACCTAAACCTTTTATGGCAAAAATGTCAAGTTAACCACCTTTGGGCACTAATTTGAAATGAATTGGAACCTAAGCATTTGTGTGGCAACTCTTAAGTCGTCAAACCTTTTTTATATGAAAAATTGCAAATATTATTTGGCTTACATCCACAACTAGTGCTAACATTGGGTTCACATTCTATTTGTAAACCTTATGACTTATTTTTGGTGACCCACATATGACTTGGAAATGTGGGTGGTGAAAATGGGGGGAAGGGGGTGTGACGTTAGGATAATTATATTCAATTGAATAGTATAAGGTCATGACTAGATGGTCTTTTTCATGGTTAGGGCATAATTAATTGGAATATATCTTATGAAACCATGCCAATCCCACTTGATGCTAATGCTCAAGGTGTTTTGAAATTAATACAATAATTAAGTTTCTTGTGTTTGGATTTATCATTTCACCATTATTTGAAGGCAATATCATGATCCCAAGCACCATATTTTGAAGTTTTATCTTTGGATTACAAACCCTTTCATACTCAAAAGTTATGAAGTTTGTTGGATATTTGTTCAAATTGTGAAAATAATCTTTGTCAATTTGACATGTGAGGTTTAGAATTATTTAACCATCGAAGACTATAAATGAAAGCCAAGTATCACCATGGTAAAAATGTCCAAATTCACTGAAAGTTTAGTGAAACCCATGGTGAATTAAGACACATTTTGGTGTAGTGCTTGCAAAAGCTTAGATTATGTTTTCAAAAGTGTCAAGAGTACAACATCAATTTAAACCCGAAAAAATGTGCTATTATGGTACTTTATGGGGTAATTTTTGGATTTATTCTATTAAAAAAAATAAGCTACCTTATTCGAAAACAATATAGGCGATTGTGAACATGTTTGTACCATTATAGATTCAAGTATTCAATAGCATGGCATAGTTTTACAGATGTTTTATAAAATCAATTTTAGCAATTATGGCTTTAATTATTAAACTCACAAGGATTTTTTATTTTTTTTTGTGGATAGTGTGTTAGAAAGCTTGGGAGCTTGTAAAGAAAAAATACATTGAAACACTGATTTTAATACCACCGAAATGGGACGTGGAATTCCATGTTCACACAAATGCATCATCGTTGGTTGTAAGAACTTTACTAGCACATAATATCACAAGGGAAAATGTTCGACTTCTTAATAGTGCATAACAAAACTATAGTATCACATAAAGAAAACCCTTAGCTATGGTCTTTGCATTGCATAAGTTTAAGCATTATTTGTTGGGAACTAAATTTGTGTTTTATGTAAATCATATGGCTTTACTTTACTTGGTAAACAAATCACAAGTTTCAAGGAAAATACCTAGGTGACCTTATGGTTGTTTCTAAAGTATGACTTCATAGTACTATATAAGTTAAGCAAAACTCATGTAGTTGCAAATGTTTTGTTTAGATTGTCTGATACTATAGAACCCACAAGAATCCTAGAGCAAACCATAGATGCCAACATAATATTCACAAAACCAAAATGGTTGAATGATGTTAGAATGTTTTTGCAAATATGACAAATGGAAGAGTTTTTGTCAACATATATGACAAAAACAATGATTGGCTAGGAAGGTTGGACCCTTTACAATGAAGAGTGATGTTTTGTATAGGATGGGATAATACTTCAAATTGAGGTGATGCTTGTTAACCATAGGAGCCCAAAAGGTGATGAAAGAGTTACATGAAGGAACAACATGAGGACATTTTGCAATCAAGATCACACAAAAGAAAATTTTGGACATAGGGTATTAATGGCCCACAATGTATAGAAATGTTAGTGATTTCTGTAAATCTTGTGATGTGTGTAAACACACTAGAAGGTTGGCTACACAAAATTTGGCTAAGTTAGTTACAACTTTTCCAAAGGAACCATTTATGAAATGGGGATTTGATTTTGTGGGACTAATTAAACTAGCATGAAGGTATATATAAGGAACAACTACATATTAGTGGCCATATATTATGCAACAAAATGGGTGGAGGCCATAGCATTAAGGACAAATGGTGTAACAACAACAACAACAAATTTATATGAATGCATTTTTATTTGGTTTGGGTGTCCACTAACAATAGTCATAAATTAGGGGGTGCATTTTATAAATCAAATATTTGACAAATCATTTCTTACTAAAACATATGAGTTCCACTACTTATTGCCCACAATGGAATGGTCAAGCAAAGTCCACTAATAAGGTATTTGGAACATTGCTAATTAAGTTGGTGAATGATAATAAAACAAATTGGGATGAACATTTACCAACAGTTTTGTTTTCTTACAAAATAACATATAAGGTAGCTATAGGATATACACCATACCAACTTGTTTATGAGTTACATCCTTTAATGCCTATAGAGTACATTTAGCCAGTAATCAAAGTGACCACAGAAAAGGAAATCCTATGAAAGTTTTAACAAGTAGAGTTTCAAAGCTAGAGAAGTTTTAGGAAGACACACTACACTTTAAGGTGAAATTAGGAGCATAGTGGTGGAATAGAGCTTTGTGGAGTAGAAGAATAACAAAAAAAATTCATATGTGGTGATTTTGTTCTATGGTTTCCAAAGGGGAGTAAGTCACATCTTGGGAAGTTCACTAGAAAATGGTTTGGATTGTATAGAGTAAAGTATGTGTTACCTAACAATATGGTATTACTTGTGATGTTCACTAACATTGAACCTAATCCCATGTCGGTAAATATTAACAAATTGAAACCAAACAAATTTATTTCAATTTGAGGTGCAAAATTCAGAAGTATAGACGTTGGTCTACTAGGTATAACCACGGACAACAAATCAATCACAAAAAGGAGTCGAGGATGATAGTGATATAGATGAAGATGCAAATAACAAAGTAATGCCACATCGACCACAAATGAGGGAGGACAGCCTAGCGGTCACAACCACAAAATAATTAGTTGATTCAATAGTTTAATCAATTGATTGTATTGATGGGTTGGGACATACCTCAATACACATGGCGAAACAAATGAAGGATGCATGGACAGGTGGCTATGATGGCATATGGATGAATGAAGAGGATAACAACACATTTGGACCATTGATGGATGTTAATTGTTTCCATGTGGACATATAGGAGAAATGTCATCATGAATTGAATGGGGTGCTTGAAAAAAGTGAATATTTAATACAAAAATGGTGGGTTGCTTTAAAAGAAAAAATAAAAGGAAGGAATGGTCGTTGAACTTCTTAACATTTAAAGGTTTTTAACATCGCATTTGTATTTTGCGTTTATAATGTGTGTTGTAGCATGAGTGAGGAAATTGCACTTGAAAGATTGTAAATAATAATGGAGGAAATAGAAGCTCAAAGAATTGTAGAATTTGAAAGAGTGTAGAAACTTGAAGAAAAAAAGTATGTGTACAAGTTTTTACAAGGTAACAAGAAGCGCAAAAGGAATTGGAAAGACAAGCTCTAGGACCAATGTATAACATTGCACCACTGGTAGCGATTTCACCTTTGGAATCACCATCATCATCTGAGTGTGAAGAAGGAAGAAGGTTTGAAGCAAGGATAGGTGTAACACTTTGGTGTGTAGACAAAATTTAGGTGTCGATACGACCTGTGTTGGAGAGGTTGGGAAGGGGCATTTTCAATAGGAGAACAAAAGTTGCAACAAGACCTGATGCAACATTGGAAGAATTGGTGGAGATTTTGAATTCAAATGATGAAAATGACAAATAGAATATTGGTGCAAAATTATGATTAATTGTAACAACACCAAAAGTTTGGGAGACTACAAAAATTACATTGGAAGTGATGTAGCCATAAACGGCAGGGTAAGAAGTCATTTACCATTGAAATGGTGAAGAAAAGGTCAATTACATGAGCAATAAGAACTTTGCACTGACATTCATGAAGGTGGAGGAAGGATTTGAAGTGGATTGGGCATAGATTATGTTCAACAATTTGTGTAGGGATTGGATAGATGGACCAAGATGTAAGAAAAAATGTAAGTGGATGGGAAACAAAAGGATTAAAAAAAAAACTTGTCATTCGGCATTAGTTTTGGAGAGGCTGTTCAACTACATGTTTCAAAAAGACTTTAGGGTTATAGAGAATAAAACAAAAATAACCCAAAAAAAGACAAAAATAACCAAGGAGGAAATGCAACAAGTTTTGGATAGTAGGAAAAGAACATCAAGGGGATCTCCATGGACAATGGAGAAAAGAAAGAATAAAGCTGAAATTGGAGAAGGATCAAAGTAGAGATGGAAGTCAGGGGAGGATGTTAGACCTCAAAAATATATGAGAAGGAATAACAAACAGCTTGGAATCACAGTCTCAAAAGTGGTTACATGCCATATTCCTTTTAAACCACAAAAGGATAATAACTCAGTATAGGAACAAGGAGTAGTTGAAACGGATGAAGCTAGAACAAAATCGATCACCACAATTAATAACAACAATATTCAAACAACATTAATAGACACAACATGATGCAATAGATGATTTTTATGGTTATCATTCATAGATGGAGGCTCATGAGGATGCCATATTTGATGTCTAGGCAAAATAACCCACTACTAGAATTCCTAATTTTTTTTACTAGAAATTTTGGTTTAAAAAGACCCATTTTGGACAAGTGTAAAAAAAACCACCTAGTCATTTTGGACAAGTCGTTTTGAACCTACCCATTATGATTGGGCCATGTACTTTTTGACCAAGCTTAAGTTGGCATTCTTGACTAGTATTTTTGACTAGTCATTTCGACCAATATTTTTGACTATTCATTTTGATTAGTCAATATAATAGGCAAATGATTTTTTGATTGGTCAAACACCATTTTGACTATGCATTTAAACAATGGCCACCCAAATTAAAGCCATGTGACATCTAAACATTGGCCACCTAGGCTATGCCAGGTGGCATTTAAACATTGGCCATCTAGGCTATGCCACATGGCATTTAAACATTGGCCACTAGGCTATGCCACATGGCATTTAAACATTGACCATTAGGTTATGGCACATGGCATTTAAACATTGGCCACTAAGCTATGCCACATGGACAACACCTAAATAATGTAGGTTAGACTTAAAATTAAATACCTACTCCTAAGATTCCTATGTTTAAGAACTTATAACCTAAACTCCTAGGCCTAGGAGCCTATAATTAGCAATTAGGTATAAAAGCCTATAGAACGCTAGTGCAACCTAAGCTATGACCTTTACTAGACTTAAATGTACACCACCTAAATTAAGCCTACATTTAGATGACCTAGGTAGAAAAGTCCTATTGCATTTTGAATTTGGCCTTTAAGGTTGAGCCTTTTCAATTGGCTCATACCAAGTGGCCTTCCTTTTAAAAATATTTATTATGTCTTAGATGTTTATGGTGCATCTATTTATATTGCTCATCATTTGGAAAGGATGACAAACAATATGGGACAAATTTTTGAGAGGGAGAAACATTTTCATGTACACACAACACTAGAGCCTTTTAGTTCACATAACATTATTCTTAAATAACTATGTAAGATACATAAGTTAAGTAAATAAAATATATAAAAAGGTACATAAATATGTATGTTAATTAAGTTAAAATAAAATTTAGTAATAATTAATGTCTAGTTATTTTTTAATAATTAATAATTACAACCAAATTACAACTAATCCTTACAAATTTGACCTAAGTCATTATATATTATCAACAATGTATTTGTAATAATTAATATTTAACTATTTAATTACACATTCATTAGTGTATTTTAGGTAAATAACTAGTTAACCAACTAATATTTATCATAGGTATATAAATGGCCTACCCTAGCCTATATAACTAGGTTACCTATAGGCTAAAATATAGGTAAATAGGTGGAGTATAGGTAAGGTATGTATAAATAAATACACCTACATATAAGCTAATTGTATTTAGGTTATTTAGCCACATACTTACATTACATAAGTTAAATAGGTGGCTAATTTAACTTAGGAAAATTAATTATGGCAAAATTAATGATTGGTAAAATAATGTTTAAATCAACCATAACTAAAATAATTATAATAAAATTAATGATTATTAAATTAATAATGGCTAAACCAACAAACAAATTTAAAAAATTAAAGAAAAATAACCATGATTACACTAATTATGGTTCAATTAACCATGAATAAAATAAATAAGGCCAAGCTAACTAATGAATAAATATGGTTAAACTAACCATAAGTAAAGCAACTATGGCCAAATTAACCAATGAATAAATATTTTATGGCTAAACTAAAAATGATTGAACTAACCATGAGTAAAATAAATATGGCCAAACTATTTAAAGAATAAATAATTTATGGTTAAACCAACTATGTATAAATTAATTATGGCTAAAATAAAGATGAATGAAATAATTATGGCTAAAATCAAAATGGTTAAAATATTTATAACAAAACTAACGATGGCTAAGCAAGAAATGGTTAAACTAACCACAAGTAAATAAATTTGGCTAAACTAACTATTAATAAAGTTAAGATGGCTAAATGAACTAATGAATATATATTTTATGGCAAAACCAATTATGCAAAAATTAATTCCATTTAAAATAAACATGAATGAAATAATTATGAATAAAATCAAAATGGTTTAAATAATTATGGAAAAATTAACCATGCCTAAACTAGAAATCGTTAAATTAATCATGAATAAATAGATTGGGCTAAACTAACTAACGAATAAGTATTTTATGGCAAAACCAATTAAGAAAAAAATAATTAACGCTAAAATAAACATGAATAAAATAATTATAACAAAATTAACCATGGCTAAATTAGTAATGGTTGAATTAACCATGAGTACATAAATTTGGCTAAAGTGACCATGAATAAAGTTAATATGGTTAAATTAACTAATGAATAAATATTTTATGGCAAAACCAACTATGCAAAAATTATTTATGGCTAAAATAAACATGAATGAAATAATTATGGATAAAATCAAAATGGTTAAAATATTTATGGAAAAATTAAACATGGTTAAATTTTAAATGGTTAAATTAATCACGAGTAAATAAATTTGGCTAAACTAACCATTAATAAAATTAGAATGGCTAAATTAACTAATGAATAAATATTTTATGGAAAACAAAATTATGTAAAAATTAATTATGACTAAAATAAACATGAATAAAATAATTATTACTAAAATCAAAATGATTAAAATATTTATGGAAAAGTTAAACATGGCTAAACTAGAAATAGTTAAACTAACCGTGAGTAATAAATTTGGCTTAACTAATCATTAATATGATTAAATTAACTAATGAAATAAACATGAGTGAAATAATTATGGCTACAATAAAAGTGTTTAAAATAATTATGAAAAACCCAACCATGGCTAAATTAACAATAGTTTTAAATTAATTATGGGTCTATTGATTATGGTTAAATTTATTAAGATAAAATAATAATATGTTAAAAATAAATATAGCTAATTTAGTTATGCTTATAGTAACCATGGTTAACTTATTTATAATTGGTTAAATTACTTATGGCTAAATTAGCCATAATTAAACTAAATATTGCCAAAAAAATGATGGAATAATGAATTATGGATAAATGAATCATGGTTAAACTAAATATGGCTAAACTAACCACAATTAAAACATATACAACTAAACAAATTATGGTCAATTGAACTTGATTAAATTGACCATAATTAGATTAATTATGGTTATTTTAAATTTTAATTAATTTTTTCATAGGTAGTTGAGCCATAATTAATTTCAATATAGTCAATTTAACCATAGTTAAATAAACCATACATATAATCAGTTTAATCATAATTTTTGGTCATGATTCATTTAGTTGTGAATAGTTAACTTTTACATTTTCCAATTTTTTTCTAATTGGTCAAACATAGTCAAAATGTTAAATGTAGTCCCAAGATGCCCAACTAATATTAGAATTTGTAATTGGGCTTTCTGACTAGGCCATTGGCCACTTTGATTAGGCCTACTTAGTTAGCCCTATTGATTGAATATAATAGGTGTCCCTATTGACTAGGGCACTTGCCAATTTGATTAGATTGTATGGTTTTATTAACTAGGCCATTAACTAATTTGACTAGGTGGTATTTTAAAGTCTAGTTTGACTAGATGTCGGATTTGACTAATTTTCAAATTGGTCACTCCAATCAAATTGATTAGTCAAAAAATACCCATTGTCATTCAAGCCCTTGGCCTCTAGTAAAAAATATATATCCTCTAATAAAAAACCCATCTAGTTAACTTGGTCAATTTGAAAAAACATGAATTCTAATAGTGACCACATATAAATCAATAATAACCACAATAACCTTAGGTACTAGATGGTTTTAACAAAAACATCATTCAATGATTATAAACCAATTGTAATATTAATTCCACATAGTAGAATATGGTCAAGAGAAATGACAATTTTGGAGATTGGTCAAAAATTACAAGTGTGGGATAAGGTGATGTCATCAAGAGATAGATTTAAGGAGGAGAAACCATAGAACCTTACACCCAAATTTGTAGAGGATATGGTAGCTGAAGTCCAAGAAAATAATAAATTACCCAAATGTTTAAGGCAATGGCTATAGTCAACCTAAAAATGGGAAATTTGTGTTTAGAGGTGCAATCATTAAAAACCAAATTAACCATAGTGGAAAAAGAAAAACATGGATTGCTTAGGTAGATGAAGAAAAAGTAGGAAGGCTATGAGGAATATAAGAAGTAAATGGGTGGTAGGAAGAAGCAAAAAATGGAAATGGAAAAACGAATGAATGCCAAAATATTAGAATTGACCATAAAGAATAAAGAGTTGAAAAGCAGGATGGTTGAGTGGATAGCTCTACAAAAAGAATTTCAGGAATTGAAAAAGAAAAAAGAGGCATGGAACAAGATAGAACAATAATACTAGAAGACAATGATAGACTATAAACATAAGAAAGAATGAGTGGAAAGGGAAAAGGAACTCTAGTTATAGGAGCAAGAAACTAACAATAATACAATTGAAAAAATGTCTTTATAGATTTTACACATGAAGTCTATGATTTTGCAAAAGAGGAATTTTGTTGATAGAATGTAAAAGAGGAAAAGGAAAAAATAGTTTTAAAAATGTTAACGCTACAAAGAGAAATGTTAAAAACTAAAACCAAGTTGGATGATTTGCTGAAAAAGGTACAAGGATCTGGATCCTATGTATGTTAGTAACAAATTGGAGGAGTATGACTATTTGGTACAATATTACATTATATTACATACCAAACTCAAATGCTAAACTGGATGAATGGTGAGAGTTGGCAAAAGTGCATGTTAGTGATGTTTTTGATGAAAATTAAATTCAACATCAGTTCTAGGTTCTTGGCTACCAAACTACACGCAGTATCATGTACCCAAGCAATTAAGACATATTGCAAAGCTACAACCTACTATCAACAAGCAATGTGAGAATGGGAACATGCACATGAAAACATCTTCTAACAAGGAATTAGTGTAATATGTATTATCAGGTTTGAATACAAGAGCATCATTTGTCCTAGGTTACTTGGTAAAGACTATTCCCTACCTCCCCTTATATCTCCATTCTTCTTCTTAATTCCTCAAACCTTCAAATAACTAAAGTTTTCATTGTTCCTATTGACCCATGAATTCGGCAAGTATCAGTGATGACAATCAAACTTGGTAAGACCCTGCTAAATAGTATTTAATCGAATCTCAATAAAGTGTCTACCTTAATTTGATTAGACGACTAGCTTAGTTTGGTAGGTAGACTGTTTGAATTTGGTAGGGCTATTTCCAAGATTTTTATAACTATACGCTACTCCCTATTTCGGTAAGCGTTATATTCCTAATAGTGCAATTCAAGGAAAAAATGTATAAGAATTTGGATGAACACAAGAAGGATGAAAACATGTACAAAAGGCATTTGTTTACTTTTAAAAAGGCCTTTCCAAAATTTATGTACGATAGTCCAAATAGTTTAGAGCTATCTAGTTTGGTTTGGGAAGCAGAGGAAGTTGTGTGTAGTGGAGTAGCACATGAACAACAAGAGGAACATTACATGATCTCAAAGGAGGACATGATCCTTAGAATGAGGAGGTTGAGGAACATGTATAAGAATTTTTTGTACAAATAATAGAATTGATAGTTAATGACACTGGTGAATAAAGGGAGTTAGTTGGAATCATAGAAGATTTTGGTGGAACACATACAATAAGGTACAACAAAACCATTGCTTAAAGTTTATGTTCTTCAAATGATTGCAATGCTCAAGATGACATAGGAGCACATACTAAAGTGTAGACAACAATATTAGCAACTCAATATGAGTAGATCAAACCATAGATGGTTAACACAATGACTTGAAGAACAAATTTTATAAACCATGGCAAGAATTTTGAGGACAAAATCCAATGTGGAAGGAAGGTAATATTACCAAATGAATGGCAGATATTAAACAATGTAGAATGTTACCAAGAGAATGGTAGAGATTCAACAAGGCAAGATGAAGATGGTTAGCTAGTGGGATAGGATGAAGACATTTCATTAATTTGATGTTCAAATTACTTTTGGAGGGAAAATACTTAAGATGTGGTTCCAAATTTTGATGAGGATTGGGATTTTTTTTTTTAACACACATAAAAGACTTAGAGAGTTGCTAGAAAATATAATATAAACACAATAAGTAATTAAAAATTCTATTGGGTTTTAAACCACAAATTTCATATTTTTCATTTTCAATTTCTACACTTTATATTAGCTACAAATTTTTGATATTTCCAATTTTGAATAAAAAGAAAGTAGAATATTGATGAGGAAATATTGAAACTACTTTGAAATTGTTTTTTTTTGTAACTAAATTATGAACCTTAATCACAAATTTTGATAATGAGGATAATAGAAAATCTAGGAAGTAAGGAAACAATAATTGTAATAATAAAGATGTGTGAATACATTCTACAGAGGAAATAAAATAAGTAAAACCACAAATTGTGTATGTTGTAAGTACTTTTGAAAATACAATTTGTATTATTTTGTTACTGGGCAAAGAACAATTATGGGTAGGATTTGCACCTACCAAAACATCATCATTTTATACCCCATTTATATATGGTAAAGGACTTTTGAAGTTTTAAAATCCTAGATCAATTTTGAAATTTTTTTTGAATTTTTAAAGTTTTAAAATTCCACATAGTTTAAGGTATAAATGTTTTTTGAATGTGACTAATGTGTATTTATCTTCTTAATTTTATTCCCATCAATTATTTTTCATTATATGAGTCCTTTTCATAGTCCTTTGCAAAATTAATTCCTTATGATGCAATTGGTGTTCGCTTCAAAGGTTCTAAATCAAAATTTAAACTTAAAATTTACTTAATGGATTTTTAGTTTGAATTCTTTGACATTCATATGAATGGAAAAAAAAAACTTGCCATGATTGCCATGGTTTTAAATGGTTTAAAAAATATATCTTTCCAATTTTGATTTTTTTCTTCGTTGTTTGGCACCTTTTTGGCTTGTTTGATTGTGATTACACATTCAAGGTGGAATTTGAAACCACCAAATTTTGATTGAAAGACTTTTATTTCAAACAAGGTGAATGTTGAAGTTGTTAAAAAGGGAAGGTTTTATAAGTTGGTTGGAATTGCTTAATCCTTAGTTGCAAAATGTAACACCAAGATTAAGAGGAGTGACTTGTGGCATTAAATATTTGGACATGTTTATGTAAAAATAACATTGTTGAAAGTTGTTAATTATAATTTTCAATAGGAATTAATAGATTGACTTATTAATATTTTTAATGGATTATATCACTACTAGGTTCTTATCACAATATATTAATATGGATACCATGTATCTTACTAACTAAAACAACTCTAACATTCATTTTCAATAAACAAGTAATACCATAATCTAGAAAACAAGGATGAGGAAAACGAATGCATTTTTAATATTGATCCCCAATTTTTTTTCATTATTCATTCTCCTTTTGAAGACATCAAAGAGTCATCTTCTTCCTTACTATTTTATATCAACATCCTTCTCCTACTTTCTCCTAGAAAAATTATTTAGAAGCTCCTTTTATTTGTACTGAATCAACAACCTTTCTACTTTCTTGATTTCCTTCTTAAATTGTACATAGATAGTTGTAATTGTCTAATTGTTTTATATTAGCAAATCAACTTGATCTAGTCATGTCAAGTCAATTTGCCAAACTAATTGACTTGCTACATATGCCCGATTTTTTTATATCACATATCAACTTTCTTTTCTATTGCCTACTTTTCTAGCTTTACCGACTTGCCAATTCTATGCATTTTAATTTTTTTTCATTACAAGGGCATGGATTTAAATGGAGATCATGACTTGAGTTTTTGTGATGGATGTGTGTATGGTAAACACCACTATACTCCATTTCTTTTGAGTGGGGGTTCTTGTGCAAAGGAAGTTTTGGGCTTCTTCACATATACCTATGTGGTTTATGGCAACATCTCATGGAGGGGCAAAGTATTTTCTAACCTTCATTAATGATTTCTCTAGGAAGACACTTTTTTATACCATCAAGACTAAATTTGGTGTGTTTGACAAGCTTAAGGTTTTCAATGCTTTGGTAGAAATTACACTAAAAAGAAGATCAAGGTAATCATATGTGATGGAGGTGGGGAGTATAATTTTAAGAATTTCAATACATTTTGCAAGGAAATGGCATTATGAAGCAAATAACCACCTTATACATGCTAGAGCAAAATGGTGTAGTTAAAAGGAAAAATTCAACAAGTATTGAAAATATGCAATGTATGTTACAACATATGAAGTTGGATCATAAATTTTGGGCAAAAATAGTGGTAATTGTAACATATATCCAAAATTGAATCCCTACCAAAAACATTTATAACATGACATTACAAGAGGTTTGGTGTGGATATAAAGCTTCCATAAGTCATTTGCATGTTTTTGGTTGTGCTGCATTTGTTCATGTGCCAAAGGAAATAAGGACAAAATTGGATTCCAAAGGTGTCAAATGCATTTTCATTGGCTATTGTGAAAAGACTAAAGGGTACATATTGTACAACCTTATAAGCCAATTTGTTATCATCAATCATGGTGTTATCTTTCATGAATCTAAAAACTTTAACGCAGAAACAATGGTTTGAAGGTTGGCTTGGATCAAAACAAATGGTTTTAAATCAGAACCAAATATGGATTCTTTTGTGGAAGGTTTGAATGGTGAAAATTCACAAACATTGGAAAAAGGTCATGGATTTTAAGTTTTAATCTTTATAAGACAATAAAATTTGGATACTTACTCCTCTTCCACCTAATTGCAAACTAATGAGTTGCAAATGGATCTTCAAGCTCAAATTAATGCTGATGGCTTTGTGGTAAGGCACGAGGATCATTTGGTGGCCAAAGGATTTACACAAGTTGAAAGCATTGGTTTCAATGAAACTTTTTCCACTATTGCACGAATGGAATCAATTTGAGATGTGTTTGCAGTTGTAACCATTGAAGATTTCGAGGTGCATCAAATGGATATTAAAACTATTTTTCTAAATGGGAATATTTCAAAAGAGATACATGCAACAACTATAAGGTTTTGTGGTCAAACGTAAGGAAAATATGGTACATGTAAGCTTCAAAAGTCTTTGTATGGTTTGAAGCAATTTCCTTGTGAATGGAACCATAAGAGTAATGCATGTTTCTTATCTTAAAAACTTGAAAAGAGTTATGGTGACCATACTCACCATAACTTTGTATGTTGATGATTTGATTTTGGCTTCTAATGACTTGACTTTATTGAAAGAAACAAAGGATAATCTTTCAAAAAAATTCAAAATGGTGGATCTAAGCGAGATCCAGTATTGTTTAGGGATATAAATAAATCATGTTCAACAAGACCAAACAATTTATTTGAACCAAAGTAAGTACACATGAAGTATATTAAAACAATTTGGAATGTTTGAAAGTAAGCCAATATGAACTCCTTTTATGACCAATTGCAAGCTTTCACTGGATATGGGTCTTCAAAATGATGCACACTTGGAAGTAACGTGGGCTATCCCGTTTCAAAATGTTATTGGAAGTTTCATGTATGCAATGGTATGCATAAGATTTGATATTGTACATGCAGTGTGGGTTGCGAACTAATTTATGGTTAATCATGGACAATCACATTGGATTATAGTGAAATGGATTTTCCAGTTATCTGAAAGGCATAATGGATTTTGGTTTATGTTTCAGAAAAAACATCAGGATGTTATTATGGGCAAGGTACCATTTGATGAGGATGTTAACCAAAGCTAGGGCCATGCACATTTTGAAGGGTATTTAAACCATAACCAAGGTTCTAGAAAGAACATGAGGGGCTAAACACATTTTAACAAGAATGTAAGTTATAGCAAGTGTTCCAAAAATAACATGAAAGGCTAATAGCATTCTAATAAAAAAGTAAGCCATAGCTAGGGTTCTAAAAGGAACATGAGGGCCATGCGAATTTGATAAGAATGGAAGCCATATTCAGGGTTTCAAAAGGAACATGAGAGGCCGGGCACATTTTGATTTCAAACATGTAAATCGTAGCCAAGCTTTTGAAAGGAACATGAAAGGTCAGGCACATTATGACAAGAATGTAAACCATAGCTAGGGCCAAGCATGTTTTGAAAGAAATGTAAGCCATAGCCAAGGTTCCAACAAGAACATGAAGGGCTAGATGCATTCCAAAAGGGACATTTATCATAGCCAAGGAATTTATGGAAACAATATGGGCTAGGTGCATTCCAAAAAAAATATTTACCAAAGCCAATGTCCCAATATTGGGGATTATGATATTGTTTATGGAAGCACACAAATGTGCGCCTATTGTGATGTAGATTGGGCTAGCAATATGGATGACCACAAATCCATGCTAGGTTATGTTTTCTTATTAGGAAATGTTGCTATCAATTGGAATAGCAAAAATAGAACCTTTATTGCTATGTCATCAATAAAAGTTGAATGTACGGAAACTTCACAAACAACAAGGCAAGCAATGTGGTTTTCATCACTTTTTAGAAGCATTGGTGTTCCATAAATGAAACCCGTTGTCATATATGATGACAATCAAAGTTGTATATCTTTATCAAAGAACCTAGTCTTTCATGTTTGTATAAAACATATTGAAATTCATCATCATTCGGTGTGAAAAAGGACTAAAAAAAGCTTTGTTGAGTTTGTGTATTGCAAAATAAAAAATATGGTTATAGATATTTTGATCAAGGGACTTTCTGTTGACAAGCATGAATATTTCCAACATTTGATGGGTGTGATTATGTGTGTAACTTGATAGTTCGTTGAATGGGGGTGTTAGATATCAACTTCCTACCAAATTACTAAAGTTATCTTTACCAAGTTTTAATTACTCAAGTTAAGTTAGAGATATTTGTGATACATGTACATACTTTTGGGATCGAGATATGTTAAGTAAGTTTACTTAAATATTTTTAATTAAGTTTAATGTGAAATATCTTAATGCATGAGATGATGACCTTGTCCATCTATCTTCTACAATAGGTAACATCTGCAAGGGGTGTTCACCTCTTATTTAGATTAGGCAATAGCTTGGGGGTGGATCACAAGTTTGTAGTAACATCTATGTGATCCTAAGGTTGAGTGGAAAGCTTGTAATAAAAATCAGTATTTTTATCATCTCTATTCTTCCATCGATCCATGGGTCACCAATGTTCACCAAAACATATTTTTAAAAACCTCTATTTTGAGGTATATAATTGTAAATGAAAAACACTTGGAGTGCATAGAATTGAATGGCTGATAACCTTTATTATAGAGAATAACGTGAATTACTCTGAACGCAATGTAGCAAGCTACGATCCCTCAGAGTAGCACAAACACACCTCCAACGAAAATTCATGACCCACATAGTACCAAAACTATACTGGATGCAATTTAGCTTTGAGTTTGTCAATGTATATAGATGGCCATAATGATAATGGAGAATTTGATAGTGGCACCATCTGTATTTCCAAATTTGGGTTCAGTACCAGTGTTGGATCAGTATACAGGCCTGTGCCTGGTATCAAACAGTGTTGTGCAGTTATTAGAATCTGCTACAAACACCCACCAGTTATCAAGTTAAAAAAATTGATTTGGTATATAACCACGGTTTTTTTTTTAATCAATTTTTCAAATAATCATTTTTATGGCTTCTAATTCTTTCATGAAAACTGCCAATTCTTTGATGTTTCTGAAATAACTGGAATTGATGACTCTCTGATTCTGATTTTTTTCTTAAAAAAATTGGAACCAGTGGTTGTTTGATTATGAACATTTTAAAGAACAGGAACCACTAGTTATTTAAAAAATCAAATAACTGCACAACACTGGTATGAACACTGCTATCAAGGACCCAATGACCTGGAGCAATATCAGCCTTCTAGGAACCTGAGGTACTGTACGAGGTATATACATGCCTCACACTAATTTCGATACCAGGTTTATACCTACATACCACACAGAAATCAGTCTCTAGACTAAACACCAGGCGAGGCTGGTATGAAAGTGTTTAAAATTACCCAATATACTAGGACCAGGCTGGTATGTCCAAAAGTCAATACCAGACCATCAGCGCTCAACACCTAATCCTGTCCTAGGATATGGTTTGCATCCTCACCTAGTATTTCACATCCCATGCACACAACAAACCATGGGCTTGGTGGTTTTGTCAACTATCATTCATGTTGCTGAAGGATGACAAACAATATGGATTTGCCACACAAAGCAAACTGCAAAGTTGAACTCTCTTCTCCACATCTCTGAAGCAGCTTTCATCCTTGACGATTCAATGACCATGTCTGTGATGCCCTGCTTCCACTAGATTAAATATCTCATATCCACAACAGCACAAAATTGGTAATCAAGCCAATGTTGTCTGCTACATGCAACAACAGGGTATGTCTATAATGTAAATACATGGAAATGCAATAATTGAATGCTGAAATTTATGTTGTCCTACAAATTAGGACTAATCATGACTTGTAACAATCTCAAGTAAGGGTTAACTAATGGTTAAGGCTAACAAGTGGTGCCACTCTCTCTTATATGTGGAGACTTTTTTTGAAGTGTTGTTAGATATATTGCCTGTATAAATTAGTCTATAAGTCATTTTGTTGCATCTTGACGTATTTGCACCTCCATGCTGCTTAAAATAAATTGTCTTGGAACTTAATCTCATTGAAACCTGCAGAATATTTTTCTCAATTTGCCATGTGGTGTACATCAGGTTCAAAGAATAATCACATGCCAATAGCTCAGAGAATTAAAGATAGAACCTCAAGAGAGGAACTTAAATTAAGAGGTTAAACAAGAAAGTAACCTCTCGCACAAACTACATTGAGAATACTAACGACTGTCATCATCAAGATTTGGCTTTAACTAAACCAAATGTCTTACAACCTACTCGGCTAGTTAACACAACAATTTTTGGATGATATTAACATAATCCACATGCTAAAAGAACAGAGTCAGAACTATTTGACTACCTAAGTTTATTAGGTAATTTTATTCCTATCTACTGCACATGTGCACAAGTCTTGTAAATTGGGAGTGGTGGGAGAGTTGCTCTTTGAAGGTCCAATGATATACTTTCTAGTGAGTATTACAATTTGAAATTTTGACATCCATTTGTCATTGATGAAGCTAATCCAAAACATTGATGACATTGCATTTTGGATATATTTTCCCCTACATTCAGTACATTCACTCTGTGGTATGTAACGTGCCCTTTCAACTGCAATACCATTTAGAATATTGTTCAGATCTTGAGCATCAACAATACTACAGCCTGCAGCAGAACTCCACTTGGAGTTCACAACCACTTGGAGAACAACAATTCATCTGAGGTGACTACAATTTGAATTCGCTAGTCATCAATTCATACAGTTGGAACAGCAGAAGATGTTCTTGGAAAACCTTTCAAGGTCATGAAACTATTGTGGGAAGTATTCTCACAGATATGTATACCAACTCTCACAAGGATGATGCTTTTGCAAGATGGATGATGATCTTGCAACAATGCATGTTCAACAATGCATTATCATCAATCTGCACCTTGGCAATTTTTCAATGCTGTGCATGAACTGAAAGAGCCTTGTTCATGATCATTTTTATATGTTTCGAAGAAATTTGATTCATCAGTCACAAATGTACATCATGTGGTTACTCAATCTGCTAAGGCTGCAGAATTGCACTCAACTGGGAAGAGAGGGGTTCTACTATAGCTTGCTTTTACATGCTGAACCAGGCACAAAAAATCAAACCAAAAAAAAAAAAGCACAGGCATGAGATCTTCTGGACACCTGCACCTACATTGTATGTCACATCTCGAGTACCAGATCTGCACGATCCACACAAAGCACAGGTGAATATTGTTTAAACTAGTATTCATGAGCAATTGCATGTTTTCACAAGGACCTGAATCAAGTAAATGATCATGTTTGAGAGCACCATGAGCATTGCATGTCCAATTTCACAAGAACCTGAATTGACAAGTAAATGATGGTTGAGAGCACCATGAGCAAAGCCATGTGTTTCATGCAAGTACCTGAATCAAGTGATGATCTTTGAGACCAATACCCAGCACAAAGAGAGAGGGAGAGGAACAACAAACGAACAGCAAAACAGTTCCTTTTTTCAGAGGGCGAAAACTACACTACACAGGGAGGGGAAAAGAGGGAGCACTGACATTCAGAATCTGTCTTGATCCACTGGCCTTGCTGACATTGTTGTTCTCCAAAGAAATGCTCTGCATGTGTACTCTGGAGCTGATTCAATTCCTTTTCAGACGCTCTTACGATCCCCTTCTTCTTTGCCGTCCCATGACTTGATCTGCAAGGCAGCCATTTCCGTGGTTGTAGCCTTTGCCTTAGTCCTCCTCCATTGTCTGCAACCTGCCCATGACCTGCAGTACCGTCTAGATACGGCCACTTCTTCTGTGTCTTCACACTTCTAGCCGGGCTTCTCTTCCGACGTGCTGCAAAATGCTGCAGGCGCCAAGAGTCCCATGAAGGAACGAGACATGACCATGAACAACATCTAGGCAAGAGGATTTATCATGTAGCAAGAAGTCCAAATTGCTCAAAATTCTACGACGTCCGCTTTATACCTCTTGTTGCTGTTGCGTTTTGAAGGTGGGAATTAATTTGATCAGATTCTTCTTCTTCTCATGAACTGCCAATGCTTTTGGGGAGGCCGCATACTTCGGCTGCCATAGATTCCGAAGCCTCTTGAAAGTAGTCCCTTTTGAACTCCGTTGCTGCCGAACATGACATTCCTGCAGATGTGTACCGTCGCTATTGACTTCCTGCAGCCGATTCTTTGGACTTCTTCGACTGATGCGAGTAGAGAATAGGCCACAGGCAAGTCCAGTAGCAGGGCTGTTCTTCGCACTAGGAGGCGGTAAGTTGCAGGCCGGGTCTATGGCTGTCTCCAAGTCGGACAGAAAAGGGCAAACCTGGCTTGGGCTTCGAGACATTCCACCAGAAGACCTTGCAGCACTCGAATTTCTACGTGAGCCCTTGGAAGTGGCTCTCGGCGGCAGGGTCTGATGAGCAGGAATTACAGCTTTCATTTCGCTGCTAGTAGTTTCATTCAACTCCGCGGCAGATGTTACGATGCAGGACACTCTAGCTTCTCGGGATTTGTGAATGCGTGGCGTGACCAAAACTCTTCCTGCTGCAGAAGAAGCTTTTCTACACTCGTATGATCCAGCAGCAGAAAATTCGTGAGAATCAACAGCAGTGATATTACATTTGTGCGGTTGCTGCTCATCAAGCGAGTCATGTCCGAGGCAGCCTTCCTGCATCGGATCCATTGCAAGCGTGCCTATTGAAAGACGCCCTGCATCCTGCTGCTCACGGCTGAAGATCACCCCAAGTTTTTCGTTTAGTTTGTCAACCCAGCTGGGCGGGAAATCTTTTCCCGCCGGACTACTAGTACTATCCTCTTCTACACTGGCCTCTTGGAGGATCATTCGCTGAGTAGAGCCTTTGAACGCACCACCGAATGAGCAGAATGAACCTGCATAAGTCTGGTCTTCTTCCAACCCAATTCTTGGACCGAAAGGCACAACAATATTGTCTGAACCACCAATACTTTGCTGCTGATTACTTCTTGAATCTGAACACACAGGCACACCGAATAAAAAGAAGAAATTGACGATTCCAAGGATATCAACTGCTAATAAGCCTTACAAGTGCTCTGAAACGCCAACTTCATGACCATCCCCAGCTAACATCGACATCATCAGCATCACCAATGAGATGGGCAAAATGCAGAGCTGTGTACCTTTCCTGGACTCTCTTGCAGGCGAGCGTTTGAGCACTACTGGACCTTTCTTGCGTCCCCACACAAAGAACTGCAAGCAAAGAACACAGGACGTAAGACTTAACTCCTCTCAAAATCTGCTCCACTCCGGCTTTTGTTCAATCAAACTGAACCAAAAGAGTTCCTATTTCCAATGTGATGGAAAGAGTTCCTCCTTTCAATGTGACGAAAAGAGAGTTTCAAGAGTTCCTACTTCCAATGTGACCAAAAGTGTTGCAAGTATTCCTAGTTTCAATGTGACCAAAATAGAGTTCCAAGAGTTCCTACTTTCAATGTGATCAAAAGAGAGTCCAAAAGAGTTCGTAGTTTCAACGTGACCAAAAGAGTTGCAAGAGTTCCAGGAGTCCTACTTTCATAGCGGAATCAGCTCCAGCAGCTATGACAGACCAAAGTCGGCGATCTGTTGGGTGTCGTCCAGGGAGCTCAAGCGGACATCAGAATCTCGCGGCCATTTGTATGAAAAAAAACACCTTAGCGAATCGAGATCACTCCAACGTTCATCAACACCAAAGAAGGATACACATTCACCACCAACAAACAAAACTGGAGCCCAATGTCAAAAAACACAAGACAGCAACTAAACTGCAGACCGAATTCCAGAAAATCCAAGTCACAACAACACAAGACTGAAGGTCTCAGAGAGAACTAGGGAAAAGATAGCGCTACAACTGAGCAAGAAGGCCAATCCTATTATTAGAGACGAAATACATGGGTGCTTTGGGGCCAAGTTACAAGTGTAATTAATTCTACTAGTAAGTTCATATTTGTTGGGTGTAGTGCCCAATCATGGAGCTGGTTGGGGCTTAATGACTAGTGTATTAAATTTTCCACTGGCTGTTTAAAACTTAACTTCTTTAAATGAAGGTGCCTAGTCTACTGATTTTGAAACTTGGAACTTTAGATCTGAAACGTCTTAATGTTAGTAAGTAGCCAAAGCCCATAATTCAACTTTATGGGATGGAGCAATCTATATAGGTAGTATAAAGCCCAGGGGAGAGGACACTCCCAAACTAAGGGGCTTAGGATGTAGTAAAGATGACAGGTGAGACGTGCTCCAATTTTGTTAGTGTAATTGGAGGGCACATTACCTAGTGTATTTTTTTCCTCCACTTTGTGGGGAGGGGTATGGGGCATTTCAAAAACTGGAATGCCTACCATTTTTGCCAGTTCTCACGGGCAGAAAAGAATAAAATCATAGCAGGTCTCTATGCTTGGTAATGTCCACAGCCTCCGCCTTAACTGTAATAGAAACTTATCATAAGCCTATACTTATGCAGATCATGAGGCGGTGATTTTTTTTCCCTCACTTCTAGCAACTGTAAACCTCCAAAATCACTTTTTCAAACCTTTTTTCGCCAGTAGAAAAAGTCTAAGTGGGATATTCACAGATTTAGAGTGCTCACTGATCATAGTTAAGAAATTTCAAGAATTGCTTTATGTAGTACTAGTGAATTGAACATTGTTCTTGTATTGGTTCAACACCCAACGACACCAAGTAAGTCTTATTAGTAATCTAGCTCCAAGAAGCGAGGCAAAATCAATTCAATTGCTTGTAAACATGAAAAAACCAGTGGTTTAGGGTAGGTCTTGACCAATGTTGGTCAGGTATCATAGTTTTTTGATACTCAGTTTTCACAAAATAACTTACAAAAGGTTTTGGTTTTTATTTTATTTTATTTTAAAATTTTATACACCAAAGTAGGGTATCAAAGTTTTTTAAAAACAAAATTGAATCGGTTCTCACAAATTTAATTTTCATGAATTTAAGAATAATCAATTATCATTTGACAGTTCTCACAAGCGGGTTAGTACTTTCAAATAAAAAATCATAATCATAATCATTAATCATAGTTGGGATGCCACTATCTTCTAATGCACTAAATGTTCACTGGCTTGCATGTTTATCCTAATCAAGGATGAATCGAAACATTTGTATTCTTGCATTTTCACATTGGATTTGACCTTTAAAACAAATTTAATTAGATAAAAACACAAACCTATTTTTACCCCCCTTGAAGTATATGATAGAAGGGGTATTTGAGCTCTAGCTATATACCAAAAATCTTAATTTTTGTATACCCAAACCTTAACATACTCTTACCAAATGTATAAAAAACATAGTGCTTACACAACATTGGTTCTACCTTAGTTCCTTGTTTTTCTAGAATCTTAATTAAGGGTTCAAAATGACTTATGATTTTTTGAAACTTTTAGTCAAAGGTTAGAATTGGTTCTTTGATTTTGAAAATCATTTGGGTATAAATATACCCTACCCTTACCTGTTGGTTGTATGTTTGAAACAATAAGAACCTCCGAACATGGTAAAACACCCTGAAATTTTTATTTAAAAAGACTTTAACTAATTCCCATCATATTTTGGCAAGCTTAGGAATGACTTCACATGTAGTAATAAACCTTTTATTTCTCTTATGATATGTAGTGAAACTTCATTTATTGAAAAAATAAAAACACTATAATTTGGGTAATTACCCAAGTTCATATCATTAAAGATTTCGTATATAACTTGCAAGATAATGGAGAGGACCATTAAAAAAAGTTGTGATTTTTCAATTTGCCTCAATAGATGGAATTGAATATTTTTTCAAATATGATGGATCTGATAAATTACAGCTTCATCCTTCTTTTATGTTTATGAAGGTTTTGATCAATGTCGGGTGGGCATCAAAAATGGCTGAAAACTGGGTAGGGTTTTAAACTAAGTTTCAAATTGAATATCTTGGGGTATTACTTATGATCATACCTTGTTTGAAACATGTTCACCACTTCTCATTGGATTAAAAACTAATCATTTGAAATCTTGATCTTATTTTATTAAATATTGATATTCTATTAGGATATTAAAAAATAACAAGCTCAAGGTTTTAAATGTTACTGAGTACTTTAGTACATTTAACAATCATTTAGATGTTAAGTAAGATTTAAGGTTAGGTTTAGGGTTTGAAAAGTGTTGTTAGAAAATGACGACCTTTCAAATTATAAATAAGTTTTATCTTCCAAAGCTAGTTATTGTGAAAAAATAAATTGCAACTTATGTTTTGAAGGGGTTTGTGCATTGTGTTTCTTAGTTGGCTTTTGTTTTTGTTCCTTTGCCTAGTGGTTCCTTTTTTTTGCTTTTTCTGTTTTACTTGTTGATGCATTTTTTGATCTGTGTGCTCCTACTTGTCAATGCCTCTCTCTGTTTGTGTGCTCCTACTCGTTAACACCTTTCTTGGTTCTACTATTCAACACTTCTTAAGGTACCTTCTTGTTGTTTCTTAGTCCTCTCTTGATTATGCTATTCTTGTTTTTTTGTTCCTCAACCCCATTCTTGGTTATGCCTTGCTTTTCAAATTGCTATTACCCCTTCTTTTACTTTGTGCAAGTGTGGGAAAGGTGGAGGCTTTCTCAAGTTTCAATTTCAAATTTAAGATTTTTTTTTTTCAAATTCCATTTAATTTCAAGATGTTTCAAGTTTCAAGGTGTTCTTTTGTTTTTGAGTTTTTTGGTTTGTTGTATACAAAGCCAACAAACACATCTATTCACAAAAAATATTAGTTCAAGTTTTTTACACCTTATATTTTGGATGATGAAAAGAAAGGAAATAAATGACCAAATTTTTCATAATTATAAATGCTTGCAAATGTTTTGATTTTATTTTTCATAACATAGTTGAAATAACTAGAAATTAAAATCAGTATTTTGGCAAAAAATGATTTCTTTTCCATTTTAGGTAATCGTATTGTAATTTTCTAGTCGTAAATGGAGTCCATTCAAAATAAGAATATAATATTTTCAAAAATGAAATGGAATTACATGTCAATGAAATGAATGTTGGAGAGGAAACTCTAGGAACATTAGAACAAAAATCTTGTGACTAGTTTAATGGACATAATGAACATGTATTTAAAAAATATATATTTTTTAAAAATCTTTCAAAAAAGATAATGAGTAGTAAAAAAAACATTGCAAGGTCTTTAGATTGTGAAAAATCATTTGCCTTTATAGTTTATGGAAAGTGTTTGGTTAAAGCTTTTGATTTTGCATTTTGTGTTGTTGAATTGTTTTCGCTTTCAAAACTAGGACTTTCAATAAATATTGCCTAACTTGGTGAAAAGAACAAAACAAAATTATATTTTGCTAAAATTGATAGATTGTATTTTTGCAACAACAAATTTTGATTTATGGATGTCCAAGGGAGCATATGATATATTTTCTTTTGTTATTAATTTTGTGGGATCTAATTAAAAGCCTCAGCAAATGATTATTAGTTTGTTGAAGTGTACCCCCACAGGGATAGGGACTATCACATTGGATCCAACTTTTGGAACTTTTATCTTAATAACACCAGTTTCACATTAAGTGAACCAATTTTTTTGGTGAAAGTTTAGAAAGTTTTGATTAGAATAGATTGTTTTGGTGTTTAGAGTGTGAACACAATAGATGTACAACCTTATCTATTGGCAATGCTAGTGTGTTTGTGATGCCTTGTTTGAAGCAATAAATATAATTAATCAAATTTTGGCCAACAAGCTAACATAATTGCTTCATCGCTATGGGTTGAGAAGAAAAATTCATTGCATATGTCAATTAAAATTAAGGGTCAAATTTGAATATTATGACAACTACCTTGGAATCTATTTTGAAATGTGAAGTCCTAAGTTTGGATGAATGTTTTTAAGGTACTTGTTTTATCCATGTTTTTTTTTTAAAATTGTTAATATGTTATTATTGACAAAAATGTTTGCATAAATGTATAATTTGGCTTAAATTTTTTGGGAAAGGTAGACATTAATGAAACAAGGCTTGTTTAGATTTTAAACTTCACCTAAGAAAATTGAATACTCTAACTAGAAAATAAGGTGAACTTTTAATTATCTTTTACAACATATTTTTTTTCCTTTTGTTTTATTAAATTTTGTTCATTATGTATATTAACATAACATGATTAAATGTTTTGGCCAATTTGCTAGCAAAATCATTATGTTCCAAGAAGTTGTGCAATTCAAAGAAGTTATTATCCTTTCTTACATTAAACCAAATACTATTAATATCAATGGGAAAGTGCCACCTTTTCTTACATGGCACATTCAAAAAATAATTCTGGATTCTTTTCTTCCTCCAATGAATGCTTGTGTTTTGAGTCAATTTAATAGCCATTTGTTGGTTTCTAATGCATAGCAATACGCACCATTATTGTGTTTAAAATTTAGGGAAACAATTACAAATTCGTTAACCCAAGTCAATTTGACAAATGATGATTTTAGATTATTTTCAAGTTGTTTGCATTTGCTTCCACAATCAAAAGGGAAGTTTGTGATGTTTTGGAATCTTTCCTTTTCAAAAAAAACAATTTTTGAAAAAGAAAAAAAAAATTCACAACTTGTTGTTTTTTATGTATTGAAAAACCTTCGTCTAATCTTTTTATTGGTCATGGAAAAGGTGTGAATATTGTTGAGAAATATGATAGATAATCTTTATATTTTATGTTTTTAAAGTGCTATTATCATTTGCATTCAATGACAAAATATGAAGTTATATGTGTAAAACAAGCATTTGATGAAGATTCCAATTTGAATTTTTTGGACAAATTGTCAATACATCCGAACCAATGAAAAAACTTGTCACCAAGAAGTTGTTGATTTTTAGATGCTACTAAATGGATTCCAAGAAAATCAAATGTCTTTTTCAATGGTGAGGAAAGCATGAAAGCATATTTTCTACTATTGATTTTTTTGCCCACCAAATCTTAGGCATTGTAAGATTGTAAATTGAGACTGAAATGATATTTTTTTTAACATACATATTCACAAACTTAAGGAGATGTTCTTCACAATTAGATAATTTTTTAAAAATTTACTTTTATTAGCAAAATTTGGCCAATTAATCCTAGAGATGGTTGTAAACCATCTTCCAATGTAGTGGAGTTAATTGAAAATTATTTAGATTTTGAGAAGGAATTAGAGGAGTTTGAAAGTCCATTTGAACATAATGAAATTGTGGACATATGAAATGTTGGAAGATTTTTTTTTTAATTCCACAATTTTGTGTAATTTTTTTAATTTTTAAAAATAAAAATTACATGTCTGAAATAAGATAACTTTTGAAAACTGGAATGTGAAAACCACACTTGAGTACCACAGTCCTAAAATGTGTGAGACCCCACGCTTTGAAACCTAGGTGAAAATATTTTTCCCAAATTTTTAAAACCTTGCCCAGGTCTCTTGAAAAATAATTATAAAAAAATAAAAAACTTAGGACAATCTTGTAAACTCTTCTAAAACCTGGACGCAACAGGTCTTTAAAAAAGTTTGAGAATCGCCTAACACACAGGTGAGCAGTTATTACAAATAGGAACAGACCCTTCACGGTTATCAGGGCAGTTCTTAGGATTCATAATCATAGTTCTATAAAACAGTCAAAGAACCTATTCTGACACATAACTATGATCATCAAAAATATTGAAAATAAACCCACCTGTTCTTCATCATTTATTTCATGAAAGCTCCAATTTTTAACTGGTTCCTGAGACAGGCGATTCTTTGATTTTGATTTTTTTCAGAGAACCGGCACCAAGTGATTCTCTGATTTTGAAAATATTTCAAAAACTGGAGCTGGTGGTTCTTCATAAATTCAAATAAGTGCATAACTAGGTTTTCACCTAGGTTGATTTCAAAGAACGCTTTAAAATTTTAGTGCGTCATCCTCCTGACGTCTTCTACTTGAATGGACTGTGTTTTGGATTCAGCCTTACCTGATATTTGAGTTTTTCAACTGTTCAGACTCCAAGCTCTCCATAATTTCATGAGAAATTGCTTCTGCGGAGTTGGAGCTGCAAATACAATTTACTGTATAAATTTGAAGATGAACATTGGAGCTCTACACTCTTAGGAGTTGCCACTTAGCTCTTGGCCAGGAAGAGCCTATACTTGACGTTGGATATTATATACACTATTGTGGCCTGTGCTGTTGGCCCAAGTGTTACCGCATTTTCAACTGATTTTTCCTTCCAAAACCTGGTTTTTTGGAATTTATTTGTCATAGAAATCACTTTTAAATCAATATCTCCCACATTCCGAATCCAAATCTTGCCAAATAAATTCCACTGAATCCTGCTCATCAAGATCTTTCCAACAACACCAAAGTCACATTCTGATTCCTCCGAAATTTTCAGCTATGATTTAATTTGATTTTCAGTGAAGAAATCATTCAATATTCAAGAACTTTTGCACTGCAAGTCCAAACGTCAAGGGACCAAGCCTATGCACCCCTCCTCCTTGAGGGCTTTCCAAAGAGACCAAGAACGCAATCTGAAGCATTGCAGTTTGGTGGATCTCATCAGTACAAATGAAACAAAACAAAACAAACTACCTTCCTTCATAGGTAGATGTGACCGTAAATAAAATGGTTTTAAAATCTTATGTTCTACATGTGATCATAAATTCTTTTTATTTAAAATTTTTGTTCCGTGTGACCATAATATCGCTATGTTTGTTTACTATTTATAATTTTACGTCCGTTTGGGACCAGAAAGTCCATTAGACGAAAGGTAGATCATGGGGGAAAAATTGTCCTCTAGTCCTGGTAGCATGCCACAAATTTGGCCAGGGTGACTGTTCTCATAGTCTGCATGAATTCAACAAGAGTGCTCGTGTGGGTGAGGGGTAAGGTCGAACAAAAGCGTTCCCTAACTTTCTGTGTATTTGGACAGATAAGGAGCAAGTGCTCTTCATCCTTTACCTTCCCCAAGTCGCAACTTCAACAAAGCCTCTCTGCGTATGGCACACCCTTCCACGCACCTAGCATTGCCTCAGCTGCGTGTTGCCACATCAAAACCAGGCCAGAACTTTCCGCAGCTAAACACATTTGATGTCACACAAGTATTTTTCGCTTTAATACAACATACCCTTAAAGCGCAAGTATCTTGTTTGCACGCTGGTCCGAATCTCGCGATTGGTAAAGAGCTTTTCAATGAAAGCCAGTCGCATATTATCCTTCACCCTTTTTACATTCAACATTGTGTGGGGAAAACCTGGAGGGGGTGGGGTCCCAACCTCTTGGTTGATCGGGCCTCTCATCGTGTATCTACCACCAATTGGCTGCACTAGCCTTGCTAGACAGGTCGGATGTATGTGCGTTGACCCAAGGACTATTCCCAATGGTAGTTCAATAGTCCCCACCTGGAGCACATGGGTCGTTGCAAGCTGAAGTGTCGTTTCCAGCGGTGATTAAGCCGGAGGCAAAAAACCTACCACCTCTTGGGGCTAGTTCTAAAATAACCATTTTTTCACGGATCCAGCCCAACATTTATTTCCCGCAACAAGCATAGTGAGCTGGGCTTCCCATGCCTTTCCTAAGATGCGGTCTTTAGTGACCGTGCTCACACGATTATAATACAGCAATGTTTGTCCCCATGCAAAGTGTTCAAAGGGGAATTTGCCAAATTCTACCAGCACGATGGACGTGCTCATTGTTTTCTGCACCCCGAGTAGGGACTTGAGGAACCCTCGATACACTACTTCAATAGCCTCTATTTTCTTGGAGTCCACCCAAATTTCACAAGCGTAACTTGTTATGGAACACACCAACGTGTTGAAAAGGTCACAATGTAACTTAATGTCCATAATACTTAGTTCTGCCTAACGGCGGTTCAGTGCCAATAACGAGCGCCTACTGGCAACTGCTAGATGTTCCACTGCACTATCCAGGTTCAGCATGGCCTCAAGTAAGATCCCCAAGTAATTGAAGGTCTACACACCTTCAAACACAAACTTTTGGCATGGGTCAACAAAATTGAACACCATGACTTTTGTTTTTTTCACATTCACTATAAGTCCACGTTTAGCACAGAACTAATGGAGTGCGTCTAACTGTTGTTGCAGTCCCACCTCTGACTCCGATGTTAGAACAAGGTCATCTGCAAAAAGCAACAACCATACATGCACATTTGCTAATGTCGGTGCATCGCATTCTCTGCCGTCTAAACGCCCCTCTAGGGCATCCAAATATAGCCCAAACAATAGGGGGCTAAGAGGATAACCTTGTTTCACACCTTAATGGCACCTGAAGCTGGAGGTGACACCCTCTCTTGGGTGGTTGATGTGTATGGTATCCTTGGCATACATCGCCTGTAGGCATCGCAAGAAGCGTCCCTTCACCCCAAGGCCAGCCAACACTTGCCACAACACTTCACACGGCACAATATCGAACGCCTTTTTTAAGTCCACAAAGCAGCAATAGAGTGGCTTCTTTTTTGCCTTGTTCTATTTTATCAAAGTTCGCAATATGAAAAGTTGGTCAGTAGTGTGGTAATCTTTGCGAAACCCAGCTTGACCCTTGGCACGCAGCCCATGTTGTTTAGCCCATTCGCTCAGCCTTTTGTCAAGGATCATAACGAACAACTTTGCTAGGATAGGCCCAACCGTTATCCCCCTGTAGTTGTCAAATTTAGAGGCATCGCCCCCTTTAAAAAGCGCATGGACCACCCCAGTGGAAAGGGCTTCTAGAAAGCCCTCTGCCAGAAAGTAATTGAACGCTGTCAATAGTGGCATGTGTAGCAATTCTCCTACATCCAAAATGAACTTAGCTTTCATACCATCCAGCCGACAACCTTGTTTATTTGTAACTTTTTCAACGCCTAAAACAGCTCAGCAAGTGTGATATCTACGTTCAGGGTGTGGTTACGTGGAAATTTGGTCACCTGAGCTGAATGATCAGTCCGTAACTGTATGGGTGGCGGAGACTGGCCAACTAACGCGCGAAAGCCCTCCAAAAGTGTAGCTGCACTGATCTTGTCCATAATGGGCGCCTTTGGCCGGTACTTTTTCCAGAACAAAGGTGCATGCACCTTAGCAAGCGCACACATATGTTAAACTCTTACAGTTTCCCAGAAAATTCTTTTCTTTTTTGATAAATTTTTGAGTTTACTTTTTTGATGTTCAACGACGTGTGAGTCGAGGTTGGCTTTCATCCAGAGCTTCAATTCACGTTTTGCTGTATGGTAGTCAACATCAAACCAGGGTTTATGGCAATGTCTCTTTTTACAGCTCACTCCCGAAGGCTTGTTGTCAAAAGTAAACTTTATTGTAACACCCACGCATTGTTGAAGTAGGTCAGCTAATTCGTTTGCCCCTAGATGCCCAATTGAATCAATAACCCACAGGTTTCCAAGACTCGTTGTTAGGGCAAACTGGTAGTCTTCAACTTTTGATTTATCATAGTTGAACCTAGGTAAGAAGAATTTTTTTGCTACCACCATATGTTGCGGTTCAACAAAGCTATAATCAATGTTCAATCGTAGGCGCAATGGCCTATGGTCAGAGTCGCCCCCCATCGCTTGATAGCGAGTGTCATCTATTATCGCCTTGATTTGTGTAGCAGCTTGCCAAACTACAGGTGAGCCAACAATATAATCGATAGTGCTGCACCCCCCATTTGCTAAACAAGTGAACTCCCTTAATTCGTCACTAGATGTCCGACCATTAAAGATGAGTAACCCAACGTCACAGCATAGGTCTAGGAGCTCACGGCCCTAGCCGCCAACACTAGCATCACGGTTTTGTCACGTAGCCACAACGCTTGGTTGCTCAGTTTCAGCGAGCTCAGGCGTTTGTAACAGTTCACAAAGGTCGATAGTGTCAAGGGTATCTGGTAATGCTGCAGTACGCGCATTAAAATCCCCTCCCAATAGTACTATGCCCCCCAAAGTTTGAACTTCAACAATGTGTTACCAGGTTTTGGAACAAGGATTCATTCTCATGTTTGGAACCAATAGGGGCAACGTACACGACGTAGACAAACAAGTCAGGGGCAGCACCCCTGTTGACCCGTAGCCATAAATAAGAATTGTGGTTTCCTTCCTTCCACTGTGACAGGTTTGGCCTAAGGTGGCTATGAAAGTAAACAGCAACCCCCCCGCTATGTTTTGTCGCTTTTGTATTTCCCAGCTGCATAGTGCATGCTACCACAAGTGAATCAAACCTTTCAACATGTGGCAAATGTTGTCCTAGGAAGTGTCAAGTTTCGGTTACTAAGACGAGGTTAGCACCCTGAAACAACTCTAGTATTTCCACCCCCGTTTCCAGTTTATTTACACCACCCCCATGCATGTTCCATAATACCACACATAGGTCTCTTTGGTCCCCATGCCTTTAGATAGTGGAGGGCGGGCAAATCTGAGTGTCGTTGACGAAAAGCTTAGCTACGTGCCAAAATGCGCGTTTGCCTACTACTTTGGGCTCCTTAAACAGTGGCCATAGCTCTAACTTGCGCGCCTGGTGTGTGGGCGTGAGGTCTTCATCCAGGCCCAACTTGGTCCATGTTAGGCCTTTGTGCCTTCGTAGCGCAGCCTGGCAGTCCTCACTCGTTGCAAACTTGAGTAGCACCGCGCCGAGGCGTGCGCTTGCCGTCGAGGTGGAGGCCCGCAAAGTTGTAGGCCGTTGTCGCATGGCAACAATGACCTTGACGCGCAACCTCATATGGCCCTGCAACAATTCTGTGTTGAGCCATTACACCAGCTCATTTTTGGTATCGCCCTCTTTAGCCTCAAAGCCTATGAGGCGCAGGTTGAGCTTGGGCTCCTCTTGTTTGGGTGCGTCAGCCAGGGTCTCCACAACTCAACTAACCACCTGACGCACGTTCTTGGCCATCACCGTGGTCCACTTGGGCTCTTCTACAGACGTAACCTTGGTTGTGACAGTTGCAATCGCCTCACGCTCTATCAGCTGGTTAACCGCAAGGTTATTAGCGGTTGTGAAAGATGCAATGTTCTCGATGGCTGCCTCCATCTTAGATAGTCGCGTGTCAATAGGTGAACTGTCGGTCTTGAGGCCCATGACTAGCCAATGCCCGACTAGGGCTACCTGGTAGACCGCTAGGGGTGCGTTGTCTGGGACGTTGAACCCAACATTGCTACAATGCATCTTGGCAGTGTCCTTCTTCAATGTGAAAATGTCTGATGCTATAGTGAAAGGACACAGCAACGGTGCGACATTGGGCGCCATCGTGGAGTTCTTCAAATCTTAAACCCAAGTGAATGAACACAGGGTGGGGGTTGTTCTGCTCCTCCCGCTCCTGCTGCAGCTTAGCTGACTGCTAGGGCCCGTCACCGCTGTCCGTTGCAGCAAGGACAGTGGTGATGGTGGGCCCAACCTCTTTCAGCAAACACACCCGGATGACTCGACGCCGGCCCCTCCTTCTCTCTACCTCTTCGCCCGGCAATGGAGTGCAAGGCAGAGCTTCTGGAGCTTTTGCAAGGCAAAGCTTCTGCTACAGTCCACACACACACACACTCTCTCTCAACACCAAGCAATCAAGACAACGGCCAAAGGTAAAAATTGTCCTCTTTTTTCACTAGCTTTACCATGCCCTCTCGTCACATCTCGTCGCGCGACATCGTTGCGTGCTGTAGTCGCCGCTTGTTGCGCTCTGTCTCTCTCGCTCTGTCTCTACCTAGAAGTGTATGGCATGCCATCTAAATTAGGTTGGGCATTTTAGTACAGAAGACTGATCTTGAGAAATTTTGTTTCTTGGACCAGCATATTAAGAGGTGCAAGTGAATAAATCGAATTCAAAGAGTGTTGTTATCTCCAGTCCTCCAGTCTCCACTGATTAACTTAACTCATTTACCCATGTGAAATTATGGATTTAATATGCAGCTTGGGCACATAACATTGGCTGTCATTTCAAGCTGCCAAACTTTGTTGGCAATAAATTTGGCTCCTCAATAAGTAATGCTCTGGTGAAGGCATGCTTGTAATTGCAGTGTTCAGTTTTGGAATTGCTCCAATATTGATTGGAAGCCTTAATGTACCTCCAATTCCTGAGTAGGTAAACGAACGCAGTCCAACTTTAAAGCTGAAGACAAGTCCCAACATGTGAACCTATAGAAACATCTAGTTGTCAATCATTATTGGGGCTGTTGCACAGTCAATCCAGGTTACCACATTTAGGGGGCTGTTTACACTGGAGGGGTGGGCCATTGTCCATAGAACCTCCTGGTACCCCACTTTTTGGACGAAACCATGGGAAAACCCATAGGCTATGGCTCAAGGGCTTTGTTCACAGTAACTCAATATGGACCAAAAGAATGGACCAGGTGCATCTTTTTAATAAAAAAATATTTTGTTAAAAAAGACTTTGGAAATGTGGCTGCATTAACTTTTTATTCATCTCTTTTTTTCTCTCTCTTTCTTTCATTTTAGGTTTCTTTCTTTTAAAATTTAAAATTTTTATAACCCTATCTTTTTTTGTTTGTTTTTCTCCTCTTTTGCACCTTTTCATAAACAATCACACATCATTGATTTCCTGCCAATTTTTTTTTAAAAAAGAATTTTAGATTTTTTTTTTTTTAAATGATTGTGTTTAGACTTTGAAGGGACAATTTTGTTGGGAGGGGGTGGGGGGGCACCAAAAAGTCCGTCCCATTTTTATTTTTTTTAATAATAGGAAACAAGTTGAGCCCATTTTATTTTTGTTTTAGGCTTCAAGGGGTGCCAATTTTGTGAAGCCAGCCATTAAAAATTCCATTCAACTTTACTATTCATAAAAAAAGAAAATATATGTTTAACTATTATTATCTGTTTAGGCCTTAAAAGTCAAACAATTTTATCAAGAACCACCAAAAATTCCTTCCAGTTTTATCTTTCAAAAAAATTATAAATATTAATAAAATATCATAATTCAATGGCTAAGCTTGTTTTGGAACCCATGGGCCCTCACTGTTTTCATTAGGCCAACCTCTTTCAAGTAGGCCTGAAAAAATACCCCAAGGGCCAAATAACATTATTCAGAACTATCCATGTAAGATTCCAACAAGTTTTTTCATCCAAAATGATTTGCTTGGGCTGTGGCCCTAAACTACCCTAATGTAAATCCAACCACCCTTCATAATTTGGACCAACGAGGGATTTTATATTTGTGTGGTCCTAAGCCCAAACCCTCTAGTGTAATCCGGCCCTAAGCTCTAATTTCTTACAAATTAATGGCTAGTCCAAGAAAGATATTACCAAACAAACCCAAGTTCAAGAATCAAAACCAATTTTGGTATGGTATGGTATGTAGTACTAGGCATGCACCTAATATTAATCAATGTTGTTTGGTGTTTGATTTCAAACATAACCTTTGGTTCCATTGATTTTCATAAAGAATTTAGAGTCGATTTGGGTTAAGATTAAGTCTAGTTCAATTTCCTTTGCACAATTTAAGACATAGATTATGTAATATTAATTATGTACAACTAATCAAAATCAATAACTTTTTAAAATGTAAGGTGAAACTTATATATAAAGTTGTATTTTTCTATCTAGAGAACCTATTCAAAATGGGACAACATTAGTGTATTTCTTATTAAAAAGATTTTTGTTCATACCCAAAGTGACGATCATCCTTATGAAAATTTAACTAGATCTAGCTATAAATAAAAAAATAAAGTATAAATCTTTAATCATCCTTCTGTATTTTGGGCTACATAATGAAAATCAATTTATGATATTAACAATTTATATGGATAAATCATTGTGACATATCCAAATGAAACTTCCAAAGTCTTATGTTTTAATTAATAATTTTTAATAATTCTTTTTGACAAAATTTCACTAATGAAAAATACATTAGAAAATACCTTGGTTCATGTTCTAATTCAATTTTGAAAAGAGGTTTGATATGTTGGCAAAATGAAGTGATCAATTGATCTTGGGGCTAACTAAAAATCACCTTACTTTTAACATTAATTTGTAGCAATCATGTAATCAAAATGATTTGTGAACTTTTAGTAGAGCTTTTGGTGACTTTCTTCAAAGTTTCAATGACTTACAATCAAATAACAGTGACTAATCCAAATTTCTATTAATCTCTTAGTTTACATCATAATTAGTTGGCATTCATTTAGTTAATCTTTGTTAATATATATACCAAGTAATGTGAACATCAACTTGCATTTGTTGATAATATATTTTGTTACCTAACATGTGTCTTTTAATTTCATGTTTTTTTTTCTTTTATGTTTACGACCACCACTAAAATTTGTACACACTACATCATGGAAAATGTTGAAAGTTCATAGGTTATGAGCCCATAATATGGCGTTTTGAATAAGTTTGAAAGGAAAGGTTACATGTTTTGGAGGTTCAAGATGGAAACTAAAGGCAAGGGAGCTATGGGGATTGATTGATGGAACTAAAAAAAAACTAGATGAAAAAGATGAAGAAGCTCTACTAAACTAGTTAGGGAAGGAGAATATAGATTTGAACTTACTTGTTTAAAGTCTATCGGATAATCAACTTATGAATATGTAGAGGGAGACCATTACAAAAGGCATTTGGGAGACCTTGGCCAAACATCACATTAATAAAGGTTTGGCAAATAAAAATTTTTTGACAAGAAAATATTTCATGGCCTAGATGAATCCTTTGGACACAATGGAATTTCACTTCAATAAATTGGTGATGATGGCTAACGAATTAGATGCCATTGATGTAGGAGTGTTGGATGAAGTAAAGGTGATGGTCCTTTTGATAAGTCTACTAAAAAGTTATTAGAATTTGATCACCACCTTGGAAATTTACCAATCAGGAAATCACATGGGATGTAATCAACACAAGGTTGTTGAAAAAAAAGATAATTTGAAAAAGGAGAAGGAAAAACTTAAAAGATTGGAGAAGTTGTGGCATTTACAATTGAAAAATCAAACTTTCAACATGGAAGAAATCATAGTAAGGAAACTTGCAAGTACTATAAAGAACAAGGACAATGGGCTAGAAAATGCAAGAAGAAAAAACAAGACTTGTGAGCAAAAGAAGAGCAAAAATATAATGTTGATTGTGATAAAACATTTGTTTAAACTTTGTTTGCTTCTTTTGATGATAATGCATGGTATGTCAATTTTGGCACATCAATGCACCTTTCTCATAGAAGGGAGTGGTTTAGGAATTTGAAGAGATTCCACCTACAAAAATTTATTTTGGAAATAATTTAATTCAAGACGTTACTGGCAAAGGTAAAGTCATGGTGATTCTAAAGATAGGAAAAACTAAGATAAATGTTTCTTTCAACAATGTATTTTGTGTGCCAAGACTAATTTAAAATCTTTTTCCAATGATACAAGTTGTCTCCATGGGTCACACAATCAAGTTTGAAGAAACTTGTTGCATTATAAAAAATAGTGGTAGAAGGTGCACAAATTAACCAATTGTAAATGTTAAATTGTGAAACTTAGTCTATTGTTGAAAGTGCACAAGTGGCAAGTAGTTTCAAACTTTCTAATCTTAGCCTATGGCACCAAAGATTAGGTCATTTCAATAGTGGAAACATGAACTACTTGTTGTTCGAATAGAAGCTTAAAAAAGGAATCCCAAGTGGGACTAGGTTTGAAATGGTGTTTTGTGATGATTGTACATTTGGAAAGTGGCACAAAAAACCATTTCCAACAAATGGAGCATTTCTTGCACAAGAAGTACTACATCACAAATTTATTAATTTCATTGGTTTGTTTGAAATTCGCACGAAATCTATTATTTCATGGGTTTGTGTTTTTTGCACATAAATGTCATGGGTTTAAAACACATATGATGTAGGTATAAATAGGATGAAATATTTTCAACTAGTTGAAAATATTTCATCATATTTATACATGCATCATATGTGTTTGAGACGCACAACATTTGGGTCCAAATAACACAAACTCATGGAAGAACAATTTTCACACAATTTCCATTATCAAATCATGAGATGGGAAGTTTGTGATGTAAGACTTGTCCATTTAGATATATGGGGACCTATTTGAATGTTACCTTCACATATGATTTTTCCAAAAGGACTTTGTGAACTTTCTACAAAATAAGAAAAAGTTTTTTTCAAAGTTTCAAAAATTCAAAAGCCTTGTCAAAACACAAGTTAGGAAGATGATAAAACTATTCAAAACTAACAATGATGGGGAATATTGTTTGTAGGAGTTTGGAGATCTTCTTGAAACTTAAGGGATTATGTATCAAACTTATATTCCATACACACCACAACAAAATGGTGTCATTAAAAGAATTAATTTGCACCATTGTTGAAGTTGCTCATCGCATGATGCACCAACAACCCAAGTTAAGTTCAAGATTTTGGGCAAAAGATGTAAACACATTAACATACATCAAAGTTTGAAATCTGCACAAGATGACCTTAAAAGAGGTATGAAGTGGGAAAAAACCTTTGGTTGAGTATTTTTTGCATTTTTGGATGCAACACTTATGCATCATAGACTAATTTTAAAAAGGTCAAAACTACCACAATCTACAAAATGTGTGTTTGTAAGCTACAATTTGGAGTCCAAAAGGTATAAATTAATTATTTTAAAACTTGAAAATTTAATTATGAGTTGGAATGTGATCTTCAATGAAGAACCTTAAATGAAGATGGAGTAGAGAAGGTTGCACAACAAAGTTAAACTAATGTTTAAATTTTCATACAAGATTATGTGTCATCATTAGAAGTGGGAGGTGGACACTTCCAGAAAGGAGATTGGGAACCTAGTGAAAAAGTTGGGGCGAAAGCATGGTTAGGTGGTTTAAAAGTGGCATTTGAGAGTCCATAATCTAACATTAGCAACTTTTTTTGTAGTTTTAACAATTATCAAACCATAAATTGTATAATTATCCCTTATGGTTTTAATCATAAATATTAATAAACCCGCCTATAAATATCCCTAAACATGTGATTGATAAAAAAATCCATGAAAAAGATTAATTTTTTTTAATGTAGCATGGATTTTCAAAGATAAAAATTTATGGCAATCATGTCATTTTAAATATTTTAAAATTTTAAAATATATATTAGGAAAGTTTCAATGCATTTCACTAATAAATTTTTCATTTGATGATGTTTATTTTTTTAAAAAAAATTTGACACTATTTTGACACATTTCTTGAATCCACATTTTTCATATTTTCTATGTGACAAATGTAATGTTGTCATTTCAAAAGTTGATTATGAATCCATAATCTTTTTAGAATTCATCCAAATTTTTTTTGATGATTCCCGTTAAAGTCTATGATAACATGAATAATTAAAATTTTGACAATGTTAATTTTGAATATGGCTTTAGATTTTATGTTTGTATGCAATCCATAAAAATTACAAGGGTACAATACAAATTGTCCTCCTATTCATGCTTTCACCCATTGATGAAATTTTTCATAATTCAACCATGCCAATAACACACCATGTAGCAAAACAGATTCATGAAGGATCAACAAATATCAACATTCCACCACTTGATGTAATTGTGGAATGCAAAAAGGGAATGTAATTGTAACTCACCGCGAGTTGGAAATAATTCATACTTAATCATGTAAACAAACATGACACTATGAGAAATTGCATCCATTGAAATCACACTACCTTACAATTAAAATTCAAAAAACAATTCATATACAACTATTATGCAATTATCCCTTAGGTATTATAACTATTGTGCAACTATCACCTTAAAAATGGTGTATCAATAAATAAATGGCCAGATTAAAAAATTAGTTAGTTGTATTATAATTGAAAATGAGTTGAAAATGGGTATTCTATATGGTAATTTATACACATTGTACATATATATGTAGTTAACCATGTTTGATTTTTTCAAAAGTTTGCATGTGGCAACTACTTTGGAATTATTGTAAATGTGTCACTAAAGCAACAACTATGTTGCAATTACTATACGATGTACATACATGCAATCATGCCATGTGTCCGCATTTACACCACCCATTATGGGATACATTTGTAACTAATTTTCGATTATGATTCCCATTGATATAATTAGTATGGCCATTAATGCGCGACTACTAAAGTATTATTGTTTAACTATGTTCTGACTATAATATAAATGTTTATAACTTAATAAGGATACATATTCATATGTAATGTTTTATAAAGAATTATTGTTTCAATAATCTAACTATTAATATGAATAAATAAATGTAATTCATATGATTAATTTTACATTAATTAACAAATTAATTATTTATCCAAGTTGGGGATATTTCATAATGAATTGGATCAATCATTTAAGATAATTATTAATTCATCAATAAGTACCAAATCATTAATGATCTAAATTCATGATGTGAAATTAAAAACAATGTGTATATTATATTAAAAATTAAATTCGATGTACATATGGATATGCTTATTTATACCTTCATGTTTTTTACCTAAATTCATATTTAACATTTATTATTTAATAATGAATTTTTTTTCAGTAATTTATTACTTATCAATTATTATTTTATATGTAATTTACTTAATTGTTATGAACTAATTATTAAATGGATAATGAATTATAAATAAGTTTGATTCATATAATTAGTTCATTGATTTTTTTTAAAATAAAGATTTCAAATAATAATTGATTAATTATATTAATTTAGATAATTATTCATCTAATTATAAATTATCTAAAGTCAATTAATTAATTCAAATAATCATTCCAAATAATTAATTATCATATCTTTAATTCAAATAAATATTTCAAATCACTAATTTAATTGTATAACTTACATAATGAAAAACAAGCACAAAACATGTGGGACAATCTTTCTACAGTTGTAACTCAATTTGCAACTAAAGAACAACTGAAAAATTTAACCCATATGTTTTTTCTTTGAATCTCATGTTACAAATTATATAAAAAAGGTTTTTTTTCTTATGTTTTCACATTAAAATACATGTGCCATTTTGGGACAAGCTCAAAAAAGTTTAACCCTAAAAGCAAAACACAATTTCAAAAAAACAAATTCATAATTATTTTTTAGTTCACTTAGTTTTTTGTTTTCCTACTTACTTACCTACCTAAGTAAGTAAGTAGGTCCTACTTTTCTACCTACCCATATAGGTAGGTAGGTAGGTAGGTCCTAGGTAAATACATAGGTACGTAAGTCTTAAAACTTACCAACCTATTTACCTATGGTTATGTACGAACTACCTAGCTATTAATATATTTATTTATTTATTTATTTATTTATTTCAAAATACAACTAATATGCCATGTGGCAATTTTTAATTATGCCACGTGTCACAATTCTTGAACCATCATTAATAATCATAATGGACAATTGAGATCAATATTTTGAAAAGAAAGTAATTTTTATGTCCAAAAATCTTCATAGTGCCACATGTCATATTTTAATAGATGGATGACAATTAATGATGTTAGTATGACATCATAGGGGCAACTATAATAGAATTGCATAGTCGTTGAAAATGAGTTGTTTTGACAAAGTTGCAATTGAGTTGCAATGAGTTGCACCATATATACAATGAATTGCAAGTGTCCAAAGCAACTCAAAAATTAAATTGCAATGCCAGTTGTAAGACAACCTTTTTTCTGATAATGTGATCAAAAAAGGTGCAAACACAAAGCTAGTTGAAACCAAAATCATAACAATTTAGAGGAGCATTGGCAAAATTTGTTGATCATTTTGCTTCCATGGCATTTGCAAACAAACTAGTCATTTTAACTAAAGTTTTAAAGGAGGTGGATGGTGAAAATTGGAAGAAAGCTACAAATGAATAATTCCAATCATTTAAAGTGAAAAATGCATGGGAACATGTACCTTTTCATGAAGGAAGGAACTAGTAACTTCAAAATCCAAGTTTTTTAAATCAATGGAAAGAAAATGGAGAATTGGATAGGTACAAGGCAATACTAGTGGCAAAATGATTTTTTCAAACTCATGGTGTTGATTTTGGTGAAACATTTACACTTGTAGTAATATTTGTTTTTATCAAAACATTTTTGTCCATTGAGGCATTGTTTGATTTTGACATAGATTATATGGACATCAAATGCACATTCTTAAATGGAGAATTGGATGAGGATTTTTACATGAACAATTTCGATGGATATGAAGCTATTGGACAAGATCTTGTCTATAAATTTGAAAAATTCATATATGGGCTTAAGTAAGTGTAGAAAATTAAGAATGAGAAGATAAATGGATTTTTCAAAATGTTTGGTTTTTTTATATGTGAATCAAATCATAACATTTATGTTATGAAAAAGATTATGTGTGTCAACTTCACAAAATTTCCATCTCAAGATTTGATAATGGAAATCATGTGAAAATTGTCCTTTCATGAGTTTGTGTTTTTTGTACATGGATATCATGCATCCAAAACACATATGATGCATGTATAAATAGGATGAAATATTTTCAACTGGGTGAAAATACTTCATCCTATTATACATGCATCATACGTATTTTAAATGTAGACATCTATGTGGGGCGTTTGCACACTATGGTGTAAACAAGTTTTTTGAAAATGGTGGATACTGAAAGTACATAACTTGCATATATTTTTGTGTACATTTGATTTTAGGCCAAAGAACTTGTGAATCATATATGAAGATCCAAGGATAGTTAGTTTTCCTTATTATTTTGCTTAAATCAAACTAAGGGTCCTCATGAAAGCACACCCAAAGTTCATAATGTCATTTGTCCTTCTAGTTGAATTATTTGTGTATTATTTTAACTATAAAAGTCGATGATGATAAGGGCAACCTAAGTCTGGTTTAAAATGGCTTCCTACTAGTATGCTAACACATTATTGGTTCCTTTTTATTAGGCACACAAAATGCAAATCATCATGCCCTCAATGCCTTGAATTTTTTTTTAGCTTTTATGTGTAGGTATTTTGTAGGGCCTTACAAATTAGTATCATCTCTCTTCTTTTGTCGCCACTAGAGTTTGGTTGTTCTTCATTTGCTCCTAATTTCAGTTACCTCTATGCTTTAAACTTTCTTATAGTTGAGAGCTTTGTGCGTGCATTTGTCTTTTCACAAGTTTTATGTGTGGTTTTGTGTTTGGTTTCAATGTAATTAGTGTGGAGTTTGTGGTTGAAGCTTAAGTAATATGAAATCTCCGAGTGTTGAAGATTTTGAAGAAGGCTATGAAAATGAAGATACATTAAACACTAGGAGATCGGATTCCATTAGCAAGTCCAAGGACCCCCTTGCAAAAATAGATGCTAGAATAGAGAGGCTCAAGAAACTTCCTCCAAAAAGGGACTTCACATATTTCATGCACATTGGGTTGAATGGAATGGGCATAAATCCTCATTGACTAAAAGTGGGTTGAGATGTGGCGCATGAGAAACTTGTTTAAACTTTTAGAAAAGCAATTCCATGGTCAAGGTTTCGTTACACAAAATGTCGAAACCTAGAGATCAAAGCCAAGGTTGAGAAGATTTAGCCTTTATGCTATGGAAAAGCAAAAATGCCCTATTCCAAGATGATTGTAGAAGAATTTGTTTTGGGGATTGTTGTTACGTCAAAGCTTAGCAAAGCTGTTAGTTGGGTTGTGTTTGTTGAAAAGACAAACACAAATTAGCGAAACAAGTTTTTAAAGTGAATGGTGAGGATGGAGGTGCGAAAGGATGAATTGATGAAGAAAAAATGCTTGTAGCCAAAACGACCATTGCTTGTTGAAGAGGAGTCCATGGCCAAAGAAACAAAGTCGAAAGTTGCTGCAAAGGAGCACGTATCCGAATGACCACAAATTGATTCTAAACCTTGGATTTTGAAGCTCTAAATTGAGTTAACTCAACTACTACAAGTTGCGTCCATGGAGCTCGAAGCCTCAAAGAGAAATTATGAACAAGCCTAAAAGGAAAAACAAAAGCTAATGGACCAATTGCAAACAATTTGGATGCTTATGGAATTTGTCCAAACATCCTTTTTGGAAAAGAAAGAAAGAATTTGACTTTTGGAGATTGAAGAATGACAACTTGAGGTAACCCCTACATTCAATGCCATTGCTAAAGTCACTGAACTAAATTGGATTTTAATGCATTGATAGCTCAAAGGATGCAAGAAAAATGTTTTGAAAATTTGACCATCAAACGTGAAGCCTAATTCAAAAAATTGGGGGTAGAACTAGATCTAAAGGAATTTGAACTCTCAGAATTAAAACAGAGGAGGAACTTTTGTGAATTGCAATACAATTATTTGGGAGAACAACACCTTGTTCTCGTAAAGAAGGGTGTTGGATCATCAATGCATCCCCATCCAAACTGCAACCTAAAGGTGAAATCTAACATTGCGCCAAGTTTCTTAAAAATTGTCCCATGCGTTGTTTGTTTGTATGAATTTCCACACAATGATATTGTAACATTTGTGTGTAAGCATTTCTATCACCCATGGTGTGCCCTGATGCACTTCAAACATAGTAACAAGTGTGCAGATCCTCATTGTAAAACATATATGTCCCTGGAGTGGTTTAAGAGCTTTGGCTTCAAATAATTTGACAAAGACTTGTTGGAGAGAGAAATATCTTAAGGTTGTGACGAGTATTGGCTACAACAACTCAATTTGCAAAGACAAGCTACATTTGCAAATTGTCCAAATGTTGGTAAGTTGTGGTTTATGGTCTTCATGGCATTGGAAAATATTCACATTACTATTATTTAGTATTTCCACTTTCTGTATGGACATTATTAGATGTTGGTGTTCTCATCTGGAAGAGGGAAAATACTTAAATTCACAAATCCCATTTTTTGAAATTAGGTTAAGAATTTGTTTGCCTTGAAAGCAGTTAGGTTTAGGGTTTAAACCCTACTAACCCATTCATTCCACAAGTTGTTGGGAGTTGGGTAGTCTACAGGGCGAAAAGCAATACCCATGTCTTAGGTTAATGATAAATTAGATGCCTTGCTTCCTTCTAACTTTGTGTGCATCACAAAATCCATCTTTCATTATAATGCACACAAAAAGCGAGCTAGAATGTTAGTTGATGATGAAGATCTTGTCACATATTGCGATAATGTATAGTGCATGGATCCCATTGTGCATTGCATTTGTGCATGCAAAAGTGGAGGCCGGTATGCTTATTCTAAGTGTGCGCATTTGTGCCCATGATTTTTTTCTAAGGTACAATGTGTTTATTGTTTTGAATAATTGTGTGTTGTATACATGTAGCATACATTATGATTGTTACATCCTATCAAATAAACTGGGAAGCTGATAATCACATATGACATGTTTTCAAGTGTCAAAGCTTATTAAGGGAATGTTCCAACAAATGTGGTTGTTATGAAGACTATCCAAATATAATTGTTCAAGGAAGGATACGCCATAAACTACAAGTTTCCAGCTTCACCTTTCACCTATCAAATTTTTTAGATCTTTCTAATTTGCAATTCAATTACATATTATTGTCATACTTTGGAAACATTAAAAAATAAATAAAAAATTTGAAGGTCATGACACCAATGGTTCTCAATTTTGGCTAGGTTTTATGACTACAAAAGGAAAATGATGGGGCATTAGAACAATGGAGGACATTTCAGCGGGTCTTTTTGTGTTTGAATTTATTTGTGAAATTGTACCAAATGCAAAAATGGCTCATCGCAACAAATTATATGAATATTGCAAAAAACAGGCATACAATATGGTTTTAAATGTAAATCATGCCATGGAGAACCTTTTGGATGATGATGGTGCTTTTGTTTGGATGGAACCATGTATAACATTGTCTCTAGATTTTTAAATCATTGATGCCATGGTGCAAATTTGGTGGACATCCTTATTCAAATAAAGAGTAGCACCAAACATATATACCATGTTTGTCTCTGCATTCCCTTTTCATGATCTTTATTTATGTGCATTACCATCTGTACGTGGCATTTTTCACATGTTGCAATGTAAATGCCATGGAGGAACTTACTTAGGTAGGTTTTCAAATTTTTACCAAGTTTTTGAACTTTGTATGATTTGAAAGTAATATGTTAATTATGCCATCTAGAGTTAGCTAACATTGTACCCAAATTACTATGACAAGATTATGGGATAGATTTTACAAACCATCAATATCCAATACCAGCTTTTTCATGCCTATGTGATGATGTGTATTCTAAAGGATTATAGGAATTAGATTTCCTTTTCATAGAAGAATGGAAATGAACTCCTTCTATACAAGCTCATCCTTCAATTTTTTGAGTATGTAGATAGGAAGCTTTGATTGGTTTCAACTATAAATGGAATTTACATAAGTCTTGAATGTGATATTTTGTTACCGCACATTTGTATTTTTTGATTGCTTCAAGTTTTCCCTACTTGAAGTGTTCTTTGGCATTGATGGTGTTGTTGACAAATGTACTGTTAGCTAATTATGAACATACATGCATCGGGTCAACATTTGTAGGATTGATAGTACATGGCTCCACCTCAACAATTGACAATGAGGATTGCACTTTAGCGGTGTTTAACTTTTGAGTACATTTGGTTTAATTTTGAATGGTGTTGTTTTTCATTTTTTGCATGTTTTCCTAACAACATTTGTAGTTTTTCTAATTTTAGTTCAAATGTACATTTCAAATTTTATGGTTTATAAAATGAAATATGGATTGAAAATTTAAATCTTTGAATTTTTTTTGCAATGCATGTGAACAAATGTTGGTGGGCCCAAAGTTTGGTTCTAAGAAATAACATATCAATTTAGTTCCTAGGTGCATTTTGGTTTGCCTTTTGACCATTTGTTGGGATGTGGCAATCTATGGGTCATACATTTAAACATTTAGAATAAATATTTACTAGGAATTGCAAGTTGAAGGTTGTTGAAAAACTACCTTTGCAAAATTTTGGATACATGTGTATTATGCTCAAACTTGCTTTTTGGAATCATTGCGGTTGTTTTGAAGTATGGGTTCATTTTTCACATATCAAAACTTGAATCATTCTAAAATATAATTGATGTCTTTGCTTAAATATTTTTATTAACATAGTTCCCAGTTAATCTCATAGTATTGACTCTTTCTTAGATTTCTATTCAAGGTAGGGATTGCAACTGCCAAGTTTTTTTACCACAACAATTGCACCACTGATACTTTCACATGAATTTAAAAGTTTCAAACATTTAAACATTCAAACCTTTGTATTTTACATATGTCCATTATGCATATTATGGTTTTTTTGTATTGAACCTTGAACCTAAAGTACAAAAAGACAATTAGTGATTAGAATTCATATGTTATATGCAATCCCCACACATGTTAGGCTTAAATGTATTGTAGATTTATCAATAGTGTGCAATAATAATCAAAATTGATGCCCAATTATTGGGCATTTGTATATGCTCCAAACCTTCATTGTTTACTTAGACCTACAAGTTAGCAGAAGCCCACTTCTTAGTTCCTTGTTGTTTGTAATAGACTGCATATTAAGACTTGCAAAAAAAGCCAATGACAAAATTTTGATGAATTAGTATAAATTATTTAATACCTTGAGATCATTCTTCTTTTTGTTGTTTGGTTCAGGATAATAGGTGTGTGTGTGTGTTTGTTGATGTGAGTAAAGATTGGGTCTCAATTTAACAAATAGATCCAACACACTTGTAAAATTAAAAACATGGTGAAAATTAAACTGCATCCAAAAATATGTCCAATGAAAAAGCTCACACATAATTTGCATAAGGGGAATGAATAAAAGTAGATGGAGTAGAACCCATAAACTTTGGTTTTTACATCTATGAGAAAGAGCAAAGAGAATACATGATTGCCACATTTGGATCTCATAGAATAATTTGTACAACATGTGCAATGATGAAGACAACAATATGTTGATGCGATAGTTTGATGCTATTAAATTATGGTGGTGTTCGCAAGTATTTTAAAACTTATTGTAATACTCACCTAAAGGCTAGTTATTTAATGTGCATCAATTCACAGCAATCCATCAATGTTATTATAGCTCACATGCATAGTTGAAATAGATTTGCAATTGATAGTTGCAACTTTATAATGAGAATAAGACTAGATCTTTGAACCAAAATAAAGATTATTCAATGTCTTTACAAACTGCTTTAAGAAGCTTTCAACTTCAAATTTAGACAAAAACACTTTTAAAATATAGAGATTTGAACAGACAAATCTTGGCATCCACTTTGTTTTGGACCCAACAAAAGCTCAATCACAACAATGAAACTTCAATTACTTCATACAAGATGTGCTTAGTTGAAGGGAACATTTTACAAAGTTTTTCAATTCAGATTTTGAGTTGAACATAAACTGCAATTTATAAATCCTTAATTAAGGAGTTTGCATTAATGTAACATAGTTAACAACCAAATGTAATACTACATTTTTAGTTGCGACATTTCTAGAGGCATGAGGAGAATTCATGATCAAAGCAAAGGCCTTAAACTAGTCTATAAATTGACAAAAAAAAGATATTCTAAACCCATAAGATATTGTATGCTAATAAGGCAGTTGTTATACTATATATTGACGGTGATTATGGTAGTCAAAAACATTACAAACCTAATCATCTTCTTTCAATACAACATATATCATAGCATCATGTTGTACATACAATTTATAAATTGGATCATTTCTTTTGACATGATGATCTTGTGGCATCATGGGGAATTTAATTGCTTTGACCAAGTAAACATCTATAAATGATATGTTGGAGTTATTCAAATAAACATATGACTAGCTACTCCTCCCCCATTTTTGGTAATAGGTTTTAGCCACAACAAAGTCACTTGCTTCAAATTCACAACCCCAAACACAAGTAAATGATTCACGAACCATGTGTTTTAATCATTGACATTGTAAGATGTAAAAATCAACTCCTTTTGCATTCCTTTCAATAGCTAGAACTGCAAAGTTGTTTCCAATCTATAGCATATCAAAAAGTTCCTCAAAGTCTCCTCCAAACTCCCATTCCTCTTGCTCTTTAAACTTTTACATTTACTTTCTCATCAAGAAAATATTGTTGGGTTTGAGTTTAATCAACCACCACTAGAAAACATGAAACTTGTTTTGGCATGCTTCCCACTCCTCCACAAAAGGAGGACAAAATCATGCAAGATCTCACACCATCGATAATGTAGGATCAATAGCAGGTATTGAATAAATGGAATGGAATTTTGAACATCCAAGGATACTATCACACCCATGAGGGTTTGACCTATCTATATCATCAATGGTAATGTGCAAAAACTTTTGAAAAGTTTTTGGCCTACTTTGCAAATAAAAAGTAGGAACCCTACTAGATAGAACTTCCTCAGGGAAAGAAACCACTTTTGCTACATATTGTAGTCTTTTTTCAGGATTATGCAATTGTTCATGTCTTAGTCATCTCTTCAAGACAACTCCTGCCCCATCCCACTTTCTTGTAAGATTTCCATTACAAAATCAATAATGGGCAATGGAAATAAAAAATGATCAATATACGTTCTTTTTAAGTTCAAATAAAAACACAAGATAATTTGTGAAAAATTAGTGACCTTGCATTTACCTTTTTTGTGGCCTATCCTAAAAAATTGCCATTTCAATTTGCATCCACTTGTAAGACCGGAATACTTAGCAACAAAAAAATGCAACTAACGCCTTTGAATTGGCTAGCACAATTGTCGAAAAACACCCAATGTTTTCGAGGTTTTAGACCTTGGCGAACAAGCCACTCCCAATGTTGCACAAAAAGTGCGTCATGCTCCTTATCATTGCTCACATAGAAATGTGATTGTTTGATCACTTTAGTCTCACAATTAGTCTCGGAATAAAAAGGGTTATATGTAATGTTAAGCCTATATGTAATGTGGACCAATATTGTTACTTGGAATGAATGCCAATGCATAGACTGGATTTCATTTCCAATTTGGAATGTATAGTTCTTTGCAAAATCTATGTGAGACAATATCACATCTTTGGGTAGGTTTGACATGGTTAACCTACACTAGGTATCTTGCCAACGAGCCACAAAATTGTGTTTTATAATTTTTTGCAAATTAAGGTTCAGGTAAGTTAAAAACTCTATTGTGGAGATCTCCTTGAAGACTTCTCTAATTTTTTTCCTTGGTTGTCCATCATTAGATTGACCAACAACACCAGTTTCAAAGCATTTCCATTATACTTTATAATCTAAATTGCCTATTATTTCTATAGGACATAAAGGCAATTCATCAACTCTGCAATTTTGGCACTCACTCAGGAGGCATGCACACTTGTGCCACTTTTTTAATTCACCCATCCTACATACACTATCTTGCCACAGTTGGGTGATGCTTTTGTAGACCTTACTTTTAGCTGAACACATGATTACAACCTGAGATTCATCAATAGGGCAAGAAACAATATAATGGCAATGACATCCTAGCTTTTCATGCATTCCTTTCTTTGGATCCCTCAAAAAATTTAGACCAACCTTTAACATATCTAGCTCCACATGGTACTTACAACAACACATGTTTATGTCCTTCAAAGGTTTGACATAATATGGTTTTAACTTTTGGAATGCATGTTGCTTGATCCTACATTCTGGGTGGGATATTTGAAATTAGAAGAAAAAGATAGTCTATTGTCCAATAGACACATTTGTACACATTAGTAATCTTATTAACCATACAAATATTGTTGAAATTGCACATTGAAGTTCAAAAAATGTACAAAACAACTATAAAGTTTTTATTATGTACATAAAGTCTACCATGTGTATGTAAACATGGGTTATAGTGCATAAACAATATATTCAAAATGTATAAAACATGCAAATAATGCACATAACATTGTCAAGTTTTCACAAAAATAATATATATTATATATCAAAACTACATATAATACCTTAAAGTTGTATAAGGTGTACACAAAATCTACAATTTTGAATAAAAAATGCACCTTACACTTTTATGACTGCAACAACAATTTGGGCATATTACAATAAGTACATTAAGATCCACAAGAAATGATCACCAATCCTATCATATACACAAAATGCACATTTCACTAACAAGTATCCAAAAACAATTTTAAAACCCATTTACAAACTACATATATTACTTCCAAATCAAATAGTTTAATCATGTACAATATGCAAATTTGATAAACTACACACAATAAAAATAGATGAAATAAAATTGCCATGCCTATTGCACTATCAAATGTGATTTCATATTCCTCATACAATAGCCTACAAAAAATGAAATGGCAAATTTGAATCTTGAAAGAAAAATTCAGAAACAATGGTTGCAAGTACTAGGTTCATCAAAAAATGTACTTATGTCATAACAACTATGTAGACAAAGATTAAATAAAAGTCTTCAAGTGTTTACACTTTTACATAAATTGAAAGACTCACACTATTGATACTACTTATGATAGATCCTTTGTCTTTATACACATTCAAATCATGGTGATTACACATGCTTATGGTCTACAAAAAATTCATAAACTTCTAGTAGTAGATGTCTAAGATTAATTTAATCAAAAGGAATACATGTCTTACTTGGGTTTCAAGTAGCAGATGTGTGGCATGCTCCTCATACACTTTAGTATCAATTCGCTTCCTTGTGACATCAGACCTATTAGGATTGACCTTTGTTTCACTTCTCCACCAGTCCATCACATGAGAAATAGTGGCTTTATCAATAATATCTACCTTTTGCTTTCTTGTAAGAGAGCCCATTGTGATGAACTAGATGCTTCAACTTGTTTTCATCTTTGCACAATAATAGAAATGTTGTATTAAACACTATGCTTAATGCCCTAATTTTGACTTCTTTTTTGACCACAAGATTCAATAAAACACCTTTGTAGGCTAATTTTTCCTTGGATTGCACCCCTTTCATAAGGTCAAACTTAGTTTTCAACCCTTGGATGAGGGCATGTTGAGCCTTTGCTTCAACAATAGGAAGATAATAATATGGGAGATGGGTCTAATCATCTTGCTACCCAACAATTTTTCCATGACCACTTGTTTATTAAGTTCAGAAACAAAAGACCCAAGCTCAAAGTTTATGAAAGTTTCAATCCATAGACCAGGAGTATTTTCTTCTAGTGTTGTGACACTACAAGATGATGCTAAATCAATTGCAGCCCTAGCCAAATCCTTCTTTCAGCTTGCATCATTGAGTTTTTTCTCTTCCATTTTCTCTTCTTCTTTGCAAAGTGATTTCATTTAAAACAACCTTTGTTGTTGTTCTTCTTGGATCTAGTTCAATAAGCCCAACCCTTTTTTGCTGGTTTTTAGCATTTCGCATCAAGGTGATAACACTTCTGGAAACATAAAAACTTTGACATCCTATAGAATGACATGAGTGACACAAATGCAGAGACCTCAACTTGACCCACATTCACAAAGAAGTTCAACTAGTTGCAAAGTTTTGAAAAGTAAAAGATGTAATTTTTCCCTAAGAAAACATAGCTTCAAAATTGAAGCGCGCATTCCTACAAAGTTCAAAATTTTGCTACAACATGAGAAAGACAAAGAATTGTCGTTCTTTGCCTCCAACAACCACCCATCCCGCTTGGAATTTAGCTTCATTCTATCTTTCCAACTACCATGCCAAAGCACTTTGCATCACAAATGCACCTTGGTCCCATTTACACATTGATTTACCATGTCTTTTCCTTTCGAAAATAGTTTGAAAAGCATTGATGTGCCCCTTTTCTCAGCCATTACCAACTTTATTGAAGGTTTAGTTCACTTAAACTATGTGTCAGATGGTCAAGATGACATGGGATGAATAGTCATATTCACTACGTTTGCCAAGCAATACACATAATATTGAAATTATACACATAATTCACAACATTGAAGCCCTAGGTTGGGTTTTTAAGAAGTCCACCTAATCCAATCCAATTGTTAAAAATAAAACCTTGCAAATCTATAATTCACTTGTAAAGATGACCCCCAACTAATTTTTTAAAAGAATGAATACTTTTAATACTTTAATGTACTCCTAAAAATAATATGCTTCAATGTAGATGGATTTCCAAATAAGTCGGCAATTTATGTGAAAGATCATTGAAGATTTTTTTTTATACTTTCATATTTAAATGTACAAATTTTTGTTGAAAAATTCCATGTGAAAACAATATTTCTTAGTACTTTTTTGAAAAATGTCGTTTCGTTGCATGATTTTGCAAATTGGAAATGTACTCCAAAGGACAATTGTATCATTCTTGTATGCGTCAATTTTTGGACATAATGACACATTAAGATGTGAGCTACCATTAATTATACACTTCCATCACTAAACCTTCTTTAATTATCTATTATATCACATCAAACATTGGTTGCAATGAAAATTGACAAAGTGTTACAATTTTTTGTGTACACCATACCTTGCAACCACTTATGCAAAAAAATAAACATATGAAACAACAAATTTTGTGCAAATTTCAAAAGACCTATGAAGCCAATAAATTTGTGATGAATTTTTTAAACCTTGTATATTGATAACATGTTCATCATCAACATAAAGATGTGGGTGGTAAATGAAATAAAAATATACCTTATCTAGCAAATTTGAGATGAAAGATCTTTGGGAAGTAGAATATTGTTTGTGCATTATAGTGAAGAGGAATTGGTGATCAAAGAACATATGATTGGGCCAATCAAATACATTCATGACATCTTATTAAAATTTAATATGTAGGATTGCAAACCAATTAGCACACCCCTTGATGTGAACATCAAAGTTTTTATAATGTAGGAAAACTATGACACAGGGAGAGCATGAAACAATGTAAAAAGTTCTTTTTTAGGAAGTTGTTGGCAATCTCATGTATGTAATGATTGTTATAAGATTGTAGTTGGCCATGGCCATGGAAATAGTGATTCAATTCATGCATAGGCCACAAAAAGATCATTGGCAAGCTTTTAAAAATTTACTATGTAATCTATAAAGAACAAAAGACTATTGGTTGCAATATGAAACAATAGGTGATGTGATTATTTGGGGTTATTGTGATTTAGATTGGGGTGGGTGTTAGGGGAATAAGTAGGCAACATGAAAATAAGATAGGTAAGTGGAATAGGATTGGATAGGTAAGGAGGTTAATATTGAACATGTAGGCAATTTTGACAACTAATTCAAATTGGGACATAAGGTAGATTGTTTTGAATTCTTGTTGTTCCAAATGGAGTTTTGGAGGGAAATGGGGTAGCATTTCCTCTCCTCCTTGTTTTGGTTGTGTATCACTTTTCTTTGTAAGTTTTCATATTTTTCGAAAGCACTAAATTGTGTGGTAGGATTGATAAAGGTTGGGTGGGAAAAAAAAGAAAGAATAAGGTTTGCGTAACAAAATTTGGTCGGTACTTGCAAGTAGAGAACTTGTCAGGACTCTAAGGAAAATATTGTTATTAGATCTAGAAACCAATAGTTTATCCATCATTTTGACACTTGTTTTGAAACTATTTTGCATAAAACTAAAAGTTAGTACTTACTAGTGGGGATCTAGATAAAAAGGAAATTGACAATAAGCTATGTTTTCCTTTTGAATAATGTGGCAATAAGTTGGTCCTCATGTAACCAACCAACAATTGCTCTCTCCACAATTGAAGTAAAATATATGGTTGCTTCACAAGCAACTAAAAAGGCCATGTGGTTGTGTAGTTTTTTCAATGAGCTTGGATTCATTCAAGGAAAGAACATGACCATATCCTTGAAGAATCAAGTGTGTCTCATTCACCAAAAATCTAGTTCATCACTTTAGGACCAAACACATAGACATTCAACACCATTATATGCAAAGAATGGTAAATGTAGGAGTAGTTAGATTTGAATACAAAGTCTCAATTGTAGAAATGACTACAAACATGCTAACCAAGGCTATTCCAAGACCAAAGCATTCTTGGTATATGGAAATTTCTGGCTTGCAATCTACATAAAATTGATCACATAGTTGGAATGTTGACAAAATTAAGTGATCAATTGATCTTTGAGCCAATTGAAGATCACTTTAGTTTTAATGTTGATTTGTAGCAATCAAGTAGCTAGAATGACTAGTGAACTTTTGTAGAACTTTCAGTGACTTTCCCTAGAGTTTCAATGACTTGCAATCAAATAATGGGGACTGATCCAAATTTTTGTCAATCACTTAATTTACATCCTATTTAGTTGGTGTTGATTTAGTTAATTTTTGTTAAATTTTTGTGTATATTTGTGCACCAAGTAATATAAACATCAAGTTGCATTTGCTGGTAGTTTCTTTTGTTATCTCACTTGTGTCTTCTGATTTTTGAATTTATTTTGTCTTATGTCTATGACCATAGCTGAAATTTGAGCACATTGCACCATGGAGAACACTAAAAGCTCATAGGTTACCTAGTTAGGCTTCAATGGACAATCCAGAAAAAACTCAAAAAGTCTCCTATTCAAATACATTAGAACCTATGCTATAACTTAAACCTCCTGAAGTCCTAAAACTTGCCAACATTGGTACAAGGACCCTACCCTACTAGTTTAATATCAGTTGAAGTAATATTAATCATGTATTAGTTTTATGCTAGTCTCAATATTATACTAGTGTTGGGCGGTTTTTTACTTTAATGAAGAACCAAAGATTTTGGTTCTAAAAAATTAAATTAGAACAATTTAGACCACACATGTGCTAAAAAAATGACAAAATACAAAATAGCAAAAGGTTGGGGAGGGCAAAGCCAGAGGAACTTGGCTGGGTTTAGACTCATGTCTTAGCCACTGGGGTAGCCCCTGATCCTTAGTTACAAAACATTTTCAAATTTTCTTGAAAGAGGGTATGCCATGTTCATGAAAATATAACACACTTTCTTGTTCAATGGTGGTAATGTTGTAATCAAAATTTAATTTTTTTAACAATTTCCATGCCATTGTTCCAAAGTTGCACCTTCACATCCATTTTCATACATTCATGCAAATAACAACACCATGGTTTAGAGAAAGATATGAATTGTTGAGAAGATGTACTTTGTACAATCACAAAGAGGTAGCAAAAGTGAGATGAATTGGAAGTTTTGATGGCCACAATTTCCATCATGTTCATTTTCACATGTCCATAACCTTCTCAAACATGCAAGTAGCTCAATACCATGGTGTACAACAACAAATAGTTGTGGAAAGAGGTAATAAGCGTGAAGGGATTTTAAATTTGGTGACCACCATCTCCAGATATACACATATAAATTCTTTTGAGTTTGGGGGCAATTGTATGAGATTAAGAGTCCCCCATTTGGCACTTAGGTTCAAATTTCAAGGTTATAGGGGTTTTTGCAATCTTTTGCAGGTAATAAGATAATTTGAAATGGCAAAAAGGTTGCACATGAATTATAGGATCATGCATGCATCTATGGATTCTCTTGGCATGCATAGATAATATGGGTTACATGAATGAAATTATATGTTACAGACTATAATGTGTGACTTGCATGCGTGGCAGAGCTACGCATACAAAATAAAACTGGAAATCAAATAGCTTGAATGGCAGATGTGGTTCCACTGCAGTCCCACAAGATGCCGATGTGGCAGACCTTTGTACTTGTCCCATTCAAGACCATTTGCGTGCTTGACATCAGTTAAACGATTCATGATGTTCTCATTGAAGGCTAGCATAAGCTTGTTCAATTTAAATATTTGGGTGACATGTTTATTGCGCTTTTAGTGTACCCTAGGGTGGGGGTATTCCCTAGGACAAGGTGGAGAAGAGTCCAGGCCCTCCTGACCTTGGGAATGTCCCCAAACGTAAGCTCTACCTATCATAAAGCACAAACGAAGGCTATCATGAACCTAAATATATGAACATCATGAGGCATAGGACAGGCAGTGTTCTTGAAGAGTCTCGTCTTTAAGACAGGGATGGATCGTACACCTAGGGAGCTTATAGGTATAAGATCCGTCACACCTCCCACTTTTAAGGAGTAAGCATAATATATCCCTTGTCCTCTTTTCTAGGAGGGATATCCAGGGATGTGAGGTACCCTGCCAATACGCATAGAAAATGTCCCATGTGCTTTACATCTTGTGTGCAGCAGAACCCCAAGTTTTGTGCAACTCAATCAAGTAATATGAACAGGTCATGAACGAATACAGACACAGCAATGTGGCCTCACCAGCTTCCAGTATTTTGGGACAGTTCTCATGACCTCAAACTAGTTAGCAAGATCTTGCAGCTACCGCAGTACCACGGTGGCTTTGGCACACAACTGCCCAATAATCAATGAATGTTGAAGGTTGCAAACCAGAGAAGAGAACATTCCAGAATTCTTCATTTTCCTTCACAAGAAATTTCTAATATTTTTTGAAAATTTCAGCGTTTCTAAAACTAATGTAATTTGTGCTGAATCTGCCAAGGTAGTACAGTAATATGTGTAATATCTATCTGTGAAGGAAGGTAGTTTGTTTTGTTTTGTAGTTATGAGATCTGCTGAACTAGGATGCTTCTAATCGTATTCTTGGTGTCTTTGGAAAGCTCTCAACAAGGAGGGGTGCATGGGCTTGGTTCCATGACGTTTGGACTTGTGGGGCAAAAGTTCTTGAATATTGAATGATTTCTTCACTGAAAATTAAATTAAATTGTAGCTGAGAATTTCGGAGGAATTAGAATGTGCCTTTGCTGTTGCTGGAAAGATCTTGATGAGCAAGATTTAATGGAATTTATTTGGTAAGATTTGGATTCACAATGTGGGAGATATTGATTTTGAAGTGATTTCTGTCACTGAAAATTAAAATAAATTAAAAAAAACAGGTTTTGGAAGGAAAAATCAGATGAGGACGTGGTAACACTTGGGCCAAGGGCACAGGCCACACTAGCCTATATGATAGGTGAAGACTTCATCCACTGAAGAAAGTACTATGCCATATATATTATGTACCAGTAATTGCCAATGACAACATCAATGTGATTACACTAAGCTTATTTGATGTCACAATTATTAGTGCCAAGGTAATTGTGTCTGCTTGGAGTTAAGCATAGACATTTGTTGCAGACATGTTTTTAATCTGTCGTCTTGTTGGTAGAAAACTTACCAACACTATGACACTGTGGTACACTTCAACTTCAAATGGCAACCACCCCCTGGAAAATGTGGGCAAATAATTAAGGGCGTCATCTTTTTCAAACAAGCAGGTTATCACAAAATGGCTTTGCCCCCTTTAGGCAAGTTCAAACTTCAAACCACCAAAGGTTAAAATAAAAAGTTCTGGGGACTCCTTACAAAGTGGCTGCACCACTTGAGGCAAGTTCAACCTTCAAACTAGTGAGAGTTAAAATAGGAAATATTTGTAGTTCATCTGAAAATGTCTCTTGTCAAAGTTCAAACCAGCAACAGTCAAAATAGGAAATGCTTTGTGAAGTTCCCAAAAAATGAACTCATTGTTCACAGCAACACCCTGATGAACATTCCTCAAAATGTTCATCATCCAGGTTGATGAATCCTCTCTACTTGAGGATGCTATTGATTGCAGGTCTTGCTCCATCTTGGTTCCAACTTTCTGTTTTTGTCATCAGCTTTGGCTGTTATATAAACCTCACTATTTCTTTCCTTTCTCCCATCCTCTCTTGTCTCTGGACTAGATGTTAGTGACTTTCTCATTCATTTCTTTTTGCTTTTGAAACATGTACAAGGTGAGGAATTGACAATGAGTTCATCAGGCATTAAGGCATCAGCAACTGGTTGCTTCACACAACCATTTGCACATATTTTATTTAAGACAGTAATATACAACAAGGGTCCAGCTTTAGACCCTTCTGGATTTGAGACTCTTGTCATGAGGGTGGAAGGCTGAATGGAGGGGCTGAAAATCTGAAAGGGTCTAAAGCTTGACACTTTACATGCATAAGGAAATGTTCAATTTTTTTCTGGAAAAAAATCCAGAAAAGGAACTTCTGAAAGCCAGGAGCAGTTGACAGCCTTGTGGGGACCTTCCAGATTTTCAGGAAGTTATTGTGACATCTTCAGCTCAGTGAGCATTAGAAAAAATACATTAGAAAAAATCGGCTGATTCTTTACAACCTGCAAATTGTCATAATTCAAAAATTAGTTGCTATATAAAACCATTGTTGATTCTCATACTGAGACATTTTTCATGATTATATGTTTTATAAACTAGAATGAATTTTGAGACTGAATTCTGTTGCAAATGTTATTTGATATTTGATGTGTCATTGGATTAACAGATGTGAACATTCTTCACTCATGCACTTGAGGATTATATTATAGCAAGAGTGCAGTAATCAGATGGACAAAACCTTGCTTGTTCATCCTATTATAGGCTGCCATCAGATGGCAACCTGCCCTGCTTTGATCACAGGTGATTGATTGTCTGATTAGAGGCTGCCATCTCCCCTCTACCCATATATGGCCATCCATTTGTTTTTTTGCAACCAGTAGAATTGGACAATTGCAGAAAAAGAAAGACAGCAAATATCCATTAGGATGCAAATATGTGACATTTGGAAGTGTTTCTTCACCTTGTGGCTTTGTCCTTCGAACACAAGAACTTCTTAGTGCAATCCACATTGTTACAGTCACTCAAAACTTCATGTCCAATTTCTACTACCGGTAAACTGTGGATGCATTAATATGCGCACTTGAATTGACTGCATCCATTCTCCATCAGGAGGAAAATTGTCTTGGAAGTTCACTCTCTGCATGACTGTAAACTTGTAAGCCAAAAAACATGTGATAATAGCATGAACAAAGACATTCTTCGTCCCTTCTTTAGACAATCATACCAGCCTACAGTATTATTGTCAACATCCATTTCACAAGGACAGCACATCATCTCTGGCTGATAGTTGGCCCCATCAGCCTGAGACTCGTCTTCTTCTTCCCCTTCTCAACTCTGCTCAAAGGACCAAGTCTCTGTGAAGCATTATATAACCAAGAGAAAAAAGAGCAAGCTCCTGGTCTCCTGCCCACCAAAATCTTCAAACTCCAATGCCTACTATACCTAGCTGTCTAACTTAAAGTTGGGCCAACTTGCTTCAATTGGCACAACACAAGGAAATTCTTCCCCCAGAGCTTCCACAATTCTAACCAAAATAGTTGTTTGATAATTTGCAGAGCCCAGTATTGTCATTCTGGACCACTTCATGAGATTTTCAAGCTTGGAGAAAAGCCTAAAGAAAAGGACACCTAGCATGAAGAACAAGTTGATCATAAGCCAAACTAGAAATTGAACAAACAGGTGAATCACAAGCTTTCGCTGCATGTAATTGATCATGTAACATGAGGATTTGAAGTTTTGTGACATCTATTGCAATATCACACAGAAGGCCATTGATGCTTACAGCCATGAAAGATGGCAGCTTTTGTGGGTGAATTGAAGACAGAGGTCATATCTCTTGATATGTCTCCAAATCAATCAGAAGAACTTGACATGCTGAGACCTGATTCTGTGTGCTAAAATTCTGGGGGCAACTCATGGACACAGACGGCAATAATACCTTGGAAACTGACAAAGCCTGTGTCCTTCACTCTCAAACAATTCTGTTCTTCACACTCTCAAACAAACAATTCCATCCCTCTACAATTGCAAAATTCTAAGGAGATCTGCTCATCGTGTCAGCTGCTCCCTTGCACATCATCAGTGAGCACAGGAGCAATGGACCAATAAATTAGGGTTCAACAATCATACCTTGGACACAGACAAAGCCTGCGTGGCTGACTAGTTTACTCAGGCAGACAGAAGATCCAACATTGAAGCACTGTGCAATGATTTTTTTCCAAAGCTTGTGCCAAGCAGCCACGGTCTCCTGTTTGCAGAAATCCTCAAAAACATCACCAACAACATTTCTCTAATTCCCTACAAACAAACAAAGCAAACAAACAAACAGAATAGGCACTAAAATCAAGGATCTTCCACTGTGCACCTGAGTCCAGTCTTCTGATTTCTATGTGAATGAGGATTGGATCATTAATCTTCTCCTGTGCACCTGAGTCCATTCTTCAGATTTCTGTGTTGGTGTGTACCACATGGGCGATGCAGAGTCCAGCAATGGTCCAAGCAGCTGGACAGAAGAAAGAAAGTGTGAGGGGTTGTGAGTTGTCTGAGGCTGTACGTACTTATGTATGTGTTGGCCTTCACAATTCCTTAGGTAGGAAGTACCCCATTCCGCTTTTGATTTCAAAATGAATGTAGCGTGTGGAAGCATACACTTTCAGAATGTGTACAACTCAAGAAGTAGGGGTGATCAATTGTTTTATGCATAAATTAACAAGCAGAGTTGCTGCTTCTTACTTCAGTGAATTGTGGAACCAGTGTAGTGGGGGTATTAAATTGTTCAGAAAATTGAGTGAACAAGAGTGTCAGCTTGCTGTGTGTGAGTCAGGGGATGGAGAATATTAACCTGGCTCGCTGTTAACATGGTTTTCTCCACAGGTTGCAGAACTATATCTCAAGCTCCAAAGATAAATTCATAATGCAGCTGATGACAATGAGGACAATCACTATGCAACATCTCTGACAAAACTAGCAGACTGTGTTTATTTGCTCGGCCCTTCAGGTAGAGACAATGTGATGCACCCAGAAACAGGTCAAAGTTCAGTATCCATACATTCTAGGGTCATGTGGAGTCCACTATAGAAACATTTCCAACATAACTCAAGGATCCACTTGGGCTTCACCGTGCCAAACCAACATGTGTTTTCAATTTAGTATGTTGAATATTTATCATCATGAAAAGGCTGAGCCATTATGCAACGAGCTGCTTGTTAGTTTGATGCAAGATCTCCACCCTCCTTATGAAACCCGTGAAATGTGACAACAGTTTTTGGTCCACACTGACTAGGAGACTTCAATGTGACTATTTGCCAGAAAAATGTTGCCAGATTATTGTATTAACACATACTGTGGGGAGCAGATGAAGTCACGGCAGCGATTCACTGGTATACATGATTAAGGTGATGGTCTAATACTTTGTGAGTGCAGAAATTTCTCTGCAATCTTTGTTGGTATATTGATCCATGTTGTCCTCATGGAAGACAAATAAATTTTTCTTGAATTCCAAAAGATTGGCCACTTGCATCAAAAGATACATTAGGAAAATTGTTGTGATCTCTAAGGGTAGCTAAGATCCAAAAGGTCCAAATGAATCACTTGGGGAGGGGGAGGGGGAGGGGCAAACCACAAGATTCTTCCCACTAGTTTTGGTTGCCTTTGTGCTTGCAAGCTTTCGGGGATTGTTGCCCAATCCATATTGATGCCTAATGTTCTTTTTCACATGAATGTCATGCCAATGTGCTTGCCAACATTTGTCCATTTGACACCAATTGATGTATTGACTTGCAACATTATGTGTCCAAAAGCTAGGTACATTTTACCATCCATCACATGCAATTGATTAGGATCTACGAGAATGTCCCTGCTACTTGCCTCATGCCCCTTGCGTTTCATTCACTTCTTTGGGAACACATAACTTGTCCATTAGTGACATAACATCCCTTTGTTCATCCCTTAAGGCTACAATATTGTCCCTAGGGCCTTAATAAAACTAAAAATTAAAAGTCTAATTGCTAATTTGTCAAAGATACACTTGCAAAAAAATGTAAATTTTTATCATTTTTTTTCAAAAAAATTTAAAATGAAAAAAATTGACTAGAAAAGATGCTTGTTGAATAATTGTGTTCTTTATGGAATTTCTAAATGTAACTTAAGTGGCCATCAATCTTAGGAAGCTATAGGAATAATGGTAATTTTATTTAGAAATATTTAGCCAAATTTCATTATAAATTATATATCTAATAAAAAATTTAATCAACTTCTAATATATTCATGGCTACACATAGAAAGCCAAACATAAAAATGGTTATTTTTGCTATTTTATTTCACTTTGGGCTGTTAAAACCTTCCAAAAAATCGCTAAGTTGTCGATTAATTAATTAATTAATTATTTTTGAAAAATTTCCAATAAAATAAAAGCTATTAGAAAAGGGGTTCATGGCTAAGCTTGTGACCAAAATTCAATTGCAAGTTGGACCCTTAACTGTGCCCTTGGATGACAAGGGTTGGAAAGAGGTCATCATGGTTGAGCTTGTGATTGAAATTTGGTTGCATGTTAGACAAGGGCTTAGACCATATGCTAGTGGCCTTTGTTTAGCTTACAACCAAATTTGTTCACAAGTTAGACTATAAAACCTTTGTGTAATAAGGGTTGGATAGAGGGGTAATTTGTGAACAAAAGTTAGCTGCAAATTGGATAGGGGTTTGGAAATTTGATCATGAGGATAAGATATCCATTTTCAACCATTCAAATTGCAATTCAAATTCAATCACAATCTTGATGATGGATGTAGTTTTTTAAGTAATTGTGAAAAACTTGTAGGATTGCATTTATGGTCCATTTGGCAAGTTATGGTTGGTGTCATACATATGGGCCCTGGTTTCATGTGTGAAATGTATAATGTGCATAAAATATGTATTCATTACATACATGTAAACAATAGTGGTAAAAATGACTCCAAATGTTTTTTATTACACCAATGTCAACATGTGTGTCAAGAATGTTAAACAAACCAAAATGTTTAGATAGATGTTGACATGATGGCCATTGCAAAAATGGTGTGTTGCATCATTTTTGACAATCGTAGTGTAAACTTGACCAATCCAATTTTTAGAATTCAATTCAAACGCAAATCTAAACCTAGGTAGAAAATCAAACTAGTCTACTTCGGTTTCCTTGGGGTACAAATACATTCAATTTTTAAACTTGTTATTAAAAATACATGTAGCTGATTCAATATATCACATGTTTTGTGTTATTCATTGTTGAATAAATATGAAAATTTCAAGTGTGTAAATTTTGTCAAATTTTGCATTTTGTTTTGAAAACTTATCATAATTTCAAATCATACAAAAATATGCTAACTACTTTAGGTTTTAATTCTTGTATCATAAGCTACAACTTTGTTTATATGTCGTGTACATTACACCCCATTTACATGTGGTGAAAGGCTTTTGGAAATTTGAGATTTAAAAACATTTTGAATTTTTACAAATTTCAAATTTCATAACTTTTTAATTTTGCGTGTTTTTTGAATGTGGGTAGTAGGTTACTATCATCTAAATGATTTTACCATCAAAATTAATTTATTAAAAGAATCCCTTACCCTAGTCCTTTGCAAAATTGACTATTTATAACATAATTATTGTTCAAGTTCAAAAGTCCTTTACTAAAACCAAAAGAAAAAATTAGATTTAATGAATTTTTCATTCAAATTCCTTGATTCATATTAGTCATTTAGCACAACTTAAAATGATTAACATAATTTTAAAATGTTAAAACAAAAAAATATGTAAGAAACTTAATAATTATCACCAGTATCAGACATGATTTTTTACTTTTTGTAGCATATTTGCACCCCTTGAATATTTTGATTCATCAAAATGCTTTTGCTACCATAATATCAAGTTTGTTGAAAAATGGGTAAAACTAGGAAATAATCCACCAAGGATAAATAATTTGGGTTGATCATCCAAAAGTTTGTCAACCATCATTACATGAGGGTACAAATTTGTGCTTATGAATAAGTTCATGGCCAATAATGACCCAAAAAATATCATTATTTTTTATTTTCAAATCAATGTCCCTTTGATCAAATAAATTGTGCAATAACAACCAATTTTCACATTTATTTGAAATCTTGTTATCACTTCACCCCCCCAAACCCTTAACCCCTCCATTTATATTATTTCCCCCCTATATTCCTATATAATTTTCAATAGTTCATCATTAATTATCTATGCACTCAAAATTATATTGTGTCTTATCCATGTTTGTGTATGCAGGTTGGAGAAAGGGGTTAGATAGTTGGGTTTTGAAAGAAGTGGGTTATTAGATTATATAACATGGACACAACAAATGCATCTTTTCATGTCCATGCAAGTGGGTAAGGGAAAGGCAAAAGGTGGTTAGGCATGAAAGAAATAGGATTTGATGGCACATATTATAGACCAACACCAAAATATATATATATATATATATATATAGAAAACTTTCATGATGAGTAATAAAACATGTCTTATGTTGTTTGGGAACATTAAATAATTGTTTAATGAATGTCAATGCAAAATGGTTGATTATTTTTGCAAGTGTGTACACGTAAGGGATCAAAACAACAATGAAAATGACTTAACTTTCTTTGAAAGTGAATGTAAGCTACAATGAACCAAAAGTCAATAGTTTAAAACATCCACCAAAGTCCATTTCCTTTGTATTGTTCTGAACATCGATGGATCAAGTAATAAAATAATGACAATTCATTAATTCCAAGCAATGATTTTTCATTTATCTTTAACCCCACCCAAAGATAAGTTTTTGTACATGTGTACACAAATTCACATAAAATGAATGATTTTCCATATTGATATCAACTTTTGAAAAGACCTTGTTTTTAACATAACCAAAAAAATGAAAAAGCATTAAAGGTAATCTACAATTGTTATATTCCTTAAAAAAAATTATTTTATTTTATCGATATATTGTTTAATTAAGATTGAGTCTTTAACGATCAAAATATCAATCATTGAACCATTTTGAAGTTCATATATGAAACTTGTTGTCTTGGGTGTAGTCTATAAGTTTCTATTTAAAAGCCCATAAATTTTTCAAATTTGTAAATTATGCATAACAACCACCTACATCATTCAAGTTAATCATTTCAAATTAAGTTCTTATTGGAAAATTTGACATGTGTAAATACGAATTGACCATTGCATTTACATTCACATCACAAAAGTTGTTGGTATGACATGAAAAGTGATCCACTGTATTTTGCATTGACCCTTGAGAAAATGAAATGTATGAGTATCATCCATGGTCTACTTGTCCAAATAATAGTTTATTGGTTTAAGATGCATTTAAGTCCATGAAGTTTCAAAATCTTAAATATAACAAAATGCTACATGGGTATCAACAATTGTCTATGGATCTATGTGAGTGGTTGAAACATGGTACTAAACAAATGTCATGTCACCCTACTTTGTGATTACAAACCATTTTTAAAATATATTAAGTTCAAGCATGAAAAGGAGTAAATGGTAGGGGGATGATCTATGTTCTAAAAAACTCCATTCATATTTCTATATGGGTTTGCACTAATGTTTATCACATTCAAGATGGTGTAAAATTGTTTCCCAATCCCCACCCATAGACATAGAAATTGAAATAGTGTAAGGTGAGAGGCATGTGATGAAAAAATAAAGGATGAAACCCTATTTTGATGGAACAATACAATCAATTGTCAAAAGTGCAATATGACAAGGCTTTCAACAATTGATGAAGACGGGAGGTGTCCATATGGTTTGCTATTGTTGTTTTTGCTTTGTGTTTGTTTTCTTGCAGGTCATGAGTGTAACAGGTCTTAATTGTTTGATGGCACTCACTATGTGATTAATTTTCTTTGGCTAGACCTTCTATGGTGTTGTTTTTGTGTGATGGCTTTAATGGATGTCAATTGAACATGATGAGTGGGATTAGAGATAAATGATACAATTTCGATACTTAAAAGCTAAGTATTTTTCTAGTTGAGACACCTTTGGTTATGTTTTTGTTTGTTGTTTTTTTGGGGATATCATAATTTTGCAAAAGTGATAGAATGGCAAGAATGCCCATTTATTTTAAAAAGTTAGACTTCTTTTAAGGCAATGCACTAAACGAAAAACATGTATTTTTTACTGGTCTTTGCAACTAAATTTTAGTCGCAAGTGACATTTTGTAACTAAAATCTCCTTAGTCACCTAAGACAAGTCGCATGCGATAAATTGATCACAAATGACAAAAGGTATTGGATGAAAGAAAAATCAACAAATATAAATTCATCCTTTGATTCCATTGCATACATATTGTCACATGTGACTAAGATGCAATTTTTTTGGTCACAATTGAGGGCAAATGATGTGCTATCACATGTCCCAATATTTGATTATTTAAAATATAATAATTTTTATTATTTTGAAAAAATCTAACACGTTCAATTCAAATGTTTGGATGATCTTATATTATGACATGTGGCCCAATGTAAATATGCCATATGGCATTTTAAAATGAATTTAGGAAAAAATATTAATATTATGTTGGTAGGTACTTAAGTAGGTACATAAGAAGGTGCCTACAAACCTAAGTTACATACCTACCTACCTACCTACCTACCTACCTACCTATTTAAGTAAAAATGTAAGTAAGTAGGTTTTACCTTCCTAGGCTAAATACCTATTCATATAGGTAGGTACATAGGTCAACCTAGGGTAGGTCAAACTAAGTACCTACCTAGCTAGGTAGATAAGTAGGTTGGTGACGTAAGTACTTTAGAAATGTGCATAATTTGTTTTTTTGTTTTAGGTTGAACTTTTTGATTAGTTCATCCCATGTGCATAATTTTTTTAATATGAAATTGGATGACCACACCCCCTTGTTTATATATTGCTTAAAATAGGAATGGAGAACAAACAATATGGGATAAGTTTTGAAGTTGCAACTTTCTCACAAACTATGTTGTAACTCCAAATTTTTCTTCATGCCTTATTTTCTTAGTTTTTAGATTTCTAAACAATTCAAGTACATGGTTCACTAAATAATTAGATAATCATTTAATTAATAATGATTAAATTTACATAAATTTAAATTATAAACTATACATTACAAATATTCAGTATTCATTATCAATTACTTAAATAAGTAATAACCTTTTAATATTTAACAAACTAGTTATCTAGTTACTAACAAGTTATTAATACATAATTCAAAGATAATTAAATAACTAAAATATTTAAAAACATTTTTTACCTTGAAAAATCTGATCAAATTATAGATAATATAATTTATGTAAAATTAATTTAATGAGAATAATTTAAAAACTAAATAATTTAAATATTTATTTTAAAACTATAAATAATGAACTAACAATTGTTATTAGAAAGTGAATTCATACACAAATTTTTAAAAATTAATATTCAATTAATTACATTATTTACTACATAATTACATTTATTGATGTAGAGAATATTATAGGTTAAGTAATGTTTTTCTCTTGGTAATTATTAGCTATAAATAAAATAATTTGCTAAACATATCATTAATATTCATAATTACTGTAAAATTATTATAAAATATATATCATAGAAGATTAATCACAGAATTTTAAAAATAAAACCCAAAATAATGTATAATAGTTCATGAAATTAAAATCATTAAAATAATTATTCTAACTACATTATAATTTTTCCAAAAAATTAATTCAGGTTTAAAGTTATAAATTACAAATCGCAAATAATTATTTTCAATTAGAATATAATTATGCATGTACTAATTATTTCTTATTTGAAGTAATTATAATGATTTAAAAATAATGTAACATTAATTACATTAATTAATTTCTTTTAATGTAAGAATATAAGTTATATAATATACAAATCTATGTTATAACAATAATTATTTAGTGTAACTTAAAATTAATAAGAAAATAATTTATAATTATTAATAAAAGTGATTTTATTATGGATAACTTTAGTGGAAAAAACCTTTAAAACTCAATCAATAATTTTCTAAATTAAAATATAAATTTAAGATTCCAAAATAGTAATTCAGAATTCAAATATCAATTTTTAGATCAAATAATTTTTTTGAAGCTAAATAAAAAAATTCAGAATTGAAATGTCAATTTTCAAACTCAAATAATAATATTCAAAAGTAAAATGTCCATTTTAAGACTCAATTAAGATTTTTCTAAATTGAAATATTAATTTCGAAAATCCAAAATAATAAATTTCAACTTTCAAGTTAAATAATTTCTTAAAATTAAAATTTGAAAATTCAGAATTCAAATATCAAATTTCAAAATTGAAATGCTTGTTTTCAGAATCAAATAACAATATTCTAAATTGAAATTTCAAATTCAAATCAAATAATTATTTAAAATTTAAATGCAAAATTTTCAGAGTTGAAATATTAATTTTGAGATTCATTATATGAACAATACACACACACACACACACACACACACATTAAAATACACCCCTATGTCATTGTAGAATACCTTTAGGATGCAACTAATTTGGTGATTATTGCGACTAATGGGACATATCAACCTATTAATGGATGAAAATAAACGTAAAATCGATCCAACCAAATCTAGTCACAAACGACTACAAGTCACATGTAGTCATAAATGGAATGGTTACATTTTGGTTGATTTCTACTAGTGATGTAATTTTGTTATGTAGTTGGTTTAAGAAGAAAGTGTGTGACTTTAAATGCAACTTGTACAAGTCAAAATCAAGGAAATTCTGAAAAAATATAAAAGTTGCAATAGTGGTAAAGTGATTGGGCAAGCTATGTGATGTTTGGGTGTTGTGTTGATTGTGGGAGTGAGTCTTGTTGGGTTGTTTAGGTGGAGAATACCCTTCATTTTGGGAACTCTAAAGTTGGGAATTGTTCTATGGGATTTGGTGTATCATGGGCATTTTTATAAACAATCAAAACATTTTTTGGCTTTATTAAATTCTTGAATCGACATCTATAAAAACATGTTTCTAAAGTGAACTATTGAAGTTGAAAACATTAGGATTGGGGATCTTGATATTTTGTTTGTTGACCTCCAAAAACAGTACATGTTTCTAGTTTGGGTGCAATCATACTAACATGTACCAAGATCAATTGTAACCACTGTTTAATTTTTAAAATTTTGGATTGTAATTTTTTTAAATACATAGAATAAATTTTTATAAAATTTTATTGTGAATACATTATGTACATGTCATAAAAATTTGGAATTAATCTAATGAGTGAAAAATACATATAAGGATTTATAATCTCTTGTAACCATTATTTAAAAGTTGGATAAAAACAACTTAAACTAGTTTTGACACTAAAAACACAATTTGAAAATATTTTTTAATGACATGTTTCTGGATTTTTTTAAATATACACCTTAACATAATATTATTAAATTTTAAAAAAATATTTTAAATATTTTTTGAAAGATGTATTAAAAAAATTCCAATGAGATTTTAAGAATAAAACAATGGTCTAAGGGGGCACATGCGGCTCCTAATAGAGTGGTTGGACCCAATTGTGAGTGTGTAGTGGGTAGATATGTTTTGTTTTCTATAGGAATTAAAACATTTTTAGTTAGGGAAAGGTTTTGCCAAAATTTGTCACCAATTGACCAGTGGGTTCAATGAGAAAAAAAACAAAGTAATCTGATCCTTGACAACTTATAGAGTAGATTATGGTGTTTGGAGAATTAATTATTGGGTGCATTCATAGTTGGGCTACCACAACAAGAACCATAACACCCATTTGTCCTATGTCCTGAGTTCTAAAGTAAGGATTTAACAAAATGAATGTTTTAAGATGTTAAACAATGAAAGGGGGATATGTATGTTTAGGCTTTCAAGCAATAAGTGTTATAGTGAATGATTTTAATCAATTGAACAAATTTTGAATGTCTTATTCAACTATAAACCAAAAAGGTATGCATGATTACTTAGACATTCAAAAATGACATACTTTCATTTGGAGTGTTAAAAACCCTATTAAAAAAAATAAAATAATGTCTTTTTTTTGCACCCACGTCTTTTATACTTCTTTCCAAACCTTTGGAATGTAAATTTGTAATTTTAAAAATTAATTTGATTGTCCTTATTAACGCATCCATTTTATGAAAAAATCCAAGATTCTAACATTAATTCCACAAAATGTAATGATTTATCATACAAAAAAATTATGCTATCACATAGAACATATTTTATTTAATTTTTGGTTAAAATATGGAATAATTTGAACAAATATTGCTAGTCCTATTGAGTCCTTAATGATAAAATTGAACAATGAAACATGGTTCCTGAATCATCTTTCAAGACATTTGAAAACATGTTTTAATCATCCAAATCACAAAAATCACCACCATTTTAATCAACATGTATGTGAATATCTAATGGGAAAAAAATTTATCAAATAAATTATTTTGTAAATGTAGTGGTCATTCAAAGTAATGTTTTGGCAATGATTTTGGGGCAAGACAGTCCTATGTACCCCAACTATGAATGTACCTTATTAGACATGTAGTTTACACAACATTGCTAGTTGATGTGTGTGATTTCTTCTCATCCACTTGTTGTGTAGCCCAGGTGGGAATTATATGACCCCCTAGCCTTTTCATATCAAAGCATGTATGATTCGCTAAACATTTCTGCAAAAATAAGGTCATGAAGATTATGTGAAGGTGACATGAACAATAAAATCATTGTATTAAAATTTGATCAACATCACACTATTACAATTCATGGTTTTTCAAAAGGTCCAATTTGACTAACAAGTTTCTTTTTACTAATGGACATGTACATTTTGATTACAAGCCAAAGTTCGAATGACATGTGTAGTTCTAATTTGTAATATTGATTAAAGTGATCTATTTGATTATATGTCAAATTGAACATTTAATCAAGTTAGACAAAAAATTGACCGCCTTGGTCAAATTGACCAATGGCTAGTTCTAGTCAATTGGGACATCTAGTCAAGTTGGACAAAGCAAAATGGCATCTTTAGTCAAAATGGACAATGATGTTTTAGTCAAATGTGACATTTTATGTTACCTAATTGGTCAAAATAGCTATTAATTAGGCTAAATAATAACCTAGACCTACCTACCTACTTACTTCGTACTTCCCACCTACCATCCTACATGCCTACCTACCTACATATTTACATGTACCTACCTACTTACCCATTTACCTACCTTTTACCTACCAAACATCATGCAACTTACCTACTAATTACCTAACTTGCTTACTTACCTACATAATTAATTTTGTAAATTAATAAACAAATGAAATAAAAAACTTAACAAAATTTGTTAACTTTTTAAGGTGTAGTCCAAATTGGTAAGGACTTGCGATAGATGTGGATTTAATTCCTCCAAGACCACTCCACATTTACTGTAACAACATATTTGCACTACAAATATGCACTCATTCACAACTTTGCATTAAATCTAAACACACATCTATTTGCAGTCTATCAATACACTAAATTCATGATTATTTTTTATAACCAAAATCCATAATCCAGAATACAATGTCAAAAACTACAAAAAAAATTACAATTCATTTTCATGTTATTTTAATACCACAAATGATTCCCACATCAAATTAAATATAGAAATTAATGGAAAAGTTTATACTTCCTTGTTTATTGAAAATTTCAACAAAATTACAGCAAAAATCCATGTTTTACGAAAGTGTAATCAAATAGCAAATCAAATATGTAATATTCAACACTAGAATTTGTAGTTTTTTTCTACAAAGTATTTACATATCTATTTTTATTCCCAAGATGTGTGTCTATGAATGTACTCAACTTTCCCAAAACTCCCATTCTTGGGTAGTCCCCAAGTTGTCATCAACATGAACAACAAAACAAAATTCAACAAGAATTCAAAATTCAAACCTTCAATTGTCTAATGGCCTATTCTTATCTGTAATGTCTTATAAGCCCTAAAAACTATATAATTTGCCTACTCCCTTAATAATTTGGGTTATCATTGTGGAGGTGACGGGTTCAATTTTTAATATTTGTAACCTATATACATGCTTAAAGGGTTAGGGTAGGTAGGCTAAATTAAGTCAGGAAGATTAGATAAACTAAACTAGGTTACTATCTACCTACTTGCCTTTTTACAACCTACCTACCTACACAAATGTTTTTTGGTAATAATCCAAAAAAATTGGTAGAAATTTGAATAATCAAATGGTCCATTATTTAGTAGTTAAATTAGTCAAATAATCCAATATTCTACCAGTAAAAAAAATTTCCTTAGCCACGCAAGATAGGTCCAAATAGTCTTGTTTAGATTGATGAGATGGTGCTTTTGACACCTATCCGAATGGGGTCCTTTTCTACTAGATTCTCTAGTCAAAATAACCTATTTTTGTAGTAGTGTCAGTTTAAAGGATAACCACCACCAAGTACCTTGGTGATACATATATTTGGTGTTGTTACAATTGAAACCATAAGATTTGATCCTAGAAAAACAAAACCAGGGGATATTGTTGTTGGTGTAGCGTTGTTAAGATTATTCATTTGAACTACAATATGGTTCACCACCTCTTAGGATGATTAGAGTTGGGTCTTCATCAACACAAGTAGCTCCAAGCTCTTTTACATCTCTAAATGGCCTTATAATATAAAGTGAAAAACTTTGTAGACTACATGAAAATCCTAATAATGTACCTAGGTTGGACAACATATGGGTGCCTATTGACCAATCATTGTTAGAAGGGCCTATGAAAATTTTCAAACCTAAATATAGTGGAAAACTTAAGGTAGGACATAGGACTGTTAGTTGGAGATTGTTGGCCATTTTGCTTGTATTCTAAGCTTTCCAAGAGTGGAGAAAGGAACTTGGTATGGGCTTATGCAAGTTCTAATGACATACGTTTTAACAATAAAATAAAAGGTAATAAGTTTCTGGTAGTAAAGTTGGAAGAAAACTACAATGAGATGGCTACATAACCTTAAATTTGGGAGAAGTGTAAATGTGTTTGTGTTGGCATGGCAATCATATCACACTACAAGGGAAAGCAAACAGCTACAAATATACCTTTTGATCCCTCACCTTGGAATTTTTTTTATTCAAATTTAAAGAGCAAGAAGTTTCCCCCTTATGCTGGAAACATCTAGGTTTTGACATTTTTTGTTGATTAGAATAGGTTTGTCAAAAAAATTGTACTTGGTATGGAAGAGTTGCTCAAACCTAGAGATATAGTGGTAAGGTCGAGCATGCTAGGGTGACGTATAGGTTGTTGAATTGGATTTTGGAGGTTGACCAAGCTGGAGTACATAGTTGGGTAATAGAAAATGAAGACCATGTGGATTTTTGTGATTACTTTTAGTTAAATTTCTATGACAAAATTTTAATAGTGATTTGGTCATTGATCCGTTGATGCATGATGATTAGTTTAAAGGCATGGACAAGCTACTTTGGGGCAAGAAGTTCAAAGATGTTTTTCATTATATAAAACATGTTGGAAATAACATATGAAATATGGGGTTATGATGAAATAAAACTTTTCAAAATTGCAAAGTTGAATCTTTGTGGAAAGGCAAAGGATTGGTTCAAAAAATCATAGCTTGTGTCTATTGATAAGAATGAAATGAAAACTAGGATGCAATAGAAATTTGGTGATGTGGACCTGTTAACAAATAGGAGATCTACTCAAGTGCAAACATAAATCTTTATTGAAAGGAAAGTACAACATAATGCTCACAACACAAAACACAACATCAAGAATTCTCCAAGGTTCTTGTCACAAGAAATACACAAACTTGTGTAATGAAGAAAAGA
>Ga0209611_10000049_pt1 | contig 117722 bp, 58 predicted proteins | sample S1TSphgellanicum_3_FD_187693 | JGI IMG/M metagenome (GOLD analysis project Ga0209611, IMG submission 187693) | Host-associated microbial communities from peat moss isolated from Minnesota, USA - S1T2_Fc - Sphagnum magellanicum MG (SPAdes) (version 2) | ecosystem: Host-associated > Plants >... | reverse complement strand
GGTAGAGAAGAGGTGGAAAAAAAAAAAAAAAATCGGGCAGGGAGGATGGGATTTTCGTCCATCCAAAAAACGGCCTCAACGGGCTCATCCGCAACTGGTGCATTGGTGGGTGCTAATTCACTCCAGCCGTTGTCTTGGGACATCACTTGGTGTTGTCCCTTTGGAAGCCAAGAATGGCTTTGTGTGAAGTCACATTAAGATTAAGTCCTAGTGAGTTTAGACTTAATTAGTGAGTTGAGTTTGGATTGAGTCCGAGAAGACTCCAGCTAACCCTGTGTGTCACAGGATGCACAGATTTAGTTAGGAATTAAGAGTGAGGGAAGCCTTAGAAAGAGCAGGAGCACAAAGATCGAGTCAAGGGAACGTTTCACTGACCATTCCAAATGGTAGATGTCTTGGACTGTCGATCATCCTGATCAAATTCTTTGATATTGGCTACTAAGACAAAGTTTGGGACTACATGGTTGTGCCTTCTCAGTCATTACAGGGATATCAGTTGCCCTCAAAAAACATTTAAGCCTCCTCCATTATATGGGGAGCTGTAGCCTGTGACAATAGGTTGGCTTCCACCCACTTCTCCCTGCAAATGATTTATTGGTTACTTGCTGTTAGCCTTTGTCATTGGGACTTAGATGCTTTTCTTCTTGGGCCTTGCTGCTATGTTCCAAAGCACTACGATGTGGCAGGATATCAAAGATTTCAAATTTGTGCGTAATGTGCATGCAAATTGATGCCAGTAGGTACATGAGTGCCTATGGTGTGAGGAAGAGGCTGTCAGTCATACTAATTTCAAAACTTCAGAAAATAGACGAGTGCAAATATTTGGTGTTTGAAATGGACCAGTCAGTCACCTATAATTGCTGCTGTCCTACTTGGCCCCCATTTTGTAGGAGTTTGTGGAATAAGTCATCCATCCCCTTGTGTTTGCAAAATCACTACATGGCAGGTGTCGATCTAGCAGAGGGTTGTTGGATAGTTAATGATTGATCTGGGGCCAAGGGCTCTTGGTACTTCTTGTGTTCATTCACAGTTGGTGTTTGCAAAGGAACCTAGTGTATGGGCCAAATCTATTGTTGGATTTCCTCCTTTACCATGATTGATGCCTAATGGGTCAAGAGTCAAGACCAGTGTTGGGTGGTTATTTGATTTTTTTTTAATAACCTTCAATTACAGTCTTATGAAAATTTGGAAATCGTAGATTCTGGTTCTATGAACATATTCAGAATCAACCAACCTCTGGTTCCAGTCATTTAAAAACTCTCAGAATTAAAGAGAGTGATTTTTTTGGAGAATTGTGTTTATATATCTTAAAGACCCACCATGAGAACCACCAGTTTTAGGTGCCATTTCTAACAACCACTTGACACTGGTGTTGACATGAATTTTTTTAGTTTTACATGCACAATGTATACCTTTATTGAATAAGCTTGTTGTTTTGCTGGAATCTGGTACTACTCAACTATATTACTGGCTTCCACAAAATACTTCAGGGCTTTGATCTGTATTCCACCAATGTGCAATGATCCCAACATCCAATTATTCTTCCCCTCAAAAGGAAATGATGCTGGATGTGGGAATATGCTGGAATGATGTTGAATATTCACCTGGTGTTGAGGTAATGATGGATCGCCTCTCAAGCAGATTTCGAGCTAAAAGTTTGCATAAATGTAGAATAGCAAAGATATCAGGTTTGACTGCTGGCCTGGGAGTTTGAGTGAAGTGCTCATAATCATCTTGAAAGATAGATGCACACAAGGAAGGTGAAACTGGAATGCTACAATTGTTTTGTTGAAGCTTCCACTGAGATGGATTAGGGGGAGGGAGAGAATGAACTTATTGGAAAACTAATACCATGTCTAGGACAGGTTCTGACTTCTACCACCAATGTCCATATGGGAGTAAAATTACTTTCTTAGGAATGAGCCCTCACCAGTAATACACTTAGTGACCTGATAGGCTTGTGAAGTGGCCTGTGATGCTCTAGGTAGGGGGTTCCTTAGCTCTCTTTTGCAGCTCCCATTCTTGGGTTTGTGCTTTTGTATGTTGTCTCTTGTTGGATGCTGGTCCTTTCTTTTTTACCTCTTTTGGATGGGTGTTTGTTCTTTAATTGAGTTTTGTAGGGTTTCATCATCAATTGTTAATGTCACTCCTAATTGGTTTGTACATATGTACATTGATAATGTGCTGCTTACCACATCAGACTCAAGAAATTTTCATCTAGTCCACCATTTGATGTGGTGGACATGCTTGTATGGTAATAATCCCCTTTGAAGAGCCTAGCTAGCATACCTAGAATCCTATCTTCCTTTCTGATCCCTTAAAAAAAACTCAAATTTTGGTTATTTCGTATCAATATCCTTATTATATTTTTCTGTGAATGCATTGGAAGCTTGGGAATATGCAGTGCCATTAATGTTCCAAAACAAAACAATTTCACAGAAATATGTTTGATTTGAAATTTTTTGGAACTTTTTAGCTATTCTGTACAAATAAGAGAATGGGCAGGTTTACCCTGCACAATGGTCAGGACTTAGGGGCATGGCCGTTCTCTCTAACTTAAAAAGGATTTTGCCTCATTATGCCTTTGAAAAAGGATGATTATGTTAAATTATGATCCATGACAAGGACAATTGATTATTATGTTAAATTATTGATAAAAGATAGAGACATGTGATTAGTCTTAACCTTGGATGAGATTTATGTAATTTAAGGAACCCTCAAAGTGGCATAGTATTTCCTCTAAATCCTTTACTATATCATACACCAGGATACAATACCAAAATATCTCCTCAAACAAGTCAAACCGCATGGCCTAAACCCTTAAATAGTCCATGGGCCCAATGTCTTAGCCTAGTTAACTAATTAATTTATTAGTTTAAATGCTTGAAAACAAAAGATGTGACATATTTGTATTTGGAAAATTAGTCACTAAAAGCCTAATTTTGGGCATTTGGATATTGTTCAATAACTCATTATGTGCTATTCACAAACACTAAAGCCCTATTATGTGATTAATCTTCCCTTTTGAATTTGTTTACTTGGACCTTAAGTGCGACCTTGCCCACCCCATCATTTGCCAAAAAAACCTTTGGAATTACATTTGTTGATTATGCCACAAAATAACTATGCTGTACAATTACAAGCAAAGTTAGGAGAAATGTAATATTTCACCGATTCATCTAGCCAAAGTTTTCAGTAACAAATTAAACAATTTATCTACTACATCTAAAATTGTTACTGGTTGAATGCTAAGGTGAATATAGATTCACAATACTCAAAAATATATTATTATGATATCAGATTAAACTTATCTGGAGGTAAACAAATAGTTTGGAACTTCGATTCCAATATTACAAATTGAGCACATCAAATTGATAAAATTAAAATTCAAAATTTTACATAGGTTGTTCAATTTAGTCTAATAAAATCTAAGGAAAATTTCCTGGGAAGGCTTTTGAAGCAACTCTTTGATTGGTTCAAATAGCTGAGAGGGCATATTTGAAACCAATTACTAGGGTTAATTTTTCTGATTATTTCAGAAAATGCTCAGAGTGCCACATGGTATGTACTGACCATGGTCAAAAGATAGGTGCCTGTTGAAACTAGTACAACGAGTAAAAGTCAGCTGCCAAGGGGCCTTACCAGGATAGTACCACCCAAAGAGGCCTTTGTGAAGCTTAATGACCTTGCAGTTGGGCATTCCCTATTGCAAAAATGGGTGCAAGGTGAGCCCTTATAGCCAGAAATTGAGTTCTGTAATTCCCCACTGCAAAGGCAGGAGGCGCTGTAGTACTTGCCTGCCTTGATCATTACGCTGGGTAATGACCTGGCCACAGGGCATTGCACCCGGAGACCCCTGTTCAAAAGTGTCACTGAGGGAAACTAGGCCCTTTCAATTTCTGGGTTGCTTTCCCCTTGTTTCCCTCGGAACAAACCAAGCAATGCTTGCTTTCCAGTAAATTCCCTCATTCCTACATTTTGTTCATGATTCCCTTCTAACCCCACACGTTTTGTTGTCCGCCATAATAAAGCGAACAAAATCCCAGCAGATATTCAGGAGGTCATGAATGTTTGTGTATTATTTGTAAAGTAGAACTCACTATGTTTCTTTCCTTGTGGCCCCTTCCCTCAACCAGGCAAGAGGAAGCAAATAAAACTGAACTGTGAAGCTAGCTAGTCACTAAAAGATTAAAACTTGTCCTTACTACATCAAGAGACTGAGAATCCTGTCCCTATCCGTAGAGAAGTGCATATTACATATTCTTGTTGGAAGGTGGGCTCTACATGGTGGTCGCATTAGACTTTCTGGCTACGTTTCTTCTCAGGAGGGTCCTTTTCTCAGAGGATGCTATGACTTGGTATGGTCCATGGCATGAACAGGACCTCACAGTTGATCACCCATTCTAGAATTCTTTTTGCCAGACAACAGGCTCAATACAAACCAGTTTGGAGGTTTTGGATGGGGTCGGTGTAAATAATATCTCAAGTTACTACTCAAGGAACCAGATCTGCAGGACTGCAGCTGCCCAAATTAACTTTTCCTTTAGAATCCCTGCAGCAAGGTTTCCATTTGATATATTTTTTAGCTCTGCTTTCTCATCATTTGCCAAATGATTGACATCTCCTACTCAAACTGCACAAGCTTTGTTTTTGAAATATGCATTCAGCTTTGAGCTTATGCAATACAAGCAGCCCACAATAACCACTGCAATTAATACCCGTTGTACACGGTTGAATCAATGCCCAGAGAAATGGCAGAACAGCCTCTTTTGCAGGTCTGGCGATTTGCGAACAAAGCTTGATATAGAATGGGTGGTTGTTGGAATGTGTAGGGTAAAGCCTCAGGTTGTGGGCATTCCCAAGATAAGGGACCTAGGACCAAGTAGTGGCAAGTCCGACCCTACATTTTTGGACCATTCCCAGCCTGTGGGCTTTATGATAATGTTCTCCTTGTGCACAAGGGGAACATTATCATGAACTTAAACACATGATAGATCATGGCACATAGGACAGGGATGGTTCGTACACCTACTCCTCAAGAAATCGTACAAGTAAACGTAGGCATAACTTCCTGCCATTCTTAAGAAGCAGGCATAGAATCCCACCTATTTTCCTGGACGGCTCTCCATGGATTTAAGGTGTCCTTCATGTACCCTGGAAATTTCTTGGGGTGCTTTACTAGAGAAGAAATAGCGGTCCGCTCGTATGAGATGTCTGTTCTTTTCCAACATAGGGCACTTAGTTTGGAGTATAGAGCAAGTGCAACCAAAGGGAATTCAGATCCTCCAGACAGAGAGATTGTCGAGCAGGGGTGTAGTGCAGTTCTCAGTTCGTTGAGGTATTGGAACCCAGTTCATAAGGTAAACGATATCCCTTTGATATTGTAGCAGCAAGCAGCAAATGATTGAAATGATATCAGTTTGCCGCATGCAAGCTTAGGAGCTGAACAATACATTGAAAAGCTGCTGTTCGTCTGAACTGGCTTTTGCACAATACATCTATGCGAGAAAATGACACCATAGCATGAGATGGTTACTTTCTGAAAGCTTCGGTGGAAGGAATCTGTCAAAAACAAGGTAGAGAAGGCCTTGTAAAAACTGAACATCACTTTGGTGATAATATCTGCACTGGTCACATTAGGAGATCAGTGCCATTGCCACCAAATATGCCTCTAAAAAGCATGACGAAATTCTCTCGTAAAGCCAATACTTTTACAATGAAGCTCCTCTGAACATATAAGGAGTTCTGACTCCCGAGTCCTGACAGTTTGTACATTATAATCGAGCTCCATCTCGATAGATCTCACTTGAGCTTGCAGACAATCTAAGTAGTAGGTATTTTGTTCTTGTTACTGCTCTTGATGACATAAATGTTGAAAACCTAGCTTAAATTTGTACCTCCAGATCAAGGGTATCCTTCTCCCTATGTTCTTTACACATGACTAGGTATTCGAACAGCTCTTGAGGTTGCCGAAGGTCGGCGAACTCATGAACTTGGAAGAACTTTTCAAACATGCACTTACCTCTGAACTTTTATTCTCATCTCGTCTATGATCATAAACGCATGTGCATTCTACGGCAGCCAAAGCAGAATCACGATGCCGCCCTCTTAAAACCATTGCGTCCACCGCATGCCCACAGCCCTCATGCTTGAAAATGTACCTTTCATATGTAAGACACGAGAGCTGCAGCTCTGCATTCAAGAAGCGAAAAAGGACACCGTGATTGGGTAGTCGGGAATCTACGGAGTATATACACCTAACTAGCGACAAGAGGACTGGAATGCAGGAATAATTACAAAGAAAGTGCTCCTCCATAATCAGGAGACTTAAAAAGACCTGTTCTAGAGAGTATTCTTTTCAGGGAAGGTCGAGAAGAATTTTGTCAATAGAGTGATCGGAGACGACGAATCTGGATGGTTGTGAGGGGCGCATCTCAGTGCGCGCCGGGCATCTCTACTTGCATATCACTGGCGTTTACAGCGCCGACACTGAGTGCATGATGATCAGAGGAACCTGGAGGAGGCCGCTTGCGTTTCTTCTTTCCGTAAGCAATGCCTCGAGCCTTGGCCTGCATTTCGCGCACCTCACGAAGGTACATACGCACAGTCCGTGCCCCGAAGGGGTTCGACTCCGGCTTCCCGCCATTCTCCTCGAACGCAGCTCGCAATCTGCCGATAAGCGCGTCGAGAGACCCCCACGCTTGTCGAAGCGGGCATGAACAAGGGTGAGGAGGTTGCGGAAGGCCGTAGTAGGGACACGTGGGCAGATGCACCTTAGTCTTGCCGAACTGGTCCAAGTATCTTACAAAGTCGAGGACATGTGTGCCGGTACATCTTGCAAGCGGCAGAGGCGGTCGATGGTTGCGCAGGTACTGGCCGAACGTGTTCCAGTCTCGCCGCTTCTGAGCTTCGTAGCGGCTAGGTGCCCTGGTAGATTCTTGGTCCTGCGCCGACGGCAGCTGATCATGGCCGAGCGCTATAACACCACCACTGCCATGAACGGCCTCCCCTCCCTGCATCATCGAAGTTCCTGTCCCATGATCGACCAGTAATCCTCGGCCCACTCCGGCCGGGTCGCCACTCATGAGTCACGAATTACCCCCGGTAACTCGCCAACCCAGCACCCTAAGCTGCGACTTGTAAGCTGCTCTATTGCTATTCGCAGCGGGTCACATGGAGTCAGTGTGCAGTTGACAGCTTTTCTAGTTACAACCCTCACACTACTGAATCTCCACTGCTCGCGGCTACACGTCTGGGGACAACGTCGTCTCTTTGCACTGCTTGGCATAAGTGGGACACCCAGAAAACAGACAGAGGCTTTAATCAAGTCCTAACACTTAAAGCACAGCAAAGAGACGTCCTTTCCGGGGACAAACTGCTAATTAAGCCATCACTGCGCCAGATGACAGTTGATCCGCCTCCTGAGATGTAGGAGTCGACGAAACCAGACTCGCACTATCTAACCCTCGAGCAAGGTTCAAAAGTAGCTGCTTCCCGACACTTCACCTCTAGCTGCTAGTACTGCCACAACGCTCCTACACGATCGATGCAGCATAATACCTGCTACATGCCTAGGTGAATCGCGCGTATAGTCATGCCGCGTAGAGGTGAGAAAACACGAGAGGAAGGAAAAAATGAAAAAGAAGAAGCAACTAACGGACACAGCTATGTAATGAGGTTGTTGGAAAAAGCTAGTAGCGCTTGTCAGACATGACTGACTATTTAGACGCTGCTGCTGCGTAACAACAGCTACGCAGATCCGTAGCAGCTTCACAACTTTCTCTTCCCCTCCACCACCGTCCCAGTCTCGACTTCCAACCCCTACAGTTCTACACCAACCTGTCCCACACCCAAGTCTCAACCCGCCTAGATCTAGTCCTGTAATGATCCCCTCCTCTTTAGGTTTCCTCGCTACATACGACTGCAACAGTGACTCAGCTACCCGACTCTACCCCCGTTCTAATGAAAAAGGCAACTACCACCACCACCACCAATAGGAGGCTAATAAACTAGGCCGTATCTAAATGCTGCTGCCGCGCCTCCGCAGAGACGTCACAGAAATTATAGAAAGCTCCTTGATCATAGATCAGCTGTTGTGGTGATGTCGGCTTGTACTAAGATCCACGAGACAAAATGGTAAAGCGATTACTAGTGGAGGCCGACTAGAGAAATGAGCGGTAAACTGCTCGGTGTCACCACCCTCCTCCTGACTCCTCACCTAATACTAGCCTTGGGAATCGGGTTGGAGGGTCCCCCGGGAATGCACGTGCAAGCAGGGCAGACCAGCCGACCCCACAATCCATGCGTTAACCCACCAACAGCGGTAGCCTGCCCGCGAAGTCTCTTCCGACTCTCTGGGTACCCCAGAAGCCTAATCACTAAGTTAACCTCGAGAGTCGAGATCCTGCGCGCCCGTCTGCTGCTTGCTCGTGCTATATAAAATTCAACCAACCACGTTGCCTCTTTTTCCCACGCTATTTTCGTTTTCAATTATTAACAAAATAAGTAGGCAGTACCTTTCTATATGAGTTATTTCGGTGCAATACTTGGCTCCTAGGTGGGCAAGATGGTACGTTTGTCTGAATTAGGTTTTGTGTGTAGAGTTTCAAAGCCCACCCTAAGAAAGGGAAATACTCATACTATGTCTTTAAGGTTCTTGTCTTTAGGGGTTGTAACTTGTAACTTGTCATATTGAAGAGGTTGCAAGAGGTTCCTTCGCCCTATGTGGTGGCATCCATGCTGGGAAGCTGAAGCGGCCCACTCCTAATATGCATGTCTCACACCTGTTTAGAAATAGGAGGCGTATGCTCCAACTATTAGGAATGTATTTCATAGTTTCCCAAAGATGATGTTTCGTCAAGGTTGCATTTGAAAACATTTCACCTAATTTGATTAGGATATGGGATTATCAACAAACACCATCTATTTTTTCATGAAAACAACATTTCATGGGTGGGGTGACCCCAGGCGTGGGTTAGTAATAAGTGACTGTTTGAAAGTAGTTGTCATGTGAGGCTAATAGATGCGAAAGGCAGCCCAAAAAGTTTTCAAGAAGGCCTGTCGCCTACACCAACTATTATGGCTTTGTAGCCTCTCATTTCATTGCTTTAAAATACATCACATCAATGAGCTATAAGTGTAATATCAGAGAGTCTAGGAGTCAGCAAAATTATCACCTGTGAGGATTGAATTACTTGGTATCAACATTGAAAGGTCTCGACGCCTTTAAAGCCCCCAAATCATGTTCTCAGGTGCTGCTGCCGATTCGGTGGCTAGTAATAACTTTGTTAGCCAATGTTTGTTTTATGAATGATTAATCTTTCGGATGTGCGTGCAGTTCCAGATTTTGGGAAACTTGAAAACAAAGGCCAAAGTTCAAAAGCCTCATCTTGAAAAATAGGGGCCATACGGCCTTTTGGACCAAAATCTCCAAAATCTAGTGAAAGTACTGGCCATGGATTCCCTTTACTCACTTCTAATTTCTTAGGCACCTCTCTATTGGCCCTATCTGCAAGACTTGCTCCTGTGATAACAGGCCAGTGTTGTGCGCCGCATAGAATCTGCTACATATACCCGCCGGTTATCATCCATGATACGTTCCCACTTACTCAGCGGGGTGAAGAAAACAAAACTGGTTTTGGTATAGTACCTTGATTCTCAAATTTTTTGAAAATTCAAACAATAACCTTTCTAGCTGTCCAGTTCTTTCATGAAAACTCCCAGTTCTTTGATGTTTCTGAAAATAGCCAGAACTGGTGGTTCTCTGATTCTGACTTTTTCTCAAAAAACCAGAACTGACTGTTCCTTTATTTTTTAAAGAACCGGATCCCTCGGTTATAACCGCACAACACCGTAACTTTCCATTACATGTTCCCTGAAAGTTGTACATACAGCCAATTCGCAGGTCTAGGGTGTTTAAATGCCTCTAATGCATGGCCACATGAACTGCAGGTGAACCTGTGAATCTCAAGGATGAATCTGTGCGGGGGGGCATAGGTACCTTAAGTACCTTATGACAAGACACTGAAGCCCACAGCCCTATGAAAGGATTTTCAATGTGGCGACCATTTCATCTTCCTTCATTTTGGTCTTGGCGCATCAGTCATTGTTGCAGTAAAGGCAAGGATGGTTTCGTCACGTTGGTACCATGCGACATCAGTTTTGAATCGTACAGACAGAGTGGTCAGAGGATTGGCTCTTCATCTTTTGCTCGTATTCTAGGTCCTGTTGGGGGTGCTCATTAGGTACCATGCACTCCATACCGACAGCTTTCTGTTGTCTGCGACCCTTTAGTAGGTAGCCAGTTTTAAAACTAAGTTCCTTAGTGGCGTACAAGGTTCTAAGGTTTCTCATTCTGTTCCCAATCAGCAGACTCCTCAAAACAAAAACAATTTGAAGTGCGCGGATGTTTCAATCCCACCTAGACAATGAATTGTTTGCACTGCAACCTCTGGACGAGTATTTGAACCTTGCATCGATTATCAGATCATTATACTCTGCTGTACTAGCTACTGAAAGGGCAATTCAATGTTTGAGTGAACATTTAATGGCATGGTGTTGTTGCCACCACCTCTTTCTCTTAGGCCCAAGGGTCCAATTAAGTTGTCCATACCTTGTAACCAAACAATATTTGTAAACCGAGCTACTTGAGACAAAACTATAAATGCTCACAAAGAGTTTATATGTAGTATGATACAATCGAGATAATCAAAGATCTAATAAAATAACTGAAACGTCACATAACTGATACTGCTGCAAAGTATCAACCCATGCATCTAGTTAGATATTTAGCTTCTTAAAACCAAGATTCACTATCATGCAAGTGTAGCACATACACATATAGACATGGCCAAGATCATCATGCCCAGCTAGTTTTGATTAATAAGTGACTTTGACAAAGCTTACAGAAGGTACAAAGTGGGGTAATAGGGAGATGTGGGAGAGTGTAACAAGCCTAACAAAGAAAAAAAGCAGCCTATTTTGAGGTTTGGAAAAGCTTTGAGAAGTGTTAGATCTTTTCATTAAGATGTTGATTCAAATTGATTTCCATCATTCTATGATAATTGTTGAGAAATTGAAATAAATATGACATTTTGTCAAATTTGTTTCCCATGTCGAAGGGGTTGGAAATGAATGCATGTTGGAGTCAAAATTACAGCTCTTCACTAGGGATGGTGTAGAACAGAGGGGCCTCCCAAGGGGAAAATACTACTGCAACTCTAATAACTTTAAAGAGGGAGTTCTAATGCTACAATTATCTAATTACTGTGATTTTAGATTGTGAAGGCGTTTTTGGTGTTGTATGGTGCTTGGCCCATGGGAAAGTGCATTGCCTTCATGAGGTCATGTCACTAGTAGTTGGGGTCTCTTGCATATAATTCTTATTTTGTTCCTTGCTTTTTTGATCTCCCTATGCTTAAGATAATTTTACTCAGTAGATCAGTTTCAGAATTAATTTGGGTCCACATCACTCAATCTGTTTCAGTGGTCATTCTATGCAGTACTCATAGCTTGTGTGCTTTATTGTGTTTTGAAAGTTGAAGAATTGGTCCAAGGCTTGGTTAATTGCGCCACTCATAACCTATCAATGTGCTTGCTCTACTAATGTGCTATACTACAATTCAGGGGTTTGTTGTTTTATTTTAACAGACTTTTCAATTAACTCTTCTTAAGTACAGATAAGATTGGGGCCCTACTTGGCCCTCCACCTCTTCCCTGGGAAAAATCAAAGCAACAAATGGCTCCTCCAACAAAAAGTGCAAACCTTAGTGGAAACCCCACTGAGAAAGGCGTTCAATTACCTCCAAGCCTTAAAGATTAGATGCTAGAAGTTCAATGTTGAAATATTGAGAGAAAGCACTAATGTGAAGGCTATTGATATAAAATCATATTCAAGGCTACTAAAGGGCAGGTGTTGCCTCCTATGTACTTCAAAAATTATCATGGCTTACCAATTGAAGCAAAAGGCTTTGCATTGACAATTGACAAGGTGGACCTAGATGCAACATACTTCAAAGATCATATGGTCATTGCAAACGCACTTCACACCTCCCATTCCAACTCATTGCTTGGATTTAAAGTGTAAATCAAAATGTGAAACCAATTATATAAATTTAAAGATGAACATGGTGTGCGGGATTTCCTTCCTTAAAAAGTAAGGTTTCCTATGGCAACAATTAGTCTTGATGCCCACTCCATAGAAGGATGAGTGCCACTTGTATAATTTTCATGTTTGACCCTAACATGCAAAGGGACACAAGGCTCCCAATTTTGGGTTTCTTTTAATATAACATTAGAATACACATCAATAAGTTTCACTATGTCAAAATACACAAGGCTGTGTGTTATGATCAAGCCTAGATTGTGCAGGTTTAGAAATAAATGGGGGGTGGATAGTACACACAAACTATTGTGACCATTCCTTATTTTACATGTTTCTGAACAATAAAATAAATTAACGTTGAAAATGTAGTAATAATTGTAAATAATAAATTTTTAATCTATTGCCAATATAACATTTCATGTAATTTGAAATGTATCTATCAAATATAATAATGTTTAAAACAATAATCAATGAATTGAAACACAATTTGAGCATTATAATTGGTTTGGAAAATGAGTGAACAGTCAATCCGGATTTGTCACATCAACCTATCAATGCCTTTTTTCACAACCTTGTTTTAATTTTACATTGCATTTCAAATTCAAGGCATTGAATTAAAAGTGTGAATTATCCTTTATATCACTACAAATTCAGCCTAATGAAGAATCAATTCTATATGGATTTAACAGTTTATCAAGAATGGAAGATCTTGCAGGTAATCCATGAATCGAAATCTAAATCTTTAAGGCATAAACTTGATAGATTTGGACCTATCCTAACTAAACCTACTTGTGGAAAAATATGAATTTGGTGTTGTGTCAAAGAGCAAGCAGAAAGTCTGTTTTAATGGTGCCCTTGGAGATAAGGATAATGTACCAATCCAGACAATTTTATAGATATTTTTCTTAAAATGGTCACATGCCTAATAATTCAAGAAGTAGATAAGGCTTGACACCAAATGGTGTTGCACTTGAATTTGGTAAGGACTAAACTAAGGAAGATCCATATTACTTCATGTCCTAAGCCTTGGGAAAAGAAAAGGAAAAAAGAAATATTTTATGATATTTTAATAAATTGGCATCACCAAAACTTATGTGCAATTTTTCTTTGATCCTTTTGATTTAAATATGGATATTCCTAATGTTAACATGTTCATTTTTGATAATCCGTATTAGTTTTTATTTAGAAAGTTGATCTATGTTTAATTGTCAATTGACGATAATCAACACTGTATCATTATTGATTAACTAGTTTTAGTTTAAATACATCTAGGAAGGTTTGTAGAAAGTTTTTTGCAAAATGAGGACACGCCTATGGAATCACTTGGAAATAGAAAAAAATGTTTTCATTAGTACCAAGTTGAAATGAAGAAATTTGTGGCAATAGAGCATAAACATGTTTAAAGTCAATTGGTTTTACAAAAGCACTAGTTGTTATTTTCATCAAATGGGCCGTCCTTGTTTTATAAACTAATGGGATAAAGCACATTAGGGTGAATCAAAGCATTATGTCATAGTCCTTTTTGAAAGTGCATTTTTTTTGTATTTTCAACTTTTTTGAATGGATTTAAAGCCCAGTTACTGGGTTTCAATCTCTAATGGGTTCAAATGATTTTAAACCTAACTATCCAACGATTATAGCTTCAAAACCTTCATTAAATATGTAAACTGACAAACACATGTCCATCCCATCATAAAAAAGTGAAAATGATTTAACATAAGAATTGATCACAATTCATAATGAAGATCTCTTAACTCAAGATGGACTTTTTAAAAGCTTAAAATAGCTTGGAAAAGGATTGGCCACATTTTCAACTATAAAAGACAATTTTGACTTTCATTCCATTGTTTTTTTATGGTCAATAGTGGATTGTTAAAATTTTGAAACTAAACATGGGCCTAATCCATAAATTGAGTTTAACTATTACATAAAATAGGATTTAATCAAGGATATACATGGTGCCTAATAATTAAGTTCAATGTAAAATTTCCAAATTTTATTATAAGCGAATAAACAATATGAAAAATATCAACATTACATGTTTTTTTGCCTCTAGCATTGTGATTTCAATGACTAAGGTGACCAAGCTACTTGGCCACAATGATATGAAGGGACTATTTTTATTCATTTTTGTCCTTGGATCCCCATAAGTATGTCATTGTTTGACATGACTCAGTTGATTTCCCATTTCAGTCATATTGGACATTACCAATTCCACTTGGCATGTGTGATGCTTACATTGTGTTGGTGCATATAATATTATGTTATATATATATGCCAATCCAAATGCAATGTGGTTTGGGACATGTCACATTTACTAAATTTATTTCATTAATAATGTTATTTTGAGAAGTTGATGTGCCTAAGTTCATGTAAGTGTGTAGACCCCCCCTATCCCCCTCCAATATATGTAGGTTTTCCTTTTTTTTTAAAGTATGTCAGCGTGTAAGCCCTCTAGCTATGTCTTTAGGCCTCCCCTAACCATGTAGGCATGTAAGCCTCCTAAAGATGTTGATGTGTAATAGGCTTTTCTAAACATGTTAATGTGTAGGCCCTTTAAGCATGTAAGTGTATAAGCCTTCGATAGGCATGTAGGTGTGTAGGACATACACAAGAAGATTTGAAATGGACTCATTTTTATAAGTATGCACATTGACATAATATATTACAATTTGAAGGTATAATAGGTTGGGCAAAGACTTGTGGCCACATAGGTAAGAGGTTTACTTTTCTCTTGTGATACCTTGTTCATGATTTCATGCCTACACATGACCTCCATGACTAAGTGGCCAACATGCCTACATGCATGAGAGGCCTACATACACCTATGCCATGCTAAGGGGGTTTACATGCATAGGAGAGCAACACAATTAAATGTTAAGCTTCCATTTTGCAACCCTAGGCAACCTCATTGACTAGTTGTAATTTTTAAATTGCAATCACAATTTATGTTACCTAATAATCAACATCAATTAATAACTATGTCATTTTTAAATTTGAATAAACAAGCCAATACATCAAGTATTTTATACTAGTTTGCAATAAAATGTAGATGATTCAATGGACACAATTAATCATTTTGACATGTCTAAAATGACTAGTATGCTATCTTATAAATTTCATAACAACTTATTTTTTTAAATAATAACATTAACATGTTTAGGTGTTTGACATGTTGCACTATACCAAAAAAGGGATATATGACTAAAGAAATGACTACATAAAATGTCATAGTCTTGGGCTTGGAAGCAAGGCCAAAGCATGAAAGAGGGAACAGGCTAAAAGAGTGTCCTATGACTCAAACACTTTTGCACAAATGTGAGAAAGGGAATCCCAAGGTGAAAAAGTAATAAAAGGAAACAACTAGACCAAGGTTATAATGTTTTTTACAAAACATAATTCATGTGATTTTCATGTATCAAATAATTTCTCCCAAATTTTGATGGAAACATATTACATAATGTATTTATCATCCATTTCATGAATAATCCTTTATTTTAATATTATTTATTTGTTTGTAAAGTAAACTAAGAAAGGGGGGAGGACTGCAATTCATGATCAACATAACAAATTTCAAGATTTCTTCTTGTGTTTAGCACAACTAGCTCACTTTATTAGTTATCATGTGAAAGAACTCATCTTATGTTTTCCATCTTTACCATAACATGATTTTAAATTGCCTCAGTAACAATGGTGCTAACTAGGCATACATCTAACACAAATTAACAAGCATTGTCATTAGCACAATATGTATTTAAAATAAAACAACATGAGGACCAAACCTTAGTTGTAGATTTGAAGATTGGAATCATATTACAATGTCTACAAGCCAATGTACAGTTGAATGGACCAAAATGGATGTAATGATCACATATTTTGTAATGTGAATGTGATTCAAATTAGAAAATGGTACTATAAAAATTGGAATTATCAATTTAAGAAATTAATTTGAAATTATTAACTTTAGTATTTGTATGATCTAGGTTTTTTTTTAAATGCATAATACATCTATTTAAAAGAGCTAGGGTCAGTTCAAATGAACACTAGGGATTATACAAGTGACCAAAAAAATGGACTTTAAAGTGGTCCAATCATTGGATTATGGTTGGTAGGGACCTCAAACTAAATTAAATAATGTATCCAATAAGTTTCAAGGATTACAAATCATGCAAATTGTATGCTATTTTTTGTGAACATTTTTTATCATTGAAATAATGATTTTCACAAAATAGAATGTTACTATATGTAATACTAGATTAAATATTTTTCTACAATTATATTCTTTTTTCAAGGAATTATTGTTGCCCTATTACCTAAATCTCTTAGTGTTAAAAAAAATATTGAGGAAATGCTACCCAAATGGACTTGTTTAGGACTTTTTATCCATTGTTTTCTATTGCACACAATTCAACCTTGCACTCACCCCTACATAAAACAATTTCTTAAGTTTTCTTCAATCTAAATCTCGTTTGTAAATGACCATTAATAAAACACATAATTTCTTCTACAATTCTTATTGTCCCAAATTTGAGACCCAAGCCCTATTTTTGCTATTATTTTCTAAGTATATATAGATATTGAGAATTAGATCTCCTTGCTCCACACTTTCCAACCAATCTTCAAACTTCAACATCAAAGCCTTTAACTCATGTTAATATTATCTTGCTTTATGGATAGAGCTCATGCATGATTTAGGCATTTCTCAAGCTATATTGAACCAATATGCAACACCATGTGCTCACAAAGCATAAGTGAAAATCTCCATAGGACTTGTCTATATCCCCTTCTTTCCATGACATGAGCATATTCCTTATAACCAAACTTTGGTTTCTTTTCCCTTTTCTTCTTTTTGAGCTACATATTCCAAAATTTGTTGAATTGGCAAGTTGATGTTTAAGATGCAAGGTTGCCTTATCAATCTAAATCATGTATGTTTTTTCCACATTGATGATATAACAATAATGCACCATCGTTACTAAACTCTTCTCGTCATCCCTTCACAAAGTGCTCAAATGTGGCTGTTATCACATAACCTTTGTTCTTAAACTTAAAAGGATATTTTCATCAAAATTGATTACTATAAATACTTATTGGTTTTACCTAGATATACATTGATAGATGACCTAATAAAAATGTCGATGCAACTTCCAATCGATTATCAAGCAATAGTTACAACAAACTATAAGAAGTGTAAAAAAACAACAAATTAGAAAAGAGAATGTACTTGTATGAGAACACAAAACATCAAAGTAGTGGTATGAACCATAACAACAATTTCTTGTTGCTTGATTTACCAATACAGATATGCATGACTCTATTGTAATAACTATTCGTCATGTCCCATGGTGATCATAGCTTAACATGGTCTTACAAGAACCAACATATTTTATTCATGCTACAAGTCTAGAAGTAACAAGGAACACAAACATGTAGTTGGTTAATTCAAAAATTAAAGGAGACCACAATGGCAACCAAAAAAAAGGGAAAATGAAAGAAAGACCATGCTAAAATTTGCAAGGTTGCAACATTAAAAGACAAAGTGGTCTTTAGAATATATCCTACTCACAATCAAAGAGCCTTTGAAAGGTCTTCAGAAGAAGACTAAAAGAGATTTGTTTAAAAATTGAATGTAACATTTCTGTAATTTAAATAAAAGAGTCAAAGAGTAACCTTTCTTCAAAACAATGGTTAGACTCACCACTTGAGCTGGGAAGAACTCTTTGGAACAACAAACCTTTGAAAGGCCTACAAAACTAGTAGTTCAGACCTCCAAATTTGTTAGTTTTTCAAACATGAGATCCTACACAAGCCATATGAATCATCTGGATATCTACATCTTTGTTGAGCACTCTTGTAAAAAAAATTATGTTAAACCTTTTGAATTTTGGATTGAATCCAAATCGAAGCAGTTTCAAGCAAAGAAATGGAGTAGATCTCATATGATGATTTGGGATAAATCTTACAACCAATAGAGTTTGCCTACATACATAAATTAGAGGAAATTGAGAATAAGAAGAACTAGTAAACTATCTACACACCTTAACAACGTCACATTCTTTAAAAAAGTAATAACTGAGCTTAATTAATCAATTGAACTCATATTTGAAGAGGTAGAACTGCACGACTAGTGCCAATTACAACAACTGATTCCTTTAAGATTGACCCACAAACAAGTGATCTAGTAAAAATCTCAAGCAAAGAAATAAATGTAACTACAACTTCCAACTTTGGAAGCTGTGTTGACCTTAGTCAGGTTGCAGATTAGATCATTAATGAGTGGCAGATTGTGTCATTTTTTTGACCACGTTATATGACATAATATTCCAGTGATGATAATACACTGGAAATAGTGACCAAAATCCCTGTTGAACATGATTTTTGTGAAAATTGTTGAATCTGCCATCCCAGACCTTAATGTCATGGAATGGACCTGCTTTTGCCCACCATAACAGGCAGGGGCTTGACCATTCCACAGTACATTATAGGCAGATGCACCATTAGATTCTCCTTCAAGTTGCATAGAGGGTCTCAAATGTACAGGGAGGCACAATGTAGTGGCAGAAAATTGTTCAAGATTCAATAATTTGTAAGCCATAGGTCTAAATATTACAAAACCACTTCAGTGTATCCCTTACTCATTGAGGGCTTTCTAATGGTAGCAAGAGCAAGGTAGGGAGTGATGTGGTTTGGGAGATCTCAACATGACAAAACAACAAAGGACCTTCCTTAATAGTAGGATGGAAAAGACTGGTCAGTGACATGTTGAAAGACTTTAAAACTTAGAGGTTTATGACACAAGTGTCATAAATCACTATGGAGTCTGCAAATTTGATAACCGCATCCACCACAACCAGAAACTGCCACAGAAAACCTAGGCTTGGAAAATCATGACCCCTTGAAGCTACATAAGATTGGTGTCTTCATCTTGAATTGATTTCTTTTAGTGAGCAAGATATGCAACCATGCAAGGGACTCCCAACAAAATTGGGAGATTTTCAGTTGGAAAATCAATTGCCCTACAACAATGGGCAGGAAAATCCTTCATAAATGACTTTCTGATTGAATCAGAAATCACAATTTATGTATAACCAAAAATTGGTCTAAGTTCTTTGACAAGGTTCAGGCTTCAATAGAGCTCCAAGCTTGATCACTTCCCAAGTGCGGCTGTAATTTGGATGAAATTTTCTTTCTATAAATTGTCACAACAAGCACGCAACCTCCTCCAAATTCCATTGCAACTGCCACTTGGCAACACAAGAATATGTTTCTAGAGAATTATGCCATACTTTCAACAGGAGAGATCTTCCTAAGATATAATAGAAGTAACAGCTTCATACAATCTGGTCCATATGTTGTCTTGCTTATATGACACAATTGTGTTTTCACTTGTGTCTTCTATCCCCACCCAGGTAATGCAGGAAGTTGGAACCAGAAGTGTCAAGCTATATTTTGTAGTGAAGTACCACTTTTGTTTCCATCTGGGATGAAGTGCACTTGAAAATACCATGTAGTCCAAACCTACAATGGCTTATACTACTGGATATCTTTTTCTAGGGAAGGTACTGTGCACAAATAATATTTGTGCTACTGTGAAGCGAACAGAGTGCCTCTCTGGAGGCAAGAAAGGGGCAGGCATACTCATCAGTGAGAACTTAGATCAAGAACATCTCATTCACAAGTGATCTTATGACTTGCAATTGCACATTCCATCAACATTGGAGCCATATTCCTCATACTTAGGATTTTGACTGTATTATTATGTATGTTGGCTAACAATTTCAAGCCACAGATGTAACACTTACACCATGTCTAATTTCTTTAAGTCACACTGCTTAGATGTAGGGGTACATGTTATCTTAAATACTCATTTTGTTGACAATACATGTCTGAGGGTGACAAAGAATGCATCAATGAATCTCCATCTGCTTACATTAACATGAGGGTCATATTTTTTTGAAAATATGATGAGCAAAACCTAAAGAAATACCCTTCACTACTTTGCACCAGTCTAATTGTCCATCCATGAAAAAAACACATGAAGAGTGGAGATATACAGTGAGTCGAGATCCATGGTTTTACAGACCTGTTTCTCATGCCTTCCATAGAATAATGAGGGATTTTTTTCAAATCTGCTGCCTATTTCCAGCCAACGTTTCCAATATTGTTGGGGAACTAAATAGTTTTCAGCATCATCGCCACAAGGATGACCCCACATAAACCAATACCAATCCATGGTGAAATTTTGTTCATCCTCAACTCCTTGTCCTTAAGAAATGGCTATTGATGATTTTCAATCTGAATATTTGTGTGAAAGATCTAGGACCACCTCATTGACACCTTCATGAAAGGGTCCACAAAGAGCTCCTGTGGCACCTGCAGACCCCAGTGCAACATTTGTAGAAAAGTAAGGTACTACTCTAAAAAATGCTTTCACAATCCATCTGGTACCAATGTCCATAATTCCAACACAACATCGCAAGTTTGATGTTTCTTGAGAAAATTACAACCGTCCCTTGCAATAATACACCACAAAAGAAATTTTAGCAAGTTTAAGGAAGGGAAACTTGTAGGCAGTACATCTACCATCACAACCTTGACAAGACATAATTCAACAAGTATTGCATGAAATGTGCTATAAGAAAAACCTAAGGTAAGAATGAAACCCTCAAAAGATTTGATGCCATTGCAGCCAATTGAACAAAAATTCTACTGGCCTGACTTCAGATCAACCAATACAACTGCAATCTTGGAAGGACCTACAGAGAATCCATCATGTAGAGGAAGTTTTCAGAGCAGGAAGGGTGGTGGGAGGGCAGCAGGTACTGATTTGTAAAATCTCAGTCCTTCATTCCCCAGACCACCATACAAAGAAATTAGCATACTTGTAACAACAATTTCATTGTGCACCCATGATGGCAGAAATACCCTCCTTTCAATGTAAAAGCTGAGCAAAGTAAGAACTAAGAATAAGCACAAGCCAAGTTGACAAACATTGCTCAATACTTGCAATAATTAACATGTATTTGGTCAAAGCTGTCCACATGATTTACCCCATGCATTTCCAAACTCTTTGTGATTGTAATTTTAAAAACCTCCCAAAAAAAAAAAGAATTTCAATTTTTAAAAACTTTCACGGAAATGGTGAATTTTGGTTTTCAAAACACATTTTACACGGAAAATGCAGGGTTTTCCAAGTTTTTTCTTAAATATCGCAAAATAAACAAAATTCACCACCAAAGAAATCACTAAATTGCACACAGATGATATCATATTTCAGCCTAAATCTATCAAGGAAGGTAGTTTGTTTATCTTTTATGTGTTGTTTGTCACATTGAGATCTCCCAAACCACAGTGCCCCTGATGTGCTCTTAGTACCATTGGAAAGCCCTTGATGAGTATGGGTGCATCAAGATGGTTCGGCAATGTTCATACCTATGGTACAAGAGTTATTAAATATTGAACAATTTTATCAAAGAATATTCAACAAAATAAAAACTAAATATTTTAGGGAAATTGGGGCAAGCTCTTGATACTATTGAAAATCCCTTGATAAGTGAGATTCCTTGAACTGATTGCATAATTTTTACACCTAAGGTTGGGGAGATATTGAATTATTTTTGTCATTGGAAATCTTTTTTTTTTTTAAAAACACAATTGAGCTATATTTTCAAGGTCATGTTCACACTTGGACAAGTGACACAGGCAACACTATTTAGGGTGAAATATTGAACCTGAAGAGCTGGATTCACTTAAGGATGGAAGATTGATGGTACATAGATGGATCCAATTAGCAAATGGGCATCATGTGGCACTACAATCATGGCATCCTAAACCAACAATCAAATGGTCATTTGCACATGTTCATTCTCATACTTCTTTCCCTTCAATATGTCATTAGTGGTACCTAACCTTTTACAAGATGTGGGCAAACTACTGAGGTGACAACAGAGGGTGGACCTGCATTTTGAGAATGCCCCCTTCTAAGGGCAATACTATACATAAAGCTCAACCATCAAGATTGGCATAATGAATGGTCCGGATTCCATGAGTATGTAAGATAAGCTTTTATGCCCATATAGAGGCCAATATGAAAATGTAATTCCTTTGGAGGAGCACAATATCTGACCCTACAATTCTGGCATGTAAGGGGCCTACCCTTTACATTTTTTCTTTTTTTGGGAGGCTTACAATTGATCACGTGGCTAGATACCTCTCTATTTTCCTTGACAATCAAACAATCCAATTGCACAAACCTTCACTATTTCATTTGCAAATTGTTACAGGTTTCTTGGTTCTAGTAAAAGGAAAGAGACTTTGCATATCTAGAGGATGTTGGGATACAATTTTGGCTAGAACTTGGAACCAATGTGTGGGCAACAATTGGAGACCTCCCTATATTTAGAGGAAGGTCACTTCCATTTTATTCCAAATTGGGTGCAAAAAAATATAGGATGTGATTAATTCAAATATATATAGTTTATAATTCATTTATATGTAAATAAAGTGCCTATAACTCATTATGAAAATATAATTAAAATGTTTCATTATTGCATAGCATATTAAAATACAGCCTTTTATTTAGGTTTTTTAAAAAATATACAAGGAATGGACTCTCCAAGTCTATATTTATAAGCCTACTTGTTTTTATCAAATTCACTTTGCATTCAAATTACCGAACCATGTATAGTTACACCATCCAACTAGCTTAATTTTGTTTAAACCAATGTTGGTCTAATATATATAAGACCTCACAAGAAAATATGAACACTCATGTGAAAGAACATGTACCAAGTTGGTTTGACCCAAGCAAATACCAACCTTGTATGAGTCTTGCCTTTAATGTGCATTCAAAACACTACTCACACAAACCTTACCAAACAAGTATGCATTCAAGCATTTTGTGTTGGGTAATGCCTAAGGTTGCAAGCATTACCAGAATAAGGGCCCACATGAGGTAGAGTTGAAGCAAGCTTGATTCTAATAATGCTTCATAGTTGAGGGTGTTATATGACCAAAAAAATAATGTATTTATTTATTTATTTATTTATTATTATTATTATTATCATTCATAATACCTAATAGGTACCTGTGGGTATCATGAGAAAAAAATTCATGAGGCATTTTGAAAAATGAAATGCCTTGTAGGATCCTACACATTGTAAACATACTTCCGATTACATTAAAAATTTCCTTGTAAGTTTTTACATGGCAATAATAGTGTTGTTTCATTTGTTTAGCTTTTTTTTTCATTGAGTATGAAATTGAGGGTATATAGTTGCATTTTACACTTCGCATTTTCATTAAGGTGGAGGCAATAACAACAAATTAACAAAGCTTGGGAGGTGTGTGTGTAGAACGTGAAGTAATTCTTTGTTGCCATTGCCATCCATTTTCAATGTTGTTGGAAAAGATTGATGCAAAGCTTGAAACAACAATAAACTATTATTCGGTGAAACCTAAACCTTGTTTTCACAAATCTTTTGTAAGGTTGCATGTATTTTTAATTGTTTTGTGATCTTGTATAATAGTTTTCATCCTTTTTTGAATCTTGTGAGGTTTCATTATGCATCCACATGCACACATTAGATAACTTTGAAACCAAAAAATGTTAATGAACCCAAAAGTTATTGATTTATGGAACTTAAATATACATGATTCAAATTTGATGAACATGGTTTCTTGTAAAGCAAGTTGTGCTTGTGATTTCATGACTTGTTTGCAATGAATTAGACATCTTACAAGGAGGTTTTGCTACCATGTTGTATGGAGGAAATTGATGTCATGTCTCTATGTGATTTTGAATGACCTATTGTTGATGTAGGGGTATGGAAGAAATACCATAGGATTCATCAACAATCACAAAATCCATGACAATAAGAATGGAAGGTTCACCTTATGTAGCTATTCGCCAATGCAACTTATTGTTACTCTTATCATTATACAATTTCTTGTTGGGCATTATTTCTTTTGAACATAACAAAATAACATTTCGACAATCATTGATGAGGTGCATCATATGCCAAATTTTGATTAACCAATCAAAAAGTTCGCATAGTCATATTAAATTTTGAAAATGCCTTGTTTGTTGCATTTCTCAACATGGAATATGCACATCCATGAAAGAACATGTGGCAAATGAACATGAATTAAACTTGACCAAATACAATGCACATTAAAAAGCAAAAGAGGAATCTAGTAAAAGTCAATGGAAGACTAGTAATAGGAAAATTGTGCCTCAATAAAAGACTATACACGTTTTTTGGAAGTGGAAGTCTTATCAAAACTCATACAAAGGATTTTATTTTCAACTTTGTCAAGTAGGTGGATTGGTGATCATCCCAAAGAGGAATGAGCCAAATTTGCCTAAAAATCAAACAAGATAATCAAATTTTTTTAGAATCCTACCTAGATTTGACAACCTATAAAAATTCATTGTCTAAATATGTCAACTTTTAACTATTTAGCCTCAAAACACGGCAGCTTTTGTGTATTCTTTTTCCAAAAAAACCCTTTGCTCAATTCACATTGGATTTCTTTTTGTCACCACAATGCAAAAATTCACGACAAAAAAACATTGACTCATTGACTCATACTCAAACAATTTTCTGAAAATCTAGTGTTATTTGTAATGAAAAGATATGAAAATTTATTATAGTGAAGATCTAATGAATGTGGAGGCTAATTATGCATGAATATAGTAATGTTTGTTTCCCGTTTTGGAAAAAACTTGTAAGAAAAATAGCTCCTTGCAAGGTAATAAAAGACTATGAAATGATATGTTCACACTTATTCAATTTGCAACATCTAGTATCACATTCCATTTGTAAATGTCAAGAACTAGATTTGGTAGGACTAAATTTATTAATTATGTCCAAGGGTGCCTTGTCATGGAACTTTTGATCATTTTGAAAATCCAAACATTGTTAGAGTTGCTTTAATAAAATGAAGTCATTGCTTTCCAAATTTCAATTATCATATGTAATTATTACATTTGGACCAAATATGAAAGCTAAAATTTGAACATCCTTGTTGAATTGCCTTGTTTAATGTGGTGTCATGTGAACCACTAGAAATGATGCAACATTATTTAGTTCATGTTTTGCCATGTCCAAGATGTGAAAATACATAATAGATGATGCCAAGGTATGTTTTGGCACAAAACATGATTATTTAAAAGGACATAATGTTTTAAAGATTACAATTATTTGGACCAAAAAAAACAACAACGATAAGCAAAAAGAAGGGGTTGTGCATTGAAGTTGGTTGAATATAAGGAAGTTAAAGACATAAATGGGCATCATTTTTAGAAATTCTGAAAAAATTTCAAACCATCACCACTCTAACAAAGTTGCAAATCATTGCATTTATATGTTCGAGTGCCAAATGGTTTCACATAGGCCATTGCCAAAATAGTTAACAAACTTTGAGCTTTAGTGCACTCTCAACCAAACAAGGGGGTGATGCAATATTTATTACTTTCCCTATGAACTTGCCAAATGAATATGATTATATGCAATTATAGACCTTTTAGTTTATGGGAAGTTCAGTTAGGATCTTGTAATTTTGCACTACAAATGGTGATTCATGTGTTGCCAACTTTCTTGTCATTTTGTGTGGACTTTAAGGCAACATCAACACATATCATAATAATTTTAATGCTTATCCCAAATTCAAGGAAATTTTATAATGTGTCATTAATTATTTTTACTAAAAGAAATCTTGTTCTTTGCAACCAAAACATCAATGACTAGATATTCTAAATGACCATATCATTGACTATAGTCATAAAATATTACTTCAAATCCTATGTGTAAAAAGTTTATAGTCATATATTAGTGGTGCATTTGACTAATAAATGATGATGTGTTTTCATTGCAATTTTTCATCCATATGGCATTCATGATTAATGAAAAAATGATGTGAATATCCAAAATATCATTTGAAAATGTAACCAAGATAAAGTCATTTCAAATATAACTAAAAAATGATTATGCAAAGGATATGGATAAAATGATGTGTCATTACATAAAAAATGTGATCATAAAATTACTTTACAATGATTCAAAAATGACTATTAGTCATTTAATATTAATAAATAGACATAAGGAACCATGGCATGTAAATAATTGATTTCAATTGATATTTGTACATGTATAAGTAATATAAAAAAAATTATTACATTTTTCTTAAGTATACTTGATATATGATCCATTTTCAAATATTATATGTGAGTAAATAAATTATTAAACATTGAAATAAATTTTAATGGTATAAAAAGATATATTATAAATAAATTTGTGTACTTTAACTTAAAAATAAAATAGAAACATAAGATGTGGGAAATGTATAATTTCAAAGAATTAAATACTACTATAATATTAATTATTATTTTGAAAAATAACTAAAATATTTAGATTAAATATATTCATCATACTTAATATGATTAATACATAATTGATTTATGATCCATTTGTAAATATTTTATGTGGATAAATTATATGGAGGCATATGTTTAAATTAAAATTGATTAGTAAAATTATGATATATATTGGAAATAAATTTTTATAAAACAAATTCCTAAATTAAATGAAGGTTTAAGCTATGAAAGATATATTTCATTTATTTTTGTATTATCCATAATTGTTTTTCCATTTACAAATCATGTGTTTGAATTGATTCTTTCCAAATAGTGGTCATTGAAATGTTTTATAAAAAAAATTGATATATATATATATATAACTATGACATCATTGAAGGAAATTTACGAATAAATATTCAATTTTTTTTGGAAATTTTATCAATAAGATATGAATTATTAAATTTGAAGTTTTGTGCAATGTTTAAATGAAGTATGGTCCAAAAAGAATAAGCACTTAATTATTTACACAATAAGTGGGGTGGCTTGGTGGTAAAAAAGTTGAATTCCATCCTTGGGTTCAAAGATTAAATTTCACAATTGACATTCATTGTGGTCAACAATAGAATATTCATTATCTACCTAGACTACTTAAGTAGATTAGGTGGTATACTTGACCATTTAAATTAAATTTTTAACTTAATTGAGGTGGTGGCACATGTCAACAATTGATAAGATAAAAAATAATGAAATTAAAAATATATCTTATTATTTATATTATATAATAAAAAATTTAACAGTGGCCAATTTTTTGGTCCAATTAGTAATAATAATAAAAATCACACAATGATTAAACTATTATTAATGATTTCATATATGTCTTTTATCACTAATGAATGAAATGTGTCACATCATGTTCTAAATAACTATTGGTTTAAACAATTCGTCCATAATGATTTTAAGGCTATTGATCATTTTTGTTCTTTATGATTGGAATATTAATTATAATCTCAGTCATATATTTGAAGATTTCTAACAAATTAAAAGCTTTTAGTGAAATATCATGAAAGAATTGTGTTAATTCCACTTTTCTTCAATGCTTTTAAATTTCTAATTAATGGTCATGATGATAATGGTTGTGTTGCATAACTATCAATTTCCATTTTCTTATTATTTGGGACACTTGTTGCAAAATAAAAAGATAGTGAAAACTTGTTCAAATCAAAGCTAATGTTGTACAACTCATTTGTCATAGAAAAAAATGACGTGATGTCACTTTTGCTATGGTGGAAAGAGAATGTGTCATGATCTTCAAATATTGATTTCTAGGGTTACCAAAATTTGGGCTTCCTTTCTTCTTTCAACTAATTGGATTTACATGATTGTGACAAGTGGGTGATGATTTGTAAGAACTAGCCAAATTGTGCAAGTTGGGTTTAGGGTTTATGGGTTTCAAATAGAGATGCACCTCACTATTGTTGAGCTCTTAAATACAACTTCATTGATCAAACCAATTTTTGTAAAAGTTGTATAGCTACTTAGAAATGGTCACCTAACTCAAAAACACAAAAGTATATACAACCTTGTCCAAAAAGTGATACCTTTTAGCCTTGGAAAACTACAAAAAGTAATGCTTATTTTCTTAGAAAATTAAAACATCCACAAATATATTTACAACTAATTTTCAGTTTCATTTAATTCCAACAAGAGGCTAGCTCAACTGGTGTGGTTCCAAGAGCACACCACATTGGTTTTGATTTTGGTTTTCCAAAATCTATCATTGGTTCTCAAAAATATGAAAAAGTCAAATAACCAGCCAGAGAACCACCACTTCTTTAAGGCTCTTGAAATAACAGGAACCAGTCCTTCTTTAATTCTGATTTGTCTTCAAAGAACCAGAGTCAGCAGTTTTTTAATTCTGGAATATTTAGAGAACCAGAACCGACAGTTCTTTAAAAATTCAAAGAACAACCCAACACTGGTTTGAACTTATCATGTAGGGAAGAGCCATTGTGCAATGAGCCATATATCATTAGGTTGCAACTTGCAATGACTAAAATGTCATATCCATACTACCTATTGCATTTATACCATATTTGGGCAGCTATTAGAAATGGCACCTAATAATCTGCAATCCTCAAGGTGGTTTGTAAAGATTTGTAACCATAGTTCTAAAAAATAAAAGAAACAGTTCTGATATATAATCACGGTTCTCAAAATTAAAATACGGATTCCAAACAGTTCTGATATATAATCACAGTTCTCAAAATTAAAATACTGATTCTAATGTAGAATCACCATTCTTTAAAACCTTAGTGTAGGCAAAAGCCCATGGTCAAGGGTGTTACCGAGTGTAAAGCAACAAGCAGATTTTTATTATTTTTGGTGATTTGTGTGATATCCAGTGGGTATCACAGAAAAACAAAAAAAACACAAGCAGGCATTTTGAAAAATGAAAGGAAGGCAGGAAAAGGAATATGTTTTCCGGATTGTCTGCTCATCACAGAGGAAAAGTTCTCTGAAGTAAGATGCCCTCCAACTACACAACAAAAATCCGCCCAGTGCTTTATGTGAAACTATTGCCTCCTAAAGTTCAACAAAGGCAGTAGCCCCGGTCAAAGGAAGATTTGAGGGCCCCAACCCTCTCTTGGATAAATAAGAGGTATCCTTTTCCATAAGAGGTGTCACTATCGTCCACCAGACAATGGATATCAGATGACAAAGGAAAAAGAATGCAGGCTGCCAGGTCTGTTACGAAGTAAGAAATTTTCCAATATACCTACCCTGCTCTGGACTTGTTACATACCGGGTATCCTGGAAGCCAATGCTTCTTGACATACTTGTACCTCCGAAATGACCACCTTTGAGAGAAAGTTCCCAACCATGATTCTATTCTACGATGCCACCCACAATATGTTGTTGCCTGTTCACCTTCCTTACATGCTCCAACAAGTAAGGGGGAAGCAAATCCCACTGAAAATCTAACTTTCCAAAGCTCCCATAGCTAATTAGATCTCAGTATGACCCATGCACCTAATAAATAATTATAAATAAATAAATAAATAAACACCTGGCAAGAGAAGAAATAAGAAAGAATCAAAGTCCAAACAAAAGACCACACCCAAAAGCACAGAACACACAATGGGGAGTCCAAAGAGGAGAATCACGAACTCTAGGACCTAAACCCATCTAGAATGAAGCAAGTATGAAAAGGAGATGGGCGAAAGACCTGGAAGAACACCAATCTTAAAAGAGGCCTTTCCTGCTGTCACAACTGCCGTTCCAAGATATTACAAATCTGACTTTAGCACTCCAAGTGTTCTTTGTTCAATCTAGATATCAAAATTCTCATAAAAAATCATCTAAATATGGCCAAATTAATATAGCAGGCCTAAAAGACATTTTGCACGTTTAAAGATTTCCATACTCACCAATGCAATCAAATAGAGGGGCCCCATTTGTCCAGAAAAAGCAATGATCCATACTCCAGTCATTGCCAGCCACAGAAATCGGCTCAGTTTTCTCAATTTCTAAGTATCCCAACTTCCCTAATTCACTTTCCAGTGGTCTGGTGAATCCACACACTTACTTATCCAGGTTTGTTGTTGAACATCAATTTTGCTGTTTTTGTCCCTTCCAAAGTGCTCGAAGCAACTTTCAGACATCCCTGTTTTAGGGTCCTCCAAAGTCCTGGAAGCATGATGACCCTGTTTTAGCTATTTGCTTACACTTTTACCATCCCAACCAAACAAACACAAGTGGTGAACCCTCTTTGCATCTCCAAGACCCAATAGTTGGAGTTTCAAATTTTTGAAGTAACACTGAAACTAGCCATTATCTGCCGGTATTCCTGCATTTGGAATCTTCAAGATGATTAGCATAGTACATTGGCAGCTTTCATCCACTAATTCTATTATTGTCCAAAATGTTTCAATTTCCAATTTTCCAAGAGCAATATTTTGTGAATGAAAATATTGAATCTTCAGGAATATTCTATTATTCAAAATGAGAATTTCAAATATCTGATTATTCAACAGATAGGTATGTGTCAAAGTTGCCAAGGTACTATGGTATTCCAAAGGATTCTTGATCCTTGGCCAAGAGCCTTTTTTTTTCTACACCCACTTTATCCTCCAAAAGTTCACCCATCTTGTTTCTCTTGCACCTCAGCTAAGTCTTTGTTACCAAATGGATATACAAGTGCTAGATGGTCATATACCTTTGGATCAGTTATTCTGGTGACATAAAGCCTAAAATCAATCTTGTTACCAAAACTGTTTATTGTTGCCTTCCATTTTCTCTTGCTTATCACTTGCTTACTGGTCTCTGCAATAAACACTGCCAAAATTTTCAAACTTTAGGCATTGGCATTTTATAGTGCCTCAGAAGTGCAACTGAAACCAAGCTGAGTCCAACCATTGACTTCTTGTGCCTTCCTCCAACTGCAATGTCATGAAGGAAGGCTGCATGGAAAGTACGTAAGAAAGCACAAGCCCATAATGCACAGAGATACCAGAACTTCAAAAAGAGCTTGTGAGAGGACATGCAAGCGATCCGCATATGCACACAACACAATACCACATGCACTGGTGATATCAGTGTGATGTGCATGAAGGACAATCACGTAAATCAAACTGAAGAACAGATACATCGGCCAAGCACCAGCAGGCAACACCATATTGTATCTATGAGAATGCAGAGAAAACTTGACAATAACCCTTTGATGGTAATGGTTGTGTCAGTTCCTGCAAAACCAGATTGAACATACCAAGAATGAGTGGAGTCACGACTGTCACACACACAGTATCAGACCCTCACCTCATCATGAATGGCAGTAACTAGCTATCACTACTCCCCAATGACTTCATCAGCTCCCAACAGTGGGCCTAACAGTGAGTGCAGTACAATTACATATAGTCTGTTCTGAATTTTTGTGCAAATAATTGTACAAAAATCTACACTCTGAGTATGTCTGGTTTCTAGAGACAAGGGGAAGATTCAGTCATCATGTCAGTATCTGGTTAACAATACCATAATTTCTCTGAGTTAGACTCCACCTATCTGACAAGCTTTCACTTGGAGGAGCTTTCTTAGCTTCAGGCTACAAAGCAACTCATGCTCCCAAACCCAGATTTGGAGGTAAACAATATGGACCAGAGCTATGCTGAAAGTTATGCTGTCTCTGCTCATGCACTCCCAAAGCTATGCAGGCACAGTCAGGAACATGTGCAGGCATAAGCAAAGCCCTTATCAGTGGTGGACATTTTCTCACAAGTCACCATGAAACAAACTGCCAGTTCTAGGGAATGAAACTATATGATTGAGAGTCAACATTTGATACACAAGTGAAAAATCCATCTGTAGGCTGCAATCTTCAAGCCTGTGAAGAGTTTGAGACAACAATTCTAGAAGAGAAGCCCATCCTCCATGTCCTCTGAGACTCCTAAATTTTACCTACAAGCCACAAAAGTGATAAAAAAGAGACACAGGGAGAGACATACCATACTAGGCCTAGGCCTACAATCAATGAATAGGCCTGTTCCAGCCTCTTAGAGCCAACCAGATGCACAAGGCTCTGTTGCTTGGAACCCTTGGGCTTGGAAGGCCACTCAAAAGTGCAAACTGGCACACAAAGTGATCAATGTACACCAAAGAGGCGTTGGCTATAAGAACAAGTGAAACTTCCTGAATTCATGGCATTTGTAGTTGACAGCCAACAAAATACCAAAAAAGTTGCCCATTGAATTGACAAGGGTTTTTTGCACCAACCACAGCCTCCCTACATACACAACCAGTTCAGACTCCAGCATGGTGTGTGATAATTGTCGAATGTCACATATCTGTGACCACCTCCTCAAATTACTTCCTGTGGACTCAAAGCTCAGAACAAATCAGAAAAGTAATGTCGACCTAAGCTGCTGACAAAGAACCCAAGTGGTGGAGCAGAACCTGATCCTTGTAATGGCACCATAACAAGTCAACCCAAACATCTCCATTTGTGCTGTATCTGAGCTGCAGGCCTCTCTAGATTACCAACTACAAATCTCTGTATTTCTTGTTTCTTCTGACATGAGACTCTGGTCAAAAAGCTGCAACCAGCAGACACTGACAGAAAAACTCTTGGACACAACTCTCGCCAATGTTACAAGTCCAGGCTCATTATCTCCTTGAGTAATTGGATGGTTGCATTGATCCATCTCTGAACAATTTCATGCTGAGACTGTTGAATCGATCCCTAGAATATTGTCTGGAAGCTTTCCTCCAATCTGTACCTCTTCGCATCATAGCAGCAAACTCCTCAAAGCTTATGCGGCCATCCCTGTCAGTGTCCACTTCTTCTAGAATCCCATTGATCACACTCATCTCATCAGCCACCAAATTGTCACCTATAGCTGCTCTGAGCTCCTGCATCTCAATATATCCACTATTATCTGCATCGAAGTGGGTAAAAGCCTTATGTAAGTGATCATCATTGTCAAGCCGTTGAAGATGAATTGTTGCTGCAACAAACTCTCCATAGTCCAAGGAACCATTGCCATCAACATCTGCTGCATCCATCAGCAGTTGAACTTCTGCCTCAGTCAGATGAGAACCAATCTGTATCAAACCAGCTTTCAACTTCTCAAATGTGATGGCACCACTATTGTCTGTGTCCATCATCTGAAACATGTCCCTCAACCCCTCTATTTCATCTCCTTCCAGGTGTTCTGCAATGATCTGCAAGGCCTTCCTCTTGAGCTTATTCATGGCAGCAAACTGCTTCAATCTTGACCTCACTGCATCAAGGGGAACATTAGAATTCTTCTTTGCATTCTGAAGCCATGGATGGTCCAAAACCTGCTGAGCATTGTATCGCTCTTTTGGATCAGGTTCCAGCATGTGCCGCACTAGGGACTTTGCAGAGTCAGAAACCTTGGGCCAAGGTTCCCTCCTAAAATCCAGATTTCCTCTAAGAATAGCTTGTGCAACTCCTTGTTCTGTTTCAGCCCAGAATGGAGGAACACCACAAAGCAATATGTAAAGTATGACACCTGCACTCCACACATCAATCTCAGGTCCATAGTTCCGCTTCAAGACCTCTGGTGCCATGTAATACGGGCTGCCAACAATCTCAGAAAATCTCTCTCCTGGCTTGAAAAACACAGAAAGTCCAAAGTCGATGGCCTTGAGAAGCGAGTTTTCAGTCTTGTTGGCGAACAAAAAGTTCTCAGGTTTCAGGTCCCGATGCATCACCCCGTGAATGTGACAAAGCTGTACAACCTCCACAATTGTGCGAGTCACTCCAGCTGCAGCTCGCTCAGTGTAATGACCCCGAGCGATGATTCGGTCGAAAAGCTCACCACCTTCACACAGTTCCATGACCAGATGGACAGCTTCATCATCTTCATACGCACCTTTTAGAGAGACAATATTGGGATGCTGAGGCAAGTGCCCCATGATGGCGACCTCGCGTCGGACATCCTCCACATCCACAGCAGTCCTCAACTTGCGTTTGGAGATGGACTTGCAAGCGTAAACCTCTTGAGTATCCTTGTCTACGCACGAATAGGTGATGCCAAACTCCCCTCGACCAAGCTCCGCTCCTAACGTATACTTGTCTGCGATAGAAGCTTTCGGCTGGTTCACCAGTATCTGGTTCCCAGACACGTGATATCCATCCTGCGCAAAAGGATTCGGTCTCCGCTCCTTTCTAGAATTCGCTCCCGAAGATCCTCCACAGCAGTTTCCCATCGATTCTCGCTTTGTAGCTTGAAAGGAGCGGCCTTTGTTATCATATAAGACACGGGTTCCAGCAAAAGACACAAATCCTTACTAATAAAAACCTTTAGCTCCCACCCAAAAAGCCTTCAGAGGTCAAATAAGGCTCTCTCTCTCTCGCGCGCGCGCGCACAACCTATTTAACGTACGTTACACAGAGTCCATTCAAAAACACTTCACCCCGAGGGGACTCGTACCTCATCCGCGCCTCTTGCAAATGAGGTACGAAACCCCAAAACCAAAAACTAAATGAAAAAAACTAAGCATGCTAACAGACCACCCAACATGACCAACTCCAGACGCGATCAAAACTTCATCAGCTCCATCATACCCCATTCCGAGATTTCGTCAGAAACCTGTAAGGTCCCGTGGATCGAATAGATGCTCTCGCTCGGGGAGCTTCCCGGGCACCCCACTTACTGTTGTCAACATGAGTTCCACAAGCAGCCAACCACGCGTGTATGTTACCCCATTCTCATCCCTCCCGTGCTGCCGCTTCCCACGATGATTCCTGATGCGGAAATTCTTGGATGAAAAACAAAAGAGAGAGAAAAAAAAACCAAAAAAAAAAAAAAAAAAAAAAAAAAAAAAAAAAAAAAAAAAAAAATCCCGAACGTCCGGTTGGCTATGTATGCGTTGGAAAGGATATCATGAATCGAAACGCGTGGATTCACAAAGCGTGTGTGGTGTTATGATCGTCAGTTCCGGAGCCGCAGCATCCCGCGCTACTCCTCGCCGTTCTAGCCTCCACAGTACCCGCAATTTCGAATTTCCTCCTGCGCTCATAACTGAACGAAACAGGCTACGAACCGTGGCTGAGTGAGCGATTTTTTTTATAAAAAATTGGCTGCCAAATTCATGGCAACTCTCGCCAATGCGCACGACAAGCATTCATTCCTAAGACTTTTGCAAAGAATTTGCTCCTTGCAAGGATTTTCAAATCAAGGCTGAGTGACATATCGTTTGAAGTGAAGGATTCCCGTCCAAGCTTTCCTGCAACTCCAGCCATTTTACGCGTGACAAACCTGAACATGAGCGCGATAAGCATTGATGGTTGAGGTCTCCCATACACGAATCAAGCCAAGAAATGTGAATTGAAACAGGGTTTAGGGTTTTACCTGTTTTAGAAAGCGACAAGTGTTTGTTCTTTTTCTGCTTCTGCTTGTGGCTGTTTCTTTTTTGTCATACCGTGTGCGCTGCTCTGTGCGGCGACTGCTGTCTTTGTTTTCAGTCTATATTTGTTTTGGCAGCACGGAAGTTACTAGGCGGCGTTGTTGAGGGTCATGTGGCCAAGTCGATTGTGTGGATGTGTTCTTTTCAGCGTTGGTCCGGAGGTGTTGAAAGGGCCGATAACCAAAGAGACGAGAAGTTTGGAACAACGTGTCGCTGAGTGAGGGAAGAAGACTTTCAGAATTTCAGTTTTCATTGGTGCCAAGCAAAACTCTATTGTTATGAAAGTTCTTATCAAGAAATTCTTAGCAGCATTTGTTGTTGTCGTCATATTTTGCCTCCATATCCTTTAATTTGCAATAAAGACACTCTTCCATCCCAAAATGGAGGGGGGCACTACTAAATTTGTCAAGGTTGTTTTTCTAATGTCTAGCAATGCGTTAGGGGGGACTTTCATGGCTTCTCAGTTTCCTGTGATTTCAGCTGCACACACGGTCTGTTTTGCATCAACAACTTCTGGTCATATGACACGTTTTCCTTGGTGAGAGACGTATATGTGTGTCATCATAAGTTACTAGCTTCACTACTGTGTGTGGGCTCTGCCTCTTAGGGATCGACTTGGGAACAATGTAGAGCTCATTTGGTCCCACATCTTGAGGAATGTTCAGCCAAATGTTACTTCAACCTTGCCATAAGGTGCAAAGCCGTTATGCCATGAGGTGGTGGTTGTTGAAGAAGAAAAAGCAGGAAGCATGGATTATTATATCTATGAAGCATTGGAGAAGTTTCCAAGTGTATTTGGAGGGCACTTTAAATACATTAATAATGTCTCCTCAAAAAGAGAATGCGCCTTATGCCTACAAGAGGCCCCTTGTATGTTATGTGGAATGTGCCTCTAGCTCCTACTGGTCTCTTATCATTAGGCTACTGTGCTGACAGTCTTTGTAAATGTGCTCGCAATAGCCTAAGAAAAAAGCATTATAAATGGAGCCTTTACTTCTTGTGAAAATGCAATCATAGCAGCCTGAGGGAAAGCCATTAAAATTGGAGGCTTATTTTCTGTTGCATGACCAAGCACTTTTCATTTGATAGTTGTAACTTGGCTTGGTTAGAAATATGTAGGTAATTAATGTTAAGACCATTAGAAACATTTCATATGTAAAGAACTTTTGAAAGAACTGAAAAAGAAAGCATAATCTCATTAAAAAAACATGTCATCTTTTCGTTCACAACTCACACAACTTTGCATTTGGTCAATGTTTGACCTATAGAGCTATGAGGCAACAATAATCAAAATGTGGTGGAATAAGAATGTTGTTGTTGGGGTTGAATTTGTGATCAGAGTGGCTTAATAGAAAATGGTTCTAAGCACGTTCAGCCTTATGATAACAATTGTCTCAAGTTGTAGAATGTGTAAGGCCCATGATGAGTTCTGGGACGACATTCCCAGAACTCTCATCATATCCATCCAATTTTTAATTGTCCTCATCAAATCTTTTATAATCATGCCTCTTCATGGATGAACAATGTGATACATGCACAGAACTTTTGCTAGAAACATTAATAGATCACACTAATCATATCTATCCCATGAATAATGAAGTTATGTTTGATAATTGGTTCAGATTTGCTGGTTACAGGGAATCAATTAGCATGTCAAACTTATTATAGATAACCAATAGCTCTTAATTGGTTATCTAGTATGTAATTTGGAAAAACCTTGGATATTTGATTCCAACAGTTTCTATGATGTAATCGTGAAGAACTTCAAATTGAACATTTATCATGCACATAGGCCTTTTTTGTAATGTTAGCTTTGGACCAACCCCCCTCTAAAGTGACCATTCTTTAAATATCCACCCCCCCCCCCTCCCCCCTTTCCCCATCCCCATCATTTTTTACGTAGTTTAGTCTTGAAACATGTTGGAGAATATGGCTTATGTCACTAAAGCCCTTGCTACTATTGCCATGGCCCAAACCTTTTTTAAATCCATCAATGCATTACAGCTCTCCCCTCCCCACCAAATTTATCCTTGCAATGTTCAAACTCCTTGACAGATTATATGGACTTAGAATTCCTCTTGGACTCTTTTAGATCAACATTCATCTATATGTTTCATCTTTCAATGTATAAGTCCTTATGCATGGTATTTGAGCACCTTTGAGATTTGTTCAACCTTAAAAACTCAATCAACAACTTTTTCAAACTATTCTTTGTATGTTCATATGTTTGTTACATTTTGTTTCCTTGGGAACATAGTACGGACCTTTGGTGCCATGATGCTATTAATATTTGCCAAGCCTTTTAAAGGCATTTAATCAATCACAATAGGCAAGGTTTTAGATCAATTGGTGAAAAGGGTTTTTTGCCTCTAATTTCATGATTTTTTTAATTCACTTATCATCTCAATAATTATGCATTGCAATTAAAGGAGATTGCCAAGTAATGGTGCATCGTATGCAAGTGGCCTTTGACATTCACCTTGAATGGACAACATTGCAAATAGTTTCAACATAATTTCCCACATGGTCATATTTTAGGAGTGTCATGTAATATGTAGTCAATTGTTCCAATTTTTTCTTTTCATCTATTCCTTTTATGCCATATGATTATCACTTTATTTTTGTCATCACTCCCTTTTAACATGCCTAAGCATTATCCATTCCCCCATTAACAAATGTCAAAAAGATTCATGATATGGGTTTTTTTTTTGCCCTTGTTCATTTTTGTGCCTTGCACAAATCAATGAACCTTTTTTTCTTATTTGTTCCTTTTTGTGGCGAATGACATCCATATCATTGACTTTGTTTTTATTGTCCCTTGGGCCTTTATGACCATTTTGCCTCTTAATTAATTTTGGTGGGCATAGTAGTCAAACCCCATAAAATGTGCAACTTGGTCCCCTTTTGGCCTACCTCTTGGTTTCTCCCCTCCTATCAAATTTTATACCTTTTCAAATAGCATTAGGGTTTTGGACATTCTATTTGGCTCTCTATTTTTCACCTCTTCCTTTCTCTAAGATGCTTTGGATGACAATGTGCACAATGTGAAAATATTCATTAAGCTAGGGGATGTCAAAGTGAATTAAAGGATCATGTCTTGATTTTTATCCACAGGCCACCTTATTTTCATCGTCCCTTCTTTTCATTCTTTGACTTTCAATGATGGTTGGTTTCTTTTGGCTCAACCCCTCATCAGGGTTTCTGGATCCAAGCTTGTTAGAGTGTTTGAAGTTCCTCTAATTTGTTGGTTATCCTTTCTCCTTAACTTTGAAAGGGGAGAAGTCTTATTTCCATAAAAATCATTTTGTTGGCAACCTATTTGGGGAGTGTGGGCTTATGGCTTCAATCAATATTCCTCCAAATTTTTGCACAATTATTGCATGTTTTTTTAAAAAGTTATAAAGGCTAGCAATTTATGTTTACTTCCATTCTAGACTAAAGCTTTACATGTGACCTTCTTCCTCTAATAATGTAGGCCTACATCCTTCCATTCAAACAATTTTGAAAAGGGCGTAAATTAATGTGTGCAAAATTACATTTTAGAAAGTTTGCATGAACATTTTTTTCCATCATCATATCTAACATGTTTTTTTATTTTCATTGTGCTTGGTTGAAATCCTACAAGCTTGGGTTCAAATGTTTGGATATCCATTCACATAGTCATATCACCATTATTTTTGTATGGTTTCAAATATCTTCTCCTCCAAGTTGAACATTAAGTTGGGTTTCCTCCATCCTACAACTTGCAACATGGCCCATTTCATTTTTGACCAACCTATAGATTCAATGGGAATCCATCTGCTTTGGCATTCTCATGAAGGAATCCATTGCTACCCATGATGCCATTCGAGATGTTTTTGTGTCCATTGCCAAGGATGTTGGGTTCCATGTTTTACATGTTTTCCCATCACCCTCCTTCTAATATTCATGTTGATGGGTGGATATTGTGCTCACTTTAGATGTTTGTTCACATTTAAGCTAATGTTATCATCATTGTCCCCATTTAAGCAAATTTAATTTCACAAATAATCATTTTTCAAATAGTGGTTGTGACGATTGTGACCCAAGATAATGATGGATTATATCATAATCAACACCACAAGGATATGTTTTCCTTTCTCATCATAAATATATTTAGGTGCTTACACTATGATGAATCACATTCATCAAACCACACTACCTTGTAACTAAAACTCAAAAAACGATTCATATATAGCTATTGTGTAACTATATCTTGGGCATTATAATTATTGTGCAATTATCCCCCTAGAAATATGATGTATTAATAAATAAATTGTCATGTCAGAAAATTAGTTAGTTATATTATAATTGCAAGTGAATTTTAAATGGGTAATTTATAAAATAATTTATACATTAGGTACGTGTACATACATGCAATGATGTCACATGTTCACATTTCCATCACCCATTATGGGATACATTTGCAATTAGTTTTTTATTATGATTCCCATTGATATAATTAGTATGAACATTAATGCACCACTGCTAAATACTACTATTTATGTTATGATTATAATACAATTACTTATAACTTAATAAATATAAATATTCATTAGTTATTTATATCTTCATCATATGTGCTTCATTTTGAATGACTTAAAATGTTGTGGGAATGTTATTTCAAGCTCTAGAAATCATTTTTGAAGTCCAAAGGAAAAGGAGTCATGAAAAAACAACAACAACAACAAATAATTCTAGTTTTCAAAACACATTTTTTTCCTTTTTTATTATCTTTGAACCCCTTTTACTTTCAAACCTCATAACTTTCCTATATTTTATTCATTTTCAACGATTTAAAATGTTATAGGAATGCCACCTGAAGTTCTACAAATCATTTTCAAATTTTAATAACAACAATGCAACATACATAATTTTTTTAAGTGTTTGGGGATTGGCATTTGTAGCATTCGATGGTTTGTTTTTTGAATTTTTCACCCCCTCTACTTTGGGGGCCTATAACTTTCTCAATTTTATTCTATTTTTGATCATTTTTAATGTCCCAAAGTTGCCAATAAGAAGGGTTCAAGTTTGTTTGGACATTAGAAACAATGGAACCTTCCCCTTGGATCTAGCTTTGCTAAGTGTTTAAATGTTATAGTTGTAATAGATATTTATTGCAACTTAATTTGCAACTAAAGAACAATTAAAAAATTTAACCCATATTTTTTGTCTTCAAATCCCATGTTACAAACTATATAAAAAATACTTGTTTTCTTATATTCTCACATTAAAATACAAGTGTCATTTTGGGATGAATTCAAAAAGGTTTAATTGTCACAACCTTTAGCCTTGGGCTTGCAACCAAAGTAAGGGTTTGCAAAGGTGTGGGCCAAGATTGAGCTTGGGGATCACATTTCATGTTCCCGGGAGTGCAAAAAAGTGTGAGGGAATGAACCCTCACATTCCCAAGTGAATTCCGATTTTGGGAGTTGGAATCCAAATGGACTTCCAAATTTTCAGAGGGCAATTATAGGGGTCAAAACTCATTGAATTGAGATGTTTTTTATATCATTGGAAAACTCTTGGAACGTAGATGTCTAAAATGGGCTCCCATTTCGACACTCGAAACACAAGTTATGGCCAAAAGAAAGGTCGGGAATCACCCAGATTTCCTTGCATGCAAATGGTGTGCGACATATCGTTGGAAAGCTCTCAACGAGGGACACAACTTTGTTTCAAACCTCATCTCAATTGGAGGTCTGTAGACAAAGTTATGGGCCCCCAAACTCGCGATAATCTTAACTTTGGGATTTTTAGGGACTACCACTTGGGAGTCCCGAGACAAATGCCATTTGGATGCTAGTCCCATGGCCATCCACAAAGTATACTATAAGGGGGAAGGTGGTGGTTTCCCCCAAGTCCGGGCCATGGTGAATTTTGTGAGTCTGAGTTTGCCCGTGGCTCATCTGTGCACCAAAAGTGTTCCAATTAAGCACTAACCAACTTGTTGTTTGGTTTGTGCAGGTCCGTGTGAGTGATTGAAGCGCTTATCAATCTTTTTAGTCCCATCCCGGAGCTCTAGCACACCCTTCTACCCCCGAAGTGCTACGAACCAAAGAATGTGCCCCAACTTTTTACTATTCCGTTGTTTTCATTTCAGACTCACATTTGAGTCTATCAAGGAGTTTGGGAGCGCTTCATTAACCTAAAATCAAAACATAAAATAAAATTTCATGGTTATTATTTAATTCATTTAATCTTGTGTTTGGAAATCAATATTTCGAAAAAAAATTTTCATAATGTCATGTGTCAAATTTTAATAAATGGATAACAATCAATGACATCAACATGACATCATGGGTGTAATTATAATGGAGTTGCATAATAGTTGAAAATGAGTTGTTTCTATTGAATTGCAAATGTATTGTAATGAGTTGCACCGTATATATAATGAAATGCAACTTATTCATTAACATTCACAACATATAAATACAATGAATTACAAATGTTTTCTACAACTCAAAAATTGAGTTGCAAAGCAAATTGCACAACATTTCTTGTTTTTCATAATGTTACACCGATAAATTAATAAATTTTTTCATAATGTGTCAAAATGGCATGGTCAATTAAAGGTTTTTAAAGCTTTCTTCTTTCAATATTACATTCATTTTATGAACAAAGGTGTCGATGGTTTTTTAGAAAATTCAAATTGTTTATATATTGATGCAAGCTATTATAATTATGGAGACCTTTTTGAAGTTAGATATTTTTTCAAGTTTTGTGCCAATCCCCTTGTCAAATTTGCTTCATGCACCTAGTGAAAGGTTTAAGATTTAGGTTGTTCCTTATGGCCTCCATCTTTGTTTTTGTGTTGATGGGTGTTGTTTCTTGGTTGGACATCAGTATTCTCTTTATGTTTTTGCCTTTCCCCTGAACTAGGTGGTTGTTTTTCCTTTTATTTAATTTTTCAAGGTTACTTGCTTGGATGGGGTTGAAAAAAGAAAAAATACATCCTGGTTGTGTATGTATGTCATAAGGAAGAAACCACTTCAAGTTTTTGTTGTTCATGGATATTCAATTGCAAGTTCCCATGTGAAAGGCACATTTGAAACATTATGGATTTCTTGTAACTTGAAAACGGGTATGTGGCATGCATGATCATTGGGATAGCCACATGTAAATTTCCTATTGAAAGTGATGGTACAAAGCATACATCAAACTTAAGTTGGAGTATTTACTAAACAACTATATGTAAAACCCTTATTTTTTATTACACTTGTTGAAACTCTCTTGTCTAGTGCAACACACATGAATTGCATTCCTACCTATTGAAATGTTGTGAATATATTTTAGATTAAAGGATGTTTAATAAGTTTGACAAACTATTATTCTACATGAAGAGGGTGAGGGGTTTTTCTCTCAAGCCCATATCCTCACTTTCACAATTTTATGATGTTAATCAGTTGAGCATATGACATCAATTGAACATCATATGAGGTGTTGCAAGGCGATTTTTTTGTTTTCATAGTCAAAAAATTCCAAATTTTCTTTGGTGTATTGATATGAAAGGTGTTAACTAATAGTTGAAATCAAATGTTGTGATCATTTTTTGCATTGCTTGGAATTTTAACTTGTTGCCTTATTTAGTTCGTTGGCATGTGACCATAACAAGCTTCAAACCTTCCAAGGTTTTGTGGTTATTCCATCTTTGTTTCCTTATTTGTGGATTTCATGTTTATAAGTAATGGGGAAAAAATCCTAGTATATTCGTAAGTCATGTTATAGAGTATAAAAAACATAAAATATTTTGAAAAATGAACTCCCCACTTTTGTGAGTGAATTTTCAAATAACCTCAATTTTTTTTTCTTTTAATTCTTGTGATACTTAGTAAGCACCTATCACAAGAATAAAAAAGGAATTTGTTTTTGTGCTTCCCAATGTTTTACACCATGTTACAACTCATCAACTAAACCTTACACATTGGATTAATCCTAGAGTAGCCTAACCTTGTGTAGTTCCTATTGGTGTTTTAAAAGTAATATCCAAGTCTTGTAGAGTAAGGTAACATGCATGCCCATGGGGTTGGGTGCAATCTAAATTAGGAAATTTGGTTGTCAAATTCAAAGTATATTTTGGTTGATGGATTTGAATCTTGAACCCTTGTGGAACATGGTACCACACCATGGGGTCTAGTAAAAATTAATTTAGAATTTTTTTGCCAACATTTTAAAAAGAAATTTTTAGTTGGTGGATTTGGATGTAATTTGTTAACCGTTGGTGAAATATGTGCCCATGGTATTAAGTGAAAACTAAATCAAACATTTCCTTTGGTGGAAAAAAATAATTTCTAATGGGTGGATTCCAACATTTGACTCTTACACAACATCATATGTGCATATAACTTGAAATCAAGAGCTTGTTATTTATGTAATTACTTAGGGATTAACATTGGTAATTTATTAAATGGTGGGGTTTAATAATGGTTTGGTGAATCATCACCAATTAGTCATGGTTTCAATTAATGCACATGAATGTAACACAATAATTCATTGTAAAAGACTTTGCACATATTAATGTGCATAATTTAAGGATGGTGATTTACAAAAATCTCTTTGCACAAATTAATGTGCATGATTCAAAGATGACGATTCACAAAAACATCTTTTGTGCAAATTAATTTACATAATTCAAGAATGGTGACTCATTAAAAAAGTCCTTGCACATGAAAAAAAACATGTGATGTGTAGGACTTTAGTAACTTTCTTATTTTGTTTGTTTTGTTTGGTATATAAATGAATATTTGGGACCTTTGGAATTATTTTTACTTGATGAAAACATCTTGTAAAAGTGGAAAATTTCATAGAATAAACTTGTGAGAAAAATTGAAAATTTTAATTTTCAAAAGTTTTGACAAAGTTTGTGAGTGTTTAAAATACATGGTAAAAAGATGATTGTGAGATAACAATTATACATAGAAAATAAATAGATGAATAAATATTTGTGTAAACAAGAACATTGATATTCATAATTATGTAATTGAATTACATAGTTTCAATCCTATACCTATTTGTATTCCACATGCCCATGAGCACTAGCGAGATCTATTTCAAAAATCTTCTTGCACAGAAACTAATTATTGGCTGGTGGATCTGAAGATAATTTACTAATTATCCATAAAGTCATGCCCTATTAGGCCTGAGTTGCACCCTCATTTGATGTTTCATCCTCTCCTAGTTGTTGTCCGTGAAGTCATGAAATTTTATGAAATAACGGTATGAAATATTGAGACTCAAGATCAAATGCATGAAGCTCAAGAACATTTATAGCTACAATACACATAGCAGCAATAGTGATTGGTTGAAAGCATTGAGGGAAAAAAAAAGACAGGGTGAAATTTAGCATTCAGGGAAAAAAAAGACAGGGTGAACTCAATTTAGCACCAAAAAAAAAGACAAAGTCGCCATATTTCAAGGAATGAACAATTGGAACTCACCGTGCTTAGAGCATAGGTTCTTGTATGTAGAGAGTATAAATTTCTACTTTTGTCTAGCCAAATTTGGCTAAGTCCTGTTGTGGATGATCGGGGTTCCACTTCCCTCACAAAATTGAAAAAGAAACCATGTATCCAGCCCTTCTGGAGTATTATAGTACCCTTGCATCTTGAAGAAACTAATTTTTTAGATGTTTTGTCACTGGAAAATAATATAATAGCTGGTGGATATAAATATTATTTCCAATGTGGAGCAGCCCTTTTTCTTGTTCACACTACTGTGCAATTTTGGATTTCTTTTCAAATTTCCAAACTTGAAAAAATAAATTTTTATTGATAAAATTGCCAAATCTCAACACATGATTCAAGTAGGTAGCCAAATGTTTAATTTTTTTTTCCTTTCATATTTTTTTAATAGCCGAAATTGGCTGAATTAGCTTATGGAATGATCACCACCTCAACTACATCGCAAATTTGAAAAATAAAACACTACGGTGGAATACTGTAGGGACTAATATGGTCAATCAGAAACCAATTCAATAACTGTATTACTGATAAAAATATGTTTATATTTCATTATACATGAATTACAATTGTGGGAATTCCTTAGAACATGCCCAGCAGCAATAGTAAAATGGCCTTACAATCAAATAGTGTAAAACTGCTTTGAGCTAGTAAATATGCCCATGCTAAGCAATAACCTTAATAAAAAAACAAAGACTTTTGAATCAAAGTGGTAAAAAAATTTAAAGGGTGGGTCCATCACTTTATTCAGTCCACTTTTTCAAGCTTAAGGGTGAGAATGCAAAAAGAATTAACATTGCAAGTTGGACAAGTTAAATAATAATAGAAGTTCAAATGAGGGTGTTGTGCTCCTAGTGTTAAAATTGGGGTATGCTGAACTCCATTTGGGTTTTTTTAATAAGGGTATATACTTTTGGTAAGAAATTGTGCCCTTGGAGATAGGTCCAAACACAATCATGAGAAATTATGAAACCAGAGACTACGGTTTAGTAATTTGAATCCAAGATAAACTTGATGCCAAGAACCAACAAAAATAAATAAAATACAACCAGATCTTCAATTGTCACCTCAAATTGGTTTTCCTTATTAGTTCCAAGTTCAACCTAACTCCCAAATCCTACCCATGTGCAAAGTCTACTCATCTCAAGAGAACTTAAAACAACTTAGCTGCTGGCTGCAGTCTCTAATCCCCTCGCCATTGTCACCTCTTAATGAAGGTAAATGATCAATATAAGGACTCACACAATAGTAAAGTTCATAATATATTGTGTAAATATGATTGACTAAACATAGGAAAAACTGAATTTTTTTTTTAAAAATTAAAAATTAAAAATATAGGCATATTGCCAATTGGACAATGATAATTCGTTTTTCTAGTGGCATTGCAAATATATATACATGAAATTTAATACATCCTACAAGAAAAAATAGCAAATGTAAAATGAAATCAACTAACACCTTTGGAAAACACTCTAAGTATTCTAAGGCCTCATTCACACGTGAGTAAATTATTGAAAAAGTTAGGTTACAAAAGTAAGTTGTCACCAAAAGTTAGGGTTTTTAAAAGTTAGTTGTCGTCACTATTTCAAAAGTGGGGTTTAGTTCAACTACCCAATTCACCGTGGGATCTTCAAAGTGGGCTTAAGTCACCATTTCACTACATCATACTAAGTCACCATACCCTTGCTCCATTTCACCTCGAGTGAAATTTGAATCATTCTTGTCAAAGCAATTCATTAAGGTAACTCACTAAGGTCAAAATTTTGAATTAATCAAATAAATTTTTATTAATTTATATATTGCATTATGATTATGTATAAAGTTATTATATGTAAGGATGTTAAATATAATGTACATGTCTTTATGTATATATGTATGTATGATATGCAATGTTCATACATTATATTTAATATTTAACATGTAATAACCAATATATTATAAAATATTATAACTAAAGTATAATGTAGTGGGAATGTAGTATTGTTTGTTGACATATTATACTAGTTAATTTATAATGTAAACTGAAATATCAATATCGATCTTATTATGAATTAAAATAAATAATTCTATAAATATTTTATTTATGTTTGTCAAAAAAAATTACATAAAAAAATGTTGCAACTTGGGTGTAAATATGTTCAAAGGAGCCAAAAATTGTGTCAAATAGTGGTGAGAACAATCAACTTTTTTACAAATGTTTATATGGTGTCATTTAAATGTCATGTTAATCCTGAGAACTAGTTTGGACGTTGATGAATATAAATTGAATTACTAATGGGCCCAATTTGAAGATTTGTATAGAACAAAAGACCATTAAAGTTGGGTAGGTGTAGCCTCAAATATTTTTAAAAAATAAAAGGCCCCTTAATTTGCAAAATACAAACCTTTTTATAATTAATTTTTTGGGTGGTAGAGTACTACTCGACACACTTAAAAAACACTCATAGTAAAAAAAATTATAGAATTTGAAGTTTTTAGATATTCAAAATGTGTTTGAAAATCTCAAAATTTTAAGAATCTTTTACTGCATGTAAACAAGGTTTAATGTATGAGACATATAAAACAAAGTTGTAGCTTATGATATAAGAAACTAGAATTTGAAATAGTTAACATATTTTGTTATGATTCAAAATTTATGATAATTTTCAAAACAAAACGCATAATTTGACAAAATCTACACACTTTGAAAAACTCATATTTATTCAACAGCGACTTACACAAAACATGTGATATATTGGAGCAATTATATTTATTTTTAATAACTCATATAAAATTTCATTTAGAAAAAATCTCATATCAAAAAATGAAAACTGTTAAGAAAGGATTCACAATCGTTTTATCAAGTTATCTAACATGGGCTCCTTTGAATGTAATTGCACCCACTTGCCAATTCATATTTTCTCACAAAATTTTAATGTGTTTTCTTTTAAACGGATTGGAATTTTATATGGTTTTTTATAATATATGTGTAGAACTTTGAAAAAAGTTCAAAAATGAATTTTCATTATTTCATTTGAACAAGATATGAAAAAGAAAATATATGTTAAAGTTTGAATTTGTAAAATAATCTTGTGTAATTGTGATATATCCAAATTTTTACACCTTTTATCACAAAGCAAAGTGGTAGACAAAGACAATGCAATGTCTCTTTGAAGACCAAGGTTGGACCTTTGTTGAACCTTACTACCAACAACCATATATGGATTGTTTGTTTTCATGTAAAAACCACATGTGAATTGTATGTTGACCTATACATAATGTATTTTGACAAAATTATTAACAATGTGTAATATTGATTTAAAATATTATTAAAAAATAGTGAATTCACTATGTCTATAACAACTAGTTTTGATTGTTAAGGAACAATCATTAAAAAATTTGTGTGAAATTCATTGAAAATCTAGTGAAATTCATAGTGATTTTGGCCACACCCCCTATTTGTGTTTTTTGAGTTAGGATTTGAAGGTTAGTATCATCAACTTGCTAACATTGTTCAAGCAACCTATTAATTTTTCCTCAACTAATGTATTTACCTAAACCTATCTTATTGTCATTTGAAGAAAGGCTTCACTATTAGCAATGCAAACAATGAAAGCCTTTGAAACCTTCAACCTCTACAAGCACATGCACTTTGAAACAATTCATTCCATTGCATGTGATTTGAACATTTCACTTCGTTTGCCCTTTTTGTCTCTTTTACATTTAGTTTTCCAAATGACTTTTCTTGTGGATGCACATCATTGTTCTTGTTAGAAGGTAAGTTTTTAGTTTAGTTAGTTTAGAAGGCTTCCTAGTAATTCTTTAGTTATTAATGATAGGTGTAGATACTTATTGTCTCCTAATACTAGGAGGTGAAGCCATTGGAATAATTTGTTTCTAGAAGAAAAAAATTAACAATTAATTAGGAACTTGCGGATGTGATTTTAATTAATCATGATAATTGGGTGAAAGTAAGAGTTGGGTGGTTCAAAAACAACCTTTGAAAGTTCACAATTTAACATTAGTTAAAATTCTTGCAATTGTAATAATTATTGAATTATGTTTCTAGTTATAATTATCCCTTATGTTTATGGTCACTAATATTGGTAGGTCATTTTATAGATATTTCGAGACATGTGATTAATCAAAAAATTCATGTTATAGCTTGGAAATTTCAATGTGAACTAGAAAAATGACAATTCAAAATGATGAATTAAAAAAAAATGAAAATGTCTTGTATTGAAAAAATTTCAATGCATATTATTTTTTAATTCCTCATTTGATGGTGGCCTAATTTTTAATTTTCGTTTTGACATTATTATTACATTTTTTTGAATTCATATTTTTCATTTTCTTTGTGTGACAAACATAATGCCATAATTTCAAAAGTCTATTATGAATCCATTATTTTATTAAAACTCATCCATAATTTCTAATATGATTCCCATTAAAGTCTATTAAAACATGGATAATTAAAAAATTGACAATGTTAATGTTGAATACAATTTTACACTTGAAGTTCATTTGCAATTTTAAAAAACTACAATTGTAGCAATCCATATTGTCCACTTAATTGTGTTTTCACCCAATTCTAAAACCCAATTGTAAAAGAGAATGAGGTGACCTTGGGCTTATGGGTAGTGGGGAACCTCATTCTTTTTATTTTGTTTCCACAAGTGAATGTACTTGTTTTTCTTCTTTGAGATAAAATATTATAAAATTATAAAATATTATATTTGTATTCTTTGCATTGTAGCTTTAACCATGGAAGTCATAATGTTGGTGGAAGTGGCCCAAAATGGTGAAGGTGGTCTATCCCTTTTCAAACAACTTACAATAAGGTTTTAAATCATGGCTAATAAGGTAATTACCTTTTTGTAACAATGATTATTTATTTATTACTTGTTTTGCTATGTTTAGGATTTTTTGCTTTAGTTTTTCGAAGGCAACGTTATCTAGTGGCAAACAACCCATGGTAGGTATTTTTCTTGGCATTTTTTCTATGTTTTATTATTCAACAACCTGAATTTAGTGTTAACTTGGGATTATCAAGTCTATGGATATATAGTTGCACTTTTAGACTATTATTTTTGGTTGTAATTTAGTTGACCTTTAAAGGAACATATAGAAAAATTGTTCCATCAAGATTGTGAGTCCGCAAATTCTAAACTCAAGCGTTACTAATCATTTCCCTTGTTGAGGTAAGGAGAGTCACAATTTACAAAAAAAATGGGTAAGGGATGTGTGTCAATGTTCAAAAATGAAAAAATCAATTTGAATAATGTATGTGTTGAAATTGTGACAAACAAATGTTTGAGTTTCATCATTAAAGCTATTAAGGCTCCAATTAGGATTTTTGTTTCAGATTTGCATCTTCAAGCAACATTGGCCTTAAGCTAAGGAAAATTGCAGAGGACATAGACCTAACTATGATGAATGATGATGCATCTTTCCTTTCTCCAAAAAGTTAATCTTAATAATGCTACTTCATCAAATAGAAATAAAACAAGGATCTTACTCATTGAAAACACCACCCAAAAAACCTACTACTACTATTCAAGAAATACCTAGAATATTGGTGAAAGCACATGTTGCAAGGCCATGTTTGCTTCAAATTGCTATTCAACAATCTTAAACAACATCCTTCAATTTTACAACAAAATGTCACAATGTTGTGTATGGTGCAAGTGTTATGATAGAAGAATGTGTGGTGATGGTGATGAGCGTTGTTGTGGTATTGGAGCTTTGCTAGTGCAATGCAAGAGGTTCATGACATGAAGCTTTGAAAATATATTTGTTGCAATGGATGGAACAAGAAAATATTTAAACATTAATAAGTTATCTACCTTGAATGTAGGTTGGTAAGTTAGCACTAGTGATAGAGATGAGAATCTTGAAGATTTTTTTTGAACCATAAATAAGTTACCGTTTACCTTACTATTGTTGACACGGTTATAAATAAAATGCCACATTAGCATGCCATGTAAGCTATAACTTACTAACAACATGTGCCTATATATGAATAAAAGTAGTTAATAGTGTTGTTATCAACATTTCTAGCCGTAAGTGTGAACAACACATAATAATGGCCAATGATACTAAAATAGTTCTAAGAACATATGGTAAAAATCTCATTCATGTCATTAGTGTAATGAATGAAAATGAAATGTAGAAAGCAACTACATTCAATAGTTTGTCACATATGATTTAAACAAATCTATTATCACATGCATCGCAAACTATGGAAATGCATGTAGACCATGTTTTCATCATCTAATTTGATTTTGGCATAGACCATTTTGTCACCATTTCTTGTCACCATCTTGTCTTGAAATATTTTTTATTTCCTTCATTTATAAACTGAGAAAAAATCATTAAAAATTTATGATGACCTAATCAAATGTTTCAATATACTATATTATGTTAAGATTGATATTAAAAATTTCCCAAAAATGCATTTTCAAATATTCTTCAATTCTTTTAAGAATTTTTTAAACAACAAAAACATCGGTTACAATTTTTTTTAAATAATTTTAATTCATTAGATTGTATTCAAACTTATCCATGTTATGTTCCCATAACATATTATGAATTTGAATATGTAAACACAAATCCAAAAAATCAACACCAACTTAAGTTATGAAATATTAAACATTGGTTATAACTACTTTGGTACATGTAACATGTTTGGGCCTAGATGCTTATTTTTTTAGGTCCCTGAACATATACAAATGACAATCCCCTCCCTAATTACCTTCACACAAGTATATGGTATCACCTTATGGTTTTGCCTTTTCATTTTTTGTTTCAGGTTTCCAACTTTTCTATGTTATGGATACAATTATGTTCTTGAGTATTTAGACATTGCATATTTCATAACATTGTTTTTAAAAAAAAATCTTGTGTGTGGTTGCTTAACTTTAGGTTTGAACTTTTTTTTCATATAGTTTGTTGTAACTTTTGTGCACATCGGAAAATATTTGGTCATGGGAATTTTTATGCCCATCATACAAACATTTTGTAAACTTCCAAAATATTGTCCTAAGAAATTTGCTTTCTTTGATTGGATTGAAAGGTTTGCAAATTTTCATGTCCACATTAGATGTCACTTGAAATAAAAATTGTTACTTGTTAATCATATTTTATGAAAACATTTGTAAATTTCTATTTCACGATTATGTACAATGGGCTCACACAAATTCCAATACATCCATTATATTCATTTAAACTTTAATACACAATTCAGTTGGATTTATTATGCAACTATGTTGTTGTAACACCTTTCATTCCATACCTTGCCCAACCTTTCCATATGTATTAAAAATAATTATCAAGGCAATTTTAAATGTTGACATGTGTCTTTTTTGTTACCAAACTTTTCAAAAGTTGCAATACATAAATATTTTGACAACAAATGTTGTAAAAATGTTTACAATATAAACACCTTTTACATTTCACCTTGTAACTTCAAAAAAAATAATGCATACATAATCAAGTCATATTGTGTCAAGGCATTGCACCCACATAACTTCGTGGAACAATTTCAGCAATTTGGGAAGAAACATCATGATGAGTTTGATAATCAAAGAACAATCATCTAGCTTGAGCCACAAGGACAAGGTTGTGAAAATGGTATCAACAATTATGGTGGGAAAAGAAAGAGAATGTGACATCAACATTCTACATCATAAAAGAGGCATTTGGTGATTCATATTATTATCTTTTTAGACTAAAAAATGCAAGAAGTGCTTAGCAAGGGAAAATATAATGAGTTACCACATCTTTTGTCACTAGAATGACTTAAGCCCAATTTACACAAGGAGTCAAGGCTCAAATAGAAAAAATCTTTTTCAATTTGCCCCAAGTTACTAACAAATGATCAACTTTATGACCTCGTACTGACCCTCACGGCTAAGAAGAAGGATACGAATGAATTTGGGAAGCCAATTTGCAACCCTTGAGGCCAATGTTCCAGCATTTATTAATATCCTGACGTCGATGTTCTAGCATTTAGTAGTAACTTGAGGCCAAACGAGATGCCAAAAATGCTCAAAGTTGGCCCCAAGGTTTTTTCACATTTGTGATGTCTAAATTTTGGTGAGTTTTGCCCCAAAAATTAAAAAAATTGGTTGAAATTACACTATAAAAACACATTTCCCCAAAATTTCCTAGATGTTTTTGAGGCAAAAAGGTGAAAATTCGCTCCAAAAAAAAACACTGGTCAGTATCAATTCACCAAAATTGGTTTTGTTAAACAAAATTAAACTATAGGACACAATAGAAGTTCATTCATTAATTGAAAGCCACTCAATCTTGTTTGATTAACACATTCAATGTCTAACAGAATAATGAGGTACATTGAGTTTTTGATGTCAAATTTTTTCTCAATTTCAGTTATTAATGAACCATGTTAAAAGTTTATTATGACAAATATTTATTAAAGATACAATGTACACATGTGCAATGTTCATTGATAAAACAACAAACTGAAACCATGAATGTTATCACTTTTCAAAAATTGAATGACATTTTGAACATGAGAGGATTGGAAACTAAACCTTAAAACTTTCGAGGACCTCAAAACAAAAGGTTCTCACTTGTTCAAAATTCAATCATTCAAACTCACTAGTGTGCAAGTGAAAGCCTTGTCAGCTCTCTACTCCTGAGCTTTGACAACTTGGGGTGCTAACACCTTGTTAGTTAGGTCTGCTGGTATGATTTTTTATTTTTTATAAAAATGTAAACTTTATATTATCATTCGCATATTTATAATAATAATTTCTAGGTTTATTGGGCCATCATTTACGCAAGGATTATGCATTCACTTGAATCTACAAAAGTTTCACACTAGAAATAGCTTGCCCCTCATGAATAAATAAATATATGTGATTTTCAACCACATAACTACTATAACATACTTAGTAATTAAAAACTTTGAAAATATGGTTTTTGAACTTAAAAGCTCTAAAAGTAGGTAAGGGTGGCAAAATGATTTCATATTTCACTTATTTCAAGGATTTATTCTATTGTTGTGTATTATGTTTTCTCTTGTGCAATTTTCAATAAATTGTGTTTTTACTTTATGTTAATGAATACAAAATCATTGTGTCTGAAATGAATAAAGTGATATGGTGTAGAATTAAGCTTAAGAATAATTAAAATTCTTGTAAATATCATGGTTTGGGCTTTGAACCTTGTATATTTTAATTAAGGTAGATAAGCTAGTGAGTGAACATTTAAGAATTCAAACGAGATCAAATTTTCACACATTGTTCTTATGATTCTAAAGTCTAAAGAACATTTTTAGCTTTCCATCGAGCACTTCTAATGTAGTAAAAAAAATTCAAATCAATAAAGGAATGAGCAACATATGGGGTGTTTGGTGTAAGGGGCCTCAATGTTTGGTGATAGGTGACTTAAAACAAATTAGGATTTTAAGCTTAAGATTTTGAATCGTTGCATCTTTGCTTGTGGAATACAAAGAAGTTTTGTAAAGCCCTAGTTGACACACCCATCAAGTTTTCAATCACTCAAAACAGATTAAAACTGACGAAGATATGGAGTTGGAACTAGAGAGGGTTCTAGAGCTATTTTTTCAAAAAAATTGAATAAAACTATCACTCATCCTCTTCTTGTGTTTTCTTTGTTGCTCCATCACTTCTGACATTCAATGAACATTTGCAGCCCTCCAGTTTGTGCATCGATAACACAAAAATTGCTCAATTTGGCTAAGGAATTTAGAAAATATTGAAAAGTGTTTGATGATGGGTATGTGTTCGATGGCATCGATAACACAAAAATTGCTCAATTTGGCTAAGGAATTTAGAAAATATTGAAAAGTGTTTGATGATGGGTATGTGTTCGATGATGGCCAGCTTTACCCTAGTGACAAAAGATGTGGTATTCAAATGTGATATGAGAATCACTGAATAAGTCATCTTAACAACCACTATTAGAGCTCTCAGGATCATTTCAATTTCTTTAGTTTATGTGAATTCCGCCCTTGCATTTTCAAAACTTCACACTCTAAATAGTAGGTGTTTGATCTTTATATCATAATTTCTGCCAAATTTTTTTGACAGTTTCCATATTGGAATACACATTGAACAAACCTCCATTCCACATCACAATTCCATATCACAATTAGGCCAAACCCTAAATCCGTGAACAAACAAAGAAGATACATATGAGAATTGCCTGGCACATAAAGCACTCCAAGGATTGTTTCTTTGCATTTGAAAGCACCTCCCTACGCCAAAGATTCCATCATCAATTGAAACAACCCTTTGGCTGATCACATGCAGACTTTGTGTTATTTGATTAAAACCCCTTTCAGGCTTTACACTGGGGAAGACCTGGTCCTGCAGGCCTGCCCTAATATGACTCTCAGTTTAGGGGAGGCCATTGGGACCAGGCCTTCACCTATAAGTTACATTTTTATTCCATTCATCTCTCTCTCAAAGCAGGAGTTCGGTAGAAGTTTGCCTTTGATAAGAAGGAAGATAAGATGAGGTGAGAGACAAGAGGTGAAGAGGCAAGAGACACACCGTTGTCGAATATGGTGTTAAATGTCAGAAAAAGGACCTAATCAACCGCCTTTCCTCTGCCCCCAACTTGGGGAAGTACTCAAGTATAAAAAGCCCTCCACCCAAGAAGGAAACAAGCCTTGTCTGAACCAGTACCTTGACTGGTACCATGGTAGAAACTAAAAATGTTAAAAATTCAAAAAAAAAAAAGGTTGCGTGTAACCATGGTAAATATATTGTCTTAAGATGTGAAAACCTGTCTTTTTATTTCTCTTTGTATTTTGAGGGATCTCCCCAGCAGAAGATCCCTAGGGAGTTATGCGAGGGGGAGATCCCACTATGTTTCCCATGTTCCCATGGAAAGATTTTTTGATGGGATGGATCACGAAAATTGAAAAACACAAGGAGGAAATGGACAAATCAGAAAAATTCAAAAAAACAAGAAGGAAAGAATGGAGGAAAGAAAAAGAAGAGATTGTTAAGTATGTGGAGATTCCCATACTCGTGTGTTCTCCATTGGTCAGGAATGCCCTCAGGCTACCTCCCTGATGTGACCCTCCCTCAGGAGAACCCACTTGTATGGGAACCTCCCCCACAACAAAATCACTGTCTGTGAGTCCAAATTTAACATTTCCTGAGTGAAATATGTGTGGAGAACTGCCCTTGGAGTGGGATGTTCCTGAAGCAAGTGCCCACTCAAGCTGCAGCCAAGGGGTTGTTATTTGGGGGAACACCGGGATTCAAGGGTGTAACCTAGTGTAAAAAAAAGGTCATAAAATCCTTCATTTTTACATTTTCTCGTGACACCCATCAACACATTACAGAAACGTTTTTCAAGATGCCCACATATTATCAAAGATAAAATTGTGCTCTGTAGAGTGATCTCCAAATTCATTAAAATATATCTGACAGGTTTTTAGTTTTTCCGACTACTGGAAGGAGGTGAAGGTACCAGCTTAGGTGCCCGTTCACTCTGGCCAACAAAAAAAAAGCCTGATTTGGGCGAAACGCAGGTCCCCCAAAAAGCCAATGAAATAAATTTCAAGTAAAAAACTGCTCAAATTCATTTGATCCAAAGGCGTGAAAGTTACTAGTTATGGTAGAAAACGGACTTTTAAGTTACTTTGCAACCAGAAAAACTAACACACACTAGAGTTATTCGTAAAGTCAGGTGATTAGGGGTCGAGAACGCCAGTTTCGGCATAATAGGCCATCAAACGCGTAACTGGGAATGAAAATTTTACAAAAGGAATAACTGGGACCCAAACTAGTTTTTCACCAATTTTGGTGGTAAACTGAGTTTCATCCTAAGTTTCCTTTTTCTTGAGCGCGTGCACTGCTGCTACATATATTTTCACTGCTCCTACCTGTACAATTACTATGATTACTCTTGAACCTTGTGCATTAAATGCTGAGTTTCAGCATTTCATAAAATTTCCTTACTTTGTGGATACCACTGAATGAGGGGATAGGGGGCGACAGCAGAGGAGATAGGGGGTGAAACAGAAGGTGACTTTACATGTAAGTCTAGTGTGTAGCAACTTGGCAGCTTAGACAATAATTATATTGTTTTCAGAAATGTTGAAAATTTCAATAATATATTATTTTTCAAAAGCATTTTATTTTTCAAAAGAACAACATCCGGTGAAGGAAAGTAGGGAATCTTTTGAGAATATTCGTTTGGGGACGTGGAATCTTCGAAATTAATTTAATTATTTGACAGACTTGATGAAGCTGCCCCTTGTACTCCTGTAAAGAATAATAACAAGGAGACAAAGAGAGAGAGAGAGAGAGAGGGAGGGAGAAAGAGTGCGTGCGAGAGCGCCTGCGTGTAGTATTGCAACGCGACAACCGATGAGTCTGGACTTTTCTATCAGTGTCGCTGTGGAGATCTGTCTTTGGGGCCGTTGAAGACCAGACAAGAGTTGGGACCAGGGATTGGTACAGAGTTGTCGGAGTTATATATTTGCCCAAGGATGCTGTTGCTGCTTCCTCCTAGATAGACAGCCTTGGATGGGATGCATAGTCTGTGGTCTGTGAGCAGCAGAGGAGGTAGTATAGAAGAAGATGCCATGGCTTTTCTGTCTACTACTGCAGCTGAGTTGGGGTACAACAGCTATTGCTTCTCAACTTGAAGCTGTGGAAAGAGGGCTCGATAATAAGACTGCAGAAGGAGAGGGAGACGCAGAGAGTTTGGTATCAGAGAAAGTGAAGGCGGAGGAGAGAGTGGGGCTGATCGAAGGATATTATGGCATTGTTCGCTAAATGGTGTTGCAGTGGGGCAGCTGAAGAAGACATGTGAGTTTCCTCTCCTTTTTTTCTTCTTCAGTGACAGTCACTAGAACTAGTGTCAACTCAAGTCAGAGAATTCAGATACATGTGTGTGGAATAAGGGAGATGGGTGGTGAGAATAGAGATAGTAATAAGAGTATGTAGCCAAAAGATGCTTTCAGGATTTCCTTCTTCCTCCATGTCCTGGCTGGCGGGTGTCATGTTGCCATTGGTAAGGGCAAGTTGTCTGGGGGCGACTTGTTCAACCGTTGTATATATCTTCATGACTCATGGAATGGTATAAAGGTCTCACGGTTATGTCTAAATCACCGGGATGAGCCTCCTTGAATAGGATTGATATGTGCTGCTCTCCCTCTTTTTCCTTCCTCTGTTCAAACTCATCATGGAAGATGGTGGGAGGTATCGCAATAACAAGGGTGCAGAGCCAAGCTCTTTTGATCTCTACTCTTCACCACTGCACTTGTGTAAAAAGCAGATCCTTGATATCACATATTGGATTGGAAATATGCATGTTGATCTTTGGGTTGTGAGTGCAGCAGGCCAGTGGATAACATAAAGGGTGGTACATGGCGCATTTTTTCATTAAGAGAATTGCATGCTGCTACAAATAGTTTCAACTATGACAACAAGCTAGGTGAAGGTGGCTTTGGCAGTGTGTACTGGGGTCAGCTACCAAGCGGAGACCAAGTACGGGAGTGCCCTGTTCCTCACATTTAAACATGTGTTTTCCATCTTTCTTGCAGCTTCTGTTAGAATAATTTTTGACTGAGATTTTCCTATCAAACCTCATGTTCAGTGCCATCAGTTGCCATTAGTGGATGGTCTAGGGTTTGGAGCAAAGTGACCACCCAGATTGTTGTCATATTGAGATGATGGTGACATTGTTTCTGCGTGCTCCTGTCCTCAATCACATGTTGCATATCACTAGCAGTGGAAGAGGGAAATTGCAGCCTGGCTTATACGTGTGCATTTTGGTTTGTCTGTATTTTGCAAGGTATCAATTTGCTTCTCTGGAGCTGAATGAGAGACCCTGGGTGATGGGGAAGCAGATTGCAGTGAAAAGGTTGAAAGTGTGGAGCACCAAGGCAGAGATGGAGTTTGCAGTAGAAGTTGAGATTCTGGGGCGTGTGCGACACAAAAACCTGTTGAGCCTAAAGGGTTACTGTGCAGAGGGTCAGGAGCGCTTGATTGTGTATGACTACATGCCAAAGCTCAGTTTGCTCTCTCATTTGCATGGCCAATTCTCATCAGAGTCCACCCTTGATTGGCAACAGAGGATGAAAATTGCTATTGGATCTGCTGAAGGCCTTGCGTAAGTACTTCCACCAGCTTTCTTTCTACTTACATCAGCCTTCTTGTTGCCTTTAGTTCTAGAAGTCCAAAGCAGATCTCTCATATGACAGTTGATATGAAGGGCATTTTATGAGTTCTTTCTAGGCATACAAAACCTTCACATTACAAAAGAACCACCAAAAATAACCTTGGTGTTCTGGATTGAAGAGACAATCATCGATCAATGAAAGTGGCTTCAGTTTATCAGCTGCTTCCTCTGCTTCAGTACCCCTTTGTGGTAAAATGAGAAGCATGTGGATGACAGTGATCATGGTTGGCTATCCCTCTGCTGTTTCTGTACAGATATTTACACCACTATGCAACACCTCACATCATTCACCGGGACATCAAGGCCAGCAACATTCTCTTGGATGACAATTTTGACGCTCAGGTGGCAGATTTTGGATTTGCAAAACTGATTCCACAGGGTGCAACACATGTAACAACACGAGTGAAGGGTACTCTTGGCTACTTAGCACCAGAGTATGCCATGTGGGGAAAGGTTTCAGAGAGTTGTGATGTATACAGCTTTGGAATACTACTGCTGGAGCTGATCAGTGGGAGGAAGCCTATTGAACGGATAGGGACCACTAAGCGGACGATTGTGGAGTGGGCTGGCCCCTTGGTCTTGGAAGGAAATATCCATGGCCTAGTTGATCCAAAGCTGGAAGGCGAATTCCAGGAGGATGAGTTAATCAGGCTGGTACAGGTGGTTATATTCACATTGCTAGGTGATTTTGTGTGTTAGCAGGCTTGCTTGGTTGGCAGGCTGTCTATATCCGGTAAATGCTGGGTATAATGTCTCCATAGCTTACAGCTTGCATCTAAGTAAGTGCTTATGTACAATGGCAGGCAGCAACCATGTGTGCGCAAGATTCACCAGAGAGCAGACCAACAATGCAAGAGGTGGTGGAGATGCTGAAGAGTGCAGACCAGGATCTCAGGATCTTACACACGGGTTCAGGCCTACGGCAAAGACTGGAGGCAGTGACTCATGATGCAAACTTTTAGAAAATTTCATGAGCTTGAGGCAGCAATGACACAACAGCATTCTGTATTTGGGTTATAAGTTGTGGGTATGAACTTTCTTGGCTGTCACAACACGCATCTCAATCATCCACTTATTGATTATTTTCAGTTTAGCATTTGATTCTTTTAATTACACCATTATGTTCACCTTTGATGTACACATTCCTTGGATGAATCATGGTGCTCAAATTTGCCAAGGTTTAACAAGTTGACACCCAAATGACCTTGCCTGCCTTAACACTCAGTTTGTCTGTTACTCATGACCTTTCTGTCTTGTGCTTTTATCAAATGGTTTTTAGAAGCATAATAGTGTGCAATGGAGAAAGGCTCTCATGTTTGGAGTTTGAAACAGGTGCATAAATTATAATTCGCAATGAGTCTTACCCAGTTGTAACCAGCCAGGCTTGATGATCTGATAAACAATTGGATAAAGAGTTCCAGGCAGCATTGTGCAATATGAGTTGCAGTGTAAACCATTTGGAGCCTGGAGGAGTCTGGAATTCCCTTTTGTAGCATCATTGACTGATGTAGAGTTTTCAGAATAGAGATCATTGCTTGCTCTTTTGGTGGACATCTATTAACCGTTTTTCTAAATACCTGTCTGATTGCAAATTGGTTTACACCTATTTTCAAGTGACTGATTGAAGAAAGTGCATACTCCGCTTGACTGACTATCTACTGCTGCATGTTGGCGTATGTGTACATGGGACCAGACAGAGATGACAATTTAGTGTTTGGACTCACTGACCTTTGCAATGGAATTTGCTATCATATGTGCAAATCCTGACACGATCTTCATATGCACATTCTTGACATTGTAGAGTACACTAGTCTCCAAATGTGTACATAGAAACACACAGCCTCTCCACTGTGTATCCACCTTTACAGAAGATGCAGAAGTACTCTAGCATAACTTTGGCAAACAGTGAACTTGGCATCCTCTTGACATTGAATGGTCTCTTGACTATGCACATCTTACCAATGCCCAACTTGTGATTCAGTTAATGGATGAGTAATATAGCTTGGGCAGACACTTTCAGGCTTGCATGCTTACTCCAAGAATATATATTTGTGTTACGCTCTGTTTTTGCTCTGTCAGTGAAAAAGATTTACTGTTTTTCATTCCATCACTGAGCATCAATCTTGCTCTTACAATATGAGAGAATGTGGTTTACTTCAAGAATATATATTTGTGTTACACTCTGTTTTTGCTCTTTGTCAGTAAAAAAGATTTGTTGTTTTTCATTCCACTATTGAGCATCAGTCTTGCTCTTTAATTATGTGTGTTTATAGGTTATCTGCCCACAATAGAGAAAAACAGGATTAATTTTATTCTTCCTCTTGGTCTTAGGAGGACTGCTTTGAGCACCCCTGTTGGCACAACTGTTGTGCATGCAATAGTCCTTGTTGATTGATGGTTTTTTCTTGATTTTATCATCACTGCTTCAAGCAGACTTGTTGATCAAGAGTTTTTCATTAATTTTGCAATGAGTGCTTTGAGTACACTTATTGGTACAACTTCTGAGCCTGTAGCAGTCCCTGTGATGTCTATTGACATGAAAGAAGTACTGACAATCAGGCACTTGAATGGTAAGAATTTGTTTCCTTCGGAAGTTTCAACTCAAATTCAGTTTTGAAGCACATAATGGTGAATCTAAACGTCATGATGCAAATGATAAGCCTACTTGGGATATGAAAGACAAACATGTTGTGAATGTCATCAACTCTATTGATGAAATGCATATGCAACAATTTGTTAAAACACAAGACTTTAGCCAATACATGGGCTACACTGATTTTGCTTCATTGAGGAGAATGTTACTTATCTTACTTACCCAATAGTTTCACAGGTGCAACCTCGAGGATGGAGGTATTGTGTATGCTTACCTTGCTAGACTTGGTAAGACCTTTATCACTAGATGGAGAATGTGGGGAAGAAGATTGATGATCTTGATATGATGTCAAAAGTTGGACCAGTAGTCTTGCTAACAATTTTCAGTCTTTCCTCCTCGTGTGGGAAAATATTTCTACGTTTGAGAAAATGCTTCAATTTTTTCAAGCGAGCTTACTCAAATGAGATACTATACTTTGAGAAATAGTTGTTATTTCTTTCGATGAAAGTATAACAACATATTTGTGTCTCATATTTATTAGTTGTGGAACCCCAAAAGTCTTTTTTTTTTCTTCTTCTTCTTCTTCTTCTTCTTGTGATGGGCATCTTTGATTGGCCCATCACAAAATAATAATAATCAAGCTTTGGACAGTCCCAAAATAGATATGTTGTAAGTTGTAATCTCCTCTTTTGGGGGTGATTGCATGGTTGAATCACTTCACTTTTGGTGTCACAATTGTTATTTCATTAGAGTGCATTGTGTATAGATGCTTTGGAAGATAACATAATTTTGAATTTGTTAATTAAAATTGATAATATATTAACAACATGATTATGAACACATATGCATAACTGTTTTTTGAAAATAATGCATTCATGATCAATAGTGAATTCTTGAAGTTTAAAAATATGAATTGGCTTGTAGATTAGATTGTTAATCAATTGAAAATTTTGTATTAAAATTCACTTTATATTTTTACAATCATTAAGTATGCTTTTTAAAAAAATATAATATAATAAGATGTGAAATCCTTTTTTTAATCCTTAATCAGATGGTAGTTATAGATTTTTGAAGGATCAAAATTGAACCTAATTATCAAAAGTCCTTTTGATTATTTTTCAAATTTTTTGGGCCTAATGAAAATGTTTTTGAAATCTCTATTTAGGCCTCATTCATGTGGATTTTGTGAGTTTCTTTTCAAGGGATTTTCAAGTGACGTCCACCATAATAATCATTAATAATTTTTTATATAAGTTTTGACCAAAGTTTAGAAGGTTTCATAAATGAATCAACTTTGATAGTTAAAGATTATAATATTGAAATCTTAAAAATTAACAGCCATGTCCATTTGATCACTTTTTAAAGAATTGCTATGTATCTATATGGAATGTCTATTTGCCAAAAATGAGCCATTCTTGTTGTTGTTGACCTGCTTATGTAAGTTATAAGAGTAAGACTTAAAGCAAAGGATATATAAAGTGAGGAGTTATTGAGAACATGTTGAGGAACTTGATTAGAACAAAATGAAAATGACAAAAATCCAACACCCTCACCCTTTTCTCAAGAGAAAAACTAGTTGTGTTTGCCCCCATACATGTTTGGTAAAAACTAAAATCACACATGCATGTCTAATATCTTAGGTCAATAATAATTTTTTATAATATAAAAGGCAACAAAAATACCAAAAAATCAATAAAATTTTAATTTCATTATATTTTTATTATTAAATCTTCATAAAAAACTTATTGAAAATTTTAAAATAACATCAAATTAATTTTTAAAAATTATATGTCAATAAAAATTTATATTAAAATTATAAATTTATTTTAAAATTGACGTGTTTTATTTTAATCAATTCTTGCATAATTTTTCAAATCAATTTTTTAAGAATCTCATTTTAATAAGAATTTTAAAAAATTAAGCTAATTATTTGTATGTTTTTTTAATTTCATAGTCATATGAAACCTCATGATACAAAAAGGCAAGTGACAACCCAAAAAAATAAAATGATATAAAGGCATGATTAAAAGCAGTTACTTAACATTCATATTTTGAGAAGAAACCCACCAAGCATTGGGTAAACTTCAAAACAACCCATCAATCGGATGGGTGCACCCAAAATCTACACATTTGCATCCACTAGCTTGGGGCAATGAAACACATGGGCCCGTTGGTGTGCATGTTGCCTCACCTCATTAGCTACAAGAATATTTTTTGCCTACAGGTGTTTTTTGCCATTTTTGGCCTAGGCTAATGGCACAGGGAATGGAATATGGGGTATATATTATGTTAAGCCTTATACATGGAGCTTACTCTAAAACAACACAAAGAACACAAAGAACATTAGGAGCACATTACTAAACTTAAGAAATGGACAACCTATCATGATTGCAATAAAAAAAGCATTAGAATTGTGAATGTCCACTTCCACTTAAGCTTCCTGAAATTGAACTTCATAACATCCAAAGCAAGATGCCTACTTTTGTTACAATTTCATCTAGTAATACTAATGAAGTAATAAGTTATAATATACTATAGCTATGTCAACTATTAAAACTTTGAGAATCAAATTCATTTTTTAAAAACCAAAAATATTATTGTTATCAAAATTGTTCATTAAACTTCAAGTTCGTGATGATCCACAAGCTCTTATGTTTAGGAATAATCAAAGTTGTATATGATTAATGAAAAGCCCAAGCTTGCATGCTTATACAAAACATATATAAATTAAAGATTGTTTTATTAAAAAGGGATCCCATGCCATTGACTTGATTATCAAATACATTCCAAACTCTAAAGATAGGAAATATATATTCAAAACTTTTTAATATATTCATCATTCAAATATAGTCAGGGAAATAGGAACTACACAATTATCCATGGACATTATTTTTTGCTTTAAAACTTCATTGAAGTTTCATGTAATAGTTTGTCCTCACAAAAAGGAGGCTTTCACACAAATATTCAAGCGTCAAAAATTTATGGTTTACAAATTTAATCATGTGTGAAATAGGGTGTCAACAAGTAAAATAAACATACTTCACAACACACCTTTAGGTTTGTGATATTGGTGATATATAACAAATATCAAATTCTCAATTTTGTAATGGAAGGCAAATATAAAACATTTTTTAAAAATTTAATAAGAAAAAAAATGTGAAAGCTATGGGATGATATTAAGACAAGCTCCTCAAGTTGAACTTTGATTATCTTAAATTATACAAACCAAATAAAGAAAGTGACTAATGCATTTCATACCAAAATGGTGCATAGATGAACCATGGGTTAACACAAATTAATAAGTCCCAACATAACCTAAATATGTGGAATATTTTGTAGCTTTCAAGAGTGGCTATATAAAAATGGCTAGAAATGTGTGATTCTTAAAATGGGACTCTCAATTTTTGCAAAATTAAGAGTCTCCAATGTTTAGAATTTCAAGTAACTTCTTCATTCCTTATCCAAATTCCATATTATCAAGGTTATCTTTAGTTGTCAAAAGGTTATTTTGAATATCATATTGAGTTTCTCAATTGGAACTATTTTGAAATGTCATTTAAAAGGTTGGGAATCATTTTGGTAGTTTAATTTTTGACCCTTCAAATGGCAATAGCTTATTGCTACAAATCTTTGTTTTGGAAATGTGATCCCATTTTATTGTATTACTTTCAAGACATTTTTAGTGTTTAAAAAAGAGCCCAATTTGGATAAGGCTTATATGTGAAAATTTTGTTCAAAAGGAGGTCTTGGACAAAAAAGATACATTCTAAATTACAACTATTTATAATAAAAAATTACTGTATATTCATGTCAAAAATAGCAAACATATATTCATTTGAAACATTTGAAAAATCATCTAAGAACAATGAAATATCCAACATTGGATGATAATCATCATGGGTAAAATGACATATGAAGTTTTGGGGGAAAGAAAAGAAATTAAATTTTGAATTATTGGTAACACCTTATATTGTTAACATCTTATCATGTTCATTCCTTGTGTACCAATCTACTCAAGACATCATCTTTTTGTGGAAGGCCTACTTATCCCATTGGAATTTTTAGAAAGCCCATCTGTTAATTTTGAGTCACATTGTAATGGCAGGAGACATGTAGTTGCAAAATAATTGGTTAAAACAAGCACTTTCCTCCTTGGGATATCAAACACATACAAATCCATGAATAAACCTGAAAAGTAGGATATGATTTGAAATAATTGTTACATAATGTTCAACATTTGCAATGCAGAGCTACAATCATAGAATGTGATCATTGAAACTTCATCAATCTAACTCTGAATTATAATTACCAGGCACACATAAATCATGTAAAATACAATGTTGTGAGAGGAAGCTATGGAATGATAGTTGGGGAGCTGAAGAACTAGTTGCAAAGTGGATCAAGAGCACATTCAAAGACATGCAAAAAAAACCACAAAGTGAATGCAAAAAATTGAGCACTAAAACCAAAAGAATGAATCAAGGAAGGGTTGCACATGGGTGGCAGAATGTGGCATCAAACTTGCATCAGCTACTTGCACCTTGGTTATTAAAATCAAACTTTTGTTACAAGCGAGCAGTTGAATAGCATTTGTCCATGACCTCGAAGCTCACATCTTGCAGGGTGCTTGCAGATAGACTTCATAAAGATGATGAGAGATTACATGTAGTCAAACAGCATTGCCATTCCCCCAGCGAAGTCTGACATCGGGGACTGAGGTCCTGTATTGATCTCCATTGGGACAAAACCATCATCTTGATGTGTGTATTCTTCCCGGTCACCTCCAAGCCCTGCTGTAAGAAGATTTATCCAATCCTCAACCTCCATGAGATCTCGTGCGTTGGGTACTACTGGGGTTGCAGATCTCACAGACACATTGGAATTCATCAAATCCCCTGCAGCTGGAGCAACTCCTGGCACACTAGAGTGGCATAATTCCAGTTCATGCTCCAGTGTGCTGGTAGAACAAGGTTCTGTTGTGACTTCTTTTCTTTTGGAAGATGGGAATTCATTGGAGTCTGCAGGTAATTGTTCATTGGCAAGAGTTCTGGACCTTTTCTTTGCGTTTGTGTTAGAAAGAGATACAATCCCCAGAGTATCATCCTCCATGGTTTGTAATTCTCTAGAAAGTGAAGGTTTAATGGGCTTGTTAGTGGTTAGTGCAGGAACTTGTAGATATGGACTCTGCTCCGTATTCATGAGGTGAGTTATAAGTCCATTTGTTTCGGAATACGACGTACCTCGAGTCAGTGTTTGATTCTCTGCCGAAGTTTCATCAAGCGGCGTGCTGCAGGATATCCGTCTCTGGAAAGGATCTTGGGCAAGTGACACAGACGGAGACGAAGATGGATAGTTCTTCTTCGCTGCTGTGTTAATTTCGGCTGGAGAGGGGTCAGAGGCATGGAGGGCGACATTGGGGCTTCTATATGCTGCACCTGACCATTTGAGCGTTTGGTGGCAACCAGAGTCGTGAGTTTCTGCTACGACTTTCCGAGACGAGAACGAGCTGTCTCTCATGGCTGGGAAATCCTGAACATGTGGGGCTTGGAGTGGGGCTGCAAGTGAGTGATCCTCATAAGCTCGTGGCCATGGCGCTCGATTTTGCAGAGACCCCATAGCTACAGCTTCCGGGAACATTCTGTTGTGCTTGCGGAATGGAGAACACTGGCCGATGCTGCTGCTGTGCAAGCTCTCATGGCCGGACCATTCTTTCTTAAGCGTGCCGGAGTTTTGATGAATGTCTCGAGCCAGGCCATCTCCAACATTCTTGACCGCAGCAGCCTCCAATAATCCACCCCCTTGGGAACCTTCTGCAGCTTCTCTGCTCAGCGACTTGAACACACTCTCATCAAGTTCGTGGGAATCTCGCTGGAGGTTGGTAGCAAAACGAGGAAGACTTACCGCATCACATGGATGATGATTATGACTATTACTCCAGCTATTGCAGTTTCTCCGTGATCCTGTGCCTTTTTCGCACGGCTCCTCCTGAGGCCAGAGACTGTTAGTAATACCTGGTGAAGCTCCTCCCTGCTGCTGCAACTTCACGACCTTCTCCTGGTCCAAGTTAATACCATGGCCTAACTTCTGATAATGCAACGACGCCTTCACCTCCTTCGTATTCTCGCGCAATCTATCAACAGACTTATTCCCGAACCCGGAGGATTTCAATCTCTCCGCAACTAACTTCATGGCCTCCATTCTCTCGTGCTGCAAACCGAACTTCACTGCATCCTGAGCTCTATCAGTAGCAGCAGTAGCCTGTTTGGTCTCCGGATCCAGCAACTGCTCCGAAATCGCGATCCTTTCTTCATCTCCACAGATGTTCCTCGACAACTCAAACCCTTTCGCACCTCCTCCTCCTCCTCCTCTTCCTCCGTCTTCTGCACTGAAAAAATTGGTATCGGTAACAGTATCCAACTCCTTGTAAATTGTCTCAGCTTCATGAAACTTTCTGAAGCTCAAGGAAATATCGTCCTTTTGTTGAGGACTTGTAGCACCCACTAATGAATCCACAGAGCTTGACATCAAGTAATCTTCAAAAGATGGACCAAATTCATGAAACTTAGAAGAAAGGGAGTGATCTAAATTGGGTGAAATTGTTGGAACTGTTGTTGTTACTGCCAAATTGGTGCTTGCATATTTCCCACTTGCAAGTGCTGCCAATGGATCCTGATACACTAGAAATTCACTATTGTCACAAGCTCCTGGGTACTGATATTTTGATTTTCTTGCAACAAATTTTTGTTCATGGGGAGCTGCTGCTGCTGAAAATTTGTCCTCTCTGACTAGTTGCCCTAAGCTTGCCAGCTTCAACACAGAATCATGAGTTCCTCCTGATCCTATAGCATTATTACTTGGCAACTGTCTCTTACTACCAAGTGGGCTTAGAAGATAATTTGTCATGGCTGTTGTAATAATAAAACCCTTATCAGATTCAAGGTCTCAATATCTGCACTTGGCACAATGATATGGAACAACAACAAAACACACACACACAACACAAACTACTACCACACATGGGTATTATTCCCATCTACAAATGGTTTCTGCAGGAGTGTAATAGATTCACAACAGAACACCAACCTAAACACAATGAGAAGATTTGAGATATGGCATATTTGATCTTCTACTCCAGATTCAAGGTCTCAATACCTTCACTTGACATCATATGGAACAACACACACACACACAACACAAACTACTACTGCGCATGGGTATTATTCCCATCTACAACTAGTTTCAATTTGCAAGAGTTTAATAGATTCATAACAAGAACACCAACCTAAGGTATAATGAGAAGATTTAAGCTATGGTGTATTTGATGCAATTGATCTTCTACTCTATGTGCTAATAGGAGTAGGACAGAGCTGAGCTTGTGACATAACTAAGGTCAGAAGCTTTTCAGAAACTCAAAAGATTGCAGTACTAGGAATACTTTGAGATGAGGAATTTTGGCTTCACCTATAGAGTGGCATTTTGATCTGGGAGATATCACAACCCTGGAAGCAATTAACTTATGTGTTCAATACCATGGAAAACGGAGACTTTGTTATGTGGCCCCCTTAGGTAAAGCTTAGAGTTGTTGACCTCTGTGCCAGAAAGCTTAGAAGAAAGATTCTACAGTGGGTGGGTGTGTCCCCACACAAAGATTTTTATGTCTTGGGGCAACCTCTTTGTCTTGATTACAAGCAATACACAAAGTAAACACACCACCTAAATATTGTCTGTGATGCCTTTGCCTTTGCAATATGGTGAGAGAATTCATTGTCTAGATTTCAAAACTGGAACATGAAAGAACTGTTCAATTAATTTCTTGGTTCATAGTCATAACCCAATACACCTAGTTGTTTTTTTCTTTTGGGGATGGTAGGGGGGTGTTAGACTTTGTTGTTGTCAATATGTTGCACCAAGTTCTCATTATGTTCCTATCAAGTTTTCAATGGGTTTTAATAAATGTTCCTCAAGTTCTCAATGTGTTACCCAACATGTTCCCAATATCACCTTTTTTTGTTCCATATGATTTGCATAACATTGTCCTCTTGGAACCTATATACTTGGGCTAATGTTGTTACCAATATGATTTGTCATATGTAATGAATAATTCTACATTGGTCTTCAAAGTTTCGGAGCTCTTTTGCTCTGGTCAAATGAATGAGACCCATTGCTAAAAAAACATCTGAACTTGAAAGGCCCACTCCCAACTAATTAATATGGATCACACAAAAAATGTGTTCAGCCTTGCTGTTAGGGATTCAAGTGTTGAGTTCCTTAACACCATTGTAGAAATTTAAGACTTAAACATACTTATTGTGAGTTTAACATTCATTTAACATTAAGCTATGTTGAAGTAACACCCATTTAACATTGGGTCCCACCTTGGATGCCACCTAAATTTTCATTTGACATTGATTTAACATCAAGCGTGAATGCACCATACCATAACTAACAAAAGCCAGCAGCATGCCAATCCCAAAAGGTACTTCAAATGTTGGAGAAACATAATAAAAAATTCGCCTATATAGTTCACCAACCAGCCATGCTAACCAGAAAAAAGGTCAATGCAGACTTTATAAAAAGTCTTGTTGTTCCAAACACGAGACACAGGCAGGGGTTTTTTTTCCAATTTTGTGATAAGTGGCAGCCATCCATAAGACAATTTAGTCAGATTTGGTGATAATAAAATATGAAAAGAACAAAAATAGAACATCCTTCTACGATTTTGGCTAGCATGCTGCAACTTAGTGTAATATTTGGAGATTTTTCAAAAGAAATTAGATTTTTTTTCAAATTTTGGCAACTAAAAAACTCAACAAAACACTCCTTTTTTTGGTCAATTAAGCTTTTTTTTTGCCAAAAAGAAACCCTGGAGAGACATACAAAACGCTAGGTAACTCTAGGCTCTCATCTTCCACTCCAGGAAGTGGCTGCTGGTTGGACAATCAAAAAAGAGGAAATTCATTTAATGTTAATTTAAAGAGTTTTATTTGATGTAGTTGAAGTGGCGATCATCAGTAAGGCAGTTTAGCCAAGTTTGGCTATAAGTAGGATATGGAAGGAAAAAAGTTGAAGCATCCTTCATATTTTTGACTACATGCTAGAACCCAATAGAGAAATCTGAAAAAAAATTCAAAATTATTATTTTTGAAATTTGGCCACTAGAAAACCAAAGAAAACCACATGTTTTCACCCACTTTGAAAACAAATTCGCAGGAAAAAATAAATCCACTGACTCCTTATCAGCACAGACCAAGAATAGATGATATGTGGGAAGGTTCTTCTTGTCCAGACTGAGAATTTGTTCTTTATAGGTAAGGACTTATATCTATTGCACAACCACAACATGCATCCTATGGGAACAAAGTCTCTTCCCTTACATTTTTGTCTTGTATCAATTTCAGCTTCCATTTGGGCCAATCAGTATGAACTCAGTTTGCGTGAGTTTTGGAGGAATTGTGTGAGAACGAATATACGCTAAACTACAAGAAACTGCTCACGAAGTTAGGAATTTCATACCAGTGTTTTGTGGAAATTAGAATCTGCTACAGGTACTCTCCGGTTCTCAACCTGGGTATGTATACTCACTTACTCAACAAGGTTGAAAAAATTCAAAAATTGAGTTTTTGGTATATAACCATGGTCCTCAATTTCTTTTGAAATTTTTAAAAAACTGCATTTACAAGCAATGGTTGGTTGCCATTCTTTCATGCAAGTTCTTGAAGTTCCTGAAATAACCAGTTCTCTGATTCTGATTTTTCCCAAAAAAAACTTGAATTAGTGGTTCTTTGATTATGAAATTTTTAAAGAATGGGAACCACAGGTCAACCAACCATAGCACTCTCCGGAGGCCATACCCTTGAATTGTGGACAATCTTTAGTCTTGGTGGTAGCCCTTTGACTTTATCTTGATTCCATCTGATAACTACTGTTGGGTGGCGATCACAAGTTTTAGAGAATCGTTTGACCTTTTTCTTCTAAACTGCTGTGAACATAGAGAGCGGACAAGAAAAAGAGCAATATAAAATAGTTAGAGGAAACATAACTTTGAAAGAAAAACAGGGGAAAGCAGATTTAGCTAAGAAAACACTCCATTGGGTTTTAGTCTTAGAATTGCAAAACACTAACAAGTGAGCTATTGGGATGGGAAAATATGGGATGAAACCCTAATGGAGAATGTACAATGTCGTCAACTATTGTAAGCTGAAGACGACAAAAGTTTGGCAAAAAGAAATCGCTTGCATCTAGTTGTGAAGGTCCTTTAATGTTTGTAAGGTACTTGGATGGTCATGGATTTTTGGAACAAGATGAAGGAAAAAGAGTTTGTGTTGTTAAGGGCAAGGATGACAAATTATGGGACAGACCTTGACATGATTTGTAATTGTTCCATTCTGCACTTATGTTGTGAAGACTAAAGGACTTAGTTTGATTTGTAGGAAGAAGTTACATCTGTGATGAAAAAATATGGGATGAAACTTTAATGGATAATGTACAATGTTGTCAACTACCAAAAGCTGAAAATGACAAAAGTTTAGTAATTGATGGTGGATGATGGCAAGTCTTGTGAGTTTTTTGTTTTTATATTGCTTTATTCTTTTGCATGTTATGAACTTCTTAGAGATCAACAACATTTATATATGGTTTTTTTTATGGGTAAACTTTGTGTGGTGTGGCACTACTAGGCAAATCTTCCTTGTTCAACATCAATCAAGAATGGATGGAGGTGGAAGTTAAAACATCACAAAAATTTTGCTACGAAAAGCTAACTTTTTCAATGTTTTTTCTTTGGGTTTTTGCATATGTGTTTTGGGGGTTGTAGACATATTGTTATGCTTGGTGACACTAGAAGGATGAATGCCTAAAGGTGTAATCTATGATTATTTTGAAGGATGAATTGTTTCTATTGCACTCTACATCCTTTAGAGAAGTACAATTTAACATTAGGACTAGGAGTCTATGATTTGGGGAATGATGAAGATTACTACGGATCTTGAGAGCAACAAAGTTTGGCAAACACACTACACTACCATATTAGAAAATTAAAAACAAGACAATGCTCAACAAAATGGTGCTAACAAGTTGAATCAAATAAATACCCATGCACACATACTATAGCCTTCTAAATGATTATTGAATAATTGAACATTTACCTTTCTAATGACAAAGTGTCAATTATGTGGTGCCACATGACATTTTAACATTTTAGCTTGGATTTTGACCTTCTAAAAAAAGTTCCAATACAACGCCAACACATTGGAACTAATTACAAAATAATTGCACACAATTTTCCAAAGCCATTGTAACTCATAGGTTTGCACATTGCGAAGAAGTGCTTGATGTAATGAAAAGACAATTATAAGTAACATGCATTTTTTCACTAACCTTTAGTTATTAGTTTGATGTTATTTTAAAAGGACAACATTTGAATGATAAAGGTTTGACTACAACAACATGAATGTTATCTATGAAGGGGAAAAAATGAAGAGTTTCACAAAAATTGAAAAGTGTCAATGGATATGTGTTGAGAATCATGGAAGAATTAGAGTTATCCGTAAAGTCATTGAAAGAGGGCACAAGAACCCCCAATTTGACTGGAACACGGGACAAAACTTGAAACCAGGCACAAAAAAAATACAAAGTGGTTGAACAAGATGCCAAACTCGGTTTTGGACCAAAACTCAAGGTTGTATGAGTTTGGTCCCCAATTTGTGCTTGTCGACACAAATTTTTTGTGCCCAAAAACTTCAATTGCACGGGAGCTTTTGCTCTTATCATTCTCATACATCAAAGATTGCTTGTATGCATTTGAACATAACACTTATTCTTTGAACATGAGTTTTTTATTAAAGCATAAGGATAAATATAACAAGGCAACAAATGAAGTGGTTGAGTGTTGAAAGCCCAAGCACTTTGCATTGTGAAGGAATGTTTCAAGGGTCAACTAGAGCTTGAATGCACGTGAAGTAGAAGGGAGGGACACCTTTGACAATTTTTGCACAACCTAGAGCTTCACATTTCCAAATTTTTGTAGGCAAAGTTAGCAACTTGATCAAATTTGTTTGAGAGCATGTTTCATGCTCAGGAAGAACATGTTGAAATTTTTTCCAAGTGTCACACTCATGATCTGTCTCTTTGGGGAACATTTCTTCTAGCATTGTGGTTTGTTTATGTGTTTTGCACCAAATTCTGTGAATCAGTGCAAGAATTCCGTCATTCTAGCTTTCTCCAATCACTCAAGTGGAAGCCATCGCCTGGACCTTGTCAAAGCCCTAAAGTGGAGTTCTAGAATTCTATCAACTCAAGCTTACTACCCCCTTTCCCTGATGAAATAGATAAGGACAAATTTTAGCATGTTTGCATTTGCACAAAATACATCTATGTTATGGCGAGTAAATCATGTAAATAAGGCATGGCATACATTCATAGGTCAGAGCTTGGAATGGCAAGCTCTTGAAGTTGTCAAAAGTGAAAACATGTCTTATTGTTAGACAGTTAAGTGGTTGCGTCTTAAAAGTGTTCTCTTAAAGATTGGTTGTAATTTGAAATGAAATGCTTCAAGTATTGCCCACATAAGCAAAACTTGATGGATCCCCAAAAATCAAGGCAATTCTTGATTTTCGTAAATGCAAATTGGTTGTCAATTTTGTAAATGAACTTGCGAGTTCATAGGCTATGTATGAATGGATTATACATCAAAATTTTGAACTTTTGACTGCCTATTTGAGCCTCATACTAGTCTACAATTCTTAGGTTCTATATGAATGGCTTCTATGATCATGCATTTGAGTTTTTAGCCACTTAACCTTTTTGTGACTTTATGGGTCCACTTAAATTCTTATGTGATCACCCTATTCCAAATCTAATGCCCTAATTGAGCTTCTGAACACTTCAATTAATAGTTTATATGAACTCTGAGGCTTCATTTTTTTATGTTTCCAATTAAACTTTTGACCACTTCAGTCAATTAGGGTTGAAGTCTCTAACTTTGTGGGTCCAATTCAATCCATTTTTAATGCCTTAATTAAGCTTCTCACCATTTATTTTGAGGGTAAGGAGTTCATGGAGCTCTAGGGGGCTTTTTTTATTTTTTTATGCTTCCATGTGAACTTCTAACCACTTCAGTTAATTAGGGTTGAGTGAAATAATTCTAAAGGTTCAATTTAGTTCATCTTTTATGCTTCCAATTTAATTTCTAACCATTTATTTTGAAGGTTCATGGAACTCTGGGAGTATTTTTTTTGTGCTTCCAAATGAGCTTCTGACCATTTCAATTAATTAAGGTTAAAGAAAAATAACTTTGTAAGTTTAATTTATTTCATTTCTAATGCTTCCAATTCAACCTTTGACCACTTATTTTGAGGGTCCACAATTCATGGAGCTTTGGGGGCATTTTTTTGTGTAGTTCATTGAATTTCTAACCATTTCAATCAGTTAGGGTTGAATTTTCTAATTTTGTGGGTCTAATTCAATTCATCTCTAATGCCTTGATTGAGTTTTTCACCACTTATTTTGAAGGTTGAAAGTTCATGGAAAGGGTTTTTTTTTAAAAATTGTGTTTCCAAATGAGCTTCTGACCATTTCAATTATTTAGGGTTGAGTGAAATAACTTTGTGGGTTCAATTTAATTCATTTGTAATGCTTCCAATTTAGCCTCTGACCACTTATTTTGAGCATCCAAGGTTCATGGAACTATGAGGGTATTTTTAAATTTTTTAATGCAATTCATTGGGTTTTTTACCATTTCAATCATCTAAGGTTGAAGTTTCTAACTTTGTGGGTCCAATTTAGTTCATTTCTAATGCCTTAATTGAGCTTTTCACCACTTATTTTGAGGGTAAGGAGTTCATGGAGCTCTAGGGGGGACTTTTTTTAATTTTTTGTGTCCCCAAATGAATTTTGACCACTTCAATTAATTAGGGTTCAGTGAAATAATTCTACAAGTTCAATTTAGTTCATATTTGGGTGAAAGTACATTATGAGGGGCCCAAAAATGTTGTCACATTATATTGTTTTCCAAGGGTGTCCATGTTTGAACTTCAACCATGGTAATATTAGAACATATTTTTCCAAACTTCTTGCATAATATGGTAGATTATAATAAAAAGAATTCAATCGCAAAGAATTTTTTTTTTTCTAACTTATATTGTGAAGTTCCAAAATATATTTGTAACAAAAAAATGAATGTCACTATGTATTAGAAAATGCAAATATACTCAAAAAATGATTGAAATGATTTTTAGTCTTTATGAAATTTGTAGTATTTATTAAACATTGTGATTCCATATGATTGAAATAAGTTTGTGAACCATGTGAAAATTTTGATAATTATCATATAAAAAATGGATGTTTTTGGGGGTTATGACCATAAATATGTGGTAAATTAACATTTTAACAAACTATGACTTTCAAATGGAAGATGACAAGATATGTGAGGTGGTTAATTTTTTTCAATTTTATTTCAAACATTTTTTGGGTAGCTAATTCAAAGCCAAACCTAATGTAATTCAAAAACAAAACAAGTTTTATTATATTGTATACACTATAAATATATTCAATTTCTGTAAATTTAAGATTTTATAAAAAATTCAAACAATATTAGATATCATTAACTTTGTGAAAATCAAAATATCAAGCTTAAATACCAAAGTGAAACCCAAAACTAAATGCAATCCATTTTGCAGGAATATATTTTACATACATGTCGTGAAAAGTGCCCAAAATGCCCCCCCCTCCCCCAATGTGCTTTCACCCATTTGATGTTTCCAATTCAACTTTTGACCATTTATTTTGAGGGTTTAAAGTTTATGGAACTTTGGGGGTTTTTGAAAAAAAATGTGCTTCCGATTTGAATAATTGATTATGAAATTGAACATTTGAACAACTAATTATGAAATAAAGTTAGTTCTAGGTCTGTAGTTTTATGGGTCCACACAAATGGTAATGTCACCACTTGGTTGAACTACTAAAACCCTAATTGACATTATGAGGAAAAAAAATGTTTTGCAACTAGCCTTGTAATTCAAATTTTTAATTGCATAACACACTTGCAACTCATTGTATATATAGTGCAACTCATTGCAACTCAATTGTAATTCTATCAAAACAACTCATTTACAACTACTATATAATTTCATTACAATTACACCCATGATGTCATGCTAATGTCATTAATTGTCATCCATCTATTAAAATTTAACATGTAACACTATGAATATTTTTGGACATAAAAATTTTATTTTCAAAATGTTAATATCCATTGTCCATTATGATTGTTAATGATGGTCCAAAATTATGACACATGACATAATACAAAATTGTCACATGGCATATTAATTATATTTTGGTAAAAATAAATACATATCATTTTATTTTTTAGTAGCTAAGTAAGTTGTACATAACCATAGGTAGGTAGGTTGGTAGGTTTTAAAACCTACATACCTACATATTTACCTAGCACCTACCTACCTACGTACTCATCCCAAAATGGCACATGTATTTTAATGTGAGAACACAAAAAAACAAACCTTCTTTATATAGTTTATAACATGGGATTCAAAAATAAAGCATATGGATTAAATTTTTTAGTTGTTCCCTAGTTGCAAATTGAATTGTAAATGAGTTGCAACTATAGGGTAAATTGGTTAGTGATTGAACACTTAAGCGTTTAGGGCAGACCAAATCCAAGGGGGTGGTTCCATTTTTTATGGTTTACAAACAAAACTTGAATCTTTTTTATTAGCACATTTGGTGCATTAAAAATCATCAAAAAATAATATAATTGAGAAAGTTATGGCCCCCCAAAGTAAAGGGGGGTCAAAAACTCAAAAAGACAACCACCAAATATTACAAAGGCCAATTCCTGAACACCCAAATTTTTGTGTGTATGTTGTTTTATTGTTATCAAAGTTCAAAAATTGTTTGTAGAACTTCAGATGACATTTTTATAACACTTTAAATCATTTAAAATGCATAAAATAAATAAAATTTTGAGGTTTGAAAGTAGGAAGGGTCCAAAAAGGGAAAAAAAAAAAAGGGAAAAAAACATGTTTTGTAAGTTGGAAAGCTTATTTCTCTTCTTGTTATTTTTTCATTATTCCTTTTCTTTTGCACTTCAAAGACGATTTCTAGCTTGAGGTAGTGCGCTCCTATAACATCTTAAAACACTTAAAATGAAACACAAATGATGAAGATACAAATAATTGATGAATATGTATCCTTATAAAGTTATAAGTAGTTGTATTATAATCATAACATAGTTGAACAATAATATTTTAGTAGTGGTGCATTAATGGCTGTACTAATTGTAACTTGATGTGAATCATTAAAAAAAATTAGTTGCAAATGTATTCCATAATAGGTGCTAGAAATGGGGACACATGGCATGATTGCATGTATGTACATTGTACACTAATTACAACATAGTTATTGTTTTAGTGGCACATTTGCAATAGTTTTAAAATAATTGCCACATGCAATTACAATATAATTCTTGAAAAAGTCAAACATGGTTGATTACATATATATGTATGATGTGTATAAATTATTGTATAGAAAACCCATTTTCAATTCACTTACAACTATAATACAATTAATTGATTTTCTAACGTGGCAATTTATTTATTAATACATTGTATTTCTAGGTGGATAGTTGCATAGTAGTTGTAATACCTAAGGGATAATTACACAATAGTTGTATATGACTTGTTTTTTGAGTTTTAGTTACAAGGTAGTGTGGTTTCAACAAACATGATTTTTCATAATGTGAACTTCAAAATTGAAAAATCCTTTTAGGGTATCCTTCATTTGAATTGGGTGCATGCATTTTGAGGTTTTAAAGTTGTCAATTGAGCAATTTATAGGTCTACAGTTTTGTGGGTCCACAAAAATGATCAATTGATCATTGGGTTGAACTACTAAAATTAGAATTAAACTAGAATCAAGGTTACAATTTGAGGTTTTCATTTGTGTACATGTGAAAACTTGTTTCAACTATTCAGGTTCTCATTAAGCTAAAGTGAGGTCTATAACTCACTATGGGTCCAATTCTAATCACTTGTTCCAACATTTCAACTATTGAATACCTAAAGTAACTTTTATACAATCTACATTGGGTCATTAAGCTTTTGCTTGGGTCTATGGGTGTTGGAATTACACCTAGTAAACTACTAAAATTCTTATTTTTTCAAACTAACTAAGTTGATTAGATGGGTATTTTTTATTAGAGGCCAAGGGCTTGAATGATAACGGATATTTTTTTATTAATCAATTTGATTAGAATGACTAATTTGATAATTAATCAAATCAGACATCTAGTCAAATTGGTTAATGGCCTAATCAATAAGACCACCTAATCTTGTCAAATTGGATTTAAAAATACTACCTAGTCAAATTGGTTTGTGGTCTAGTCAATAAGACCACACAATCTAGTCAAATTGGCAAGTGCCCTAGTAAATAAAGACACTTATTATATTCAATCAACAAGGCTAACTCAATAAACATAGTTAAAGTGGCCAATGGCTTAGTGAAAAGGGTTAGTTACAAATTCTAATACTAGTTAGGTATCTTGGGATTTAGTTGAAAAATGAAAAAAAAAACTAATCATAACAAAATGAATCATGACCAAATTAATTATGATTATATATATGGTTTATTTAACTATGGTTAAATTGATTATATTGAAATTCATTATGGCTCAACTACCTATGAAAAAAATAATTAAAATTAAAACTAACCATAATTAATCTAAGCATGGTCAATTTAACAATAGTTGGTTTAGCTTTAATAGGTTTAACCATGATAATTAGTTTAACATAATTAATTTAACCATTATCAGTTGGGCCATTATCGATTTTGCCATAATGAATTTAACCATGGTTATTATAAGCATAATTAAATTAGATATATTAATTTTTAACATATTATTATTTTACCCTAATAAATTTAACCATAATCGATAGACCCACAATTAATTTAAGATTATTGTTAATTTAGCCATGGTTTGTTTTTCCATAATTATTTTACACACTTTTTTTTTAACCATGATCATTTCATTCATGCTTATTTTAATCATAATTAATTTTTACATAATTTTTTTTGGCATAATTTTTTTTTTCCATTAGTTAATTTAACCATATTAACTTTATTAGTTGTTAGTTTAACCAAATTTATTTATTCATGGTTAGTTTAGCCATTTTTAATTTTTCCATGTTTAATTTTGCCATAATTCTTTTCATCATTTTTATTTTAGCCATAATTATTTCATTCATTTTTATTTAATCATAATTAATTTTTACATAATTACTTTTGCCATAAAATGTTTATTCATTAGTTATTTTAGCCATATTAATTTTATTAGTGGTTAGTTTGGCCAAATTTATTTAATCATGATTAGTTTAATCATTTTTTAGTTTAACCATGTTTAATTTTTCCATAAATATTTTAACCATTATTATTTCATTCATGTTTTTTTAGCCATAATTAATTTTTGCATAGTTTGTTTTGCCATAAAAGATTTATTTATTAGTTAATTTAACCATATTAACTTTATTAATGGTTAGTTTAGCCAATTTTATTTACTCATGGTTAGTTTAACCATTTTTAATTTAATCACGGTTGATTTTGTCATAATTATTTCATTCATGTTTATTTTAGCCATAATTATTTTGCCACAAAATATTTATTCATTAATTTTTTTAGCCATATTAACTTTATTAATGGTTAGTTTAGCCAAATTTATTTATTCATGGTTAGTTTAACCATTTTTAGTTTAGCCACAATTGGTTTAACAATAAATTATTTATTCTTTAGTTAGTTGGGCCATATTTATTTTACTCATGGTTAGTTCAATCTTAAAATTCATAAAATATTTATTCATTGGTTAGTTTGACCATATTTATTTTACTTATGGTTGGTTTAACTATATTTATTCATTAGTTAGTTTGGCTTTATTTATTTTATTCATGGCTAGTTTCACCATATTTATTTAGATATGGTTAATTGGACCGTAATTAATTTAGTCATGGTTATTTTTCCATAATTTTTAGAAAACTTTGGTTGGTTTAGGCATTATTAGTTTAATAATCATTATTTTTTCCATAATTACTTTTGTTGTGGTTGGTTTAAAAATGATTTTACCAATTATTAATTTTGCCATAATTAAATTTTCCTAGGTTAAATTAGCCACATATTTAGCTTATGTAATCTAAATATGTGGCTAAATAACCTAAATACAATTAGGTTATATGTAGATGTATTTATTATACATACCCTACATATACTCCACCTATTTACCTATATTTTAACCTATAGGTCACTTAATTATATAGGTTAGGGTAGGCCATTTATATACCTATGATAAATTACTAGTTAGTTAACTAGTCATTTACCTAAAATACATTAATGAATGTGTAATTAAATTATTAATTATTAATTATTAAAAATACATTGTCAATAATATATAATGAATTAGGTTTAATTTGTAAGGATTAGTTATAATTTGGTTGGAATTATTAATTATAACGAAATAACTAGACATTAATTTTTATTTTAACTTTATTAACATACATATTTACCTACCTCTTTGTTTATTTAATTTATGTATCTTACATAGTTATTTAAGAATAATGTTATGTGAACTAAATGGCTTTAGTGTTGTCTGGACATGAAAATATTTTCCCTACCAAAAGTTTGTTCCATATTGTTTGTCATCCTTTCCAAATGATGAATAGTATAAATAAATGCACCATAAGCATCCAAGACATACGACATATTTTTAAAAGGAAGGCCACTTGGGATGAACCAATTGAAAAGGTTCAACCTTAAAGGCCAAATTCAAAATGAAATAGGATTTTCCTACTTAGGTCATTTAGGTGTAGGTTTAATCTAGGTGGTGTATATTTAAGTTTAGTAAAGGTCATAGTTTAGGTTGCCCTAACCTACTTTAGGCTTCTATACCTAGTTGCTAGTTATAGGTTCCTAAACCTAGGCCAAGGAGTTTAGGTTGTAAGTTCCTAAACATAGGGACCTTAGCAGTAAATATTTCATTTTAGGTCTAACCTAGGTTATTTAGGTTCTATACATGTGGCATAACCTAATGGCCAATGTTTAAATGCCACATGACATAGCTTAGATGGTCAATGTTAAATGCCGCATGGCATAACTTAAATGGGCAATGTTTAAATGCCACGTGACATAGCCTAGGTGGCCAATGTTTAGATGCCATGTGATTTAACTTGGGTGGCCATTGTTTAAATGCTACATGGCATTTACCTAGTCAAAATGGTGTTTGATTAATCAAAAACACTAGTTGAAATGACTAGTCAAAAATGTCAACTTAAGCTTGGTCAAAAAGTACATGGCCCAATCACAATGGATAGGTTCAAAACGACTTGTCCAAAATGACTAAGAGGTTTTTTTTACGCCTATCCAAAATGGGTCGATTTTTACTAGAATTTCTAGTAAAAAAAAAAGGAGTTTTAGTAGTGGTAGGATAATGAGGGTTCATTATGGCTTATATGTGGCCATTGAATTTCTATTAGGGTTTGTAGGTCATAGAAATGCTTTTGTGGGTTTGTAATCTAGTGAGTAGGAGGTCTAAGAATGGGAATGTGTCTATATATATGGCAAATATGGAAAAAATTAGTGATTATTTTGAGATGACCTAGGAAAGCTTGAAACTTTCCCAAGGTCAAGATGCTCGAAAGTTGATGGGGAAGGGACCCAAGTGGAGTTTTTGCACTTGAATATTATGGCCACTAGCAACAACACCAACAACACCCATTTTGCAGCCTATTGTAGTGTGAAAAACAAGTTGCATAGTTGATTCCAATGGTTGTTTAGAAGGGAGTTTATAACGATTAAATGATTGCCTACCCAAACCCACCATTTCATGAGGATGCCTTGAAGGACCGATTGTGAAATGTTTTGAAGGATCTTAAGACTAACATTTTTAATGAAAAGGGGACTAAAAAAGTAGTCCTAAATTTAATGAGGTTTTGGCACGACTCAAGGCAATGCATGATCATGCCACAAAGAATGTGCTCAAGCATAGATAAAATTTTATTAATGGGAGACTAGGTATAGTAATAGTAGGTTCTAGTTTTCCTAGTTCCACTGAGGCAAATTTTCTTAGCTTAACTTTTAGGCCAACTATTCCACCTAGCTTTAGCATAGGGCCTTTTGAGAGGCCAATGACTAAACAAGAAATGTTGCAATTTTAATCTAAGAATCTTACAACCATGGGGTGAATACATAATACAATGGTTCAAAAACGGCAAAAAATACATTCCCTATAAATTCATACAAGATTTTTTTAAATGATTGAAATGGACATGGTTGTTACTTTAAAAACTATTTGTATTATAATATTCCTGAAGCCTACCCCCCCCTCCATTTCTATTGCAATGAACAAGTTTCCAAAAATACAAGCAATAAACCCTGCATGAAAGCTAGCATTGTAACTTTTTGATCCATGTCATAGAAGACTTCATCATTGCTTGAAAAAGAACTTGAGTTTGAAGAAAAACTAAATTTTGAAGAAGAAGCCATTGCTTAAAAAGAAAAAGAAACAAGAAAAGAAAATTACAAGAAAAGGGTTTAAATGAGAAAGAAATGAACTTGAGAAAATGAAAACCCTAAAAATGAAAAGAGTAAAAAGAAAAACTAGATGAAGAAAAAACTAGAGAAAGAGTTGAAGATGGGAGAAAATTTTGACCCCACATAAACCCTATTAAATCCTTCAAACATAAAAAACAACAATTTTTTTTTAGGCAACCCATGTTCCTTCCAAAAATTCGTTTGGTCCCCACTTTTTGGAAATTGGTCCCTAGTTTGGTAGACTTTACGAACAACCCAAAACTAGGGACAAAAATGAAAACTGAAATCCAAACTAGGGGTGAATTGGGGTTGACTTTATGGATATCTCTATTGTTGAATTGTTTTTTTACCATACAAACCAATGTTGGGTGGTTCTTACGAATTTTGGTTTTCCCATAGTTCTCACCTTGAATTTGTTTGGTTCTCATTTATTCTCACATAGGGGTTGAAAATTGAGTTTTCTGATTCTCACTAAGCTAAGAATTAGGATCATGAAAATCAACCAGGTTTTCTTTGTTAAAAAAACTTGATACTCATGTAGGGTATTGGGTTTAAACCCAATTTCGGTTTTTAGGCATGTTGTCCATAAGTTTAAGATGTAAAGTAGGGTAGATACATTTATCATTGAACATTAACCTATCACTGAACACTTTGACAAATCTTCCTCAATTCTTCTCCATTTTGACTGATTTAAAATGTTATAAAAGCACCTTCTCAAGCTTTACAAATCATCTTGTAATTCTAAAGGCAATAGAATAATATTTAAGGATTTTTGGACGGAGTTGGAAATAGGCTATGAGCTATATGCTCAATTTTTTTTTGTAAAAACAACCCTTTTATTTCGAAAAGCTATAACTTTTTCACCTTTAATCCATTTTTGCCAATTTTTAATGTGACAAATGCACCAAAAGGAAGGCTCCATCTACTCTTTGGACACCATAAACAATGGGCCTTCCTCCAAGAATGGTGAGTAAACCCTACCTTAATTGTTTAAACATCAACATGTCCTACTTTATATTTTTTTGCTTATACCTAGGTAGCACTTATGTTAAAAATTTAAATGTTAGCTTTCATTTGTTTTCTCTCAAAAACGATGATTTTAAAAAAAAATTCCAAAAAATCCTCCATGTAAATTATAGAGCCTTTTTTTTTTGCATCTTCATCAATTTTTTTTAAAAATTTAGGTTTTTAACTATTAGTGAACTTGGGATGCCAAAAAAAACTTGAAAAATTCAATAACCAATTTGTGAAAACCAACTGTGAAAACTGATTATTATTACATTTGTGGAAATCGACATGTTTGAAAATTAACTAACTTAGAAATTTTTTTAAAAATGAGACCCGACCAGGTTCTTAGTAAGTAAAAAAAAAATGAAACCGATTCTCACAAACCTATGTGAAAATTGGAACTAGTTGGTTCTAACAAAAATGTGAAAATTGCCCACCAATAATACAAACAATGGATAAGATTTCATTAAGAAAAAAGGAAAACAAAATAAATACACAATACATGTTCCCCAAATAATAATACGACCTATATTTGCATAACAACATACATGTCACTACCATTTTCATTATTATTATGATTATTTTGGGGAAATATTTTTAAAATTCATACATGTTTTTGCCAACCATGTCTATGTACGAAAACATTTGTATCCAAAGTGATTACATGAAAAAAAAACAACAAAGGGTTTTTGGCAAATTGTATTTTCTAATCTATAGGCCCAACTAGTTCATTTGAACAAGAAGCAATTCATTTTGGAACAACAAAAATCCCATAATGGTTGAAATCAAGAATTTTAATTAAAGCTTGCTATTATAAAAACAAAACCTTAAAAAACCTAACCAAATATGTCACCAATTTACCAATGGTTTCATTTTCCTACAAAAGCATTATAATAAGATGTTGGGATAATTTTGTTAATTCAAACAATTGATGCACAATTAAATGGTAGATATGAGATGAAAAAAAAAAAGATTTAAAAAATATAAAATGAACAAAACATCCATGATCCTATGACATCTTAAAGTCCTTGGTTGTTGACAATTTAAAAAATTAAAACAATAATCAATCATTTTTTTCAAGGCCAAGTAGTTGCAAATGTAGCTACATAATTCAAAGTTAATTTAATATTGTTTGCTATATTTTTCCTTTGAACTAAAGTTGCCTTGACAATTTTTATTTTTAAAAGTGGTTATGTTGACGAATTATCATTTACAAATGTTTGCAAATTGGCTAAAGGCATAATAAATGAGATAAAAAACATTGGTGACATGTGGATTGGCAAGGGAGTGCATTTGATTACAAGGTCATTGCAAAGAGGGTAGATTTGACTACTTAGAGCACCAATAGAAGCTAATACTGGCAAATATGTAACTATAAACTTTGGTAAGGCCAATTAGTACCCACTTATAAATTATAAGTCACAATTTACAAGTTTACAAATAGAAAACAAATTTTACATTTTGCATATTGATGGAATGTGTTGTAACCTTAACCTTGAGCTTACGACCAAAGCAAGGGTTTGTAAAGGTGTGCGTTAAAAGTGAAGTCCGGGAGTCACATTTCATGCTCTTGGGAATGTAGGAAAGTGTGAGGGAATGAACCCACACACTTTCAAGTGGGCTCCCACTTTGGGAGTTGGAGTCCCGATGAACTTCTGAATCTTCATAGGGCGATTGTAGGGGTCACAATTCATTGGATTGAAAAGTTCATTATACCATTGAAAAATTCATTATATCATTGAAAAGTTCTTGAGATGTAGATGTCTAAAATGGGCTCGTATGACCCATTTGGGTACTTAAAACATAAGTTATGGTCAAAAGAAAGGACGAGAGTCAAACTGCCCATTTGATTTTCAACCATTAAAACCTAAGAATCTCCCTTATTTATTTATGTGTAAGTGGCATGCCACATGTTGTTGAAAAGCTATTGACAAGGGCTACAATTTTGTTTCAAACCTCATTTCAATTGGAGGTTTGCACAAAAAGTTATGGGCCTCCAAAGTTGCGAGAGTCCCAATTTCAGGAATTTCGGGATTCCCAACTAGGGAGTTCCGGGACAAAATGACATTTGGATGCAGGCCTCGTGGTTAGGCACAGAGAATACTATAAGTGGGAAGGTGGTGGCTTCCCTCAAGTTTGGGTTGTGTTGAGTCTTACGAGTTCGTGTTTGCTCATGGATCATTCGTGCATCAAAAGTGCTCTAACTACTCACTAACCAACTTGTTGTTTGGTTTGTGTAGGTTCGTGTGAATAATTAACCTGCTTGTCACTCGTTTTAGTCTTCATCTCAAAGCTCTAGCATGCCCCTCTACCCCCAAAGTGCTATGAGGTAGGGAGCATACCCCAACTCCTTATCTTTCTATTGTTTTCACCTTTGGATTTGTAGTTGAGTCTATCAAGGAGTTTGGGGGTGCATCAAAAGAATCAATTGAAAAATTAATCTACTTATCAATTATCATAGAAACTATACTTGAATGAAAAAAATTTAAATCCTAAATTGGTTGAAAGGGATTTAAACCCTAACCCCCAAAAGGGTGTTGCCCAATGTAGTTCAAACCTTACCTACACCCAAAAACCAATTAAAAAATTAGCTTATACCTTTCAATTTAAAATAAAATTAAAACTTTAAAAAGTAAAGGTCAAAGAAGGTTTTTTTTTGGGTGTTTTTTATTCTTTGAAAATTGTACCTTAACCCACCAATGTTGATGTGGCAACCAAACACTTGTTGATTGCACGTCACATTGTTCCTTTTTTGTTATAGAGGGCATTTTGTACCTTATATGTCATTCCTCTATTCTTGGAATCACATGATTCACACAAAGAACATTGCCAAGGTGCTTGTAACCTCTTTGTTACGAACATCCTTTTCCATTTCATTTAGAAGCAATTTATTTTGTCACCTACTTGGTTTGATTGCCTTTGCAAGCTCCTAGTTACCATTCTTGACATGTTGACTTCAAATTTAAAAACCCAATTTGTTTCAACATTCACATAATGGTATTTTTACATTGTTTACTATGCAAATTTGGATTGTAAGTTCATTTAACAACTTGAATTAAATATTTCAACAACACACTTGTCCTTGCACTAAATGTCTATAATAATCAGCCAAAGTTGTACACAAAACAACAACATTCAAACATAACACAAAACAACAAACTATAAAATCCAATATGAAATCTCCCAAATTTGCATCCTATGGATGGTTGCCAAATTGTAAGTACTAAATTCTTGTTTCTTGGTTAGATTTTAGATAAAATTGCTAAAATTCATCGTACTACAAACCTACATGCATTTCATCACAAACAAGTTAGTTAGTTTTGGCATGTATTGTTCCTGTAAATATTGATTATTGCAACCATAATTCTACATATATGTCTACAAATAGAACATAATTCTTTACAAAACATCTCCAAAATCCATTACCACAAATAAAAAAGATCCAAAAACTTATGAAAAATGTATCAAATGAAGAATGTTCAAGGAGAGGAAATAATTCAAAATTCCCCTCCAAAACTAGACCTCAAATCCAATGACTCACTAACTACATACATTGCATTCATCCTTACTAACCAATGTATCCCTTTTCTATAGCCTAAATGGGTAGATAGGTTGATAATTTAAGTAGGTATATGAATAAATAAATATAATATGTAGGTGGATAGGTAGCCTAGGTAGGTAGATCACTTAGGTAGGCACAAAGTCTATCAAGAATAGTTTTTAAATAAATCATCTTTAGACTTTGAAAAGCTTGCATTTACTTTTGAGCTTTGGTCTCAAATGAAGGTTTAAAGATACTTGCAAAACATTGGTGAGTTGACAAAATGAAGGTAAAAAAGGCCCTAAACTAGGCGTCATTTTTTGAATAATCTACCGCAATAAACAATTGCCAATGTTGGGATTAAGTTACACAATGTGAAATGATATCAAGTGACATGGTGTTAATGTGTCATTTTTTTCAATTGACACATTGGTTGCTGAAAATTACATGTAGGGTTTAACCTTGAGGTCGGGGACAATCTCAAAATGAAGGGCATACAACAAGGTGGTAAGTGATAACCAAGTAAAACTCCACATTTTGGGAATGTCCCCCACCTTTGGGGTATGGCCATCATAAAACATGAGGCAAATGTCATCATGAATTAAACATACCTAGATTATGAGGCCAAGAAAGGTTCTTATGCCTACTCAAGAATGGGGGGATCATACACCTATAATGCATTCAAAGAAATTTCCTAATGTATTGGGAAATTTCTTAATCAACATAACATAAGCCGTGTTGAAATTTAAGGTTGATGGTTTTCCCTTTTTTTTGTTATTCCCTTCATTTATTTATTTATTTATTTCAAAAATGACCTCCTTGGTAGCCCTTTAAGTATGGGTTGATAATTTTAAAGTTTTTATGAGGTGTAAGGTTTTCATGATCTCTAGCTCCTCTTATGAATTGTTGTTTTACACCACCGCTAACAACACGATGGCACCACCAATTGCATCGGGAAAAAACAACAATAGAAGATGAACAACAAATAAACAATTCACCAACAAAAATGACAAGGACTTGTCGCGGTGAAGAGGGAGTCTAAACGCAATGAAAAGGACTTGTTGTGGTGACAAAAGGAGTTGAAATGCAATCAAAGGCTCCTACAATGGTCAGGCCTGCCATCGTTGATGGGTTCCTCAAATGACAAGTTTTTCATTTGTTTGTTTTTGTTTTTGGTTTTATTTATTTTTCGTTTATATATATAGGGTTTATTTAGGCTTTTGTGTTTTAATATTTTGGGTGCAACCCTTTGTTTTATATGGCTCCTTTTTTACGTCCTTCGTTGATTCTCAAAATGCTCCTTGTCCACATTGTTCTAGCCTTTACACTTTAGGTGACTTTTGAAGGCATGTCAAGAGTGTTCACCTTCATGCCAAATTTGTTTCCTAGGTTAGCTGACGCACTCCCAAGTCCCTAGTTAAACCCAAGTTGAGTCTAAGTTACTCTCATAGCGGAATTGTGAGGAACTTGGGGCACGCTTTCAGCTCTTAACACTAAAAGGGGTAGAGGGGCGTGTTGAAGCTCCGAGATGGAACTAGGAAGAGTGACAAGCTATTCACTTACTCGAACCTGCATCAAACCAACCAACAAGTTAGTTAGTTCATTTTTTGGAACACCCTTGGTGCTAAGACAAGCCATGGGCAACTCTGGACTCACTTGACTCACCACAGCCCGGACTCAAAGGAAGCCACCACCTTCCCCCATATAGTATACTTTGTGCCTCTCCACGGCACCCACATCCGAATGGTTTTTTTTTTGTCCCAGGATTCTCAAGGAAGAGCCTCGAAATTGTCCCAGTTTGGACTCCCAGGACTTTGCACGATCATAATTTTTTTTTCAGACCTTTGATTAGGATGAGGTCTAAAGCAAAGTTGTAGCTCTTTTCGAGAATTTTCCAACATTGTGTTGCACTCCACTTGAACACACTGGGGTCGGGTCGATTCCCGACTTTTAGTGGTCGAGAATCAAACTACTAGTTTGACTCCCGGCCCTTCTTTTTGCCATAATTTGTTTATAATGTCCAAATGGCCCATGCGAGGCCATTTTCGACATCTAAACTTCAATAACTTTCCAATGATATAAAAAACACCCCAATGCAAGATGTTTTGGCCCCTACAATCGAGTTCTAAAGTTTTGGGAGTCCTAGAGGACTCTCAAGTCCCAATTTCAAGAGTGTGAATTTCATCCTCACACTCCTTTTAAGTAGGGTTGCGACACTAGTTAAGCTACTTTGTCTTTGCATGTGTCCTCCTCTCCTATGCTACACTTTGGTTTTGTCTCCTTTGTTTCTTGGGGTTGGCTTCAAGCTTAATTTAACTTCATTTTAGGGTTGTTTGAGGCTCATTTTGTGTGCCTTCGATTATTTCATAGGATACCTTGAGCCATCCAAGACAAGGTCAGGGACGCTTTTCAATTACCCTTTGACTAAATTGTTTGAGATCTTATGGATGAGTCAACATGGTTCTTTTTCCTCTTGTTGCCACATATTTGAGGAGGTCATTTAGGTCAACAAAAGGTTTTTGCTTGCTTTAGGAAGTTTATGGTGGGCGACTGGTTTTTTTTTCATGATTTTTTTTTTATGCTTCATGTGCTCCCCATTCCCATTGTTCATTTAACAATTCTTTGACCATTCGTCTTCATTGATGTTTAACTTTGGGTAGGGTTGAAAAGTACAATTGTGTTACTAGGGTTCGTCAACACATGATGCGAGCTATCCCCTCAGAGGACAACATTGTAGCTTTGAGTTAATTGCACCCCCTTCCATTAGACCATGTCCCTCCCCTTATTTTTGATTATAAGCCTAAACACACATTTATCCTAGATAAGTCTTTGTTTACATAAACTTTAATCACTACTCCCCATTTGTCTTTGGGTGGGTTATCTAGGATGGTTTATGAGCATTTTTCAAGATGCTTCATACCAAAAGACCCATCCTTAGGGTTTGTGGAATTATTGTAGGTTGCTATTATTATTGCCTGTGGTGATATCCCTAAGTTGGTGGCCTTAATGTTGGGGGTTCACAAATTGTTGGCAATGACAAAGGACACTAAAGGTTTTCATCCTATTGTTGTAAGCAAGGTGTTTCTTCAACTTATTAGTCATTCTGTAGTCCTACAACTTTGGGGGCCATTTTAGGATCATTTATCTTTCCATCAATTCAAAATTTTGACCCCTGGAGACTGTGAGACCATCCCTTTTGGCATCAGAACCTTTTTCAACCTACATTCTAATTAGGTTGTTATGCAAGTTGATGTTGAAAATGTTTTTAATAGCATTTTTCAAACTAATATTTTTAAGGAGTTGTGAAATACCAATGGTATTTTAATGAACATTATCTTCTTTACCAAGTTTTATTGTGCTCATTCTTCTCTTTATTACCATCATGGGCAACATGAGAAGGGGGTCACTATTATTGAATCTTTTTTAGGCACAAAGCAAGGTGACCCCCTTGGAGGTCCTTTATTTGCTTTGAACCATTATCGAACATTCTTAAAGACCATTGCATGAGCCCCTAATTATGTCAATCCATCCTTTGTGGATGACACACACATCATGGGCCTTATGAATGAGATTTCGCTTGCCTTTAACTAGCTTTTGACCCAATTAACCTTATTTGGGCTTAGGGCCAAGGTGTCAAAGTGTAAACTTTGGAGTCTTTTAGGGATTTCTTCAAGCATAAAGATTCTTTGTGGTTGCACTTTAGTCACAAATGGTTTATACATTTTGGGTGTGTTAATGGGTTTTCAAGATTTTGTCACAGTTTTTAGATGAGGCTTTATCTCAAAACGTGGCGCATATTGATGATCTTCCTTTTTTGGGAGATGCTTAAGTTGCATTGGGCATTTTGTCTTCATGTGTCATTTGTCGACTTTTTTAATTCATTTAGATAATACCTTCTTTTTCTTCCTTCTTATCTTTTTTGGCGTTTCAACAAGATAATTATGTAGGTATGTGGGGACATTATGGGTCCAAGGTCATTATCTTTTTAGGGCCCTTTAGTGAGGTGTGAACTTTGACTACCGATTTCCTTTGGTGGTATAGGTTTTTTATTTATGGAGGATTGTGCCCCATTTGCTTTTTTAGGGAGTTGGGTTTTGGTGGTTCCATATTTGTGTTCCAGGTTTCATATTTTCAATAGACTAGTTTTGGAAGAGTATATTTTTTAAGTTGAAGGGGACTCACACCTCCTTTAGAAACGTCTTCGTGATATTCAAGGTAACCTTCTTCTCATAATTAAAGAGATGCAACCTTCTTTTGAGGTTTTGGTAATTACTATCGCCCCAAATCTATAGGCATCTTTAGTGAACATCCATCATGACACATTTTTTAGGTCTATTTTAAAGGATACATCCATTTCTTCAACATCCAGAGCTTGCATTTGCTTTTGTTTAGGCAAAGAGGCGGGGCTATGGTTGATTGCTAGGCCATCTATTCATTCATTTTGCATCACACATTCTATTTTCACTTCAGCGTTGCATTTTCGTCTTGGTTTGATTCAGCCTTCGGCATCTAGTCTTCTCATGTGTGAATGTGGACATGGGATGCATCTGACATGCATCTAAAACATTGTTTATTAGGAAGGTAATAAATAGCCACACATGATGCCATCAAAGACATCATGTATGCCTTTGTTCAAAAGAATGGGCACGTTATATGGAAAAAGTGGTGGTATGTTTTTACATCAAGAATTTCATTATAAATTAATCTCTACATGATTCACGAAGACCAAGTTTTTGTTGTCGATGTGATTGTTACTGACCCGAGATAGGAGATGGTGGTTACGAATGTCATTAATGGGCTAACAAGTGTAGTTATAGAACTTAGCACCATTGTTAAGATCTGTAAGTATAGAGGGCTTCATGAGATGCACCATTTTATTTCAATGGCCATGGAAGTACATGACACATTCGAGTGTGATATGAATCGTTTTATTAGGGAGTGTGTTCGTCTCTTCCACAATAGATGATGGGAGGTCATTTATCCTTGTCTTTTTGCATTCAGTTTTTCAGGTAGCATGTTAGTATTGTTTTTTAATGTGTTTTAGCCTCTTCTATAGAGAGGAAGATTGTGTTGGTGAGAGATGCTTGTTCTAGACCTCCTATTACTATTAGATCTCATGATTTGCATGCTAACAACATTAGAGGGGCAATGGGTGAAATAAACCATGAGAGGGACTAGCTTTCTCCCTTCTTTGGTTTTTGCGGACTGTGCTTCTGTTGGCCTTTTCTTTGGCCTTCCCCTTTGTCTTTTGTGTGATGGTTCCAACCATAGAGGTTTTTTATTGAATTTTTTGGATTGGGAGGCCACCTTATTCATGAATGTTCTTAAAAAAAGAGATATCTTATGCTTATTCCTTAAGAATGGGAGCGAAATTATGCCAACATATAAGTGTAAGATCCTTTGCACTTAGGGGGAAGGTGGAAGTACCCTTCCCATGTTGCACTTCATGATATATGTATGGTTAAGGTTCATGGTAACATTTTGCTTTGTGAATTACGATTGGTAAAGTCCACGGTTGGGGGACATTCCTTGGCCTAATGCCCTGGACATTAGCCTTGGCCTAGGCCCCTTATTTAAGAAATGCCCCCACCCTAGGGCTTCACCTTCCTACTCCTTAAGAGTTGGCATAAGATCCCTCCTCTTTTTCCAGTGAGGGATATTCATGCATATAAGCTGCCCTCCAAATACACTCTGAAATTTCTCAGAGTGCTTTTACATAAATTTCTCCTTGTAGGATGTTCCCAATATAAGTACCCACCCAAGATGAGGGATGCTTACTTTGGGAATGCTGTGTGCTCTTAGGGCATTAACCTGTGTTAAGCACTGGCAGAATTTTATATTTTTCCATATTTTTCTTGTGATAGGTATCATGGGAAACAAATGACAAAAAGAGGCCCATTTGCTGAGCATAGATTCCACTTGATAACGTGCTCTCCAGATAAAAAATTCTCCTAGTGCTTCTGGTTTTCTATATTTATTGGCTCTGCCCCTCAAGCTAGAGACATTGTGATAGAAACCAGAAGACCAAAGTTTGGTATCCCTTCATTCTAAGGTCACATGGAGTCCACTATAGAAACATTTTCAGGCTAACTCAAGGATTCCTTGGGCTTCACCTCACCATGCTAATCCCCATGTGTTTCCAACTTACCTAGGACGGTTGAATATTTACCACCCTTATGGACGTCGTTGAAAGGGCCGAGCCATTATGCGACAATGGGGAGCGTAGCGTGCCGTATTTATACGACGCGCCCGTCTCTCTGGGCGCACCTGCGATTTTGAATTCCAACGGCCACATCCTGCGACACCCGTTGAACTCTTCGGAAGAACATTTCTCTCAATTCCATTGTTTCCAGATCATCACATGCTCGATGTGCGTATTGAGCTTAGTCTTTCTTTTGTTCGGTGTTTTTCAATTGATTGAAATTTGATCAAGGTCGTGCGTGGAGAGTGTTTTTTGGTGGGAGTCGCGTTGGTACTAGACTTCTTTCTGGTGTTGTTTTGGAGCTATTTTCGAGGAGAGTCTGGAGAGAGAGGAGACTTAGACTAGGATGGGCACAGCACGGGATGTGATCACGCTCAAAGGCTCAGCTGCCATCGTCAGTGAATTCCTCTGTACGTTTCTTCTTAACTCTACACTTCTCACTATTCTAACGAGCAAACATCAACGTTGGTGACTCATAGGAAATGCAATGTTATGATGCCTTTGATGATGTGCAAAAGTACGAGGTTTTATGATGCCCTTTGATGATGTAAAAGTATGATGTTTTACGATGCCCTTTGATGATGCAAAAGTATGATGTTTTACGATGCCCTTTGATGATGCAACAGTATGATGTTTTATAATGCCTTGGTGATTCAAAAGTATGATGTTTTATGATGCCTTGATGATTTAAAAGTATGATGTTTTAGTGTTAATTGTGCAGAGCACATGTATAGTCATCGATAGACATTGTGGCCTCCTATTATAGTGCAGAGCACTGATGTTTTTTCTTTTGGTGCATGTGCAGGCTATGCTGTGAACAGGTGAGGATTAAAAAAAAAAAGATTGTTTGGTCTCCTAGAAGGGGAATGCAATTCTCTTGAGCAACCCTTACCTCCAGTGCTGATTTTGTTACCTTATCTAGATTGGTGCTTACAAAATCTTTGCAAGGGTCTCAAAGAGTTTGTTTGTGTTTGTAGCATTCTGTTTCAGCGTGGGATATACCCTTCAGAGGAGTTTTCAAGGGTGAAGAAGTATGGGATGACACTGCTCATATGCCAGCAGGAGAACGTGAAAGCCTTTATTGAGACAATCACTGCCCAACTCTCAAGTTAGGAAAACATCCAACATCTGTTGCATTCTGTCTGTTATCCTTTTCTCTGAATTAGACTCTGGCTTGTTCTTCAGATTCATCATTTGGCTGCTTAAGCATGCTCAATTTGAACAGGATCCAGAAATGATGAGGTGTATTGGACTGTGCAGACTGGTTGGAGGCAGGAAACTTGGAGAGAGCTGTGTTGGTGATTGCAAGTATTTCCACTAAGGAGGTTCTGGAGAGATGGAACTTTACCATTGAAACAGACACAGATGCAGTTCATAAAGGGTAAATGCCCCACGTTTGAACTTACAAGATGCTTTGCATACTTACAGGATGCAAGGATTGCTTGGAAGATGCTTCCAGGGTAGGCATATTTGAACCAGGTTGGAGATGATTTTCAAGGATCCAAGAATTGCAACATTAACTATTTTGCTGTGTTGCTGATCCAAGAGCAGGGTAACTAAAGAGAAAAGTGACAAGGAAATCATGACTGACATTCAAGCCATAATGCGGCAGATTGCTTCAAGTGTGACATTTCTCCCAAATCTTGAAGAGGCTTGCACTTTTGATCTGCTAGCTTACACTTCTGTGGATTCCAAGGTGCCTCCAACATGGGGGGATAGTGATGCTCGCCTCATTCACAACCCTCAAATTGTGAAGCTGAGATCTATTGACACTAAGGTATGCTCATTTCTCTTTGTTAATAGTTTGTAAAATCTTGTCACATCTTGGGAGTGACCAGTTACCAATTTTGGAGTTTTTTCTGTATTTCTTCTCCTGAAAGTGCATGCAACTGCTTCATCAATCATTTTGACCAAACATTAGGGCAATTCGTGGTCTTCCATTAATGGCCACTTACAGCTGATTAGCACCAACCCTACATTTAATTGGTGATATTGATGAAAGACCTGCCAGGTTTCCTCGGTATGCCACACTGAAAATGTAACCCCGAAACACTAGTAAAATATTTATTGTTGTCAGATAAGAGTATGTTTGACATAAAATCTTCACAACAGGTGTAGTACATCTCTGCACCTTATTGATGTGGAGGATTTTGGATTTGCGCGCAGGTGCATCAAGTGGAGGCTCTTGTTGCTTACAAGTTCAATGAAGAAGTGTGACTACTGCAAAACAATGAATCTAACCATCAGCATGGAAGCAAGCAAGGGCAGAACTCTCAGACCTGATTTAGCTGTGAACTGGAATTTGCCTCAGTGCACCTTGTGCACCAATCATCATCCAGGCACTTTTGTTTATCCACTAGATCAACCATATATTGCAATCGTTTTTGTGAATAGCTCACCCCGTTTTATTGCTCAATGGTAGGCAGACCAGAGTCAAAACTCATGGCTTCCAAGTTCTGCTGACATCTTGTGCCAGGGCCTGATGTTCAAGACTCTCAAGATTTTTTTGGGCAGTATTGAGCACCATGCAAATTAATGTGTAGAAAATCAGATTCTCACTTTCCAGAAGGTAGCACCCTCTGTTGTAGAAGTTCTGGAAGGTACTAGAAGTGTCATTTGGGAAGCTACATTTAGAGGTTGATTGAGCTAATTCTTATTTAAACTCAACAGGGTGATTCTCTTGTTCAGCTCATTATATGTTGCTAATATAATGGTTACAAGAACCATCATGGCAGAATTGTCATTTGCAGGGGGAAAATGATGAAAGATCCCACTTGTGCACCAAGATCAAACTACATAATGACTCTGCTAGGAATTACATTACATGGGTGTGCATGATAATATGCTACATTACATGGCAGAATTGTTGTTTGCAGTGGAAAATGATGAAAAATCCCACTTGTGCACCAAGATCAAACTATGGAATGTGGCCTCCTCCCTCTGCTAGGAAATACATTACATTACATGTGCATGATTATATGCTACATTTTCAGAAATAATTCAATATCATTGGAAAAAGTGTTAAACAAATATGCCTATTCTGTGAGCTTCAGATGTAAGTACAAAAAATCCAGGACAAATCTGCACTGTTGTATGAGTTATAAATTGCACTGCAAGGAAATGACACAAGTAAACTACATAGGACTGTTGTTAAGGTCCAAGATAACCAACTCAGTACTAATAATGTGTGTCAAACTACATGAATTGGTGGTCCTGTGTTTCAACCAAGAAATCTCATTGTGGAGAATGTGTCTTGGAATGATCTGCACACTTCTTTTTGAATACTCAAGCTGCATCATGCATCTATATAAATTTCAATCTCAAAGTAGGGCTACTACTATGGTCATTCACTGGAATGGTATTATTCACACCATGATTCAAAGGTGACCTTTTTTCTAACAATAAGGGAGAGACATCTTGCCATACTTAGTGGTCTTCTCTATTAACTAAAGACTGGAGCACACTTGACTTCTGCTTGCCATATGTGCATCTACATATGTGCATGGCTCGGTGATGAGCAGATTTAAATTGAACTGACTTCTTGCCAGTGGCATGCTTGGCAGAATCCTTGGCATGGACAGCCATTTGAAGTGTGCTTTCACTGCCTGGACACACAGCTGCCATAGCTTCAACTACAAGCTCTAAATGTGGACTCAACTCATGTTCATTAGTAATCTGGTCAATGGAATGCACAAAAGACCCCCGGAGCCAGTTTTCTTCCACAGGCCTTAGCTTTAGGTCCTTCAACTTTCTCTCCAGCTCATGGCAGAACCTCAATGCTCCTGTTGCCTGATTGTCTGCATGCTTTGCATCAGATACTCTCTCAGGCTTTGGCCTGGATGTCTGCTCCATCTGTAGAGAGTGTTCTCTCCTGTCAGCTCAATGGATTGAAAGCTCATAGAGTTTCTTTCAACTATATCAAGATAGTGAGACTTTATCAAGATAACTGACTTCAAACATGATGAGAAAACACCCAGATCAAGAATCAAGCAGGCACTTACAAGCTTTGCATAGTGATTTGTAACTTGAGACAGAGGGGTATGCAATGCATCTTCCAGTTTGCAACGTGGACAGTGGCAGACAAAACCCCATCCCTTGGTACTCAGATCTCTCCGTTGTTGAAGTGGCTGGAAGACATCAAAGTAGCTTCGAGTGATCTCTTCCCCAGCCTGTAAATCACGGGATGCAAATATAAACAGTGCTCTCCCCACCAAAATTTGTGATGTGTTAGGCATGCACGAATGGTTGATGAAGGATGGTAGCCACCATAGCCCCCAGTTCTCAACCTGCATCCATATATATCTCCATTTAAGCAAACAGAAGCAAAGATGTAAAGAGATGGGGACACTTGCCCTGCTTGCCTACGCACTAAGCCCCTCTTGAGAAAATTCTACTTCAGAATCGGGACATATTGGAAGACACAAGGATAGACTATAGTAATCAATGATTACCTTGTTTTGCTGATCTGCTGAGCTTGGCAAATTTCTCCAACCCATGGTGGCATTGCCATTGAAGGCATTGAGTTGAATAATGCGGCTGATGCAACTAGTGTCAATTGGGGCCATGGGCACAGTTCTGCCTCTGCTGTTTGAGGTGAGCAAATTTGCAGGAGGAACTGGCAACTTTGTCTCTCCATCAAATAATGTGTGCAACTTTTGACTATCTGAGCCTGAAATATGTGGATTTGTAAAGATTGGAGCAAATGCTTCTTGGACCTTTCTGCGAATAGATTCCTGAGAAACTTCAACACCTCTATGGTGGTTAAAGCCTTTCAACTGCATGAAAGCTATGGGATTTGAAACAAGTAACAGCTCACCAGCTTCCACATGTTTCTTCAAAACCAGCCCCCGTCCACGTCCATGACCCACCTCGACCACCTTAATAGGTCCAATGTAATCAGCGCATGAGGGAAACTCCCCTACATACCTTCCCTTCAAATAGAAATTGGACAAATCAAACAAACCTGATACACTTTGCTGGACACGAACAGTACTCTCATGCAGTGCAGCTTGAAGGTCTTTGTCTGATGGAGCCCGTGGAGCAGCTTGCTGCAAGCAAAATGCCATCAATGCATTCAGTTAGTGACACAAACAAAATCAACTAATTTACTGTGAGTAAAAGTCTGCACTGGAACCATGATTTTGGGCTATGTCAATCCCACAGAAATGCATAGGGTACAAAGAAAATGAATATATATTTGTCCGGGATATACTCAAGAAAAAAATAAAGACCAATGTCAAGAGACTGTTATATAGTCGCATTCCCAATGTCATGACAGACACCCAATGGTATACAGAAAACTGCTGGGTGATGGATAGAATATTAACTAGCAGTGAAAAGTTTTCAGATAGAGATTGCTGCCAGCACTTTAAAATACCAACTTGGTGAGGTAAAAATCTAGTTGAGACCTCATATTCTGACTGAGCTGTATTCACTGATCATCTCACAGAATAAACAGAGATAGGTAAGGTAATGTGGATAGAAGAACAATGCACATACTTGCAAGATGGAATGTGCTTCACGATACTGGTGAAGCCCGAGCAATGCCCTTCCTTTTCTGAACAGGCTCTTGAGATGATCAGGTTGCAGGGCAAGTGCCTTCTGGGCATCCTCCAACCCCTTCTCATATTCTTGAAGTCGAATCCATGCTTCTGCACGGTTTGAGTAGGCAAGCAAAACCTCAGACTCAGCTCCATGCCCATTTGCAATTCTAGTAGACTTCTTTGCAGATCCATGAGATCTACTGTGCTCCTGCTCCTTCATTGCCTGAAGAATACCTCTTGTGTACAGTTGTGTGGCACCATAAAAATCTTCCTGGAGGAAAAGTTTGTTTCCTTCCAACCGCAAAGAATTGGCACTCAAACTCTCCTCCAATGTACTGCTCAAATCAACCTGCAGCTGAGCTTCAGCACCTTTCTGGGGTTTGGAGACCTCACCTGTTTCCTCATATTTTGATGTTTCCACATCCAATGCCTCAGTCTCTATAATCCTATGTGTATGAGACCTATTAATTTCAGCAGCCTCAACCACACTATTATTTTCAAGAGTTACACTGGATTCCTGCACAGCTGGGCTGCTTACAACTTCTTCCACTTCACCACTGTTTACTGCTTCAACCTCCAGATCTCCAGCTTTATCTTCACTTTCTTCATAACACCTACCATCCTCAGCGGTTTCCTTCACACTTGTGCTTTGGAGAATTTCATTACATGCCTCCATGGCTGTGCTGCTAACAGTCACTTCTGCTTCAACACTCTTTTCTGCATCCACCTCTGAATCCCCAGCTATTTTTCCTCTCTTTTCATAGTCACATCTATAATCTTCAGTGGCTTCAACTGTATGTGAGCTTGGCAAAATTTCATGACACTCCTCTGTGGCTGTGCTGCTGAAAGGTTCTTTCACTTCATCACTGATTTCTGCATCCTCCTCTGAAACTGCAGCAACATACTGACTCTCTTCATCACACCTATCATTTTCAATGGTTGCATCCACATTGGTGCTTGGCAGAATTTTCTTATACCCTTGTGTGTCGAGGCTGCTAACAATCTCATTTGCTTCATCACTCTCATCTTCTGCAACCTTTGAAACCACACCTGGATCACTGATTTCTTCAGTACACCTACCAAGTTCAGTTGGATCATCCACACCTTTCCTTGGCACAATGTCATTACACTCCTGTATGGCTGGGCTGCTATCAACGTCTTTCACATCATCCCTATTGTCTGTCTCCACCTCTGAAATTCCAACTAGGGCTTTGGGTTCTTCAACACCCATGTCATCTTTCATGTTTTCATCCTTTGTGCTTGGCACATTCTCATTACACTCCTCTCTCGTTACACTTCTAACCAACTCTTCCACTTCATCACTCTTTTCTCCTTCCACCTCTGAAACCTCAAGTGTTTCTTTGCACCCTTTGTCATGTTCAATGGCTGAATTGCTAGCTAGCTCTTCCACTTCATCACTCTTATCTGCTTCCAACTCTAAAACCTTAGCTGTGTCTTTGCATTCTTCATCACTTACATCATTTTTGGTGCCTTCTTCCGCGTTTATGTTTCGAGGAATTTCGTTCGACTCCTCCATGCCAACATTGCTCTCAACCTCTTTCACTTCATCACTCTTATTTGCTTCCAACTCTAAAATTTCAGTTGCTTCTATACATTCTCCATCATTAGCATCATCTTTGGTGGCTTCTTTTGCATTCATGCTTTGAGGGACTTCATTCAACTCCTCCATGCCAACACTACTCTCAACCTCTTTCACTTCATCACTCCTATCTACTTCCAACTCTAAAACCTCAATTGTGCTTTTGCATTTTTCATGACCAGCATCATCTTCATTGACTTCTTCCACATTTATGCTTCCAAGAATTTCACTGGAGTTTTCAATGGGAGTACTCCTATCAACCTCATTTAGTTCATCACTTTTATCTGCTTCCACTTCCAAAACAATTGTTGTGTCTTTACAGTTTTCATCCCCAACATCATTTTCAGAGGCTTCAGGAATTTCGCTAGACATTTCAATGGCACCACTACTTTCAACCTCTTTCACTTGATCATTCTTATCTTCTTCTAACTCTGAAACTTGAGTTGAATCTTTGCATTTTTCCTGAGCACCATCCTCTTCAGTGGCCTCTTCTGCCTTTATGCTTAGAGGAGTTCCACTATACCCCTCGATGGTACCACTATTTTCAACCTCTTTCACTTCATCACTCTTATTTGCTTCCAACTCCGAAACCTCAGTTGCCTCTTTGCATTCTGTATCAGCAACATCATCTTCGGTGGTCTCTTCTGCATTTATGCTTGCAGGAATTTCAGTAGATTCCTCAATGGCAATGTTCCTTTCAGCATCTTTCATTTCATCACTTATACTTGCTTCCAATTCTGAAACCTGAGTTGTGTCCTTGCATTTTTCATCATCAACATTGTTTTCAACAACTTCTTCAACATTTGGGCCTTGAGGAATTTCACTGGATTCTTCGATGCCAACATTACTTTCCACCTCTCTCACTTCATCACTCTTATTTGCTTCCAACTCTAAAACCTCCGTTGCCTCTTTGCATTCTGTATCAGCACCATCGTCTTTGGTGGTCTCTTCTGCATTTATGCTTGCAGGAATTTCAGTAGATTCCTCGATGGCAATGTTCCTTTCAACATTTTTCGTCTCATCAATTCTATCTGCTTCCAAATCTGAAACCTCAGTTGTGTCCTTGGATTCTTCATCACCAACATTGTCTTCAACAGCTTCTTCAACATTTGGATTTTGAGGAATTTCATTAGGTTCTTTGATGGCAACACTACTTTCCACCTCTTTCACTTCATCATTCTTATTTGCTTCCGACTCTGAAACCTCAGTTGCCTCTTTGCACTCTTCATGAGCAACATCTTGTTCAGTGGTTTCTTCTGCATTTATGGTTGGAGGAGTTTCAGTAGGTTCCTCAATGGCAATGCTCCTTTCAGCATCTTTCATTTCATCACTTCTATCTGCTTCCAATTCTGAAACCTCAGTTGTGTCCTTGGATTCTTCATCACCAACATTGTCTTCAACAGCTTCTTCAACATTTGGATTTTGAGGAATTTCATCAGGTTCTTCGATGCCAACACTACTTTCCACCTCTTTCGCTTCATCATTCTTATTTGCTTCCAACTCTGAAACCTCAATTGCGTCTTTGCATTCTTCATCACGAGCATCATCTTCAATGATCTCCTCTGCCTTTATGTTCAGAGGAATTTCAGTAGACTCCTCAATGGCAATGCTCCTTTCAGCATTCTTCATTTCATCACTTTTATTTGCTTCCAATTCTGAAACTTCAGTTTTGTCCTTGTGTTCTTCATCAGCAACACTGTCTTCCATGATTTCTTCAACATTCAAACTTTGAAGAATTTCATTAGATTCTTCGATGCCAATAGTACTTTCCACCTCCTTCACTTCATCACTTTTATTTGCCTCCAACTCTGAAACCTCAGTTGCAGCTTTGCATTCTTTATCAGTAACATCATCTTCAGTGGTCTCTTCTGCATTTATGTTTGGAGGAATTTCAGTAGGTTCCTCAATGGCAATGCTCCTTTCAGCATCTTTCATTTCATCACTTCTATCTGCTTCCAATTCTGAAACCTCAGTTGTGTCCTTGGATTCTTCATCACCAATGTTGTCTTCAACAGCTTCTTCAACATTTGGATTTTGAGGAATTTCATCAGGTTCTTCGATGCCAACACTACTTTCCACCTCTTTCACTTCATCATTCTTATTTGCTTCCGACTCTGAAACCTCAGTTGCCTCTTTGCACTCTTCATGAGCAACATCTTGTTCAGTGGTTTCTTCGGCATTTATGGTCGGAGGAATTTCAGTAGGTTCCTCAATGGCAATGCTCCTTTCAGCATCTTTCATTTCATCACTTCTATCTGCTTCCAATTCTGAAACCTCAGTTGTGTCCTTGGATTCTTCATCACCAACATTGTCTTCAACAGCTTCTTCAACATTTGGATTTTGAGGAATTTCATCAGGTTCTTCAATGCCAACACTACTTTCCACCTCTTTCACTTCATCACTTTTATTTGCCTCCAACTCTGAAACCCCTGTTGCCTCTTTGCACTCTTCATGAGCAACATCTTGTTCAGTGGTCTCTTCTGCATTTATGGTTGTGGGAATTTCAGTAAACTCCTCAATGGCAATGCTCCTTTCAACATCTTTCATTTCATCACTTTGATCTGCTTCCAATTCTGAAACCTCAGTTGTGTCCTTGCATTCCTCATCACCAACATTGTCTTTGATGGCGTTTTTGACGTTTGGGCTTTCATTAGATTCTTTGATGCCAACACTATTTTCCACCTCTTCCACTTCATCACTCCTATCTGCTTCCAATTCTGAAACTTCAGTTCTGTCTTCACAATTTTCATCAACCACAGCATTTCCAGTGGTTGCTTCTGCATTTATGTTCGGAGGAATTTTAGTAGACTCCTCAATGGTAATGCTCCTTTCAGCATCCTTCATTTCATCACTCTTATTTGCTTCCAATTTTGAAAGTTCACTTGTGTCCGTGCGTTCTTCATGAGCAACACTGTCTTCGATGACTTCTTCAACATTCAAGCTTTGAGGAATTTCATTAGATTCTTCAATGCCAACAGTACTTTCCGCCTCTTTCATTTCATCATTTTTATCTACTTCTGACTCTGAATCTTGAGTTGTATCTTTGCATTTTTCCCAAGCGCCATCCTCTTCAGTGGCCTCTTCAGTGGCCTCTTCCGTGTTTATGCTTGGAGGAATTACATTATACCCTTCAATGTCAGCAGTACTTTCAACCTCTTTAACTTCATCACTCTTATTTGCTTCCAACTCTGAGACCTGAGGTGTGGCTTTGCATTCTTCATCAGGAACATCATCTTCAGTGTTCTCTTCTACATTGATGCTTGGAGGAATTTCACTAGACTCTTCAATGGAAGTGCCCCTTTCAACATCTTTCACTTCATCAATCTTATCGACTTCCAACTTTGAAACCTCAATTGTGTCTTTGCATTCTTCATCAGCAACATTGTCTTTTGTGGCTTCTTCAACATTTAAGCTTTGAGGAATGTCACTAGATTCTTCAATGCCAGCATTGTTTTCCACCTCTTTCATTTCATCATTGTTATCTGTTTCCAACTCTGAAACTTCAGTTGTGTGCTTGCATTCTCCATCAACAACATTGTCTTCAATGGCTTCTCCCACATTTATGTTTTGAGGAATTTCATAAGATTCTTTGATACTAGCACTACTTTCCACCTCTTTCACTTCATCCCTGTTATCTCCTTCCAACTCTGAAACCTCAGTTCTGGCCTTGCATTCTTCATCAACAACACTGTCTTCAATGGCTTCCTCCACATTCAAGCTTGGGGGAACTTCAGTAAACTCCTCAGTGGCAGTGTTCCTTTCAATCTCTTTCACTTCGTCACTTTTATTTGCTTCCAACTCTGAAACCTCAATTGCGTCTTTGCATTCTTCATCATCAACATCATCTTTGGTGGTCTCCTCTACATTTATGTTTGGAGGAATTTCTGTAGACTCCTCAATGGCAATGTTCCTTTCAACATCTTTCATCTCATCACTTTTATCTGCTTCCCATTCTGAAACCTCAGTTGCGTCCTTGCATTCTTCATCACCAACATTGTCTTCAATGGCCTCTTCAACATTTAGGCTTTGAAGAATTTCATTAGATTCTTCAATGCCAGCACTATTTTCCACGTCTTTCATCTCATCACTCTTATTTGCTTCCAACTCTGAAACCTCAATTGCATCTTTGCATTCTTTATCACCAACATCATCTTTGATGATCTCCTCTGCCTTCGGAGAAATTTCAGTAGACTCTTCAATGGCAATGCTCCTTTCAACATCTTTCATCTCATCACTCTTATTTGCTTCCAATTCTGAAGCCTCAGTTGTGTCCTTGCATTCTTCATCACCAACATTGTCTTCAATGGCTTCTTTAGCATTTTTTTCCTCCTCCAATTTTGAAACCATAGTCGTCTCTTTGCATTCTTCATCACCAACATCATCTTCGGTGGCTTTTTTTGCATTCGTGTTTGAAGGAATTTCACCAAACTCCCCAATGGCAACACTGCTATCAACATCTTTCATTTCATCACTCTTATTTGCTTCCAATTCTAAAGCCTTTGATGTGTCGTCACATTCTTCATCACCAACATCTTTGGTGGCTTCTTCTGCATTTATGGTTTGAGGAATTTCATTGGTCTCCTCAATTTGAACATTGTTATCAACATGTTTGAGTCCATTACTCTTATTTTCTTCCAACTCTAAAACCTCAACTTTGTCTTTGCATTCTTTATCACAAGCACCATCTTCAATGGCTTCTTCCACATTTATGTTTCTAGGAGTTTTAGTGGACTCCTCCATGGCACCATCACTTTGCACCTCTTTCACTTCACTTTTATCTCGTTCCAACTCTGAAACCTCAATGGAGTTTTGGCATGCTTCATCACCAGTGGCTTCTTCCACAATTATGCTTGGAGGAATTTCATTAGATTCCATGGCAACACTACTATCAACCTCTTTCATTTCATCACTTTTATTCGCCTCCAACTTTTTAGCGTCAATTTTGTCTTTGCATTCTTCAACACTAGCATCATCTTCAATGGCTTCTTTTGCAATTATGCTTGCAGGAATTTCACCAAACTCCTCAATGGCAGCACTCACATCAATGTCCTTCACTTCATCACTCTTATCTCCTTCCAACTCTGAAACCTCAGTTGTGTTTTCACATTCTTCATTCGTAGCATCATCTTCAGTGGCTTCTTTTACATTTATTCTTGGAGGAGTTTCACCGGACTCCTCCATTGCAACACTACTATCAACCTCTTTCACTTCATCACCTCTTGTTGCTTCCACATCAGGAACCCTAGCAACACCTTCATTTTCTTCAACACACATATCATCTTTAATCGCTTCATCCCCACATATGTTGGGGACATTGTCATGGCACTCCTCTATGGATGGGCTAGATACAATTTTATTCACATGTTCAGTCTTATTTGCTTCCAACCTTGAAATCTCTACTATATCTTCACTTTCTTTATCAAACCTCTCATCTTCAATGGCTTGATCTGCATTCGTGTTTGACAAAATTTCACTAACTTCCTCTGTGGTTGGGCTATTAGACATTTCTTTCACTTCATCACTCTTGTCTACTTCCACTTCTAAAACCCCAACAACATTGTCACTTGCTTCATCATGCCTATTATCTAGAGTGCCTTGATCCACATTTGTGCTTGGCACAATGTCATTACACTCCTTTGTGCTTGGGCTGCTACCAATCTCTTTCGTCTCATTGTCCTTATCTCCTTCCATATCTAATGCCCTAGTTGTGTCTTTAGATTCTCTATCATGACTAAAATCTTCAGTGGCTTCATCCTCAGTTGTGCTTGGCAAAATGTCATTACACTCCTCCATGGTAGAGTTGCTAGTCAACTCTTTCAATTCATCACTATTTTCCATGTGCACCTCTGAAACCTCAGCTACATCTTCACTTGCTTTGTTACACCTATCATCTTCATTGGTTGCATCCACACTTGTGCTTGGCAGAGATTTGTTAAACTCCTCTATGGTTGAGCTGCTAACAATTTCTTTCTCTTCATTGCTCCTTTTCCCTTCAACCTCTGAAACCCCAGCTACCTCATCACTTTCTCCATCACACCTATCATTGTCAATGTCTTCATCCAAAATTGTGTTTGGCAGATTTTCTTTCCACTCCTCTGTAGCTGCACCGCTACTAGCCTCTTTTGCTTCATCCCTCTTATCTGTTTCTACTTCTAAAACTCCAACTGTATCTTCACTTTCTTCATCAATGGCTTCATTCAGATTTGCACTTGGCAAAAAAAATTCACAATCCTCTGTACCTGGGCTGCTAACAACCTCCTTCACTTCATCAATCTTATCTGCTTCCACCTCTGAAACTGCAGCTGTATCTTCAGTTTCTACATCACACCTGTCACCTTTAGTCACCTTGTCCACAATGGTGCTTGTCAAAACATCATTATGTTCCTCCATGGTTGGATGGCTAACAACCTCTTTTGCTTCACCAGTCTTAGCTGTTTCAACATCTGATACTCTTGTGACAGCTTCCCTGTCTCCATCCTCTTTGAATTCAACAGCATCATCTATGCTATTGTTCTCAGTGGCTGTGTAGCCAGCAACCTCCGCATCTGCATCAGCAGTCCCAATATCACAGCTTTCACTTTCATTGGCTTGAGCTGTACTGTTGCTGAATGAGATCTCATTGGAATCCTCCACAACTTCTCTGCCAGAAACTTCTTTTGTTTCAGCAACTTTTGATGTGTCAGCATCTTCTACAACTTCCCTGTCCACATTACATGTTCCAGGTGCAATGCCTTCAACCATATTGTCACTTGCTGAAACTTCATTGTTGATGTCTTCCAAAGCTAGGTTGCTAACAAACTCTTCAGTTTCACCACCTAAACCCCCAACTACAGCATCCCTGTCTACATGACATTCTTCAGATTGGGCAGCTCCATCCAGATCAACACTGAGCAAAGTTTCTTCTTCAACCTCCTCCCCAGTTTGTTGAGAGCTTTGATCATTGGTGTGATCAGCATCCAGTATGACAGATGCTTCTTCATGGTGATCATCTTGCTGAGGTGCATCAGAACTTACAGGGAAGGAAGCTTCTTGAATGCCATTGGGGCTTTGTCTCACATCTTCATCACTGCTCTTCTCAACAAAGTTTGATTCCTGATGGCTTGGACTTATGAAATTAAAGTGATCCTTAGCAGTCACTGCTCTTGAAAGGAACACAATGTCAGTAGGACTCTCAACCAGTACACCCACAAGCCCATCCGGTAACCTGGTCAAATAAGGGTCCCTGATTGCAACCCTTGATCCCTCTGGAAAGCAATGTTGTGCTTGGGCCATGGTCGCCGTTATGGGCACTGCATTCTTCAGCATCACTACTGTTGCTAATCCACAGTCTTCCTCCAATACACTCACCTGGAGATCCCCCACCCCATATAGATAAGGTTTGTAAACTGTGAAGATTATCCATCAACACTACCTTCAGATGATATGCATATCTTAAGACAAAACATTTGCAATTTGTTTGTGAGTATGAGCAGAGTAGCAAGTATAGCAAGTCCAAGTATGAGCAGAACACTTGCTACACTTGCTACACTAAATAGTCGCTTGTAATTAGGAGATTCATGCTGCATTCTTTCTACAAGTTATCGAAGGATTCCTGGGACCACTACACAAGATTGCTACTCCATATGTTGGAGAGAATACACTCTCTAAGTACAATGCCATTAGCGCAACAACTAGGAGAGTAAACTTTTGCATGCAAGATGCATATAGCATGCCATGCTTAAACAAGACTTTGGAATGCAAGAGTGAGGGAGACTAAAATTTGAGAATCTAAAGAACAGGCAATTTCTTTCCTTTGTATTTGGACGTCCCTGTCAGGTAGAATATTTTCCAAGCATCTTACGCAGATTCTTATGGTGTGTATGGTTCATCCTCTATTTTTTTTTTGATGAAGAAAGAAAAAGATGGATGAAAATCTGCTCGGAGTAATGAAAAAAATTGCCAGATTCATTATACCAGATAATGGCAGCCCTCTTGGCTCTTCGATGTTTTTGAGGGTCCCAGGGCACAGCCTACAGGGAGGGGATGGTGGGACCTCAAAACATGGAAGAGCCTCTATGGCTGCCATTATCCTATACAAAGAGCTTGACACAGATGGGGAGGGAATGGTGGGACCTCAAAACATGGAAGAGCCTCTATGGCTGCCATTATCCTATACAAAGAGCTTGACACAGATGGGGAGGGAATGGTGGGACCTCAAAACATGGAAGACCCTCTATGGCGGCCATTATCCTGTGCAAAGACCTTGACACAGATGGGGAGGGAATGGTGGATGGAAGAGTCTCTATGGCTTCCATTATCCTATACAAAGAGCTTCACACAGATGGGGAGGAGTTTCTTCCCAACAATTGGGATGCAAGCCAAATAGAAAGGAATGATGGATTGGGACAAAGGCATGTTCACTGACCACATCATGGATTTTGTAGGCCGTGACGCAGAGACGCCCATGCAGCACATGCCTTCGATGTGTCTTGCCCAGCTTCATGTCGGCCAACGACAGCGGCAGAAGATCCTTCCAAGGAAACTCGTCAAGAACAGGGGCAGCGGGTGGTGCCTCGCTGTCTGGCAGCTGGCTGTCGGGCAACAAGCCGAGCTCCAACATGTGGGCATCGTGCAAAGCTGCCAGATGCGCTGCCACAAGCCCGGATTTCTCGAAATGCTCCGATGCGTGCACCGTCTCCGTGTGATCCGGCCCCACGAAGTGTCCTGGTGAATGCTCATGGTGCGGATGGTGGAATATGCCCTCAATGAAATGGCCGAGACTCTCCAACTCTCGCTCCATTCTCTCTCTCTCTCTCTCCCTCTAAGAATAGGCCAAGCAAAACAGCTCGAGATCAAATGCCCACCTATGAATGAAAGTTCCTCTTCCTCTCCTCTCTCTCTCTCTCGATCCACCACGATAAAATCCAGCACAACTCTAGAGTTCTTCTCCTCTCCTCTCCTCTCCTCTCTAAGAATTGATGAGACGGGGAAAAGTACTACAAAAGAATTGAACTTGCAAATGTGATTCCTGGCTATTTTCCCTATTTCTGAGAGCTTCTTTCTCCAAGATAATGAAAACAAAACTAGCGCCACAAAAGAAAAAAATAACAAATAAACGATCCTAGTCTAAGTGAAGAAGATGAAGTACAGAGCTCAATTCTCAATCTCTAAAATCTCAAATGTGATTCCTGTAGGACCTATTTCTGAGAGATTCTTTCGCCCAAGATAACAATGAAAACAAAACAAAACTAGCAGCACCAAAAAAAAGATAAGATATCAATTTTCAATCTCTCTCTCTCTCTCTCTCTCTCTCTCTCTCTCTCTCCCTCTCGCTTCAATCTCCTAACGCACCATTCAAAGACAACAGCTCCAAAATGGCTAAACCATCATCTCTCTCAAATCTCTCTCCTAACACAACGTTCAAAGAAAACAGCTCCAAAATGGCGAAACCATCATCTCTTTTACAATCTCCTCCTAACACACCATTCAAAGAAAACAGCTCCAAAATCGCTAAACGATCACCCCTCTTCAATCTCTCTCCTAACACACCATTCAAAGAAAACAGCTCCAAAATGACTAAACCATCATCCCTCTTCAATCTCTCTTTCCTAACACACCATTCAAAGAAAACAGCTCCAAAATGGCTAAACCATCATCTCTCTTCAATCTCTCTCCTACACATAAGAATTCAAAGAAAACAGCTCTAAAATGGCTAAACCATTCAACACCTATGCATGCTTGTCTCTCTGTGGGGTGGTAAAGATCTACGCCATCAGAGAGACAAGAGTTCCTATTCTCTCCACTTTCATAGTATTGCAATTGCGAGACGAGACGAGATGAGATGATGTGAAGCGAGGCGAGAGGCAAGCGAGGCAAGGCAAACGAGTTGTGCAAGAAAGCTGCTGGTTTGCTGGATCGACTCTCACACAGTGAAGAACAACGTAAATTTATTGTACATGGGAAGTGAGTTTGAGGGGTGGGGGGGGCGGCCTAGTGGGGGGCGGCCAAAGGGGGGAAAGAAGAGCAAATTTTAGTTTGCATGGTTTGTTATACTAAATTGCATTTTGGACTTTTTCAAAGCCAGCTTATTTTTAAGTAATTACCATTTTTAAAAAAAATTCACGTCAAGGGAATATTGTTTAATTAAAACCTGTTTTTTCAAAAAAAAGAAAAACCTTGACAGTAGTAGTAGCCTGAGTTGGCTTGACTAATCATTTGTTATGTAACCAAAGTGGCAATGATGCACAAGATGATTTTAGCAAAATTTGGCTACAAACTAAATATGAAGTAATTTTATTTTTAAAAATCTTTCTATACTTTGGCTAACATACTTGAACCATCTGTAATGATATCACAAATTTTCTTAAATTTTTAGTCAAATTTCTATTGAAAATCTCCAAAAAAAAGGCTTGATTTTAGCACTTTTAATTTTTATTTTATTATAGCTTTTTGGCTATATATAGCCAACAAAAGAAAAGCTGGTGGATGGATAGGAAACACATTTCAGTTCCCTAGTTAACCAGAGTGGTTAATTCCAGTTCCCTAGTTAATCACAGTGGTTAGTTCAATGTCTATTTTTACTACTCACCAAATAACAACCCACTAGCTCTTACCTATGTACTGACCATCTGAGTGCATCTCCTTTCGTAGTAAACCACCAGACTATTATCACTCCCTGTAGGACCTATGGTTTGCATGATAGGCTGGTTACCAAGAGAAAACCCAACATCAACTCAGTTGGGGTTTCATTCACAACTGAGTCATAACTCATAGCACAGGCTTCCAATTGATGGTGAGTTGGTAGGCGTTTGTTCATTTTGGGCGGTGTTCCAGAGGGTCCTGCATTTTCTGGAAGGTGAGCTTATAAAGCTTTCCAGCACTGTCCTGTGACTAAGTCAATCCCTAAAAACCTCTCTTTTTATTTCTCTTTTGTATTTTGAGGGATCTCCACAAGCAGAAGATCCCTAGGGAGTTATGTGGTGGGGGAGATCCCCCTATATTTTTACATTTCTATGTTCCCATGGAAAGATTTTTTGATGAGACAGATCAAGAAAGCTCAAAAACACAAGGAGGAAAGGAACAGATCAGGAAAAAATTTAAAAACAAGAAGGAAAGAATGGAGGAAAGAAAAAGAAGAAATTTTTACATACCTTGAGGTTCCCATACTTGTGTAAATCTGGTTAGAATCAAGATTTGAAAGTAAAATATTTAAACAACCCTTTATCTTGTCAGTTACCTAATAGAACCTAACGTTGAAATCTGACAGTTCTCATTTCATTTATTTTTGAAATATAGCAATTATAAACCTTGGAAACCGCTTTTCACATTTTTTAGTTTTAAATTTGTCAATGAGCAAGCTTTCACCAGGAAAAAAACCATTGCAAATTGGATCATTGGGCATCTAATTCACTAGGCTCAAATGTAAGACAAGTTATGTGGTGCTTCTGACTTCAGCCATGCAATCAACAATTTGAATTAACAAATTGCATGGTTAACTCAAACTAATTGTCAACATCAGTCAATCCCAATTTATTTATTTTATTTATTTGTTTTATGGGGTAACCCTTCTAATGTTGATCCTTTGCAAGAAATTTAGTGGTAACACTTATCAACACAAAATTTTACTTCTTCAAAAAAATTATATCCACCTTCCCCCAACACCCTTATCCAAGAAAACGAGTGATTGCCGGATAACCAAGAATCAACACAAAGTTTTCCAACCAAGTAAGACTAAGTCTATTCTTGCTAAAGGGTATTATCACCTTTCGGAAAGGATATGTGTCATGGATGGTTTTAAACCCACATCACAATGGTAACATGACTAACCCAAGTCTTCTGAAACCATTAGAATCCTCTAGGATTGAAACAAGTTTAGGATGATTGGTTTATCCAAATGACCCCAGCATAATTAGATAAGTTGAATGGATGATACTACATGAAAACTAGCATCACTTAAGAAATAAATGGTGCCTTGCATTTCACCCAGATTCGGCAAATTATACCTTAGTTCAAAATAGAAATGGCCACCTCACCAACATGAAAGTAATGAGAGGAATTGGCTCCAACATCCAAGTAACAAGCCTAACATCCATGGAAATCTTTCTTAAAACCGCAAAGTATCAGTTTTAAATATGAAATTTACGATTTTGTATTTATACAATCTACAACCTTGTTGATGGAAAAGGATGCTAACGAGCTCTACATGTAAAATTCATTTGTGTTATACAATTTTCATAGATATATCAACCATTTAAAAACCCAGCCCATCAGGTGGTAACTTCAAACTGTACACCTTCAGGTGGCAACTTTAAACTGTATAATCTGAAAAATTACCCAATCAGGTGGTACCTCCAAAGTGGAGCTCACAACCAAGCAACTATGGAAAAAGCTCAATGAGCTTCTCTGACTCATTGGGGAGCTCTCCATACACACACCATTAGGCTGGCAGCTGATGGTGTGATTTGATTAGGATGTTTCGATTTTGAATATGTCGGCTTGAGAGTCTAATGTTTGCAGGAGTCAGCAGAGCCTGTCCTTGGGGGCTCTGCAGTAAAGCTTTTGACATGTTCAAACGTTGTTGTTGCAACATTGTGGGTGGAACCAGCTGTTGGTGGCAGGGAAAGTATTCACAACCAATACAGAGGAATTATTTGTTAGTTTGTTCATTGGACCTTGAAAATAATAATTGTTCAGGAATTTAAAAATTCAGATCATCACAGTAAAAAAATAAATTGGGGAATTAGGAAAATTATTTGTACAGAAAAACTGAAAAGAAAAATTATGTTCCATTGAGAAAAAAACTTCCATCCAAATCAGAAGAGAAATATAAATTTTGGAATCTAATAACTAACATGGATTCTTTCTGCCTTCCAAGACATGTATCCATCCTTTTATTTTGTTTTTCAGGAAGAATCTGGTACAAAATACTGAATGTCTAGTGCATCTATTATGTGCATTGCAACCTTGTACTAACAATTAGATATTTGGCATCTGCAAAAGACATGCTTATGTCATGACTTTCAAACTTTGGAGTCAGCTTACATTGTCATTTCCAAGCCATACATTTTTTTAAATGACAATCAAAATATAATCCTTGTTCTTCTGTTGTTTTGGAAAGAAAAATACACAAATAAATAATTGTGATGGATTGAATTGGAAGTTTTGCTGGATCTCCCTGGAAAGGATGCACATGATCCACAACTGCCCATATTATTTTAAATTTTGTATCTAGACTGTGCTCCAGCTGCCTCATTTACTCTTATATTATTGTCAAAGTTCTGTCAAGTATACATGAATAGTATTAGTCAATCTATTAAGTATTGTCTTTACTTCTTCTCCAGTCTTGCAGCATACAATAATATATTGAGCAAGATGCTAAACACTGACATTAGCTTAGTTCTAGTTTAAATAAGGCATTGCACAGACTCAACGCACTGCCCAGAACTAAGCTAATGGTGAGGGACCTCAGTCTTCCTCAGAGGCGGTGGTGGGTTTGGAATTGGTTTGGGACACCAGAGAACATGCATGAAGCCAAAAAAAAAAATTCTGGCAGAACTCTGCAGAACTGCACAAGACGCAAAACAACAAGCCCAGACAGATCTTGTTTTGGGGGGGAGGGGGATTAGCATCCTAAGTATATTGATGTTTTACATTATGAGCTTGGATTATTGCGGTCTGGATGGTGGCTAATTGAACCACAACCCAACTACGAAGGTTCCACTTTGGTAACCTGTCCTGTAAACCTACCTTTCGAGTTATAATGGGTTTCCAATGGCTGGGTGCATTGGTGGGTGCTGGGTCACATCAAGGGTTCTTGTCTCATTTGTGACCTGGTCAAGATTCAACACCACTTGGGCCTTCACACAGCAATTAGTTAATATTATTACCCCCATACGGCCTTGGTATTTCTTGGACCATGCCTTTAGTTAGGCAAGTACTAGGTGTTCACTTGAGTCTACAACACCTTGATGTTACAAGTAACTTGAACCTTATGGACACAAATTGGTGATCTTTAAATTCACATATATAGAAGACCTAGTAGCTTAGAACTAGATTAAAATATTGAGTACTTTGGATTCTGAGTTCTAGAAGGAGTACTGTGAAGCAAATAATTTCAAGCTCCACTTGTTTCAAAGATCTACTCCATTGTTATGGATCTCATTTTATTTCATAGCATGCAAATTTGGTTTGATTGCACTTTTAATCTAATGTTAAGTAATAGAAATTGTTTTGTGCAACGCAAATGAGTGTAATTATGTTCAAAACTAAATAAAAAGTCAGGTAAATATCATGGCATCGATCTTGTGCATTTTACACCTTTATTATTGATAATTGTATCTGGAGCTGCTAGTCTGGTCTGTCAAATGCAGGATGGAGATCAGGGAGACTTACCTTGTAAAGCATCTTTTCAGAAATGGTCAAAAGAAGTTATGCCCTTTTGTTTTGAAGGATCAAAGTTGGAATAACCTTTCCGTGGTTGAAGGGTAGGCCATAAGAGTGTTGATTTCATATGCTTGCAGAGAAAGAAAATAGGTAGAAACAATATTGTTCTGGAATGGGACATAAGTGGCATGGGAATGAAATTTGTGAAATTATTAAATATTCAATTAAGAATTTTGTCCATGATGACTTTTTCAACTCACTTGTACGTATTGCAATTGACAAAAGTTCTATGTTACATTCTACAACATGATCACAATTACAGTAGTTGTGTTCATCAAGGTCTAACAAACCCATCACACCAATAATGCAAATGGTATTGTTAGAAAAGAAATTCTATACTACTTGTTAGGGGGGTGTATGGTGTGTTGGCTATGGAATCCATGAAGTTTAGCTACACCGAATCCAATTGCTCAAAACTAAATTGAACCATGCCCAAAATTGAGCACCTATAATTTACTTGAATATCACATGGCGCCTTTTATAAAACAATGAGATTAGAGTCACTGAAACCCTAAACATGGGATCAACCATGTAGTGAAAACCCTAATGGTCAGATCTTCATACTTTTAAAAGCGTAAAAGTTCACAATTGTTATGTTAAATTCAGATCCACTGTTAAAATCAGATTCTCCATGTGTTTTCTGAAGCTAGTTGACACTCAAGTTGGGGCCTCCCTGAAGTGGCACCCACTATTTCCAGAGAGGATCTTCTATGCATTTGCCTTTTATTAAAGGAAACTGGTTGTCCACCCCTTGAGGTACTGGGTCACTTGGATTTAATTGGGCACTTTTGAAATTGTAATGCAACCACTTTTATGGTTTTATGACTTTACAGGTAAAATTTGTGGTCCTTGGAATTTCAGCTGCAGGTCTTTTTTATTTATGGTTGAGAAGGGAATTCAAAAAATCACCTTCCATTCTGACAAGTTCATTTTTTCTTGACCCATCACTCAGAAATTATGAGAAATGTTTTATGCACAACTAAAAATTTGTAAACAATTCAAAAAAGACAATTTAGATTAAGGTAAAGAGTTTGGCATTTCTCATACCAACCCAATCCATATTACCAAATATAATTTCACATAAAAAGTCTCGCATCAAAGTAGTTTAAAGTATCGAACTTCATGCCAAATTATATGTGGCGCTCGATGGGATTTTGTTTGGAGAGCTGATAAATTACAATACTTGCATGCCTTACATGTACTTTCTGCCAAATTTTCATGCAGTTTGAGAATGGATATGCCACTTAGTGCCCAAACTCCAAAATTGCCATGTTTCCATCAATGAAATCACTTGACAATAAATTTTTATTTCTTTCCAATTGTCATAAAGAAAAATCTTAGCTAACACACTCGCGGGATTGTAGCTGTAAATTTAGTACCCAAAACTAAAGAGAGAAGAATAGGCATGAAAAGGAAGGAAAAGGACAAGAGGTAATGCAGAGTCTTCTAACCTACAACTTAAAATCCTCAAACGGCTCATTTCTACTACTATTTATTGATGACTTCAACTTCTAAATGAAATCGTGTTGATAGTTAATTTCATATACTTTATTTAATCTTTTTGGAACTCACCTTTCTTGTTTAAGTGATGGGCAATTTTTTATGGCTGTATTTCCTAATGAATTTATTTAGGTTCCTCTATTTGCTTTTCAGTATTTGTGTGTTGAGCATTGACAAATGCAAAAAAACAACCTCCCTTGGAAAGCCTAAAAGTAGGCTAGTCCCTTTTGGATGGACTCTTCAATGGGTTGCACAAACTCCAAATATGACCAATTAAAAGCCCTACTTGTGACCTCTAACCATGCTCGATCAAGTCAATTTGTTACCCTAGAAGATGCCCCTTAAAATCTGGGCTGACCACCTTATTTTGAGGCTCTTCACAACCATTATGATTCACCATATACACTTTTAATCCGTAACAAATTGTTGGCTTGGATTCAAGATTTTTGGGCGGCATGTTTTGTCTTCAATCTCCATCTCATTTTGACCATTGGAAATGGATATTGCAGGTGATTGTATCAATGGACTGACCTCTGAATCATTTATCCATATTAAGGTCAAAGGAATTGTGATTAACATACATAGGGAAATTTGCAATTACAAATCTATTAGCCACCTAATTTATGACTTCATCTTTGCAACGTCATATTGAGGTTTTTTTTTTTTTTTTCAAAAACAAAAA
>Ga0209611_10000048_pt1 | contig 117889 bp, 102 predicted proteins | sample S1TSphgellanicum_3_FD_187693 | JGI IMG/M metagenome (GOLD analysis project Ga0209611, IMG submission 187693) | Host-associated microbial communities from peat moss isolated from Minnesota, USA - S1T2_Fc - Sphagnum magellanicum MG (SPAdes) (version 2) | ecosystem: Host-associated > Plants >... | reverse complement strand
CCTCCCTTGTGCATTGTGTATATATGTGTGTGCATGCATCTCTTTTTAGTTGATTAGTTTCTACCTTTAATTGGTTTTAAGCTGTTTGTTTAGTAGAGTTTCCTACGGATTCACACCTTTACGACACTGTATGTCACGACACTACACATCACGACATCTCCTTGCAACTGTCATAATGTCAGGCATGTTACAATGTGAGCTAAGTAATATGAACTCAGTCAGATGTGTGTGTAAATGTTAAGGGTGTTTGCAAGCAATCTTTTAGTTGAATTAATGGAACATGTGAATATACACATGAGGCATAGTGGGTTTTCAGGTATCCGAATAGTTCAGGTAATGTTGTAAAGTCTTTAGAATGACAGTGTTATATATGTATTAGGAGTTAGGACTGCATTTTGGTTGGGTATAAGTCAAGTGATTTGTGAGTTTCTAACTTCAGCAAAACAGCCACATTGGACTTATTAACAAATTTGTGTAGACAAGTATGATTGATAAAACCTTAATTTGGAGGACTTCAACACAATTGCCATCCGGGTGAAGGGTGATGGACTATGTTATGTGTCCATGGTAACATAAGATGCTTTCTTCCTCTTGTCTGTTTTGTCTTCTTTTCTAACATCTTAACTCTTGTCCAATGGAATATAAATTGAGGCACCGGATGTTTATTATAATTTGTTAGAGTCTGCTAGCACTAATGCCTTCCCATAATCTTCCCATCGATAGACACAAGATTGTATGAAAATATGGCAAATATAGATAGAGAATTAGATGGGTGCCCCAGGAGGCACAAATCCCAACACATGGCAAGCATTTGTGTTTGTTCCATGGGATGAATGGTCTATTATCAAGGTGGGTTGCTTTTTGATACACTAAAATGTCTTTCAAAATAAGAAGAAATTTTATGTGGTTTGGGGCCCTGTAGATACCACTGGCATGTTACCTGCCTACATGGAAGGGGAAAATTGTAGAGAGTGATGCAAAAATGAATGCTACTCATGTGATAGCCATGGGTCTTTCTATGATTACCAAAGGTGGCCCAAAAGGCGAGAGTAAGGTCTTGGGCCCTTCTATTTGAAGCTAAATTAGATCAAGGCACTGAAAGTTACTTAACAAATATTTGACCTTTTTCACTGCCATAATCTACTCCATGGATTTAGCTTTCAGGTCCCTCATGGTAGGTCATGATGCTTCAACTTAAAATTTTTTCAGTTGTTCAAGGTGTAGATGTCTTGGGCCCTTAAGTTTCTCTAATCCTATGATGAGGGCTTGGGTGTATAAGTTACCATTTTGTGAATATTCCTATTGGTTCTCACGGTCAAGCTATTTCATGTGTACATGTTTTTTGTGCAACTTTGAACACAGTCTATGCATTGTCCTAGTTTGTAGGGAAGTTTCCATTCACTGCAAATTTCCTTATTTATTCAAACAGTCACCAAATCACTGATCCATTAGATATGTTCCCATTTTTGCACGCATGTGAGAGGTGTAGCAAAAACATGTTCTACTAGAATTTATTTGTCTCTGCCCACGCAAGAAAGTTGCATGTGCTGAATCCCAGAATAATTATTGTGCAGAACAAGCTAGGGCATTTGAGTCACCTTCTTCAACTCTCGTCATTTCATATGTACCCCTTGTACAATTAAACAAGTGGGAACCTTACTAACACTATACATTTGGGGTGGTTGTATAGTGAAAAGGAAAGGGTCTACAAGCAGGGACATAGTCAACTAGGTGTGTGTGGGCACATCTGGAATAGCTACGAGAGTCAGGAGGAAAGAAACATGAGCACTACTATTTGTATTATAACAATGTGGAGTACTCAAGGATTTTACTGCCACATGTAGAGCATTGTGTCCAACCTTGTGGCCCCATTTCTTTCTCTAGTGGTCTTGCTCATTTCCTGTAAACACAGGTAGCTATTTACATGTAGGTTGGACTCATGGCAATGAACTCGAATTAGAAGCTCATGTTCTTGCACAATTCTTCTTTTCATTTTAGAATGTAAGTATTGCATGAATATATCTTCTCTTTCATTTCTCATTGTAATTTTTTTCTACTTGTTTGTACTTTCAATTGGTGTTCATCATTGTTTGCTTTGTTGTTTAGTCAAATGCATTGCTAAGAAGATAAATAGGTTGTACTTATTTGCTGGCTGGGCAAGGGAGTAGTCTTGTGGCAATGAGGATTTTACAAAACATCACATTGAAGCGAGGGTTTCAAAATTGATGGATTCATGTTAACTTGGGATCAGGCAAAGGAAAAAACAGAATCCAAATTACAAGAGTTCATGATTGAAAGGTAGCTTTTACTAGAGTAGTATAAGAATAACAAGGATGGCTTTCAACTAGATCTACAGCAAGTCATGCATGCAAGGAGACATCTAAACTTAAGTAGGTGATGGAAGGCAATGGGTGATGCGGCATGCATGAGCACATCATCCACTAGTTCTAGCACTATAATTTCATCCGTTGATAACAACGATACCTCTTTGATTTTAGCAAGCGTTAATGCTAGCTCATCTTTATCATTCATGAAAGGTTGGTTCTATGTGGCTTTGTTGTCATGATTTTTTGGTTATTACATGCACAATTGATGCAAATATGTATGCACTTTCATGTGTGAAGAGTCCATGAATTACCATCATAAAACCTTCTTCATGTTGATGTTGTTTACTTTATATATGTGCTGCTACTTTTAATTCAACCAACAAATGGACATAGTTGATTGTAGCCTTAATCAGAGATAGTTCAAACATTTGATTATACAAGTATCACCATGTTACCATGGTAGGTGTTTTACCTAAGTATTTTAAATTTGAATGGTCGTTTGCACACAAGCCATTGTTGCCTTTGGGCCTCAAAAGAACATAATCATCATTGTGTGTGCAAATGGAAGGTGCGTTCATCTCCTGCTTTTAATCATCATGTATTGCCTTTTATTTCATAATGATTTTCAAGATTTCAATGGAGAACAATTGTTCATATGAAAACTTGTTAGGGCTAGAAAATTGACATTAAAGTATTTTGTTTTTTAGTAGCTTTAGGGTTTTGTCTTTGAACTTGAACTTAAAAAGTAAAATCTTATAGCAAATTACCTATTTACAATTTTGCCCAAATGGCAGTTGTCCAGGGTATTACACAAGTAACACATTTTTTTGGGAGCAATTTTAGGTGTATATCTTGTGCATAGCTTGGACAATGAAGTGCCTTTATGTATAATCTGATGGGGGCTTAAGGTAGTTGTGCAATAGGTCATGTTCTTTGATAGTTACATAGACTAGCTCTCTAGGACTAAGAGAGTCATAAAGTTGTCTTCCAAGTTTTATGTGATTCAAATGAGTATTAGTTTTTTTCTAAGTTATTGCTTTAATGTTTTTGAGAATGTACAAGCTATGGATGAGTATGGGAATGATATTGAAGAAGCAAAAAAACTAAGATTGGATGGTTTTTAGCTCCAAGATGTATGATCTAGATTCCACTTGGGAATTTATTAACAAAGGTGGCAGAGGTGTGGAAATTATCCAAACTATAAAGTGTAATTAGCTCCCCATCCATAAGGCTATAACATCATTTAGGTTCTTATTTTCATTACCATCCGATTTATTTAGTAGGTTGTGATTTATGGCTTTTCAACTTCCTAACTATTTTTCAACTGCTTGATTGTTACATTTATTTTGGAACTTGAAGTAAGTTTAGAAATTGGACAACCCTAGCCATGGTTAGCAACACTAATGTAAAAGTGACTTGTGTGTGAAGAAGATATCATTTTTTCTATGAGAAGATTATTCAACCTTCCATTTTCATCTGAAGTTTTTTAAAGTTTTTTTGTTTCTTATCATGATGGTCAATGGGAATGTTGCGGAGAGAGTTTCCAATGAAGCAAGTTCTTCTAGCCCTACAAAAAAAATGAAAGGGGATCAAAAAGAGCTTGTTTGTTTTTAGTATTGATGATGTTTTAGTGAAAATGCAAGGAACTTGTTTTGAAGGAAAAATAATGAACTGCTATGGAAGTTGGGATATTAACAAATCTACATACAAATGCCTTTAGGCAGATTTGGTTGATCATGACGGTTGTCAAATTATAACTTTGGTGACTTCAGAATCTTTTGCACCACATCATTATGACAAGATCCATGTAGGGAAATGCATCAAGATCATTAATTTTAGTTGTGGTGCAAAGTCAAAATATGAACATGGTGATAGTCCACATGTCATCAAGATTAGTTTGTTAAGTACTGAGATCATGGAAATTAATGTCTTCCCTATTCAAATCATGTTTATGCATCATGATTCAATTACAAAGTTTGTACTTTTTAAAGTGCAGCATGATGTTGCATGTATGTTGTTATTGTTATTCAAATTCATGGTCCTATGAACCAAAAATATGAACTTATTGTTGTTGATGAGACCAAACTTGAAGACATCATAACTTTTTCCTTTTGGAAAGAATTTTCTTCTTCTTACAAGGAGCTAGTAGATTTATTTTCAACATGTGCAACTACCACTGTTCTTTTGAAGAATGTGTCATCAATTGTTTATGGTGAAGTGAAGTTGATTTCAACTTCGAGTTCTATCATAATCTCTCTAGTACTAGACAAAGAAGCTCAAGAACACTTGGATAACATTCACAAGGCCTTAACCATCGATACAACTTTTCAAATGAATTTGGAGGTAATTTAACACAATTATTTTTCTCTTTTGTTTTTTCATTTAACAATTTGTGTTCAAACCCAATGCATTATATGTGTTAGTTTCATATTAAAATTTGGATGTTGCAAGATTCATTTTAATACTAACATTTCAATTTGAAAAGATTTTCGGAGTGCTTAATGTCACTTCTCTAAGCGTGGCACCTTTTTAAACTATTTGCAAAGCTTGTGATTTTCAAATCTGAGACTATTGCCCTACTCCTTCAACTATTTTTGTAATACTTGTAAAGGAATTTGAGAAGTGTCATAAGAACTTTCCATTCAATGTAAAATCACTGAGACGAATGGCAATGTAAAGAATTATTTTTTGAAAGGATTTTGGATTTAAAATGTTACATAATTATCAACATTCACCTGCATGATTACAAAGCAAATCATGCAAATTATTTTCATAAATTCATGAACATCAAAATTAAAAGGTATTTTTTTAATCCCACATGAAATGTAATTGGTTATAATATTCTTTAGGGAGAGAATTAAACTTCAAAAATGATCAAGAAACCAAGTTTGAAAAAAAAAGGTGCAAATTTGTTGAACATGAAAATTTAATAAAGATGATTTAAAGCTTTTTAGCATTTTTTTGGAAGGGATTTTGATTAATAACGACCCAAGTAAGACCAAATTTCATTTTTTAAATTTGTAGTAGGAGAAAAAACTTGGTAAATTTGAACTTTGAGTGTATGTTTTCCTTTGTACCAATTATATGTTTGTTTCATTTGTATGTGATGTGTTTGTTGTATTGTCTACTTTCGTCGAAATCTTTGTAATCATCTAATTTTACTTTCATATTGGTTATTTGTTTATTAGATATGTCCTCATTCAACTTGACTTGTTAAATCTTTAACCATTAGTAGTGTTTAAAATGTCCATTTTATCTTCCATCACCTTAAGAATTTCAAATATGATTCATATATTCATTTTTTAAAAAATTATAAACTTCATTTGAAATGTATCATGCGAATGATCTTTGCTGGTCAAATTTTGGACATTTGATTTATTAGTCAAATTTTTGACAACTAATTTGCTAGTCAAGGTTTTGACATTTTATATGTTGACCAATTTTTTGACATCCATTTGGAAATGAAACTTGAGTAACAAGCTATTTCATTCTAATATGCAAAATGCACTCATATTAAAATGTAGGTACATATTTTTAATATCCAAAATACACTCATATTAAAACTTTAATCATTGATATTTCAATTCCTTTTAGACTTCAAAGTTCAATTTGTTAGATATTTGAACATGTCCTCACTCAATTTGACTTGTTAAATCCCTATCCACTAGTTTTATAAGTTTAAGCGTCTTGTTTATTTTCCATCACCTTAAGAATTTCAAATATGATTCACATATCAATTTTTCAAACAATATAAACATCATTTGAAATATATCATGCGAATGATCTTTGTTGGTCAAAATTTTGACATTTGATTTGCTAGTCAAATTTTTGATAATTAATTTGCTAGTCAAGTTCTTGACATTTTATATGTTGGTCAATTTTTTGACATCCTATTTGGGAATGCAACTTTAATAATAGGCTCTTTCACTCTAATATGCAAAATGCACTTATATTAAAATTCAAGTACCTATTTCATTCTAATATCCAAAATACATTCATATTAAAATTATAATAATTGATAAATTTCCTTTCATATTTCAAAATTCGATTTGGTATATATATATATTGAATTCACACAATAAAAAAATCCAAAATTAATTATTAATTATTTTTAAAACCAAAAAAACCAAATGGCATTAAATGCAAAAATAAATGAAGTTTTATGTTCATATCAATTGACATGTGTCAATAATTATGTGTATAAGGTTGGTGATTGTTTATTTGTTTTTATATCATACATGCTACAAAATTCAAAGACCTCTAATTCTTTGCAAATTAATTCAATGAACTATTTTAAGCATTGTTTATTTATTCAAACACCTATTGCTATACATTGTAGACGATTAGAATTTAATTCAAAAAATTTACATTATTTACATAATGGGATAGTTTTGACTGAAGAATTGTATCTTAACAAAATGCCACAAAATGCAACTCATGGTGGCCTTTGGGGAGATTTCACAATAATGTTTTGGATATCCCAATATTTACAAAGACCAATATATGTGTGGTGCAAAACAATTGCTTGGATCTTGATGACATGTGAAGAATAATACAATCTAACATTAATAATGCATTTAATTTTTGGTAATCAATATTTTGAACCAATTCAAAAGATAACTTCTTTTCATTTGCAAAATGAATATTTAGAAACAAAAAGCATAGTAGGTTTTTTAAAAAACCTTTCAATTCAACCAAAAAAAAAAAACCATCTTTTATGATTTAACCATGGAAAATAATAATAATGTGTAATGACCAAATTTCACCAAACTTTTGTATATTATCTATAAATAATAATAATAATAATAATAATAATAATAATAAACTAGACCAATCTAATCCTTCTTGCGAAATTTTCTTGAAAGAAAAAAAACAATGTTCCAATAAAAGAAAATTTGTTTGGACAAAAGGATTGAATCACATTTTGATTAATATAAAAGATAATAACTCATTGTCAACTATTCAACAAACCACTCTTGCATTTTAGGCAAAACATCCAACAATAAATTTAACACCTCAACAAATAAATCAACACTTAATTCAGTTAAAAAATAACAACCAAACTCTTTTCAAACATCTAAAACCAAAACCTTGGACACCTATTAAAGATGAATATTTACTTGAACTTAATACAAAATTTCCTAATCTCACTTTAACAAATACTGCACAATTATTTTGTCAATGATATAATGATACAAATACATTTAAAATATTTACAAATAAAGAAAAAAGAAAACTCTAATTTAATAATATTGTCACAAAACTTTCACACTTGTGATGTTAATTATGAATCTAATTTAAAAGAAAATATTTTACCAGTAGAAACAATGGTTGAAAACATAGACAACTTAACAAATGAACAAGTTTATTCAAATGAATTGCATAATGGAAAAAATATGAAAAAAGAAAATTTACAACATCAACAAACTATTCATAGAAATATTATTAAAAAATGAATACAACTATGAAAGAAAATCTTTCAAATAAAAACACATTTCAAACATCAAAATTATTAGAAAAAAACAAAGATTCAAATGGACAAATGTTATGGATACAACATTACATTCTATGTTAATACATAGTGAAAATGATTATTTTTGAAAAATAATTAAAAGTTTTCAACATTTACATTCTAACTTGAATTTTAATGACAATTAAATATTGCAACAATTTAAACATTAAAAAAAAGATTTCAAATTGTGAGGAATAAAGTCACAAAAAAAATTTCGCCAATCATTAAATATCTTAATGATATAAAAGATACACCAAAATACGCATGTGTATATTGTCAAAGATTACGGTTTAAATACCAATCGATGGAATTAACTCCAACATTTTTGAAAATCATACAATCAATTATTCCCATCAATAAAACTTTACAACATGGTGACATGTTTATTTGTAAGAGTTGTAAATAACTAATCAATAAAAACAAAATTGAAGATGTTATTTTGATTTGTCAACACATGTACAATGAAAACACAATTCCTTTTGTTATGATATTGAATAAACTAGAATAACGTCTCATAGCTCCTTGAATGATATTTGCACAAATTTATCAATTGAATGGTTGGGGTCAATATGGCATTCAAGGTAGCATTGTCAATGTTCCTATAAGTGTTGATAAAATGCAAATTATTTTACCTCAACCTACAACTTGTGAATCAACAATTGTGGTTTGCATCAAAAGAAAAATCAAATATAAATCTCTTTATTTTTTTGGTTATGTTCAATGTAAAAATGTAATGAAAACATTGCATGATCTTTGTGACACCCCACTTATAAAGAAACAAAAGTGCTAGTAAAAAAAGATTGGGTAATTTTATTTGAATCAAACAATGTATTTAAAGTAAACGATGTTATATGATTTGACAATAATATAAATAAAGATGATGTGGATAATTTTGAAATGGTAATAGAAAATGCATTGACTAATTCCTTGGTGCAAAAGTTTTTAGAAGCTAAACAAATATTTGACCAAGAATATGAAAGCCCTATTTGTGTGGCTCCTAATGAAGAATACCAACCATTAGGATTGTTTTGAGAAACTTTTGTTTTTTCTACTTACATTTTTCAAATATGTTTGTAATTCTTGTGTAATATTTTTATCTACTTTAGTTAAATAAGATGTACAATAACTTGCTATAGCATATGGATTTAATATGAATTACGCATCGATGTTTGCTTACCAAAGTTTGTCGACAAATTCTCCATATGAATTTGTACATATGTCTATTAGATATCATTTTAATAATATTGTAGGCCTTTGTAATCTAAATCTCAATGCTAATATGTAAGTTTCTTCATCCATTTGCAATGTGTTTAAAAAATCATCAAGTCACATATTGTCCCATGTCCATTTCATTTAACTTGTTAAAAATAGATGATGCTTTTAATTGTAAATTTTTGTTTTGATTTAATAATGATATTAGTATTTGTGAATTATGAAGTGGAGGTAATGGAAAATGAAACCTACACACAAGTTGTTTTCTTTTATGACAAGTTTGTTTGTGATGATGAAGTTGACTTTCACAAAAAAATTCAGGTAATAAACATTTATCACAAGTTATGTATATATCAATAAATGATTTTATTTTATCATTACTATCAATTCCATATTTTGGTGCATCTTTTATCCACAAAAGCCCATGATTGTGTTCATTTCCTCTACTTTGAAATTTTATTATGAAAAATAAATCTTTTACTTGTCCAAATAATGTATTTGTTGATGATAATAACTTGCAAAAACATTTCATTCAATGGTCATAATATCGTGCACATGTTACTTGATCTCCTTTAACAAGTTCAAAAATGTCTTCATCATCAAATTGAATTTTTTTTAATCTATGTTATGAAATTTCTTAATTCATGAAGTGTTTTTAATAAATCTATCCATTTGCTTTCAGCATTTGTGAAAGTAAAAAAAATGTTGGAGGTCCAAGTTGACAGATCATTGCAAAAACATCTTTTCTAAGTCGATGCAAATAATCTGGAGAAGTATGAATACTTTAGAGTTCTCTATACCACAAATTTGGTTTTAATATGTTATCTAAATTTGGTTTGTCATTAACATCTTTTGCATTGAGATGTCAACTTCGTAATTGTGATTTGCGAACATGAACCCAAGATGAAGATAAAATAAAATGAATTAAAATTATGACATTGAAAAAAATATTTGTGGTATGGTATGCAAATTTTCTATCTATGCTTGTTAATTCTACTTTTGTTATTTTTTGGTAAGAGTGATGTGCTTGTAATCCATATGTCATGATTTTCCAAAAATTAAAGTGGGATAATTATATTCTTCGACAAATGGAAAATGTTTGTATGCCCAACAAATGTTTACACAATTAGCTATTTATTTGATACTTTCATTACCATTACATCACACATCAAGATCATTTCAGTTCATTAATACATGCCCCTAAGATGAAAGAACTTTTATTTTGAAACCTTTTCATATGTTGAAAAATTGTCACTGACTGCCATAAGTATTTAATTCCCATTAGTTATCAATCAAACTTCATTATATAATATTTTTCTTTCTAAATTTGTTGGAGGTTATGATGTTAAAACTTTTTGAAAATTAAAAAAATTAAAAATCATTTGTTGGGTTAGTTTCATTAAACATAAGGATTTTGAAAACCATTATAAAAAATTATTACTTTTATTTTCACCCTTTATAACAAATGTAATTTCCCAAAAACAAACCTATTCAACTTGGCATTATGTTCATGAAGTAAATAAAATGTCCATTCAAAAAGTTAAAAACAAGTTCATGAGTACATTTAATACGTCTATTACAAACATTAAAAATGTTGATTGGGACCAAATACAAGATACATCTAACAAATTGGTTCTTGAAAACAATAACAAATTATGGATGAAAATATTTCTAAATCAAGATGATAATAACTATTTAAAAACAAATACGAAATTTGTATCAAATATTATCAAACCAAACGTTCATGGTGTAGAAAAATATGACATATTAAAAAAATTCCATGTGAATCCAAAAACAAATAACTCCAACCAATTTTTAGTTGATTCATTACAACTAATGAAAGATGAAATTCATTCATATTCAATAGTTTAAAGCATGGCCCGTTCCTTAAATGAAGAGCGACACATAAATTTTGATGACATTTTATATAAAAATTGAATGAATCCAAATGAACCGCTATCCATATTTTTAACTAGTGGTGCATGAATAGGAAAGACATTTAAATTAATGGTAATCATTCTAGGTCTTCTTCAATTTTACTTCAAACAAAATAGGGATTTAGATCCATCAAAACAAACTATTTTAAATATGGCTTACATAGGAAAAGTTGCATACAATATTGGTGGATCAACTATACATTCAGGATTAGCCATTCCGTTAAAAAAATCAATCAATGATTTAAAACCACTTGGTGATGAAAAATGTGATGCTTTAATAAAACAATATACCCAATTAAAACTGTTGGTATTGGATGAAATATCATTAATAAGTAGCTGAATGTTTTCATTCATTGATAAAAAGTCTATGCATATAACCACAACAATTTCTTTGGAAACTTGGATGTTTTGATAACTAGTGATTTTCATGAAGTGCCACCAATTCATGATTCATGGGTGTTTCATTCAATAAATGATGGACTTAATTCTATAAATACCAATTTTTGGCAAGACAAAATAAAATGTTATGAGTTGTATTGTGTTATGCATCAACAAGATGGATAATTCATTGAAATACTTAATAAAATTTTAAAAGCTTGTCAAACACAAAAATATATTAATATCATTAGTGATAACATTTGATCCTCATGGTGTATCTATACATGATTTAACATACACAACACTATCTAGGATATGCACAAAAAAAACCTTTATTTGCTTAATGGACTCTAACAAAAAAATTTCAATGTTGATGTAATGGTGAAATAAGTAATGAAAAGACTTGAAATAAGTGCAAAATACAAACTATCATTACTAATCTTGAAAACATTTTGAACTTCTTATTTAATTATTCAATCTCTAAACATTCAATCTCTTAATCAACATTACCATGATGTAATAGTTGATCATCACATATATTATGCCTCAATGAAACACAAATAAATAATATGGAAGCTAAATGTATTGTGACATTAATAAATCACAAGTTTTCAATTTTGTCATGTTACAATGGCCATGGGACTATTGTGCTTTATGATAAAAATAACAGATTAAATGCACATAAACACATTCAAAAAATGGAATTGAAATTATTGTAACAACTTTCAATTTTAACACAAGAAAAGAAATTCCTGTTGTTGCTATTTACAAACTAACATATTGAATTTTTTCTTCAATTATTAAAATGCATTGATGTGAAAGCTCCATGTCATTGCCTTACAATATTCATAGGTGATTTTAATGTGGACATGTTAAAAAACACTTCATCATCAAAAAAATTAAAAAATTACATGCAACAATGTAAATTTATTCTAACATTTTTGGAAAACATAACGATTCATAATTCACAATTAAATCATGTATGGAATAATTCCAATTTGACAACATGTCAATCGGGAAGTACAAAAGCTTATTGGATTAATCATAAACTGATATATTTTGTGTTCAAACTACCAAACCATGTGTCTTGATTTTGTTTTCCTAATAAAAATGCATAAAAACTTGAAATTTGAAAAAAACCCCTATAATTATTCAAAAATGAAAGAACACTAAAACAATTAGTTTTCTTTCATCAAAATTTCAAATTTTAGTTTGTACTAAATTTTATTTTCATTACACAGTAATCCATTGATTAAAAATGTGTGAAATACTCACAAGAGTTTTTATAAATATATCACATAATTAAACACATTATGGTTATATCTTGTTGGTATTTAAGTAAACCCTTCTCATGAAATTCACATAAAAATCACCCATTTCAAATATATACTTAACAATGAAACAAAACATGCACAAAAAATAGTTAAGAAAAATAAATCATATACATATGTTTAGATGCTTATAATTATCATTTACAATTCTTGTCAACTATTTTACCTTTCACTAATCTAAAATATACAAATTAAAAAAAAAAAGATATCTTCACATGGATAACTCAATAACAAATGATAAATTGAATGTCGCATTTTATTGAAAATAAACATTGTTTTGCAACAATACAAACACAACAACACCCTAAAAAATATTGAATGAAACAATTCCAAACACCTTATTCAATCACAAAACACAAATCGAAAACACTCCATACTTGAAACCTTTAATGCTTTAGATTCAATGTTTAATACAATTAAAAAATAATGCAAGAATCACAAATAATGCTTAAAATAAAGGTCTATAATTCAAGATTGAAAACAAAGTCAAAAAAAATTAAATTAAAAAGATTGACACATCATTTTTTTCTTTTACAGTGCAATCAAGATGACAACCATAGTGGCTCATGAGTTCTTTGGAGTTTTTTTTTAATCAATCCTTTGCCCTTCAATCTACCTACTTTGCTACATTATTTGATGCTAAGTTTGCATATTATGACATTTAATTTACATAACATACTTTATAGCAAATCTCATCATTGTTCGACTAGACTCCATCAACATTATATTTGCAAAATTCATCAATGAAATACAAACTTGTTTATTTACTTGAGAACAAGCATGTCAAAATACCTTAATTGTGACATACATGGTTAAAACATTAATTTTTGCATTATGATATTTTTTCCACTGTATTTTTTATTACATGTATTCTGAATATAATTTTTTACTTTATGAAACCTATAAAAAGTCTAAAAATATTATTATACAAAATTTTCCCTTCAAGAATGTCAAAGGGTGGAAGTATGATGAATTTGAATTGGAAAATTGGTTAATCACATGGCGACATCTTGTTATTAGTGCATCCATTAATAGAAATTATCAACATCAAGAACATGGTTTTTTCTTTTTACCCAAAAAATATCATATTTTCATTATCCCAGTGATGAAACTATACATATGGCAGGGCCATCTTGTGAAACACACCTTGTTACGAAGGCAGAGGCACTGCCTCCCCTAAATGACCCCCAAAGTTTCAAAGAGCACCACAACAACTGCCAAGGTGAACTGCCCCCATGTTGGTAGCTTTGCCTTTTTGAGTGAGACCTCTTAAGGTGCATTCACACTTGGTATTAAGGACTCTAGTATTAAGTCCTCTAACACAAAGCTAGTCATTCAGGACCTAAACCTATTCAACATTCACTTAATATTAAACAATCACCCATTTAACATTGAGTGCCACCTAAGATGTCACCTAGATTTTCACTTAGCACTCACTTGACATTAGGTGTGAATGCACCTTGAGTGACCCAAAAAATGGCCCAAAAAAATGTTAGATTTGAAATCAGAGATCCTGATTGAGTCTCAAGCATGGGACAGTTCTAATATTTAGAAAGAATGTAAATGGATTTTGGGATTTTACCATGGTACTAACTGGAGTGCTGGTTCACCCAAGGCTGTGGGGGCAAATACATTTTTGCAATTTAGAGCAAGAGAGTGATAGGAAGCTGTAAGATCCCTCCCACCTTAAAAGGAAGAGGCATAATATCGCTCCTCTTTCCTAGGAGGGATATTCTCATATATTTAAGTTAACTCTCCACATAGAATAGCAATTTTTTGGGGAGTCTTCAACTTGCACATAATTGCACTGACGAAGCACCTACCTAATCCACTATCAAGCCTTCAAGGATACCCTCTTGCAGGGTGTATTGCGAGGCATAAGGTATATGACAAACAGGAGCCATTTTGAAAGCAGTCAATTTAGATTACTTATGGTTATTTAAGAACTAGGTGGGTTGGGTTGATATTTAACAATTCCCTAGATTCGAACCCACTACCGGTTTTGAGGCAGTTACTAGCCCTAAGAGCCAGCCCTCTGTCAATATTTAGCGCATACAGTCTGCACTGTTTAGTTTAGTTTCTCCGCCATCTCCACCCATGAACCTGAGAAGATGGACTGTACAAAGTAAGATACTTTTTAAGTCTCACCACCTAGGCCAATCATTGTAGTTCGCGAATGAAACAGTTATTTATTGCTTATAAACAGTCGTTCCTGCTACTGGTGATCTACGAGGTGCACATTTCCAGGCCCCAACCAGTTTCACAGTGTTTTTCTCCAAATATTCATACAAAATGTACTGTACACGGAGCATTTTACTCTGACCACCAAGCTACTCGCAGTTCACCGTCGCAGCCGTTTTCCCTCCCTTCTTCTGCCGAGAATTCCTCGCGTTGCTTAGGAACTGTGCCCTTCCCGCCCATGTTTTTGCGGTTGCATAGATCTCAGGACATATCTTCCCAAGTTGAGCATTTTTTTCTCGGTTTCGAAGGTTGAAGTATCTCTTTTTCTTTCGGATCTTTTTGGGGGGGGAGGGGGGCTTAGGTTTTTATGTACATGCAATGCAACCAGGGAGTGGGTTGCTCTTGTTGATTTTAAGCTGATTTTCTTTCAGAATTTCTTGCCGGAGCTGAAAATCTCACCCAGAAGCAGCAGTACCTCCTCTTTCTCTTTTCAAAAAAATAAAAATTGCAAAGTGCAGAAGAGAGAGAGAGAGCTAGTTTGGCGGTGGCGTTGACGAAAACGGATCATGGCGCAGAAGAAAAAGATTAAGATTAATAATAGACCTCGCCAGAAGGTATTTCGGCTTTGCAAACTTTTTTTCTACCGTTTTCTCTCTCTGTGTGTATTCTTGTTACAATAAAATTGAGAATTGCGTGTGCAAATTGTGAGTCTTGGACACCATTTTTTGTTCAGTTTTGTTATTGCAAGCTACAGCGGATGATGAAGTGAGTGTTCTGAAATTCCGGCAAAAGAAAGTGTATGCATGTCCACATTAGAGGATTTTTTTTTCAGTTTCTCTTTTCCCCTCTTCTTATGGCAGCAAACTGATTGCTATCTTGAATGCTAGCAGGAAAAGAAGGTCGTGGATATAGCCAATTTGAATGAGCAGTTGGATTTATTAGGTCTCAAAGTACGCTCTGTTACTGCAGATGGCAACTGTTTTTTCAGGTGAGTCTTCTCTATGCATCATTGAACCCTAGTTGGCCCTAGTTGTTTTTTTTAGGGTTTTGCATACCTTAGAGCCGTCATCATAAAAAGGTAAGAAACAAACAGAATTGTTGGAAGAAGAAATAAGCCAGATTGCTGACTTCATTGCACTACAGAATATACCTAAGCAGATCAATTCTCTACAAAGTCAAGCCTTAGGTCAGACACATAGTCTTTTTTTTTTTTCCCCCCTAGGTTTGTGTTTCTGGACAGGATTCTTATCCATGAAACAGAAGGTAAAAAAAGCCCTGCCTTGTCTTATATAGAGCAATGAAATCATCAAGAGAGCGATCGAAGAGTGCAGTGTTTGATGAGCCCATGGGTGTGAGTGCCACTGAGCAGAGCTATTGCAGATCAGCTAGATGGACAAGAGGAGCAGCATGCCACATATCGGCAATCAGTTGTTGATTATGTACAGGTATATTATTGCATACCTGGTTGGTTGATTTAATTTCTGCAATGCTCTTGTAGCAGGCAGGCAGTCAACGAAGTTGCTGTAACCCTGTGACTAAAAGTGATAATGTACAAAGGTAACAGTGTGTTCCAGAGACCCATTTGACTCCATTGTCCAATTATCTTATGGATTCACCATATGCAGGAGCATCGAGAGGAATTTGAGCCTTTTGTAGAGGATGAGGTGCCCTTTGAGGAGTATTGCAGTACCATGCGTGAGGATGGTACATGGGCAGGCAACATGGAGCTTCAAGCAACATCTCTAGTAACAGGTTGCAACATTTGTATACATCAGGTATAAAGCCATGCTCTTTTACTTTGCAGCAGAAGGTTTTGTGGAAGACAACTAGTGGATGCTGGGAGTTGTTGTAGCTACTTATTGGAACTTCTGCATGAATATACCTGCAGCTCAAGACCCCCAGGTGGCACATTCGAAACTTCGAAAGCGCTGATGCTTGTACACTGCATCTGTGAGTTCTAATGCACTTGGATCTGTGAATTGGTCTTTTCAGAGAGTTGTTAAAAAGGATTGATATGTATGGCACATAGTGAAGAACCACATGTTCAAATTGTCTCATTTCATTGGTTAGCGATAGCAGTCAATTCTGGATGGAAACTCATATAATTTGAGACACAGAGATAGTCTTAAGAAGCTGTTAAGAAGATCTTGAACATAGCTGCATACATTGCCTTGACATTGTTCATGGATTTTGAGATGGCTTTATGAGAGATGTGGTTGGAATGCAGATCCTATCATGATGGAGAGCACTACAATAGTGTTCGCAGACTTGATGATGATGGAGGAGGCCGCGCAAAACCCATCACCATTGAGGTAAGGAGTTTGTATTGATCTAATCTTGAAACATTTTCAGAAGCTGGAACTCGAGAGGTGAAAGCCTGCTCAGTTTGGAGGATGCTTGTCAAAGATCATGTGCATCTTGGCAGGAGCTTACTAGACCATCTTTCTCAAGGAGTCATATGTGTACTTGTTGTGTCCTTGATTGAAGGTGGATGCCAGGCCTTCCACTAAGCCACCACCAGCCAAGGACAAGATGAACCATGGACATCAGATTGTAAAGATTGTGATGGATGGCACTGGTTGCAAAAGTGTGGACAGAGTGCAGGAAGTGAGTCTCTTGTTTCCTGGTCAGTAGTCATTTGTGGGGATCTTTCTTGGAGTAGGAAAGAAGCAATCTACACTGGAATTGTACACTAGTAGCATTGTAATGGAAGACTGTTTGGCCTGTTCTATCGAAGTTTGAAGGAGCTGTTTGTGGGGTAGAACCATAAGATGTGGAAGATGGGGAAAAAGACAAAATTCAATAGGACCATTGTGGACAGTGGAGGCTGGTTTCAATACTGGCATTGACATTACTGATGGGAGCTGTCACATCCTTTCATGGTAGCATTGATGTGTTTGGGACTATTGTCTTCATGTCCAGTTCAAGAAGTGGAATATGTAATATAATCAGGGGCCTGGAGGTGTTTACTTCACTGCATCAAAAATGGATGTTGAGATTGCCAAAATGTTCCCAGGAGGAGTGAATGGGTACTTCAGACAGTGGTGTGGAGACAATTGGCAAGATGAGTTCTGATTGGGTATTATTGCTGTGGGGAGAGAATATGGACAGGTTTTGCATGATGTTCATGGTGACACAGATGCAGCAATAGAGTTTCTGATAGCAGAGCAAGCCAGTGGTGGTGATGTTAGTCCTGCTTGCTCATGTGAGAGGATTCCCCACTCTCCAGAGGGGAGCGGTATTTATTTCCCCCCTTCCTGCAAGGTTCAGTTGTTGCCAACTCACCACAATTTACAACATGAGATTGAGCAAAATGTAGACCACTTAAGTCCAAAGTCAGTGCTGAGCTTATCTTTACTATACACAATTTACATTGAGATTGAGCATTCCTTGTTTTGGACATCATGCTACTCAAGGATTATAAGAGATGGTCTGGTCATTGGGAACAGGTGAAACTCACCACAACAGGTCATGTAGAATACACTGTGATGATCCTGAGCCATCAACATCACAAGATTCTTGCCTTGTCACTAAAACTGAAGAAAGGTCTGCCTCTCATGCAGCTGGTCAGACCAACAGTACCACCCTGCCACTTCAGGTGTGCTGCTTCTTTGTCTTTGACATCATATTGTGGGGTGGAAACTTGGAATTGCATGCACACTTATGCTTGCAAACTTACTCATTTCTTTTGATAATGTGTTGAGTGAAATGTGTTGGTGTTTTATTATGGAGCAGGGAGCGGCTAGGAACAAGGCATGCCCATGTGGCTCTAAACGTAAGTACAAGTCTTGTTGTGGTACTCAACATCCAAAGCCTACCATCACTTCCATATCAAGGTTTGCCTCTCACCCTCATGAGTTATTTCTGTAAGATGCATGAGTGACTTGAGTTATGCTGACAGGCAATGATTCTCTTTAGTGAGCCCTCAAGGTTGCAAGCTGCATAATATACCACTTTGTTTGAAACAGTGTTTTCTGATCTGGGAATCAGTAAAATTTGGTCCTGTAAAACTCAAGTGTCTTTTTGCCTGGTTCAGTTTTGTGTGGAACAGGCTATGAAAACTTGTGGAAAAGCTTAGTGAGAAAGATTTGTTGTTTCCAAGGTGCATTTACACAGCTGTGCTTGTGTTTATACAGGTCAGATGAAGTCCAGTCAAACAGGCTCAGGAAGCAGAGGTTGAAGCTGGCAAAAGATCACACCAGTGAGCCTGTTCACAGTGATGTTCCCCGGACTGTGGATATGGGAGCTCTTTGCATTTGAGCTCGGACATCTCTTTGATGAATATCAAGTCAGGGTCTTGCAAAGGACTTCACAAGGAGTTGTCATGGCAAGTTTTGCCCTACCCAAAGGGCGGGATTGAAAATTGTCACTTTCTTGGTAGGAGAGATTGAACTGGAGCAGAGTCACATTTTAAGTTGATGGATTTATTCATGACGAGAAATATTTTTTCTGTATATCATATTAAATTCATTGGGATTCATATATTAGCAGGCAACTTTGTGGATAGCAATTCTGTAGGCACCCAGTGACAATAATTATGCAATGTTGCTCAGCTTTCAATTATATTGCAGTCAATGCATCTTTTGCAATGCTGTTGAAACCCTCTACCTAACAAAATGATGAGGACTGAAAGACTATCCTGTTAAGCCTTCCAGGTTCTGAACCTTATTGGTGCACCTGACTAACATGGAGACAGCATCTGTACAAGGACTTTGTGACTAGTAATGTGGCAGGACTCACAAGGTATATATGCAAGCTTACATCTGAACAACAATGTGTTGGTGGGTTCAGTTGCTGCTGGTGCTGGTGAGCTTGCTACTGACAATCTTGGTCCTAAATGACAATAACCTGGCTTTGGAGCTCCTGGTGTCTACTGTTAATGAGTCACACTCATCTACAATGATACAACTTATTGTAGGGGGCTGGGAGTCACATGCTCTGTTACTGGTACCTTGTTTTGTTTCCTGGTGGCTACAGGATACCCACAATCCAAGGCATCCTGGCGTGGAAGTTGTACTGCAAGAATGCCACAAGAATGCTGCACTGGGGTGATAGCACTCACCCTGAAGCTGCTAAAGCTCACCTACTGCTGCTTGTGCTCTTTTCCCTCTAGAGCTGACCTGAAGCAGCAGACAGGGATTATGCTTGAGCTTCAGTCCAGATGGCTTGTGCTTGCACTTGAGCCATGGTAGATCTACCTGAGACAATGGATCCTCTTCTGACTAAAAGACAGTCCAGATAGCTTGTGCTTGCACTTGAGCCATGGTAGATCTACCTGAGACAATGGGTCCTCTTCTGACTAAAATACACAACCTCCATTTCATGATATTCACATTAATCTTACTGTCTTTTTTCTCTTCTCATTTGGAGAATGTTTCATCTCTTAATCTTTTATTTTATGTTCCTGCACATGATCCAAGTGACCTCAAGGGTTCTCAATTTTTTTTGTTATAACTTACATTGATAACTAATGTAATGATGTTATTTTTGTCTCGGAATAAACTCTATGTATCTTCAGTTTCCTTTGAACTTAATCGTCCAGTAGGTAAGCATGAAGTTCCAAATCTTGTGGAGTCAGAAATCCTTAAAACTTCATCATTTTTTTAATGAGGCACAGAATTTTAGAGCTCCAAAGAGCTGAAATTCTTTTTGTTAGTAGGTACTTGGATTTTGGATGATTAAACAGTGAGTAGTGGACTTATAAAACTCTTCAGTCTTTTAGAGATTGGAGGTTGATAAAATATCTTTGCTTTTGTGAAGTCATTTGATTTTTCAACTGTATACATTAAGGTTGATCTAAAAGCTAGTAGAGAGTTCAGATTAATAGAGTGTCTGTTCAGATGTTTAAATTTCATCCTTTTCAAGTACAGATCATACAAGACTCTCCAAGCTTCATAGTTGTGGAAGCAGTTATGGAAGCTTCAAACTTCATCAGTTTCATCTCTTGGCTAGATGTTTTGATAAACAATTTATTCCTTGTGGTTATTCTGCTTATTAACAACGTGCCAATATCCTCATGGGTACTAATTTGTTTAGTCTGTTTAGTAAATTTCTACCTGTTTTCATAAAATTTTTGGGATCTCCATTAAAGACAACACTTACCCTCTTGTGCTTGGGATATTTGTAACATCCAGAAATTTAAATGAATTTTGGTATTTTTACCATGGTACCAAAGTGGGTGCCAGTTCACTTAAGGCAAGAGGGTACAACTCCCCCAGCATTAGTGTCACAATTCATCCAATTGTGTCCTTAAAAAGGAGGTGAAACAGTGGAAATCCTGTCACAGACATCATCCCAATGTGGGATTATGCGACCTAGCACCAACCAGTACACCATCCATTGGAAACCTTTTGTGACAGTTGTGGATGAACCGCAACTGCAAACCCTCCCACTTTCACCTCACACTACCAAACTATCCAGGAAAGTGGGTAAGTATCATAGATAAGTAGGTAGGGAATGCAATTATGTAGGTAGGTAACTAGGTGGCTACTAGGTAGGTAGATGCATGTGAACAGAGGTAACCATGGTTGGTTATCTATGGGACAAAATAATACAATGAAGAAAAGTGTTTACTGTCCACACACCATCCATCCTGGATATTTTGCTGTTGGTTAGCTATAGGCGAATTATCGAATGAAAAAAGTATTTCCTGTCCGCATCATCCATCCTGCGTGGTGTGCTGGTGAGTGCCGGTTCACTTTGCCTGCCCCACGTGTAAAACAAGGACACAGTGGAACTGTGGGAAAACTGTTAAGTGATGTGAGGGTGGTGTAGAGGAAGTTGGTGAGAGGCATATTGCTCAGTGCTCTACAACACACTTGCACACTCTTCCTGAGTCTCTTTAGAGCACACTAATACCCCACTTGCTGTACAGGATTACCTATTTGCCACAAGGCAGTTCCACCTTAGGAGATGTTGGCAATAAAATGTTGAGGTTGTTGTCTAGATAGGTTGTATATTGAAACACACCAATCCGACAGCCTAACAAGATGGCTTTAGTTCATGGACAGTAAAAAGGCTAGAGATTCATACCACAACAATTTCATATCACATGGATGTAACATCACATGGAATTGTTGACAGTGACACACAGCCCTGTGACCAAAGCAATATGACTCAAGCTCACAATGACACCACATGCTAACAGCCTCATTGAGGCCCCATGTCACAATACTTGGCACTGAAAAACCTTATGGAATAGCTGTTTAAAGGTCCATTTCCACTTGAAAGGTACTCAGATGCAGTTGAGCAGCACAATAATCAGATGACAGATACCCTGCAAAAAAATTCTTACAGCAAAGTTTCATAAAAGCAACCCTTGTCACAGACAGCTCCATAGACACACATCAGAGCAAGAATTTCCATGACACACAAGTACACTAGGGGCTTCAGTATCCAGCAAGCAAGAAGACTAACCAAGAATTGTACGGATGGAGAAATAAAGCTTTGAGTAGAAAAACATGTCAAAAGCAAATGAAGGCAGCACTGTACCTGTCCGACAGTTTTTGAAGGACCAGAGTTGTCTGTACACCATATATCTACATCCCTTCTCATTCCAAATGTCCATAATTTTATTGAAGGACAAGACAAGCATAACAGGAACAAAGACCAGAAATTTCTCAGGAAACAAGGGTTGAATCTCATTGCTCCTATTGATGCAAGGTGAATGAACACCTTGTTGACTGACAGTAAGTGGAATTTCTAGTGGACCTGGCAGCAAAGGGTGCTTCCTACATTTCATGAAGCAATTTGTGCAATTTCATGACTGTACATATACCCATTGCATGTTTTTTTTCAGCTTTAATACAAATGTTAATAGTGCTTGATATCAGGGAAGGAATCTCAGAGAAGACCTGCATTTGTTCTCCTTGGTTCCCCTGTGTGAAAGCCTCGTGTGTGCTCCTCCTGACAGCAATGGAAGCTGCTCAAAATGACAAGCAAAGGCCCAAAGTTTTCCAATCAGCCTTCAAGTCACCATGCACCATGACTTCAGGATGCTGCAGCAGCATTAAACAAAGAGAGCTAACACCATGGACCTTTTAAATGACAGGGGATATTGATAACAGGACAAGCCAGGCTCTGCGATGACAAACATCTGCACTCAGTCATGCACTCAAGCAGAGACAGAGCTACAGACAGGGCCAGGATCATGTCCACCACAAAAGTGAGAGACCAGATGGGTTGACCAGTGGGGTGGAAGGCTTTTAGGTCATACAACTAGGCCTTGTAACAAAGTAGAAACAGAACATGGTTGCAATTCACTTTTCTTCACAAACGGGTGAGTCAACAACATCTCTGCTGATGGCCGCTGCCCAGCATCTTTCTGCAAGCAACACACTATAAAGTTCCTGAATTCAGGAGAAGCATCAGGAGGTGGTGAAGGTGGATCTCCCAGGCAGATAGCACACATCAGGGTGGGCCAGTCAGGCTTCTCTCCTGGTTGCAGGCAAGGAAAGCGACCTATTGCACACTCGAGAAGTGTGAGACCAAGGCTCCAAATATCAGCAGCATAGCCATATTCGCCCCCATTGCCATCTGGATCAAAACGCTCAGGGCTCATGTACGCACAAGTACCCACAAAAGAATTACATTGTGCTAACGTATGTGCCAGCACTGTGCTCACACCAAAGTCACCAATCTTAACCTCCTGCCTGCGGTTGATTAGCAGGTTTGAAGGCTTGATGTCCCGGTGTACAATCTTATGTTTGTGGAGATACAGGAGTCCCAAGAGCACTTGCTTGGTAACCTCAGCCAGGTATCTCTCACTGATTGTCCTGTGAAACTTAAGCACATCTGCAAGTGTTCCTCCGTCCATGAATTCAAGAACAAAGGAGACTTCTCCTCCACGATCAAAAACCCCATAGCACTCCACCAAATGTGGGGATTTGGCACGGAGCAAAATCTCCATTTCTCTCATAATCTGTCTGCGCACATCAAGCTCATGCTTCTCCTGTATGATCTTAAGGGCATAGATGCGCCCAGTCCACCGGTGCACAACTTTGTACACTTTGCCTCCACTGCCAGCTCCTAGCAGGCTCTTCCTGTCCAGGTCTAGGTCATCTAGGGACACAATTCGCCCTTGTGCCGGGATCAAGGGAAGCCTGAACCTGTGAAGAAGGTTGTTGTTGTTGTTGTTGTCTGCAGATGGAGGTGGCAATGGTAGTGGCTGTGGTACTGGATCTCGCCGTGGCAGGGACAGGGAGAGTCCTCGGCTCTTCCTTTCATTTGCTGCAGCCATTTGTATGTACACTCTCTGTTCCTGTCCCTCCTTCCCACTCTCTACTGCAGTGTCGGTTGTTCCTGTCTCTCCCTCCTTCGTCAACCGCAGCAGAAGTATGAAGACTCTGCTCCTATGGACGACATGGTAGGCACAGCGTGATCATCATCTGCTGCAGCTCCCTCCTCTGCAGATGCCCCGCCAAAGGAAGGACGGAAGGAAGGAATCCCACAACTGTCTCGTCAAGGACCACCACCACCTTGGTGTGCCTCTCCTCTCTGCCTGGAGGAGAAGGAAGGGATTGGTGTTCTCGCCACTCAGAAACTTAACATACTCCTGACCTAGCTCTCGTAGTATACTAGCTTTGCCAGCAAAACAGACAAGAAGCTCCAGAAGAACATTGACCTGTGGAGCTTCTTCTTCTTCGCCCTCCGACTCCCAATTTCCTCCACACAGGAGGACTTCTGAGCACCGGCAGCAACTTAAAGACGCAGATCCGAGAGTCAGTCAGGAAGAAGCTCCGTTCAGGACAGGTACGGCAGTCGCAACAGCAGGTGGAGGAAACTTCCCTCCGATCAAAGAAAGCGGCCACATGTACGAAGAAGAATCCGAGCTTTACCCGAAAAGAGTTCTCTCTCTCCACTCTCTCTCTCTCTCTCTCCCCCTCCTACAATGGAACCTCAAAGGCAAAGCTTCAAACAAGAGGACTCATTTCCTTGGGTGCAAAAACTACAGCAGCGCTCCTTGCACGGTATGCTGAACAATGTCTCTCTGTCGAGCGGCAAAATGGAGAACAAAGTCGGAACCAAAGCAAAGTTGCAGCAAAAGCTCTTCCGAGCAAACCGCAATAGCCAGTTTCACCAACAAGACTCCAAAGGAACTAGCTAGTTTCACAATCCAATTCCTCGTCGGCGACAAAAGGTTCGAATCCCCCCCCCACCCACCCTCCCGAAGAAAAAGAAAGCAAAAGGAAACCCCCCGCACAGCCAGAGATGGACGAGATTATGAATGGAAAAATATAACATGCGGCGAGAAAGGAATGCGCAAGAATCTGGACAACCCGAAGAAGAAAAAAGAAGAAGCTCTTTTCCAGCGGGAGTTGAAACCAAGCAACCGACCCAGGGGGATGGGGGGAGGGCTTGCAAAAACCCTACCTGGCCGAAGAAACAAGAACGAAAACAAAGGGGGAAAATTTGTTTCTGCGCACTTTCTATGAAATTCAAGGTTGTGGAAGACAATAGAAAGAGAGAGAAAAAAAGTTGCAGGAAGTCATGAACACACACACCCTTTGGCAAAGCTTTGTTCTTGGCAAGCTCTTGGATCGCCGTGCAACAGACAGTAGTAGTGAGTAGTGTTATGCGCAAGCGAGGGAGCGAGCCAGGAGTTGAGAGACCGGGGAGGACACAAACGCGACACAAGAAGACGGAGAAGAAGAAGACCGAGCACCCGCCGCGCAGCAGAAGGCAAAGAACGCGAAGAAGCCCCTGTGGGGCCCTGTTCCAGGTGACGACTTCGACGACGACAGACGGCTTCTTTCGAGGTGACGAAGAGGACGACGGCTTCGTTTGGAAGCACTACAGGGATTTTTTCTTTTCTTTTCTTTTCTTTTTTCATGTTCAAAAATTGGGGAAATTTAACCAAAACAGTTTAGCAGAATTAGTCGAAATTACACTAGAAAAACAGAATTTTCCAAAAAAAATTCAAATTGCTTTATCGAAAAATGGCGAAGTTTCGCCAGAAAAAATTCAATGGGAAGCATAGTTTTTTTTGGCAATTTTTGTTTAATAGCTGGAGTGGCAATGATCCACATGAAGATTTAGCCAGACTTGGCTACAAGATTAATATGAAAGCAAAATTTTAAAAACATTCTTCTATATTTTAGGGTACCTGCTTGAACCATGTGTAGTGAGTGATCTGGCGAGCTTTCTTTTTAAAATTTCTATTTTTGGCTATTGAATTTTGTAGAAAACATGATTTTAGAACTTTTAATCTTTAATATATCATTTTGGCTATACATAGCCAGCCAAAAAGGGCTGTTTGGAAGGGTTTGGAAGGCTTGCTTTCCAGGTGACGAAGTCCGACGGCTTGGTTTGGAACTTGCACTGTTTCTATTTGTGGAGAAATTTCGCAGCTTGGCGATTGAAAATGGAAAAAATCCACAAAAAATTGTGATTTCTAGGGAATTTTCTTCGCCATTCTTCGAAATAAAAATAATTAAATTAGCCACATCTAAATCTAGGCACAACTCCGCGGTCGCCACTTGTAGCAGCACTTTTGTAAAAAAGGTACAGCCCACCTAGGGCCGTCGCCATGTAATGCTAATTAATGCTGAGGACCCTGACCAGTGCCACAGGGCCAGTGGACCTACTTGAGGAATTTGAAAAACCAAAAAACCCTGTTTGGAAGGCTTTATTTCCAGGTGACGAAGAGGACCAGGCTTCGTTTCGAAGGGTTTGGAAGGGTGTATTTTCAGGTGACGAAGAGGACGGCTTTCGAGGTGAGGAGTTTTCTACCTCATCGTGGGTGGTGGCAAAGCCATGTCTCTTGGAGGGGAACCGGGATCCATCCAGGTGACAAGCCGGATGTCTGTAGTCTGTACAATAAAATAGGCACCTCGATTTAGTTAGCTCTAAAACAGTGAAACTCCGAGAAATGAGGAGGATGCATCCAGGTGATTATCCAGATGTCTGTAAGTACGATAAATCGACACCTCGGTTTAGGTAGCTGTGAAACAGTGAAACCCAAGATATGAGGAGGATCCATACAGGTGATAATCCAGATGTCTGCCCGGAAATAAGATTGTCACCTCGATTAAGTTAGCACCACTGGTGGTGATAATCGAGACGCCGGTCTGCAAAATAAACTTGTCACCTCGATATAGTGAGCTCTGAAATGTGAGACTCCAAGAGATGATATCCATCCAGGAGATAATCCAGATCTCTGTCTGCAAACTTAAAATCATCACCTCGATTATGTTAGCACCAGTGAAACTCAAAGAAATCAATCGAAACTTTTAATGAATATATAAAATAAGATAAAACAGCCACCCCTTTCCAGTTTAGATGTACCTCAAAGTTCATAATTTCCCTATTCCTAAGTTTATTAGTTGTTTGTCTATTTGTCTTTTCCTCGAAGTGTTTTTTTCTTGACAAATTTTGTCATTTCTTGACCAAAAAAATTAGGAATCTTTTTGGTATATTTTTCTGGGTTAAATTCGACTAATTTGCTCCTTTTTTTTGCTGAAAATTTTGCCAAATTTTGGATATCAAAAAATAAAAAACTTAATTAAAAAACCCTGATTCCTTGACCTCACTAGTGTTTTTTCAAATATAAAGAATTCACTTGTGAAATAACCATTTGCTATAAGTTAAAAGAAATCAATTGAAACTTTTAATTGTACATTAAAAATAAAATAAAATAAAATAAAATACCTCATATGAACCTCAAAGTTTCTTAAGTTCTCTATTCCTTCACCCATAGTGCTATTTCTTTTTATTCACTTGTGAAAAAACTATTTGCTTTCCCTTTATTCTTTGTTCTAACAAGAAGCTTAAGAAGGGAAAAAAAACACATGCCAAAGAGTTTTGCATTGGTATTGGAGGAAAATGCGTTTCCCTTCTCAAACACTCTTTTGGGAACATGTTTAGTTTCTAGGGAAAAAAGAAGGGATGGGTTCCACAACATGATTCTAAAACCTAAATCCCCACCCACGATAGTGCCCCTGACCTCAATTCTTCACATCAATTATAAGATTAGTGGCTATTGACTTTATTGAATTTCAATCAAAATTGATCTAAGTTTCATACATTTCAATTTAAATTTTAGAATTATGTATTTTACCCGTATCACTTTCAACATTAATCAAGTTAAACATTAGGTTTCAATCAAGTAAACTGAAACAAGCAACCAAGTTTTAAGGTCAAAATGGATACTTGGGATCCCATCCAAAAATGAAAGTTTAACATCCATCCATCATCCTAGAAGTTGCTTCAAAACCATGAGGATGGTGGATGATAATGTGATACATTGAGTGTGTATCCTTGGGTTAATGAATGAAATCTTGGATGCTAGCTTGGTGACTAAGAGCATCTTCCATTCAGAGCCTTAGGTGTTGCTTACCTCCTTTTAATTGTGGGCTGCATACATCCTTGCAATATTGTCATGGGTGGGGAGGTCAATCATCCCAAGATCCAAAGATCCTTAACTCATAATGCATAACTTTGGAGTTCATAAACTCTCAATAGCATCCAAAGCTGCGACCCTAACTGGGCTGCACAAGTGATTTTATCTTTTGTGTTTCACAATTTTCAATAGTCAAACAATTATTGACCAGAAAAGGTCATTTATTTGTGGATTCGGATTGCAATATCAAATTTATTGTTCTATTACCATGGTTTTTTTCAATTTTGAGATGTGAAAAGCTCACCCAAATTTTAGCAAAAGTAATGAAATCTACACTACAAAAACAAAAATTTCCAAATCTTTTTGTTGAAAAAACAAACAAAATTTGTTAAAGTAAAATTGGCTATTATATGCATTTTCATTGGAACTATAATTTGCAAAATTGATTTTACAGCGCTATCTTATGTTCTGTATAACCCAACTTTTAAAAACGAGGAAGCATACGTGCAGAGAAAGAGGATGAGATTGTTGTCTTTCTAACACTCAAACTTTATTGATGTTCCAATGACAGAAATTACTCAAAATTCAATATCTCCTGCACCTTAAACCTAAAATTTGCAAAATCACCTCCATAAATCCCTACTCATCAAGGGCTTGCTAATGGTATCAAGAGTTAGCCTTTTTTTCTGTGCAAAATTGGGCATTGTTGTAAATTCAATGATTTTTTGACAGAAAATTTCAAAATTAGAAAAAAAGATATTTGAGAATTGCCTTTCTATACATGGTTCAAGTAAGTAGCCAAAAACATATAAGAATTTATTCCTTTAATATTACAATAGCCAAATTTGGCTATATCAGGTTATGGAAGATTGCCACCTCAACTACATCACAAAATTGAAAAGATAAAGCACTTCCAAGAGTGTGCCCCAATTTCTCTGAAATTTTTAGTTTTGATTTTATTGAATTTTCAATTAAAAAATTCTTCAACAACTCTTGAATTGTGTGTTTAAACATGACCACCTTGGTGCACCCGTGCTCATCAAGGGCTTTCCCATGGTATGAAGAGTGTGAAAAATGGGAATTTGGTCTGGGTGGGAGACCTCAACATGACAAAACAAAACAAACAAATTACCTTCCTTAGTAGTAGCCTGTTCAATGCCCAACCACGCATTTATAGAAAATCCTTAACAATTTATTTTCGGGTTTTATTTTTGGGGATTTTAAGAGTTAATTGCCTGCTCTTGTGTGCTCTTGAGTTCTGACAGCCATAATCCTGCATGGGAACCTACGGTTAATGTTCCTTTTGATATTAAAGAAATATTATTTTTCTTAATTTGAAGCAAGAGTTAACCAAGATTTTACTGATTTTACAAAATATCTTAATTTGATAATAAAGTAAAGACTTGGTTAATTCCTCATTTATTTTCTTAGTTTGAATCTTCCTTTTCTTATCAGAAATATTTTTTCTTTTGATTTTTAAACTGAAATTTATTCAATTATTTCAAGAAATAATCAAAATTCAAGCAGAAATAGGTCATTCATACAGACATTCGCCATAAATCTAGAGACATAGGACTTGTTAATTTGGGGGGAATTAATACCAATACCACCATAAGACTTTTCTCTACCCTCATTACAGTCTGGGCAGCTTCTTGGGCAAATTTGTCCCATCACAAATGAACTTTGGGAGGTATATTGATCTATTAAAGAACGTAGTTTGTTTGTTTTGTTTCTCATGCTGAGATCTCCCAAAACACAGTTCCCTGTCATGCACTTGGTATCATTGAAAAGCTCTCCATGAGTAGGGTGCATCCAGGTGGTTTTGTAATGTTTAGACTTTAGACCTATGGTGTAAGAGTTATTGAACATTGAATAATTTTGAAAAAAAATTAACAAAATCAAAATTAAATACTTTAGATAAATTGGGTTGCAATCTTGATATTGTTGGAAAGCCCTTGATGAGGGGATTTCTTGGAGGTGGCTTTGTGATTATTGGATATAAATGCAAAATATATAGAATTTTAAGAATCATTTGAAAAAAGAAAAAAGTTGGGTAATGAGCTCACACTTCGACCAAGGGCACATATCACATTAGTCCCCATAAATGGGTATTTAGTCCAGAATTCTAGGTGGACCTGCAAAAATACATTGTTTGTGACACACACATGTGAATTATAATCTCCAATAGTGAAAAATGTGTTCATTATATGTGCATGACATGGCAAGGTACAGCCTTCTCCTTGAGGGAGCAAGGCATTAGGCCATACTATTAACTTTAAACTATAAACAGGGAGCATTGTAATTCCTGTCTAAATGGTTGAAAAGGGCAAGACTCCATTAACAGCAATATAGCTTGAAACCTGAGTTCCTGTTGATGCTTTCTTCTTTGAGGATTGAGAGGCTAACCAACACATTTGGTTCAGTTTTGAGCTTTGGTTCCACATGTGGTACAATTTGATTTCTTGGGTAGACTTGGGAATTTGGCCTTAGTCGTGTGATCTGAAGTCAATTTGAAGTCAAGTACGTTATATGGTCAAGTATGCTATATCATGCACGACCTTTTGACCTTGGACCCATTTCAACAAAATTTACTATCAATTAAAAAAAACTTATTATTTTTCCCAAATATCAGTTGTCTGTGTTGTAGGGGGTTTCCAGTGAAAAGTTGTGAAATGAAATTTCTCAATGCCATGCAAAAAGCTATCAGATCCAAATATAAAGCCTTTGCACCCAAATTTCTCACCCCTTGTGGAAACACCTTTCTAGGAATCAGCATCAAATCCTCAAGAGTCCAGTACAGAGTGGACCACCACAACCCACATTGCCATGCATTTGGAGTACTACAAACCACATTGTGCATGCATGTGGATGACTATGACCCACATCACACATACATTTGGTTTCTTAGTAGCCCATTTTTGCCATGAGGAGTGTGACTTGGAATAAATTCTTATACTCTCCTACTGAAAAAGCCAAAGCTCCAATTGTCTGAACTTTTTGGCACTTTGTTAAAAAGATGGACAGACTAAAGAAAACTTTAAACAAAAGCAAATGAGGGCCGGCTAAAGAGGGTCCACATCTGCAGGTTTGAGATATTGCAGGTTGCCTAACCCCACCCATACTATGAGTTATTTATGCATGCGACCAGCCACAGCCATGTCACATTATTAGAATACTTATCAGTAAGCAGGCGGCTGACCAATGTTAGGAAACAGACTGCCAAGTCCGGTTTAAGACCAGGTCAGGTTCTATCTGCATTAAACTGGAATTGGATCCGGACATGGTTGCCATCCAGACAAAATTCTCCCAATTGTCTTATGATTGTCTCTAGCTTGTGTACTAATAGCTTCATCTTTGGTCACTCCAACTCCCAATGGGGTAATTTTGGTAGTTGATGTCCATAGATTTCTAGACTTGTCCAAGTGCATATACGCTTCTTACCAATATCCATGTGGGGCAGAAAGGTGAGTTGCCCAATCATAATTTTGCAGTGCACAGGCAAACAACATCCATCTTGGACCACTATATAATGTGCTAATTTCCTTTGCATTGTGAAGAATTTGTGTGTTCATCTGCTGGCATTTTCTATTTCATTTGTGCTTAATTTCTGAATTATTGGAATTTTTAGGGTGGAGAGGCCCTTTCAAGTTTTCCAAATAGTAATGGCCAACCATATTGGTTAATATTGCAACTATGATCCAATCAACAAATAAGTCGAAATTGTTCAAAACACACATGAGCAGCCACCAACACACCATAAGGAGTGGATGGGGGGCGACAGACAAGAAATATTTTTCCATTGGCTTCCAGTTTCCTAACTAACCACTGTGGTTAGCTCAATTTCTGTTTTCTACTAACAACACACTAGCCCCCTATGTACTAACCATCTACATACATCTACTCATATAATAACCATGTGTTACCTACATGACCTATCCTTCACAACATATGGTACCAAGAAGAACCCCATCGGAAACCACATGTCAATAAACATGTTTGACTCATTCATATGTTCCAACCATGGTTGGTGTTTTTGTGTTTGATTATGAGATGCAATGTACTCCATCAAATCTTAAACTTACTTGTAGAGATTAAGCTTTTTTGCATACTCCATCAAAATGAATAGCATTTTTTTCTCCTGTTGTTATCGTAACCCCTAAAGATCCAGGGTTTCCCAAGGTCTAAAATCAGGCTCCAATGGCAGAGATTCACTTCAACCCTCAGAGCTCCTCTTAATGCATTATTTGAGGGAACCCAAACTTAGGATATTGTAACACATATTGTAGTACTGTAATGCTTTTGGCACTAATTAAACTATTTTTCAAATTGTCAAAAAAATATTATTATTGCATGAAATGTAAAAAATTCAGAATTTAGTAATGGGAAGCAAGTCCAACTCTCATGAAGCATGTCATACAATACGTAAGAATCAAAAATTCATGTTAAGGGACATGCAAACAAGAACTAGGAAATGTAGCAAATGAATTGTGTGCATCAAAATGAATGAAAAATGGTTCTTTCTTTCATTCATGTCAACAATATAAATAATTTCATAATGTATACTGATAATATTTTAAAATAATATGGCAATGCATGAGGTAAACATATATAATGCATAAACATTTCATTGAGATCCACTCTGTGGACACAGAGAATCTTTGGCCTGAACTTCAAAATTTTCTCCTCCTGAAATCATCCATCAACCCACATCAAGTTGATTCAACCTTTCAAGGGTGAATGTGGTCTCATGGTGAAACCTTATAATAGTAGACCTTATAGTCAGCATTTTTTTGGGTGAATTTTCTCATTGCGGTGGCAAATAGAAGTGAAAAAAAAAAAGTTTCTTTTTGGGAAAATAAAAAATTTAGTGTAAACATTGAAAAGTCTCACAAAACTTTTTGAAGAAAAAAAAAATCTTATAGTCCTTCTTTCTCTTTTTTTTGTTTTTTCCTCCTTTCCTCTCTCACTTAACTTAACCTTAATTGTTTTGAAGTGGGTGCAATGTAAACCTGTGCATAACAGAGCAAACACATTACAGAGATCATGGTGCCTCACATGCAGACCATACACAAAGGTGTAAGAAGTAGCTAGACAAGAAAAGAAAGTTGGAGGTAAGGTTGGAGGTGTGTAGCAGCAGCAAGACTGACAAATGGGTGGCAATGATACTGAAATCAAATATGGGCACAATTTTTTGAACATTTCACTCATTAATAATTATTATAAAGAAATATGGGCGAAATTGAGTTAACATTTCACTCATTGATACCACAAGGAAATACAGACGTAATTCAGTAAACATTTCGCTCATTGATATGACAAGGAAAATATTATGCAATTCACTAGACACATTTCACTCACATGAGAAGAAGAGCCCCTGCTGTGATGTCGGCCATTATTCAGGCCTCATTACAAACAGACCCATCTGGTGAAATCTAACTTACACCTGAGTTCAATAAGTACTGTAGAACTTTATCATTGAGGGATGCTCTTTGGTATACAAAATCTGACATTTTGTGTCTCCCGCTCTGCACATGCCAATATGCCCAGCGGCCAAACAACTGGATGTTGTGCATTCCCAGATTCAGAAGCAAGTAAAGTTAGGTCACTTGGTTCTCGCTGCAATATGTGTTTCATTTCACACTTGACATTATTAGTTCATAAAATAAAGTTCAATTTTTTTTATTCTGCATGTCAGCCCTAAGTGTAGGGTAAATCCCCAATAGCTGGGTATGAAATTGTTCATAAGCTTTTGGAAGCATCTGAGAATTCATGTAAGTTGAAACCACACTACCTTATAACGAAAACTTAAAAAATAATTCATATACAATCATTGTGCAACTATCCCTTAGAAGTATAGTGTATTAATAAATAAATTGTCATGTCAAAAAATCAATTAGTTGTATTATAGTTACAAGTGAGTTTAAAATTGGTCTTTATACGATAATTTACACACATCATACATACATAAGTAATCAATCATATTTCACTTTAAAGAGTTGCATTGTAGTTACATGTGACAATTACTTTAGAACTATTATAAATGTGTCACCAAATAAACAACTATGTTGCAACTAAGTACAATATACATACATGTGATCATGCCACATGTCCACATTTCCACCACCCATTATGGAGCACATTTGTAACTAGTTTTCAATTATGATTCCTAGTGATATAATTAGTATAACCACTAGTGCGTCACTATTAAAATACTACTATTCAATTATGTTATGACTATAATACAATTGTTTGTAATTTCATAAATTTACATATCCATTAGTTATTTATATTTTCATCATATGCATTTCATTTGGAATGATTTAAAATGTTATGGGAGTGGTACCTCAAGCTTTAGAAATCATTTTTGAAATTTAAAGAAAAAGGAGTAATGAAAAAATGACAAGAATATAAATACATTTTCCAACTTACAAAACATTTTTTTTCCTCTTTGGACCCCTCCTACTTTCAAACCTCATAACTTTCTTATTTCTTATTCATTTTAAATGATTTAAAATGTTATAGAAATGCCACCTAAATTTTACAAATCATTTTTGGATTTTCATAACAACAAAGCAACATACAAGGATTTTTTAGGTGTCCATGAACTGGCTTTTATAACATTCAGTGGTTTGTTTTTTTTAGTTTTCAACCCCTTTTACTTTGGAAAGCCATAACTTTTTCAATTATTTGTTTCTTTTGACAATTTTTAATGCCCTAGAGACGCTAATAAAAGGGGTTCAACTTTTGTTTGGACACCAAAAATAATGGAGCCCTCCCCTTGGCTTTGGCCTACCCTAAACACTTTAGTATTATAATTACAACTCAATTGCAACTTAATTTACAATTAAAAAACAACTAAAAAATTTAACCCATATGTTTTGTCTTCAAATCCATGTTGCAAACTATATATAAAATGTTTATTCTTTCATATTCTCACAATAAAATACAAGTGTCATTTTGGGATGAATTCAAAAAAAACTTAACCTAAAGGCAAAACATAAATTTTTAAAAAAACTTCATGATTATTCTATAGTTCATTTAGTCTTGTGTTTTCCTACCTACTTATTTATTTATGTAAGTAAGTAGGTCCTATTTTTTACCTACCTAGGTAGGTAGGTAGGTAGGTAGGTCTTAAGTAAATACATAAGTATGGAGGTTTAAAAACCTACCAACCTGCTTACCTATGGTTATGTACGACCTATTTAGTTACTAAAATAAATATTTATATTTAATTATTCCAGAATATAACTAATATGCCATGTGGTAATTTTTTATTGTGCCACATGTCACAATTTTAGACCATCATTAACAATCATAATGAACAATGGAGATTAATATTTCGAAGAAAAAATCATTTTTATGTCCATAAATTTTCATAATGCCACATGTCAAATTTTAATAGATGGATGACAATTAATGACATTAACATGACATCATGGGTGCAATTATAACAAAGTTGCATAATAGTTGAAAATGAGTTATTTTGATTTAGTTGCAATTGAGTTGTAATGAATTGCAACTATGAAATTCATGCAATTTGTCCATTAGCACTTAGGGTGTATAAGTATAATGTCTTTTGCAACTCAAAAATTGAATTACAAAGCAAGTTGCAAAACGCCCATTTTTCTTGTAGTGAAGCCATGCCAAAGTTTGTGTGGATTTGAAAGTTTTGTGAAGGCCAAGTTGTTATGGAATGCTCTTTACACTTCGAAAAGCTAAACATGACTTGACTATCCAAGAAACACAACAATAATTAGAAGAAGGCAACCAAGAATTCGCAACTTGGAACAAATTACCAACCAAGAATCCACAACTCGGACAAGTTACCAACTGCAACAGAAGTTCATAACCAAGGTTGTTAGATTGACTAAAATGTCAACACTAACCAAGCTAGACAACCTAGCTTAACATAAATAATAAACTAATAGGCTACTTGTTAGGTAACTTAATTAACTACCTAATAGCTTACCCTAGGTGTACCTAATAAATTATTTACATAATGTAGGCCTTTTAGGTTGGTATTTTAGATGGTCTAAGTAGGTATTCAAGGCGGTCTAACTTATTAAGTACACCTACTAACTATGTATGTAGTTTATTAACCTAGGTCACCTAGGCTAGTAGCCTAAGCCACCTAAGCCTATTAAACATTTATGATAATTTGATGTATATTCCTTTTTGTATTATAACACATGAAATTTGAATTTTTTAAATTTTTATTAAAAAAAAAACATGTACATAAATAACTTTTTATTTTACAATACATTTTTTCACATAATTATTACAAGTATATAATATTGGATTATGGTTTCGGTTTAGAGTTTGGGACATATAATTTAATTAATTTTTTTTTTACAAGTCTATAGTAATTAAAATAATCTAAGGTGCATTTTGGGGGGAATTGTTAAGGTTTAAACATACGTAAAATAATGCAATGTCATATTATATTTTTTTTTAAAGAAAGTGAAAAAACTCAATTTGGAGATTTTACCAAATGGTAAGAGATATACCTTCTATTATTTTTTTGTTACAATTTTTATTTAATTATTAAAAAAATTAATGCCAAATTTTAGTTAATGAAAATAAATATGTGTGTAGGTATTACAAAATTATATGAATACTTAACCCTAAATGCAATACCCATATTCAAGTTCATTTCAAAAGAACCCATAGGTGATTTAGGTAACTTTAAATGAAACCCAACTCTAAATGTAATACCCACATGTAAGGTCATTGTGAAATAACTAATATGTAGTTTGGGTGCTTTTGAATGAAGACCAAAACCTAGATGCATTATCCACACGCAAATTCATTCTAAAATAATCCATAGATGATTTAGGTACCCTTATGTGAAACCCAACCATAAATGCAATACCCACATGTAAGCTCACTTTAAAATAACCAATAAATGGTTTGGGTACCCAATATATGTTTTTTAATAATGAATTATTATTTGAATAATTTTATAACAATTAATCATCATGAATAATTATCTAAAATAATGATTTGAATAACTTATCAACATAATTTTAAAAATTAAATTTCAATTTATCATTTTGATTTTTAGATCCCAATTTTAATTATCTGAATAATTAAGGTTCAACCAAATAATTAGTTATTTAAAATTAAAATTTTATTTTCTTAAATATGATAATTAAACAACTACATTATCTGAAATAAATTTTTAGTAATTCCTTAATTATATGACATAATTTGTTGATACTTCTAGATTATTATGTCATATGAATAAATAATTATTAAAGAATTATTTAAAATAATGTAAATGATTAATTATCATAATTTATCCAAAATAATTATTTGATCATTCTTTAATCATCTAAAATATTCTTTGATAAATTTTTAATTATGTGAGACGTTATTTGGCAATTCATTAATTATTTAAAATAATTATTTAGTCATTCATTAATTATGGAAAATAATTATCTAATCATTCATTAATAATCTAAAATAAGTATGTAATCATTCATTAATTATTTTAAAAAAATTTAATCATTCATTAATTATCTAGAATAATATTTTAATCATTCATTGATTATCTAAAACAATTGTCTAAAGGTATTAGACATTAAAGATTTTCCTACCCACAACATTGTGGCTATCATAGTGTTGAAGGAAATTGACACTATTTTAAAACTCATATGCAAATATTGCCAAGGAAATAAAAAATCCCAACAACTATTAAAAAACATTTATGCAAATATTACAGCTTGAACCTAAACATAATGCAAATAAATGTGTTATGATGCAAGTATTGCAATGGATGTAAAAAAAATCAACAACTATTTAAAAAACCTATATGTGGGTATTGCAAATTTAAAATGGCCTTATGGAAATTAGAATAGAAAGGATGTAGGTATTACATGTTTGGTTTCATGACAATGCCAATAAATTAATTAGAATGTGGGCATTGCTTTAAAAATCTATAAGTCATATGATTTCTAATACATTAGATGTAGGTATTACACAATGTACATTATTGATTTTTATAAACCCTAGACAAATTAATTATAAATGTGCATATGAAACAAATTAAGTTTTGATTCTTACATCGAAAGCATTAAGAAGATGACAAAAAAGAAGATATATATGATTAACCATATACGCATCAAACAAATGTGACTAGAAAAAAAATTTATATTAATAAAAGATGTACAAAAATGGGTGGATCAAAAAATGCTAAAGAACCCAATAAAAAAAAAGGTTCTCTATAATATATCAAAGGACCAAAGTTCAAAAAATGGGTAGTCCAAAAAATGAAAAGGTTAATAAAACTTAGCATATTAAATAATGTGGAAACCCTAACCATATCACTATCTACAATGTCATGTTTAACTTGGTAAGCAATTGTTGCCTTTGCAACCTTTGTTGCATGACAAACAATGTATAGATGGTGATGTTGCATTTCGACAGGAACTACAATTATAACAAATTCCTCCTTTGTTATGCCCTAAACCCTATAAACATCCAAAAACCACCAAATTAAACCCTAACACACCTTGGATGAAATTAATTTATAAAAGAACAATAAACATTGATTACTATTTTTTCTTACCTTCCATGAATCATTTTAAAGCCATGGAAATATAATATAACTATCAATTCTTGTGTCCAACATGCTTTAATGGACTTTTGATCCCAATTTTTGACATCCCATGCCATTTTCAATTCTTATGCATATACATAATGAGTCAATCGTATCATTTCTTGTAAATTTCATCCTTTTTCCATTCATGATATTGCATTTCAAAACATGTTTCCCACACCCTAAGCATTAAGACCCAACACCTACAACAATTGTTTTAAAGGCAACTTGACCAAAGTTGGTTTTTGGTAATGGCGGACATTGTTGCGCAACAATTATTAGTTCATCCCACTTGCACTTGGCTTTGACATAAACATGTTTAACAACCTATTGTTCATTCCACCTCTACACAGCCATGGCATTTCGCAAGATGTGAACATTCATTTTAGTGTGGTCTTGATGCCAAAAACCTTTTTCAAAAATTGACACTAATAGAAATTGACCAAAACTGTAACCACTTTATTTGCGACTATTAGTTATTTGCAACGACATTTTTGCAACTATTTCTTGTGTTGATCATATTTGCAATTGCACTACAACTAGTTTGCGACTATTTTGGTGTTCATCCCTCCAGGTGAAGAACATTTAATTTAGTTTTCATTCAAGAAAGATAATTTATGTCCCATTAGTTATAAATGTGACCAATTTAATTGTAACCTTTTGAATATACAAAGGTGTATTAAAATTTACAAATGTATATTTTGAATGTATATGAACAACCATATTACATGTGTATTCAAGTAATACTATTAACATAAATGGCATCAATATTATGGTTACATTAATTAGTGTATATTTTGAATATATTAAATTTTTATTTAAAATATTTACTAAATATATTGTGCCCATATTACAAGTTTATCCAAACCATCTTATTATTATTTTAAAAATAAAAATGAATTATTTATTATTTATATTTATATTATATTTATATTAATTACATTTAATAAAAAACCAAATTTCACAATTTTTTAAAATAAAAATATTTTATTACATAATGATGATGATATTAGAATGATAAAAAATAATTATGTAATTACTGAAATAATTACTTTGAAAAATCATATTATTATATTATTATTAAAATATTTTAAAATGACTAATGTACTTATTAAAACTTGATTTTTATTTATTTAAAAAATTAATTATAATAAATCATAATAGATCTAACAACTGACATAATAATATATAATAATATATTATTTAAAAATAGCTAACCTATGCTAGCTACAAATTACATTATTATTATTAAAATAAGTATTCAATTATGAAGTATTACTATATTATAATAATTACCAAAAAATATTAATATATAACTTTAAATTTTTATATTTGAAATTTACAATTAATATCAATTAATTATTAATTATTCAATGATTATAATCAATTTCTGATTTTTTAAAATTTTCAGTTTTATTATTTTATAGTAATTATTATAGTAATTAAAATTGAAATCCAATAAATTAATATACAATGAAAAAAATATTTTTGAATGAAAAAAATACTTATTACAAATATAAAATATTTATTTTAATAGCTCATAAATAGCTATCATGAGTGAAATAATCATATGAATAATTATAATAAAATAGTTAGTCTAGGCTAGGTTTGAATTATATTAGTAATTATATTAGTTAATTAGTTAGTTAATTAATTAGGTAGTTAGTTGTCATTTACTTACTTAATTATATATTTTTCAAGATGAGAAGGAAAACCAAAACATATGGGATAAACCTTTTTAGTTGCAAGTCATTTTTTCATTGTGAAAAATATATAAACAAGGTGTTTTGACTTTATATTTTCATATTTAAAAACATGGACATATGGGATGAACCAATAAAAACGACTTAACCCAAAATAAAATATAAATATTCATGTACTTACACCTAACTACCTATTTCCCTAATTTACCCACCTATTTTTTTACCTACCTACCTACCTAAGTAGGCATTTGGCCTAGGTAGGAAAATAGGTCCTATTTAAATAGATGTTTAGCCTAGATGGGTAGGTAGGTACCTAGTTCAACTTACATAATATATTTTTAATTATTAAAAATTGGGAATTGTGGTAACACATAACGTGTTCACCAAAAAAATCACATCTTAATTGCAAGCAACAATACGTATATGATGAGTCAAAGCATGAAAGCGTATTTCATTGACTTTTTTTTTCATCCAAAAATTGTTAACATTTGTGATTAGTGTCAATGTGATTTGTCCAATGCAACTATTAAAATTTTTCTTGCAAATGTCACTTGCAACTAAAAATTACTCACAAGTACTAGTAGCAAAATGACCATTTTCTACTAGTGTGAAAACTTCATAAGTTTGGCCTTCTCTGCCACTAAACCATGCACCTCCTTCAAATGTTTAGTTAACAAACACTTGAAAACATATGTGATGGTGCAATTGTCAATTTTACATCACCACTTTGATTCATCCTTATTCCATTCCTTGTCCTTATGAACAATATCAAGTGGACAAAAGGGTGTTAATGGTTGAGTGGGGTCAATTTCAACCTTTGGACCTAAATCACAAACCCCCAAAAAACAAGTTTTTAATTTTTAAATTAAAAAACCTTAACCTTAAACCTTAGAAACAAGCTCAACAACAAAATGCAAATACTACAAACAAGATTAATTTTTTTTCATGTATTGCAATGAATTATAAATAAATAAAATCCCACGCCTTTCATCATTTGTGTGGGTATAATTAAACTTATAAGTTTCATACAAATTTTTAAAATCAATTTAATAAAGTTTAATTTATGTAAATTTTGAAATAATCTAACCTACCACTATCGATCAAAATTCCCAATTTGTTTTGGGATAGATTTCATCACTTGGATTAAACACAATCACATGGGCTAACTCTAAATTACATTGAATATTTGTTTCATCAATTCCAAGTTCCTTAATTCCTAATTCTGATGTAATAATGTTTTTTTTTAGTTGCCAATTTTGATGCAGCAACATTTTGCTACTCAATTGTCAATTCAAATGTAGCAACATTTTGCTACTCAATTGTCAATTCAAATGTAGCAACATTTTGTTATTGAACTTCCTGATCACAACAAACCTTCTTCAATTTCCTTTCTCTACCCATTGCAATCCTACATATCCAAACAAAAACGTTAGTAAACAACCATATTGGATTTTTTTCCTTTCTCAAAAGACCAAAAGCGAAAAAACGTGTTGTTCTCCCTTTGAAAGGAGCACCATTAGGAACCCATGACAACATGCCAAAAAAAAGGCAAGTGACACCTTCTTCAAACAAAGAAAAAAAGATGACACCAGAAAGAAAAAGGTGACGCTTGTCGTCACCTTCTTCACAACAAAACAACGAGGAGGAAGGAGGCATAGTGTCGTCACCTTCTTTGTAACAAAGCAACGAAGAGGGAAGAGGCGTAGCGTCGTCACCTTCTTTGTAACAAAACAATGAGGAGGGAGGAGGCGTAGTGTCGTCACCTTCTTTGTAACAAAACAACGAGGAAGGAGGAAGCAACGATAATGCCATCACCTTCTTTGCAACAAAACAATGAGGAGGGAGGAGGCAATGGCAATGTTGTCGCCTTTTTCTTCTCAAGTGAAGAAAAGAAGAAGGTGATGACATTCTTATTATCGGCTTCTTCGCAACAAAACAACAAGGAAGGAGGAGGTGACGACATTGTTGTCATTGCCTCCTTTGCAACAAAACAACAAGGAGGGAGGAAGTGATGACACTCATGTCTCATCCCTTTCTTCACAACAAAACAATGAAGATGGAGGAAGCGACAACATTCTTGCCATCGCCTTCTTCGCAACAAAACAACAATAGAAGAAATGAAAAAGGAGAAGGGAGGGGGCTTACCTTCAAGCTCCCACTTCTATCACTAGGTTGAAGCTCCTCTTGCCTTGTGTCTCCACTTTCTTAAGCTCCCTTGCCTTGCATTTCCCTAAACCCCTCTTACATGGCGGGCGTTTCCACATTTCTAAACCCTAAACCCTCAAAGCTTTGAGCTACTCAAGCTCTCCCAAGCTCTAGCGATGTAGGTGAGCGCAAAATGAAGTGAGGTAGGTAGGAGGGGAAAACTTTGAGGCAGAGAAGAGGGGTAAAAAAAACCCTGGGCAAGGGAAGAGGAAAATAAAAATGCCCTGCTTGGATGTGTTTGGGTTCATCCCCAAAACAGCTTGAATGGCCTCATCCTGAACTGGTGCACTGGTGGCTCCTGGTTCACTGCGGCCCACTTTCAGGACTTGTGGGCCCGTAAGTTCTGAAAATGAACTTTTTCTTTTCTTTTGTAGTGAGTCCATTTTTAGGACTTGCCAGACCCCAGTCCAAAAACTGAAATTTCTTTCCCCCTTCCACAGACAACTACAAATACATACTGAAATATAAAACCTAAAACTTAACCCTAACCCCAATTAAGACTCCTCTGACTATTAAAAGGGTATGAGTCACGGTTTTTTGAAATATCCTATACCTTGGGTCGAGTGCAGTTACATATATTTGATTTATGAAACTGCCTGTTATGAGGTGGGGGCATGCAATAAGTTTCAAAAAATCCTGGGTAGGAGGAGAGTTTGGGTTTTTGAAAAAAATGCCCTGGCTGTCATACATGCATATACTCTATCTAATGACCGGATAATACCCGGTCTTGATTCTAATGCCCACCCCTCACTGGTCCATTCCTATTTCGAATAACCACCCAACACTGGGAAAAACCCAAATTTTGTTTTGGTGGCTTCTAAACATCATAAGTATCCAATCTGAAGACTAAATGGCCATCTCCGAGTCCACATTTAACATTTCCCATCTCAAATATAGCCACTAAGAAGCCTCACTCAAGAAGGCGAAGGTACACCAATGCAGGTACTGGTTCACTTTGGCTGCTGAACTAAATTAATTGCCGAAAAATTGATTGACCTAACCAAGTAACCATGGTTAGGTGATAATTTGACACCACAAAATGAAAGCAGCCTAGAAAGTACAGCTAGGTCTCAAGGTATCCAGGGTGTCACTCACATATTGGTTCCAACTCCAGTCAAAATTTTACCCCAAAAATCTTACGCACTACTTAGCCTGCTACTGATGGAAAACTAACTCTGTTTTAATTCCACTATGGAGGACAGAGCTAATAAAGCTTGTCAGGCAGTTTACATCATCAGTTGAAAACCATGTGCATGAATTTCTTCATCAGTCCTCATCATCAACCAATATGCGGGTGATTGGAAGTTTGGTCCAATGAGGTGCCTTACAGCTCCTACTTGACAGCAATATCACGGGTTCCTCAACTTTAGTACGTTGAAGTACGCTGGAGTCTCTAATTTCCAGCCTTTTGTGTTGTAGTCCCCAGCCTTCTTACGTGGTCCCGGATTTGGCCAGTTTTCCAGATGCCCATCACAAACTTGTCTGATCCCCAGAGATCATATCCCAAAACCTGTACCCCTAATCAAAGGTTTGCATAGCAGGCTAATTCAGCTCTACCGACAGCGGTGAATTTTTGTTTTTGTTTCAATTTTGCTCAAGTGGCAATCATCCATAAAGAGGATTTAGCCAAATCTGGCTATAAAAAAATATGAAAGTAAAATTCTTTAAAATATTTCTAAAAATATTTTTGGTTACCTGTTGGAACTTCATCCAGAATCAGGAAAATTTTAATTCTTTTTTCTAATTTGACAACTAGAGAATTTCAAAACTTTTTTTTTGACAGTTTGAAAAAGAAAATCAATTGGTGAAAATTTGTCCTAATAAACAAAAATGCTCACTTACACAGCATGACTTAAGCGCGTTGGCCAGGTTTCCATAATCTGATTTCTATAACATTCAAACTGTCATGAGAGAAGATACTTAATAAGTTACCCCAGAAGAAAAGTATTTTTGTGGATAAGCATCATGCTGATCATTCAAAAGCCAAAAGAAGGATGAAATTATTGTATTAGAATGCAAGTTGCAGTCCGAGTCTATCTTTTTTAGATCACACAAGCCTTGGCAAGGGAGGTGAACACTTTTTATTCATATCTCGGGAAACTCATCAGTTGGCAAGATCTTGCCCAATCTACTGGTAAGAAATGATTGGCTGACAAATGCTCGCTGCCCATCTTTGCCCCACCATAAAGCAATTGGAGAAGTTTCCTAAGTGCATTTGAAAGGCACCTTATACTGGTGAATATGCCTATTTGGAAAGAGGAGGGATATTGCATATTTACACCTACCCCTTTAGAGTGGGAGGGATCTTATGCCTATTTTAGGCTAAGATCTCTCCCACCTTAAGGTGTAAGTGTATGGAACTTGCCCCTCCTATACCCTTGTAACCAACCTATGTTTAGGTTCATGACAACTTTTGTTTCATACTTTATAAGGGGTAAAGCCCTTGAGCCGGAGACATTCCCAAAATGCAAGGGTGGACTTGACTACCTTGCCTTTCATCGTATGCCCCTTACTTTTGGAATCCCCCCACCCTAGTTTTCCAATAACCCTTCGTTGATCCAAATTCTAGGGCAACTTTGGTTTTACCCTACACATAACCCTGACATTATTTCAGTGACAAGTCATAAATGCGTCGTTCATTTCAAGGTGGCTCAATGTCGATTTTAACACATAGACAACGTGAGCCCTTGAGCAAATTGATGTCAAAACAAGTCATGTTTTAACAATGATTCAGCATCGATTTTGACCCCCCCAAAGCATTGTGCCCTTAAACTTTTCACTTGAAACCTAAAAGTCGAAACCTATCACCCACCAAAACATGTCAAATTTCAACGGGTGGTTCAACACAAGTTTTGATGCATGGCCCAAAACTAAAACACACCACCCATTGAAACATGTAAAATTTTGGGAGCTATGGTTCAATGCCATGCACACATGTTGCATGTCCCTCAATGCAAAACCCATCCACACCCATCCGTAACGTTTTAACCTTTTTCCACTTTCACACGTTTGGTTTAACTTTTGCTAGACTATTCCATTAGAACAATTCATGCAAGTAATGGAATAGGTTTTTAAGTCTAAGTAGGAATTGATTACAAGAGGGATGGACCACGTGTCAATTGTCACATCAAATAGGCACATTCCATGTTTTGGTTAGGGTTTAGTTTCTTTGTATCGTTTCTTAGTTTTTTTAGAATTGCAAGCTTTGTTTCTTCTTACAACACTAGCATGAAGCAATACAAGGATAGCACATCCCTTCTTCCCATCTTTTATTTTTGTTAGCACAACAATCCAATTAGTTGTGATAGATGAATACAAACATGGAGAACAAAATAACAAATTTGATAGTAAAGAATGTGAAGATAAATAAAATAATTTTCGTGAGGAGTGGCTATAATTATTTCAAGAATGTCACAATCATTGCAAGAAAGATAAGAAAGAGTTTATTTGTGTTTATTGTAAGTGCAAAAAGAACTCAAAGATGAGGATTAATGAGCATTGAAAGAAGAGGTGTGAAAAAGATGTGGATTTTGAAAGAATCCTTTAGAATTCAAGTTGTGCCCACCATTAACAAATGCAATGGAAGGTGTGCATCTTGCAAAAGGTGGAGACATTTTGGAATATAGGGCAAAGGTGAATGCATTGTCAAAGCTATAACATAATCGCCTTTCGTCTTTGTTGGCTTTACAAGGAATACAAACCTTTGAACACAAGCGAAATGAAGAAAAAATGACATCCATTATATTCATGAGGAAGTCCCAAAGGAATTCATGGTTGTTCATAAGAAACAATTCACAAGACATGGAAATTAACTTGTTAAACAAGTTTCAAAGACAAACAAGAAACTAAAACACCCCATTGTGCCAAAAACTATACCTTAAGAGCAATTTCAACATAGTGGTATTGGATCACGCCCAATCTATGTGAATCTACAACATTATAATGGTTGCTTAAATTTCAAAAAAAATTCAATTATCAATTGTAAATTTTTTGAAAAGTATTCGTTTAATTTCTAAATTTCAATTGAAAAGTAGCCCTTATCAATTCATGCTAAACATGTTACAATGTATGTAGTTATGTTTCAGTGGACAAAATTTGATAAGTTTTTAACTTGTCCCACACAAATATCCTGTTTCGAGTCAAGTCGAAGCCAAAGTCATTAATCATCCATATTTCTTTCCATGTTTTGACTTTCTATTAGTAACAATGAAACAATATTAATATATATGTTTCATTGGCCAAGTTACAATAAATAATATAACTCTTACAAAAATGTCATGTTTCAAATTGATTTTACACTAATTTCATCAATTGTCCACAACTCAACATCATGTTTCAACTTTCACAATCCAAAAACCTATAGTAAAAACTAACATTTTTTTATAAGAATTTTCAATGCTTATTAATTGCCATGTTTCAATAGGTTTAACTAACGTGTTTCAAAGGTATAATATGTTTCAACTCACAGTAGATTTACCTGGGTGCAAATGAAATAATACGAACCACACCCACTTGTTTTTTTGATTACTTTGTGATTTTTTTGGGGGAAATATTTTTAGGATATTCTTGAAAAATCTTCGAAAAAATATTTTTAGAATTTTAAGAAAAAATTCATATTATTTTATTAAGGTTCATGTTAAAATTTTGATAAAAAATGCCATTTTCAAAAACTTTGAAATCCATTTACAAGTTTTTTTACTACTTAAAAATAAGCATTACAATGTGTAATGAGTGATTTTGTTTATTTTTTATTGATTGAATTAATTTGAAATTAATTCACATGTTCCCATGATATATTAAAAATACAACTATATAAATAAATCTTATAATTTCAACATAAAATTAAATTACGACTTTAAAACATGAAAAAACTAAACAAGTGTTACATTTGCTATGGTACATGTTATTGTGACTACATCCACCTAATAAAGTTTCTGCATTCAAATCACAATTTAAATAGTGAAAAGTTTAAAACATCCAGAAGTTTTGGATGTAGCTTTGCCATTAGCAAATTTGGGTACCAACAAAGTACTTGAATTGCATACCCCAAGATCAATTCCCAAAAAGCCAAAAGGAGACAATGGGGATTGAAGAAGAAATTAGAACTTGATAGGGTGTTTTATGAGAATGGTGCCTAGTAAAAAAATAATTATTTATTTTGAGAACTCTTGAAATGGAAACTAATGTTTCTTCAAAACACTGTAGAAACACCAAGGATTTGGCATCTACTATAGTGAAATCTTATTGCTTGGGAGTAGAAGGCACAAAAAAAGATGAATTGATACAAGGGGCACAAAAACATGACAAAGACCTCACTAATAACATTGTTGGGTCAATAAAAGAAAAACCAAATATGGAGTGCAGCTTTTGTCATCTAGGTATACATTCACACAAGTGAACTATTGATCTATCCACATTAGCGAACTTGATGTTCTAAAAGTGGCGGGTGATAAAAGACCCACTTCCTTCATATGTGTTAGGAGCCCAAGAAATCATCCTTTTTTTGAAAAATTGCACAACATCAGCTACATCTTGGAGTCTTTTTTGTGGATTGTGGAATTACCAACGCACTTTAAAACAACTAGTTTTAACCAATTGTCTAACACCTTTGGTGTCACCTAGGCCAAATGGAACTTCTTTAGCATCTATTACATGTCAGGATTGCCAGGTAGTGGTTGCTTCAACATTTCTTGTATATTAGTTTTGTCTTTTCACATGAAACCCTTTAAATTTTTTTATTAATATTTCATGATGGTAATCCAAAAGTTAAAAATAGACTTCCATAGGCATTCAAAGAGCATATCTTGCCACACCTTCCCATTCATTAGGTTGAGTTAGATCCACCTTGCATTTGATTAAACTTTTTCAAAGATGCTTGCTTAGAGTGAGTCCTCTTCTCAAAAATTTAGCAAAAATTGACTTGGGCGTGAGCTTGTGAATCTAAGATTCCAAGCATACCTAGTCCTTGAGGTCAAATTATAGTATTCAACTTCACCTTTGCTTCATCATCTCTTTTCAACTTTCAAAAATGAAATTGCAAACAAGCCATTTTAGTTGATTATGCATGCTGGAATAAGATTCCAATAGGTCACGTTGTGAACCAAACCATCGTTAACAAAACTTGAAACATTATGTCAACTAATGAAAGTTTTTCATGGACCAATTGATCAATTTAACTTTCATGTTTTGCAACACTTTTTCAATGTTGACAATAAACCCACAAGAAATCCCCAAATACATAATTGATTATCCCTTAAGTTACACATGAGCCCATCTTCATTGCCCCAATCAACGTCTTCATGAATTAAAAAAACGCCCAAATGCTAATAGACTTGGCCCCATATAGGCTTGGAGACAATTGCCTTACAAAAGATAACTACAATGGATTTGCCCCTCTCTAGGTTGGAAGCAAATCCTTCCCAAAAAAAAATCATATCATGTGTTTTCACATTAACATAAACCAACCTTGCACCTTTGCATGAGTGCATTTCTTGAAATATTCATAAAATATCCCCATTTGTAAATTTTTTTAAATCATAATTTTTTTTTGACATTACAAGATGTTATGATATATTGTATTGTAAATATATGTTTAAAGAATTTACCCCAAAGTATGTCATGTTTCAAGAATTTCCTTGAAAATAAAAATCCATATGATGATTTTAAATATCTTATTCTTATTAGATTCATTCAAATTCATATATGTTTCCATAATATATTAGAAACATTGTCATGAATATTTTTAAATAATTCAAAACACTAATATGATTCTTGACACTAAAACATAAAAAATAAACATTGGATTTAACTACTTTGCTTTTATTATTATCACTACAACATGTCATCAATAAAAGAATGATTTATTTATTTCCTTATTTGGAAATGTAAGGCCAAACCTAGGAGTATCCAACATGTAACCCAAAAATCAACTACCAAGATAAATAAATATGGCAAAAAGGAAACACCTTGCCCAACAATCTTAAGAACAAAAATGAAACCCAGTTCATCCAAGTGTTAAATTGAAACTCAAAACCTTAACAACAAAGAATTAAAATTGTAGTTTATCTTGTCAAAAGTTTTTAAAAAAACAAGGCCAACTTCTAATGATGTACTTTTAGGTTCATCTTAAAGTATTGGAAGTAAACCCCTCAAAATAATAATAGTGGAAAGAAGGTAGAAATAAGGAGAATATGGGGCCACATTCCCTAGCTTTGCACACTAGAAAAATAAGGGAGTGTGAAATTTTTGATATTGGAAATAGAACAAAGTGACAAGTTCACAAACATTTCATGAACAAATCACTTGTACAAACAAAACAATGCAAGTGGTTAATGGAACCAATGTTGGGGGTCACAAACTTGCTTTGAATTCACTACATTCACATGATCTGAATTTGGGAAGAAACCATCACCAATCTCATTATAATATATTCTACGATTGGTAACAAAAATTACATTAAACTAGTTAAAATGCCCAAGTTTTTGAACGTGAGTTTCAAAATTCCCAAGTTGTGAGCCCAATTTGGACACCATTTACCATTTGCATGTTTGTCTAAAGTTGTATGACACTTTACTACTCCCAACTCCCAAACTGGGGGTCCATTTTGAGACTTGAAGAATCCTTAAAGTTCTTTCTTTTGAATCTGCACATTTCCTTTTCACAAAGGGGATGTGTTTAGGTGCTTCTTTTATGTTGTTTTTAACTTGTTTCCTTTTTGCCTTGCTAACCTTGGTTGCAAGCCCAAAATTAGCTCATGACATCTAATCACTAGCTTCCACCCACTCCATGGGCTCATCGGCCAAAAAAATGTTATCTACAAGATGTTTTTCCCTTTAACAAACCCAATTTTTCAAATGAACCTTGGTGGTCCCAACTACCCTAAAAGATGGTATGTCTTGTTTTTGACATCCAAGGTGGTTGGGTGCTCTCATTGCACGTAGACATAATCCTCAACTTGGAAATGTTGTAATTGGGGCATGTACATTCCACTTTGAATCTTATATAATGTAAAGTGCAAATTGTGTTATTGTTAAATTCTCCAAGGTCATAGGCACGACTTTTGCAAGAATTCCATTTGATCATGTAATGTTTGGCTCCATGTTTAACCATAAGTAAATCCAAAAATTGAGTCAAATTTCTCCTCCATTGCACACAACAACATTAATTCTTTGCCATATAATAATTGGTAAAAATATAAGAAACAAAAGTTATTTGCTTATGAAATTAATGTATTATGTCAATCCATGGCAACATAAGGACCCAAATGTGGTGATTATCATATTTTTATAATTTGTGTTTGGTTATTTAGACAATTGATTTAGCTAGTTCGTTAACTTCAAGGTCATCTTGTGATGTGATTCTATGATCAAACAAGGCATTGCCACAAAACTTGTCAAATGCCCTAGATATCTTCATCCTTGATTCATTAAATTTTCAATATGTGCTTCAAATTTGGTTAATACTTAATTAAAAATTGCAATGACCCCAATTATGAATAGTTTTTAAATTTTGACTCATTTGTTCAATCAATTTGCTAAAATGTTCCACCATTATTAATACTTATTGTGTAGTAATGAATGGTCCAAGAATATCCTAGACTTGTGATTGATAATAACTTTAAATGTAGTGATACCATATTGAAGCTAGACCACATTTTATCACACACCCCACACCTTAGAACATATGTTGCAACTTGTTGATACAACTTACCCCACCAATATTATCTTTGTAATATGAAATGCATCTTCCACACTCAAAGTGCTTAAGTTTTTAATGTACATCCCACATTGATTAAACTTGTTTTTCAATTTAGGAATTATCTTACATTTCCCATCTAGCCATACTCAAAACACCTCTTTAGCTAATCATCAACCAACTAAATTCCAATTAGGTTCATGATAAAGTTTATATTGTTCTTGAGAAGGCATGGATGAAAAAGTGTCATCACCTTGAATTTGTGCAAAAGCCCAAATTTTTTCCACATATCATTGATTCACCAACTCAAACTTTATTTCAATCATGATCCACCTCTTCACAATCATCTAACTCTTGACTTGAACCTGCCATCAATGCAAGGTATGCATAAGCATGCCGACCTAGCAAAACCTCTTTGTTGGAAATGCCATGCCACCTAGTCCCAATGAAATCCTTGTTAGAGATGCTTGGGTTAAGCCCATAAATCCATGTTGGAAGTGCTTACTTGATGTATTACCTCAAAATCATGTTATTGCAATAGCAAGGCCCACTTGGCCAAATTTTCATTTATAGCTTTTCTTACATTGGATATGCTATTTCAATGATTAGTGGCCCATCACCCATCTCCAAATCCATTTGTTGTCCATACAAATTTGTGTGAAAATGGGTCACTAACCATACTACTCCTAATGCCTCTCCTTCATGAGATAAATTCGTAGACCCTACATCATTGTTACTCCTTGATGCATATGTAATGACATATTCTTGACCATCATCATCAAATTGTGTTGAAACCACTCCTAATCCTAGTGGACTCTAATCAATGTAAAGTTCAAGTGGGTGCTTCATGTTAGGCCTCCTAAGAATCAAACTTCACTAAGTTTGGAGTTTCTCAAAAGCGACGACTTGTTTTGGATCCCACTTCTATTATTGACATGTTTGCATCAATAGAGTCTAAGGCTTTGTAATCAAGCTAAAACTCCTCACAAATCAATGATAACAAATTGATGATTTGAAGAATTCTTGGAGCCTAGGCACATATATTGGTGGTGCAAGGCCTCTAAGCAAAATCACATGCATCAAATGTGGCAAATGCTCATGAAAAAAAATTCATTTGTGATGGTGTAAGTGTAATCCTCACTGGTGTAACTATTCAAACATTATTATAGATGTCATACATGTGTATGTGGTGTCTCACTAAAAATGACCACATCATCAACATAACAATGGGCAATAGGAAATTTTATCAACACTTCATCCATCACACATTGAAAACCTGAAGGCACATTTTTAAGATCAAAAGGACTTTTGAATTGGAACTTTCACAATTGGATTCTGATGGGCTATTGTAAACCTTTACATCTTCAAATAGAGAGGTGGTGAGAATATACTAGAGGAAAGGTCATCAACAGTTGACTCTTGTAGGTGTGCTATCATTAGGTGAACCTAGTGAGGCACACTTGGCAAAACCAGCTGATGGCAGCCCATTCGTTCCCTAGCACAGCTAGGGGAATGCTAGGGAATCTGTGCAGAATCAGAACTACCTTCATAATCAACAGCAAGTTTCGTTTTTACTTCCCAATCAAGTTGCTGGGGAGCTTCATTTGGCTTACCCAGCTTTCCAACATCGATTGTAGGGTCATTGTGAACAAGAATGCCACAAAGTTTAAGGAAATATGCATATGCAATGGTACAATATGGGGTCATGCTCAAAATCCACAAATCCTTCTCAAAAACCTTAATCAGTGCTAGATAATGGCATATCCTAATTCAATGGTTGATGAACCCACCATCTATACATTTGGCATCAATTACCACTTGCAGTTCTGAAAAGCATATTGGTAAAATGAGGTCAGCTTTGCATGCATGAAGTTTATGGCAGATTGAAATGCTTACTGTAAATACACGGTCAATTGTAGTTGCTTACCGTTACCACTCATCTAGCTTGGAATACACCAGATGAAAATTTGCAACATTCAGTGCAAAGCACTGCTTTGAAATCATGACTGAACAGTTCAGGTTTTGATGGTCCTAAAATGAGAGACAAATGATCAACAAATCTTTTACAACAGGGGTATGCCAGTACTGTTCTAGCCCATGCACCTCCCAAATGTGTTGTGCATACCACAATTGCACCACACATGCTCTCAGGGTGGGGTGGCACAGTTGCAATCAAGCTGCTGTTACACCAGTTTGAGAACATGCTTAACTCAATACTAATGCTGCAGAATATAGGTCCTATGACCACATATCAGTTGTCCCTTGTTGCAGTTGAGCCCCAAAAGAGCATCTCTATGAGAATGACATTTACTTTGGAATAGGATTCATACTTTTGCAACCAGAAAAACCTGAGGTGTGCAATTATCTATTTACATTATGAGAACTGAGAAGGTTGCTGGAAAGGGGGCCTAAACCTTCAATATTGTAAGGGTCTCATTGCCCTAACTCATGAGCATGCTTTAACCTCCATGATAGAGTCACAAACACTCCAACATCACAGGCACTCCATACTTTGGTTTAATAGTGAACTGAAGATATGGTGCATGACGGTAATTGGGTGAGAGGTGAAATCGAAAGCGCTGAAGCACCACAGCTAGTACAGATCTTGCTTCCTCTAAAGCAAATCCCTGTCCCACACAGAACCGTGGCCCCAATGAAAAAGGTATAAAAGCTGAAGGGTGTTTACTTGCCTTGGCAACACCGTCAGCAAATCGCTCTGGCTTGAACTCAAGTACATCTGCTCCCCACAGATCAGGGTCAAGGTGCACAGCAGGCCTGGGAAAATGTAAGCTCAACCCCTTTGGAATATCTAGGTCACCCAGCTTTGCATCCCTCAGTGCCTGTCTGGTTTGGATCGCAAGTGGTGAAAATAGACGAAGTGACTCATTTAGAATCATATTCAACTGCAGCCCATCCAATCCGCACAGTATGCAATCAGTTACAAGATGTGAGCTCAAAAGGAATTTCAAATGGGCTGAGGAAAAAGAATTCAACATACTGTTTTGAGTTTACTGAGCATGTCAGTGTCAATTGAATGATTGCCACGTCCACAAACTCTTGTGACCTCTTCACGAGCACTTTCTTGCCAAGTTGTGTGTGATGCCAGTAGCATCATGGTCCACGTGAGAAGAGTTGCTGTGGTCTCATGCCCTGCCAAGAAGAAGGTCTTGCAATTATCAATTAATGCCTGCATACCAAACTGCACCTTCCCACCCTTGAGAGCAGTTTCTTCTGATGCTGCAGTGAGCATGAGACCCAACAAGTCATTCCCATGTGAAGCATTCTTGGCTTGGTTCACCATATCCCTCCTTGATTGAATAATTTCCCTCAGAGAGCTTGAAATTGTCATTTGGGTCTTAAGTATTTGTATGTTCAGTGGTGTTGGAAGAAGGCTGCCAAAAAAATTGCACAAGAACCTTAGGAGTGGGACAGTGTTGTAAGGAAATTCACTTGCTTGAGGACTCTTGGGTTTTCTGTAATCATATGGTTCTCACGACATGGACAAGATCATATGGATGACACATGAAGACTGGTAAAAGGTCTACAGCCACTTGAGACAATGAAATTAGCTACCTTATCCATGGTCAAACTAGATTACTTGTGAGCAAAAGGGATTCAGTAAGCAGTGTGTGAATGATAGGAGTAACCTGTATCCTGGTAGTGCAGAAAATCTTTGCACAGCTCTTTGGCCCAGATGATTGCCCAGTACAAGTTGTTGGTCAAACACTTTCCTTCCTTTTTCATAGCTACTCCCAAATGCAGTATGTGCAATTATATCAGCTGTCACATGTCTCATGTAATCACCCACTTCCAGTTCCGCGCAACCCCCATCATGTTGCACTCTCATTTCCCATTCGTCTGCCATTGATGATGCACACTTCACCATTGCCCCTACCATTGCCTATGCATAGAATCAAGGTCAGTTCCCAAAATGCTCAAAATCATGAGGTATGTATTATTGGTATCCCCTTGATCCATCGATACTTGTTGAAAATGTACACCAATGGAGGGAATAGGTACTGTATGCTGCATTGTATCCCTATCAAGAACCATTTGGGGACCTCTTGGTTTATGCAGGTGGCCCAATAGGTGGATAATTACAGGCATTTTCATTTGTGTTCTCAACACTTGAGACAGATAATTCAGAGAGACATGGAAAATTTTCTCCTTCTGCAACCTCTTTTTTTTCTGGGACTGTATAATTCTCAGTGTCTCTGTTCAAAGTAGAACTGAGTATTGATCCCAGATATAGATCACACATATTCACAGTCTCATACCTTGAGCTTTTCTTGATGGAAGGCAGGGTTCACAATCTGGCGATGGAGAGCCCATTCTTCTCCAGTAGTTGTCACAAGCCCCTTACCAAGAACTTCAATCACAAATCTGTTTTGTATTTTGGACTTTGAGTAGAATCCATTCTTGTCTGTCAAAACTTCTTTGATAAGACCAGGTTCTGTTAAAGTGATCCTTGGCTCCCATCCAAACCACCAAAGATACCTCTTTCCTGTCACACAAACAGACACTTGTATTTGTTCAAGAGTTGCCCTCTTTCTTTACAGAGAGAAGTCAATTTACAAGAGTGAAGTCGGAACTCAACAACAAACTACAATGTTCTTTTACATTGAAGACTCGACAAAGAAGGGGAGCACACAAGCTCTCCACCTGTTTGTAAAAATCCCATCACTCCAATGGACTTTTATCTGGACACAAATTGGTTGGTGTGAGGACTTCTTGAAAACCCTAAACATCATGCGTCAAACTCTTGTGGGTAAAACAATCCATCCAAAAAGCTCAACTGAATCAACTGCTGGATCTTCTTATTTGACTGAGGAGAGTGGTAGCATCTTACTCACACTACTAAAATCACTATTTGCTTTTAATGTCCTGTCTGAGAGTCACTATATGGTTATTGATCATGATGAAGAAAAATTTCCAATCCCCATTGATCATGTGTGCACAATTGAGACATGAGAGTGTAAAATAAACACTGATAGGCAGGCATCCAAGGGGAAAATCATAAATGCAAAATGATGCATGTGTTGTAGGGTTTTCTTGACAAAAAACACATGCATCAGTCTTGACAACAAGCACATTAACAGAGAGAAGTAATTGAAGTTTAGGGTTAGCGTTCTCCCTTAAGGAGACTTTTCAGAAATACACAAAGCGACCAAATAAAAAATTTAAAAAATTTAAAAAAGAAAAAGAAAAATAAAAAGAAAATACAACCCCAAAAAACAAAGCTTTGAACATCAACCAAAAATGCACAGCAGAAATGAAGCTCGGAGAAAAACTGAGATATGGATCTGAAACGGGGGTGAAAAAAACAGAAACCACTCGCTCACCGTAAGCTTGGCAGCTGCGAGTATGAAAAGGCAAAATGTGAGAGAGAGTATCATAGTCGCCAGTCTTCATATCCTTTTCTGCTTCCGCTCTCTGAAGCCTGAGAATGTCAGGCATGTTTCCCAGGAGCCACGGAGCTTGAGGTCCCTTCACTCCTTGCCTGTTCATGATTCTCTTGATCCTTACTGGAGTAACCACGAACTTGTCCACCAACCCAACTGCAATGTAAGCAAGCCAAATCAACAGCACTGTGAGTAGAAGAGTTCCAGACAGCGATGATGGTGATGATGAAGACCATCTTTGGTTCCCCGAAAAATACTCCATCCCAATTGAGAACTGGTATTTTGTGACCTTGTTCTACTGTATCCAGTAGATATGACAGTTGCACCTCATCCAAGATTTCCAATGCAGGGCCACATACTGAGCAACGTTGCAGATGCTCTAAGTACTATGCGCTACAAAAGAAAGAGTCCGCTACATGAGTCTCAAGGGCGTTCAAAACCGGTGTGCAATATTAGGCTCAGAACGATATTGCAACCTAAACAGCGAATTCTTGCGGAGAGTATTTTGTAGTCGGAGGAAAACTCGAAAACCCCGGCTGAGCCAAGTGTTTTGTCTGCTGGCGAAATTTCTCCGCTCGGCGAATTTGTTTTCAAAAAATGAAAAAACCTAGGAAATAGGGATTTAAATGGATTTTCGCCATTTTTTCGAAATAGAAATATTTAAATCAACCACATCTAGACATAGGCACTTCTTAAGTCGTCACTTGTAACAGCACTTTTGTAAAAATGCTTCAGCCCACGTACGACAATTGCCATTTAATGCTGGGGATCCTTGGCAGTGGACCCACTTGAGGAATCTGACCCTGGTCTGAGCCATAGGTTCTTTTCTTTTTTTATAAATTCCCAATTTTGTGATATCGAAAATTTGGCGGATTCCTCCAAATAATCAGCAAATTTACCTAGTCGAATTCACAGTAGAAAGCAAAAAATTCTAACATTTCCCCAACTTTTTGTGAAAAAACCAACAAAATTTGTCAAAAAAAAACACCGGACGCCTCAGATTCTGAGCCAACCTGTCCTGGGCAGGCATTAGAAATCACATCAATTGCTTTCATGAAGCACTTGGCGAAAATTCTTAGCATAGTCGAAAGATATTTTATATTTATAATTCCCTTGGCTGCCTTTTTTAACACCAGGAGGAGTGGGATTTTTATGAAATGAAAATTCTCCCTTCTAGAAGCCAAGAGGAGGTTTTGTTTTGTCATCAGGCATTTCATGAAGTCATCATGGTTTCATCATGAATTTTGCATCTTCACGAGTCACTTCGCAATGTGCCTCCTTGGGGGTGGGCATTTTGTTTGGTAACTCCCCTTGGAGCGAGGTTCCTTAAAATAATCGCCTTCCGTAAGATGATAGCCAAGGGTGATTCTTTTTAGAACTCCTCACTCCTTGGTAGTTGCCCTACACATTAATATCTCTCCTGAAAGAGAGCAAGCATACTATGCCCTTTTCTTACACCTGCAGATCGACCTATGTTCAGGTTCATGACAATGCTGTCTCATCCTCATGCTATGTAATGCATCCTGAGCTTTCTGCAGGAGAGAGCAGGTTGCCCAGGATGCACTACATCACAAAATTGACCAAACAAACACTGGTGGGCAGGGTTTTTCTTTTTCAGATTTTTGCTGTGGCACGTTTATGGCGACAACCTTTTTAGAGGAAAGTGTTGAAGGTTGAAACGTGAAACTAGAAAACATCGAAATGTGTTGACTAGTAACCGTCCCCAGGATTAGAAAATGTGTCTAAATATGACAATTTTTTTCAAAAAAAGCTTCGCAATTCTCGTGCTTCGCAACAGGGAGAAAGCCAGGGAATCGAGAAAAGGAACTTTCGAGGGAACGGTTCCCGACCACATTGGGTAGGGGGGTGGCGTAGGGTCTCCGTCTCTCATGACCTCGTTGTCGCGTCTGCCTTTTCGCTTGTGTGCACTGCGGGCGGGTTGCTTAATGGCGACGGAAAGCCCCTCCTGGAAATAGTAAAGAGATGGGAAGGTGGCTGGCGGGGAAGCGAGTTAGTGGCGGCAAACACGAACCAAACGGCCAGCAGATGAGTGCAAAATGGCGCCCACTCACGACTTTGATCGAGTAACAACGACAGGTTTGAGAATTGTCTGTTTTTTTTTTTATTGACTCAGTTTTCGTGTTGTGGAGTTATTTCCTAGATGCTTGATAATGGTCAGATAATCTGTCTCTAACCTGATTTGTCTGATGCAGATGTTTGGAGTTCTTATAAGGAGAGGTTCTTTAAACAGAGGCGCTTGTATTTTGGTTCTGTCCTTTCAGGATAGAGACATTGTGATCGATTCACCAAGAAACAATGGGCCAAAGTTTGGTATCTTTACATTCTAGGGTCATGTGGAGTTCATCTTAGAAACATTTTCCAGCTACCTGAAGGATCCATTTGGACGTCTCCATGCTAACCACCATGTGTTTCCAATCTCCAGCGGTGCTCAGTATGTGACCCTGCCAAAATATTTCTCACATCCAAGTTTTAGTTACTTACTTTTTTCCAACCCCACCCATAAAATTAAAAACTGGGACTGCAAATAGGTGGGAAACTACTAATAACAACCCATGTGGACTATCTAGCAAATCAGAAACAGGGAGCAGTCAATAAATACGATTTGAGTGTGTTTATTAGACTTTTCCAGGGCTCCTCCAGGCCTCTGAAAGCTGTGCATTTTTCCAGGGTCACAGCAGTCAAACAGCAGTCTTGCAGTGAATCCACTGGATTTGGCTGCTGCACCTCATTGAAGATTTCCAGTGCAGGGCCACATAGTCAGTGCTGGAGAAGATGCTCTTATGGATGCCATTTAACCCCTAAATGTCAGAGAAAGGCAAAATAGATTGAACAGCAGACCAAATTAGTCCACCCTGACAAGGTTTAAAGTCCAGAGCGATTATGCAACAAGCCACTGGTTTTTTGTTGTTCAGATGATTCAAAGAGTGATTTCCTGATGCTCATCTGATGATGTGTCACAAGGGTTTTTTTCTTCCTTCTAAAACATGCTATTTTTCTATGCTCAGTTTGGCTCTGAATGCACTCAGGCATCAGGAGAGGAGTTTGACTAGTGCTTTTCTACTGCTGCAATGGAGCTTGTCTACTGACAAGAGATCACAGGCACATTTTTGGTTCAGAAAGTCTCAGGGCAGTAGCCTATATCAGTGAATTGGTTGTTTGTTGTGTTCATAGCCTGGGACCTTGTTGTCTGACAGTTGTGGTGGTTAGATTACTAATGATATACATTGCTCTGCAGGTCACAATGTACCTGATGATGATCTACTGGTTTCAATTCCAGAGTCACTTGAGATGAAACTTGATGAGGTTTTTGACATATCAACTGGGAAAAGGGCATATCTCGACAAAGCAACAGCAAGTATCCTGTTGAAACAATTACTACATCGAGGACATTTTTATCGTAATGTGTGTTTCAGTAACTGGAGTTTTGGGATTGAGGCTGCTAAAGTGGCTGCTCATGTACTGAAGGCCATGAAATCCAACCTTAGAGAAGTGGACCTGTCAGACATCGTAGCAGGGCGACCTGAAGGAGAAGCTCTGATGGTCATGGCCATCCTCTCTTCAGCTCTGGAGGGAAGTTGCCTCACATCCTTGAATCTCTCAGACAATGTGTTAGGAGAGAAGGGTATCCGAGCATTCTCAACACTCCTCAAGTCTCAGACCTCATTGCAGGCTCTTTACTTCATGAACAATGGAATATCAGAGGATGCTGCAAGAGCTATTTGTGAGTTGCTGCCTTCAGCACAAGAGATCTGTATTCTTCATTTCCACAATAATATGACTGGAGATGCTGGGGCAGAGGTGTTAGCAGAGTTAGTGAAGAGATCTCCAAATCTTGAAGATTTTCAGTTCTCCTCATCCCGGGTTGGAATAGAAGGAGGTATAGCTCTTGCAGAATCTCTCCAAAGTTGCAAAATGCTGAGGAGAATTGATATCCATGATAACATGTTTGGACCTGATGGAGGCTTTGCATTGGCAAAGATGTTGAGAATGCACACACAGCTTGCTGAGGTATATCTGAGTGATTTAGGGTTGGAAGATGATGGCACAGTTGCTGTTGCAGAAGCCCTGGCAAATGGAGCTACATATTTGAGAGTGCTAGAGCTCGGGAGTAATGAGATCACAGCAAAAGCTGTGTCTGCTCTTGCAGCTTGTGTTCAATCCTTGAAGTTCCTAACACGATTGAATCTGGCAGAGAATGAACTCAAAGATGAAGGGGCTGTTGTTGTGTGCCAAGCACTCATCTCTGGCCATGAAGCTCTTAAGGAGCTTGATTTGAGTGAAAATATGTTGGGAAGCATAGGGGCTGTGGCAGCGGCACAGGTGGTGGCTGGAAAGACTGGATTTGGATTGCTGAATTTGAACAGAAATCACATCTCTAAAACTGGACTAGGGGCAATTCACAAGGTGCTTGCCAAGTGTACACAAGGGCCTTCAGTTCTTGGACCTCTAGATGAGAATGATGAGGATGGAGATGAAGAAGATGTGGAAAATGAAGTGGATGAAGAAGATGAGGAGGAAGAAGACTGGGAGTGCCCATGTTGCATTTTACATAGGCATTTTGAAAATTTACAGATTGTGTAGGGAGTTCAGCATGCTTTCTACGGGTGTAGCTTCAGATTAGAATGGTAGTAAGTACACATTGTTTTATCTGCAACATTCTGCTTTTGGGTTATATATGGAAGTAGAAAAATGTTTACGCATTTTATGTCATCCCATGTTTCACAGACTTTGTAGGGGAACTATAAAATTAATGGATTCCTTAAACAAAGCAGGGTTATACAGGTGTGTTCTGCAGATTGTTGTTTGATCTTTCAGTCCAGACATGGACCCTCTGGAAGACAGAGGTTGCAGTACTGTTGATGCTTGGTGATCAAAACAGTTTTGTCTTCTCACTTGTGTTAAATATTTTTAGCTTCTGACCTAGCTATGTTATGAAATCAACAAGAACAGGCAGGCTATGGAATATAGCTGCTATGATCAGAGCCAATAACTGAATGCCATGTCAGCAAACTTTTTCAAAACCTTTGACTATGAATTCACACTTGGACAAATTACCTTTGAATTGTTGTCTGGGCTGCATTCACACAAGACAAGTTTTTCTTCAAACCTTCCTTGCTGTATTGGGGGTTGCTTGTGTAGCTACATTTGGAATTGGGTTCCATGAACTTTCCTAGTCCATTTTCAACATTCTTTTTGTTTTTCCCTTCTCTAGGGCCACTGCTCCTTCCTTCCCCTTCATCTCTGACATCCTTCTCTAAGGTGCTTACATTGAGTTTGTCTGGTTTGTGGAAGGTGGTTTTACTAAATTGGAGGGTTGGACATTCCAAGTATTCTACACCATTTTGAGCTTTGCTACTATAAAGCACACTTTGTAAGGCTCAAAAGAAAAATTAGCTAATAGAGTTTTCTTTAAAGTCAAATCTAGTCCAACTCTTATTTAGTTCTCTGGATTTATCCAGAATCTATGGTTTCAAGCCATGTATATTTGTACACCCTAGTTTTTTTAATGTGAAAAGACACATCTTGGACTAAATTACATATGAAAAAACATGTTCTTTGATTTTTTTCCCAGAAGATACTAAACTCTATTCAGTTTTTCCAAGACATGTTTTTGGTTGTTGCACGTTCATCTTCCCTAAATTGGTGAGGAGAAGGAGGAGACTAGAACTTAAGCTTCTGTGAATTTAGATACTCATGTTGTGAGTTTTGTTGCAGATTTGAGCAAGGGTAACCTACCTCCCCAACAATAACAAACCCTTAGCTTGTTGATTTTCAAGCCAAATGAACTAAAGTTTCTTGTACTGATTATCATTCAAAGTTAAAGCAACATAGCCAACCTATGATGAACAATACAACATGATCATTTGGTGCAAATTATATGCACTAGAATCAAGCAAGAAATTCATGCATGGTATTTTGTACCACAAATGAAAAGAATGCAAAGCACACAAATGCATCAAAATGACATTAAGAATGATCTCCACATCTTTGATTTCATGTTATGAGCCATTGATGGAATTCATGGATAACAGATTGAGGTGAAAGCACACCATCTATATCAATTTGTAATGTTGTGAACAAATGGAACAGAAAAAATTTCAATCCAACTGTATGCATTCAGGTGTGTCCGGTATCTATATTTCTTGTGACTTCTGTGTATGAAGTTGAAAAATTTGATGCTGCCCTGGAGGGTCCTGAAACAAAAGTGTTGTTGTTGTGTACTTACAGTGCAAGAATAGTTGATCAAGAGGAAGCTGGATGCTCGCGGATGCTCACTCAACTACATTGAACTATTGTTGAGGGGAAGAAGTAGGAGAAAGAGGTTCAAGTTTTTGATATTAGGGTTTGGGGCACACTTTCAAGGTTGCAAGCACCTGCTGGGCAACCCAATTATAGGGAATGAACAACCCTTGGTGGTGGAACGACACTTTTAGGATTTGCAGTGTTTAGCTCTATGATGGTGTTTTGGCAATTAACCTCATCAACTAGGTATATATGTATGTACCCATTGTCATTTTCAGCACCAGGAGTGCCAGTGGGTGGTGACATAAGTTTTGGAGCTTATAGCAATGATCCAACTTTTATCTTGAGATCGGTTTCATTGTAACAATTGAAGAACGATGATAATTTCTTTTTAATACAATTTATGAATCAGTTTCCCACAATGAAACTAGCTCAATTTTCTAGGGTTGATTTCATCACCTTGTGTAATCATCTCCTTGTGAGTTATTCTTGTGATTAAATTTGCCAAGTAATATTCATGGGACCCAAGAAGTTTGGGAGTTTGTTGGTGTTCATGCTTTGCCTGATGATAGTCATCATTGTTCAAAATTGTGATTGTAAGCTTTGATGAAAAAAAAATCTACTGATTGTTTGATTCCTGAGAGTGTGGTTGCAGATATGATTCTGTTAGTGGTGGAGTCAGGTCTGATGTAGAGTTGAATCCTCAAGGAATTGCTTGTGATTCAGTGTATGTAGTAGACCTTTCAGCTACATGGCCTCCAGGATTTGCTTAAGTGTCTTGCATTCTTGAACTGAGTTCCTTAATTTAAGCTGGTGCACATGTTGAGCCATGTCACCATATAGTGGTTCCTGTCTGGTGACATAATCCAGCTTCTGTACAACTGCTGCATTTTCTTCTGAGAATTGTTTGCCATGTGGTACGTACATTGCCACTCTTGATGGCATTATTATTGCAGACATCTTGCTATTTGAACAGCAAAGGTGGCATCCCTTCCATAAACTTTGGTGATGGACAAGATGCAGATCTTGATCTCACCTCATGATGAGCTTCACATGCATGCTTGTCCAAGTACGCTCTTGCATTATCTAAGTTTTAGGTGTATGCATGTCCCTTTGTTCTTGCATCATCTGAGCTTCACATGCATGCCTGTCCCTTTGCTCTTGCACCATCTGAGCTTCACATGCATGCCTATCCTTTTGCTTTTGCATCGTCTGAGCTTCACATGTGTGTCTATACCTATGTTCTTGCATTTGAGCTTCATGGCAACTCCCTGATCCTCTTGTATTGCACGTCTAACTGTCCATTCATCTAAACTCTCATTAGTGGTAATGCAGCCAAACCCAGTGGTGGGCTTGGCTGGTTCAACAACTGCACCTGTCGAATGTGATTTTTATGTACTATTTGGTGATTGCTGGCAAGTGTGACATCTGGCAGACACATGAAAAGCAAGCTGATAAGACTCTGGCTGCATGTTCCCATCCAGAGATCTTCAACCTCATTTGACTACTTGGATCCTCCGGATGAACTCAAGCTCATCAGGGATAAATGCAGGACAAGCTCTTATGTTCAATTTTCTAAGGTTGTAAAAAGATCCAAGGGATGCAAGCAACTTAGATAGTTTTTTTTGTTGTCTCCAAATTAATCTCTGCAAGATTTGGAAGCTTTTGGAAACTGAAGGAATCATGTTCCAAGCTTTGCAATTAAGTGCAGAGGCCAAGATAGAGAGAGCATAAGGTAGTCAAGTTTACAAAAGATTCGGGGATAGTGGTAAGCTGAACCCATGTAGACATATATAGTGACACTAGCTGTGGCACTGCACCAAGCATTAACTGTGGGAAGCTTGTAACTTTGCAGCAGTTGAACATTGACAAGTGCTTTAGAACTGGGAAGGCAACTGCTTTGTTGAATGATGTTGGAAGGGACCATTGAAGCTCACAACACTCATCAAGTTGCAAGGTCTATAGATATGGGTGGCCAGATCTAGGTCTGGAAGAGAAAACAAACTAGTGCAGGAGCTCAGCACCAAGGTTGCAAGACACTGGAGGGACCCAAAGGAGGTAGGAAGAGAATTAAACCTCTGACACCTGTTTAGTGTGAGAACTTCCAACTGTTGCAAGTCATCAGGTTTTGGCACTGGGAAGGACATAAGCTTTGGGAACAGGAATTCCAGTGTCCAGAACTCTTTCAGAGCCTTGGTGAGGCCAGAACTGGAATCTTCTTCTGGGATTAACTGTTGATACACAATTGTTCCTCAGCAACTAGGTGGGTCAGGTCCTTCATACACCTTTCCTAGCCCAGTTTGTTAAAACTCCTTTACCAACCCACACGTCCCTACTTGTCATAATAGAAAGAATGCGTAACCTGTCAATGAAGATAATTTGCTAGGTCCCACTTTCAAGTAGGTGACAATACCTTAATTTAGCTAATTTATTGTACCTATGGCCATCTTGAAAGCTCACAAGTTCTATAACAGTGTAAGTTGTAAGAAAGTGTCTATTGCTATCCATAAATAGGCTATCATGAATTTGACCATTATGGAGTTTTGGTCGCCAATTTCCTTGCCTAGGCCAATTGCAATGAACATGAAGTGAGAAATCCCATTGGTGATTCGACCAAAACAGTGCCTAATGTGGGGAACATCTTATGAAACAAAATATATTGCCAATACAAGTGCTACCAGGTCTTTTGACTATCCTTTATCATTTGTTGTTTATTTGGGCCAATCATTACTCCAATTTCTCTTTGCTCAAGTTAATATTTTATTTTTTCATTAAAATTAGTGGTCAAGTCAAATTTGATGTTCAATTAATCTAGGTTAGGGGTTTTATTCTCTCAGTGATATTGTGCATGTGCTCCAATAAAAGGACTTATATTTTGAACTTAAATTTATTCTTTGATGGTGTTAATTTAAAAAGCTTTTGAAATGTCTTGATGCTTGTATTGCAAATAAATCCACTTGAAGCATTGTTCATCATCATAAGAGGAGGAATTGAACAATTAAAGAAAATAAAGTTCAAGTATGCTTCCATTTTGTTTATATTATTCCTTGTGGTTGGTTGAGTTGGAGAGGGAAGGAGGTCAAAAATCATTGTCACACAAATCCAATTATGTTTATGAAAATCTTCGCAGATAATGTTGATTTTACAATTATTGAAGATTTGATCCATTATGCGCACATCGATGGTGTTCAACAACAAATTGAAGATGGGAAATATTTCCTAAGGCTAAGCTATATTTTCTTGTCTTTGAATAAAGTAGTTTTGCATACATCTATACTTTTCCTTATAGATGATGAAAGGATCTCATTAGTCATTATTACTTGGTTTTTTAGTTTATAGGCGAGTGCTTGCAAGGGCCAATTCATTACTAGACTATTAGTGATGGCCAATAGGAGAAATGCTCAGAGGGAGGGGCAAGGAACTTGAGAATGGTTGCAAACACAAGCTTGCAAAAAGTCTACACAAAATGAAAGGCAAAGGAGGTTTCGAGAAGGGAAGAAACAAAGGTTAGAAGAGGTGGCTATAGCTACTATGTGGAGTGAAGACTATGTTGTGAATTTGGAAAGATCGATTAGCAAGGCAGTTGATCAGTTTGCTATTCAATAGTATGAACAAATTACTCACGGAGGAATTGAATATCAACGATTATTCTTGCCAAAGATCTTGAAGCATACAATTTGGAAAGGTGTGATGCCAAGTTACAATGAGATGGAACACGCTTTTAATGTTATTGACACCGTTTCTAAGGGGTGGCAACAAGTCAAAGGATGCCATTCAAAAGATGACCAACAAGCTAGAAATGTGATTATACCAATGATACTAAGTGAGTCCACTAGTAGCATACACAAAACTAGTCTTCTCATAGGTATCCATCATCAAAACCTTGCCCTTGGCATTGTCAAAGGATTGTCTCTTGAATCACAAACTAATAATGCATTGTGGGCACTTTGTGAAATCAAAGAAGAGAGATACATTAGTTCTAGAGATTCATGATGCTATGGTGCAGTTTTGGACTGAAAATAACCGAGTCAGTCCAAACAAAAGAGATGTCATCAAGAAGAGAATTGATATTGGGAGGTGGGAAACACATGTGATTCATTTTTTGATGGAGTCCTAAGTACTTTTGTTAAATTTTTCTTTTCCATTATTTGTGTGTTTAGTTTTATAGTTGCATATTGTAGGACTTGGATTTTTCTTTTTGCCAAGGGTTGTGTTGCGAGAATCAAAAAGAGAAAATCAAAGGGTTATTTGCATGATAATGATACTTGAGAATTTTTTCCACAAGTGTTGATGTGCTTTTGTGATTTTTTTAATGCAAGGACTACTTTCCTTGAAAAGTAGGTATTCTTCCTGACTTCATATGTGATTTAGGAGGATTTTAAACTATAATAATGGAGCACTTGAAATTGTTAAATTTTTTGTCATTTCTATTAGGAAAGTTCATCGTACCAAGAATTATTTTTTAATCCTTTGTTATCCATTCTTGTGGGGTGCACCCATTTTGGAATTCTTTGTTCCTAGATCCTTTGGTACTCTTGTGTCCATAAATGTCCTGAAAGTTGACTAGATGTATAGGAATCCTTTGACACTAAGGATTTTTGTTCCTTAAAAGTAGAACACATGATTAAGACTCTTTTATACTTAGGATTGATCATCCTTAAGTGTCATTGACATCCTAAGACTAAATGAACAATAACACATCCAAAAGTTTCTTTCCTTGTAAGGTTCCTATCAGTGTAGTCCAATTACTTAGGCACAAATTTTTTCTTGTCCTTTCCCAAGACAAGATTTCTAGTGCATAAATTTTGTGATTGTGTAAAATTGGTCAAAAACATCCTACTATGGATGGGTTTGTCTTGTAAACAATCTTTTGCAACATGTAAATTTGGTAGAAAAGATTTGTTTGTGCCAAGTTTTGTAATGGTTAATTAAAAAACCCCTAATATAATCTTTGTGTTTAAGATTTTGAATGATTTGGTAGTATGCTGCCATTATCTTTATTTAGTTTGAAATGTATGTGGATAATTATAATAAGGTTTCATTTTTTTAAGAGAACAACATGAGTTCCATGCCAAACAAGAATCCTAGGAAATTGTTATTTTAAAAGACATGCTAGATGTGAACTAGATTCTCAGTTAAAAAAGGATGTTGGACATGGATTGATTAGGTGGCATTTGTAACTGATTCACTTTTTTGGTTTTTAAAGGGCCTTAGATGTCGTGGAAGATGTCAAATTGCTAAGTTTAAACTTGCAAATTGATAGTCCAATTCAAATTATCATTTTGTTCCAATTGGGAATATTTATAGGTTGACATGTATATGTGTGTGCTTCTTGCAAATGATCATTTTTCAAAATTATAAACATTTGTAATGAAACATTGGATGTTTGAATTTGCATAGGTGAACCAAAATAAATTTAAAGATATATAGAATCTTACATCTAGGAAATATGACAAATGTGTATGATGATCTAACAATGTAATATTTTTCCTACCTATACCTTCTAAAAGCTTCCTTGAATCTAACTTGTTGCAATGTCATGTTGTAGCTTATATTATATTCACGTTTCAAGAAGGCAAACCCTTCAATGGAAATCAATCTAAGTAATTTTCAAAAATTCAAACCTTGATATGTGAAGCAACTTTGGGAATTAAATTCATGTTGTTGTAAGCACCACGTTCAAATGTCAGAATTGAAGGACGCTTTTAATGCAATGAAACAATGACCAATTCACGAAGGTTGCATTTGTGGCTACACAGTTTACAAGCCAAATGAAAGACATTATAGTTGTGTTTCTACTTCATCTATTGTTGTTGGAGTAAGATCCATGTGTGAGTTGATTTTTTGTCCCAAAAATGAGCATGATGAATATCACAAATTTCATTGCATATAAGAGGAATGTAGCAATTATGGTATTTCAAAACTCCAATTCTATCCAATAAAAGTGGATCCCAACAATGATATGCTCATACATTGGAAGATGTTTGAAAATGTTTATGCAGGTCATTTTGAAGATGGAGGTGACTAGCATGCAATACAACTCTAATGAAAGATGACCCCTCCATCTAAATTTATTATATATCTAAAACCTATGTTGACAAAAAATTTTGTCCACAATTTTGAAGCAAAGTGGCAAGATGCACAATTCAAGTCTTGTTTGGACAATTTGACAAAGGAACAAATTGTGACTGTAATTGACTTTGCAAAAAACTACTATTTTAAAGAGTAGAATGAACTCCAATTTCAACATTGGTTAAATTGGCAAGGCACAATTTTTGTGCATTTGACATTCCACATTGATCCAAACTAAAATGAGATGGACACATCATCTAAAATAATGAGTACCATTGTTATATTAGTGATGACAAATCACCTGATAATTTGTTTGTCCATCACTACTTTAAACTCCATTAAGAGTTTTTGGGATTTCAAGGTTTTTTGCTATTTGTTGAACATATTGTTTTATCATATGGTTGTGTTTCACAATTCAAGTGTGCTAGATCCCTCTTTTTTGTTGCTTGTTATCCATCATTGACCAAGAATGAGGAATTGCCTATGGGATTTGCCATGCAATGAAATCATTTTGATTCTGGTCATGGTAAAGGACGTTGGGATGGTGTAGGAGCTCATGTGAAATAATCATTATGTGCTAAACAAATTTGGTTTGATTTAACCCAACTTTACAATGCAGTAGATGTAGTGTCATATTTGAAATGTTACTCTGGTAAACAACATCTAATTTATGATGGGGGCAAGGAGACAAATTCACCACTATTTTTATGAAATGAAGATTAATGATGTCAATAGAGTCCATCAATTCAATGCATGAATAGTAGAGGGCACGGGAAGTTTTCATCAAATCATTAGCGTTGGTTTAAATAAAATTTCTCTTTGTGTTCGTAACTTATCATGTTTTTGTAGGTTATGTTCTAATGATAGGGATGGTTTATGTGATAATGAGGCATATGTTGCCCCATTCAATTTTGTCCGTTTGGAACCTTGCAATGTAGATGATGTGCATGCACATGTGGAATCTATGTTTCAATTGGAAACAAATCAAGAGGCTTTAGTAACTACTCTTGAAATTGGAAACCATTTTGCGGTTGTAGTTGATGAGGGAAACAATGAAGGATCTAATTTTTGGATTTTCATTTGGGAAGAACCATTGCATGTTGTGGAAGAGGAAAAAAAAAATGACAATTGGGGCCAAGTGGTGTATAAAGGAGAACAAATTGTCATTAGAAGGTATTATAAGCAACGAGGTAGGAGCCCCACTTCATATGTACTATGTGATGGAGGGTCTGCCATAATATATTCACACTTTATTTTTGTTACAAAGTTTTCAATGCAAGTTGCATCTCACTACCAAAAAGTGTCACAACCCCTAACATTGGGTTCATGACTAAGTGTAAAGTGCAAGGGCCCATGAGGCCAAAAAAATGTGTTTAGGTGTGAAACAAATTTTCATAAATGGGGGAAAGTGTAAGGGATGGAACCCATTAACTCCCAAGTGCACTCCCACTTCGGGAGTTGCACTCATGCAGGAGTTGCGAATGTTCAAAGCCTTGGTTGGAAAAGTAAAAAAACACCAAATTGACCCTTAGGACACCATTAAAAAGTTCTTGAAGCATAGATGCTAAAAGTGCTTTCACATTGTTCATTTAAACTTAATTTGCATGAGTTATGATCAAAAGAAAGGGCGGGAAACAAATTGGGAATTTGACCACAAACCCCTTGAAAGTAGGGGTCAAATGAGCTCTTATTGGGGCTTGATATGCATTGTTGAAATGATCTTTTTGAAGGCTATAAAATATTGCCCTTGCATTGTTAAAATGAATTTTATTTGAAAAAGATATGAACGTCCAAAGTTTTGGAACAACAAAAGTCCCAAATTTGGGAATCCCATTTGGGAGTCCCATGGAAAAGTGTCATTTAAATGTAATCCCTACAAAGAGGCATAGAATATATTATAGCGAGGGGAATGGTGCTTCCTCTCAAAGGTTGAAGGTCATGTAGAACTTGTGCTTGAGGTTGTCCCTTCTAAATTCGTTGCATCACTTCCATTCAACTTGCATTAACCGCCCTCTTTTCTTAGTTGTTTAGGTTGATCTCATCTTGAACACTCGCTTATGAGTTCTTCCTAGTCTCATCTTTGTATTTTTCTTTAATGTTTTGAATCACTTGACAATTTGACAATCATTTTGTCAATGAGTGGTGGGTGTGATGAATAGGGATTTGGTATTTATATGTTTGGTCATTTGCACCCAAATCATTCCCCTACATTGAATTTGCATTGATTGACCTTGTTTTCTTGTAGTTTAATAGGTATTCTAGCAGGGCACCAAAAGTCTTAGAATTTCAACTTTCATATTAACACATTAGTTTGTTAGTGTTGGATGGGTTACAAACCTCAATAAGCTCCTATTTTCTACAACTTATAAAACTCTTCAATTGGTTCATTATTACTAGATAGTCCTTTTTTAATTCATTTAAAACATTTTCTATTTCTAGTTATTTTTCATGTTGTGACACTTTTGCTTCTTGTACATGTGGATTATGCTACACGATTATCATAATTCTCAAATTTGAGTTTGATTGTTTTAGTTCCATTTAGTTCTCCACAAGATCTATTGTGAGATGTAGGCGAATCCATGAATTGTGCACATAATGATAAAATTACAACCTATTTTTTGTCATTAAAGGAAAATGAACTTCGGGATCCTTGTAACATTTCCTCCTTACTTATATGGTTTATTGATGTTTCAAAGTAATAGGATAGGTTGAGGTAGTACATTTTAAAAAGTTTCTAAAAAGTAAAGATTCTTCATATTGTAATGCAACAAGCATAGGATGTAGGTTTTGTAGCTTGATATAAGTGGGTGTTTACAAGTTATAATTGTTAGTTAAAAACATTTCCCAAAAGTGTTCAATGCTTGAAGTAGAAGTTTTGATGCAAATTGTTGTGTAGTGGTATGGTCTGCAGTTATATTAGGCAATTGGTCATGGCAATGGAGTTGTCAATAATAACTAAATGACCATTTCTACACCTACTTGCACCACACAATAAATGATGTACCATGGTCCACATGCTAAACTCTACAACACTTTGATATTTTGAGGGCAAGGCCAAAAAATGAAAGCTAACAACCCAAGCATAGTGAGTAGCAAAATGTTTGTATCATTTAACCAAACTTACAATCAAATAGTTGCTCCTAAAATTGGTTTTCCAATTTGAGAATTTATTCCCTCCTTGATATAGACCAACAACGAGTTACAAAACAAATGACAATATTTTGAATACAAATCATACAACACAAGTGCTCCTAAGTTGCTTGTGATTATTGGAATTGTTTTATGCCAAGACACAAATGAGCACAAAGTATAATAACCACTTGGGGATCTAGTTGCTTTCTAAAGCTAAAAAAAAAAAAACATTTGACTTTGTTTATAAAACTTATCTTTTGAAAGCTCAAAGACATAATCTGCCCATCTTCTAAAACAAAATTTTTCATGCCCTTTCCAAAAACACTCCACATGACAACATTCAAAAGGAATGAACATACAATGCAAGCATTAATGGAGTTGATCAAACTAGTAAATTTGCATTAGATGATTTAAATCAATGCATAAAAGTATATTAAGCAAAGGAAAAGGACAATTACAACAAGGTGGTATGTGTTTATAGGAAATAATTTCTAAGATCACATACCTTAAGGCTCATTTTGATTGTCTAGTATGTTTTTTGCTCATAAATTCAAAAATTGTGTTATTTCTAGCCTTGGAAAGATTCCCAACAAATAATCTCACGACTTCCTTGGTTTTTTGTGATCCTTTTGGACCCCCATAATCAGCCAAAAATTGTGTAACATCTTCAGCAAGACCTTCTATTCTTGTTATTCTTTGAAGGAAATTGCTAGGAAGAATGGTTGATTTTCTCTTGGCTTGGCTTTTGTGAAGTTTTAGGAATGTCCATGGATGTATTGGTGTCATTGCCACTTAGCAATATGTTGGCAGAAGCTACGCGCATTTTTTGTTAGCAAAACATTCAAGAACCTTTTCACTAATGGACAAAGTTCCACTACTTGTATTATAAGCTTGACAATTGGATGCCATACATGATGTAAATCTTGGTTTACTTTCACGACAACCTAATGATGCATGTAGCAAATTAAATTCATCCTCATTAGAGGTTTCATTTGAGTCAAAATTGAAATCTAGTTCTTTGGAACCTCTTATCTCCATCCCAATGCTTGTAGCAGTGTGTACACTAGCCTTCTTGTTTCTAATGATCTTCTTGCATTCTACATGTGGAATGATTGCCTAGTTGAATGCTTGGGCAAGGCCCATTGGCTTTAGATGAAGTGCTTTTATGGTAGGGCTCTTAGAACCAGATATATATTATGTCTCAACAAGTAGGGCATAACAAGACTTCTTGTGCACACTTATGACAGATTCTAGTATGCCAATAAGGTTGAAGCAAACAACATAAAAAAATTTCAACCTTTCCATAAGATCACACAACTTTTTTTAGGGTTCAAAGCTCAAAACATAATGTTTTTTTCAACTATTTGAAAAAGATAAAAATCTCCAAAAAAATAGAGAAAAAAGTTTGTACCTCTAAAATAACATGCAATGTGTCCTTGTTGAAACAAACTAAGCAGTGTATAGATGTTATAGTTGATGGGTTTACATTGCCACAACTCTTGGATGGTTCCCTTGTGTTCAAACTTTTGGAATTTGACTTTCCGTGGAAAGATTGCACATTTGAAGCAACTTCAACATGGTTCTCCAGTGGGCTGCCAAGTGGATTTGTTTAGGTCCAACTAGCTTGGCTTCTTGAAAAACTTGTTTTAAATGAACAATTTGGGATTATAGTAGTAGCATTTGGATATAACAATCCTCCATGATTCTCATTAATTGTTGTGGAGGCTCCAAATTGTGATTACCCATCTACACAATAAACATGTGTTTAGAAATGAAAAAATGGCATCTAGGATTAATGTTCCTAGAATCATAATGACCTTAAGTAGAATTTAAAACAAGGAACAAAACATGCATGAAAGAAATGACAGGTCTAGGATTAATGTTCTTGGAACCATATTGAGCTCTTGGAATTCAAGACAAGTCTAAACATACATGAAAGAAATTACATGTCTAGGATTGATGTTCATGGAACCATATTTGAGCTCTTGGAATTTAGGACAAGGTTAAACATACATGAAAGAAATGACAAGTCTAGGATTAATGTTCTTAAAACCATATTGAGCTCTTGGAATTTAGGAAAAAGATTGAAACATGCATGAAAGGAATTGAAGAGATCAAATCAAGGAATTCTAGATATGCTTTTGTTTAAAGAACATAATTAGATCCATCAAGAGGTGGTTCCTTAGAATTTCCATCCCAAAAATTAGCATAAAAAATGTTCCCTTAAACTATGTAAAAGGTGAAACTGACCTTTGGAACTTTAGATAAGGAGTAAAAGATATGGAACATGGTTGACAATGACTTCTTGGAACTCAAGACAAGGAACTAAACTTAGGAAAGGAATACAAAAGTTAGGAAATATACTTCTTCAAAACATGCGTTGCTCCATTGAAAAGTTCATAAACTATATGGCTCTTTTAAGTTTGTTAGTCACTAAATGACCACAAGAAAATAATTCTTTTCAAGGTAGAGTTGGAACATTTCAAAATATTGCAACAATTCTTGAAATCCAATATAAACTAAAACATGACATCGTGAGCAAAGGATTAATTGTTTTGAAGCAACATTTTGATTCACAAATTCAAAGATGGAAATAAACTTGAAATAAGGCCAATGAATTTAAGTATGAAAAATCCTTGTAGATAATGTTGTTTTCAACCTCATGGGTGAATTTGTCTCCTTTTGAGCTTTGTCAAAAAGCCCAAATGATAGCCACCAAGATGGATCAAACTCTTGGTCGCATCCTTTCACCTTACACTTAATCGAAGAGGTGCATTGAATAATCAAACACCGAGGGTGGTAGCAAGGACCACATGAAGTCACACATATATCATTGTAATGAAAGTTTTCATTACAAGTTAGACAATCCTAAACATATATGACAATTTTTTTCACAAAATTGGAAGGTTTGGCTATAGGAATTGGGCATGCAAAAGTGACACAACTAGCTTTCAATTTTGACCAATACCCTACAATGAAAGTTTGCAACTTTTCAAGCACGATTTGGTCCCCTAGGTGCTTATTGTAGGTGCTCTCACAAGCAATTAGGTTTTTTTCACATTCTCAACAATTTTGATTCTACTTGCTTACAATTCTTCTCTTCAAAATGAAATTGTTGTTGTAAATTTGAAACCCTAGAAGCATGATCATGCTTTGTTGTGTCATCAACAAACTCTATAAGCACACCATCTATACACACAAGATTCTTAGAAGTCTCTTGCATAAACAACAAGGCCACATTAGGATCATCTTTAACCTTGTCAAACTTTGCCCTAGTTTAGGCATAGTCAACTTTCCAATCATCAAACATAAGTTGAGCTCTCCGATGCTCAAGTTCATTTTGTGATTTCTCTGCCATGAGCTTTTGTATGTGCTGCTTCAAACTTTAAAAAAACTTGTTGCTTTGCAAACAACAAGTTATGCACACCTTTAATCACATCTTCGGTAATAATTGGCTATAATGGGGCTTGCAAAGGTGCAATTTTTGTAGCAACTCTCTTTGACGTAAAACCTTCCACCTTCATCTTCATTGCTTATGTTGTAGGTTGGTGATTACGTGCAAGACTTGAAGGCAAGTGAGGCACATGTAATAAATTAGAAGGGGTTGTAGCACCACTATTGAAGTTTGGAATGTTAGAAGGAAAAACATCATGACTAAAACTTGTTACTATAGAGTTGTTCCTAAACTTGAAGCCACAGGAAGAAGACTTTGTTATGTGTGGAGTGAACATTCTTGAAGTCGCATCAAGTTTTCTTGTCATGTTTTCCTTGAACTTTCAAGATGTCATTTTTTTTGTACATGAAATATGCATAAGAAGCCCAATTCACATGAATGCCTTTGTTTTTAACCACTATTCCATGAACAAACTCCAATGATAGGGTCTCATTCATGACATGTGGTATTTTGAAAACTTGAGAGTAAGGGCTCTTGATGACATCTTGAAACTCTTTGTTAGTTTGCAATTTATATTTCTAGCCATTTTTGTCAAAACGGGGTCAAAATACTGCACATATTTCATCTATAAACACATTGATTTCTGACAAGTTTCTTAGATCTTGACTTTTTCCTCTCAAGCCTTGCAAATCGATGAAATATTGTAGATTTAAATCTTCATTTTTGACTTCATTTTTAACCTATCAACAACAAAACACCAAACTCAAAAGTTAGAAATTGGATAATAACTCCAAATACATGGAGTTTAATACATCCACATGCAAAAACTTCCATGTACCTCTGCCATGCTTACACTATGTTTTGCAATGCTTAAGCTTAAGTGTGAGTGTATGGATGTTGTTGTCAAATTATCATGACTTCACACTATGACACAAATATTTTCTATGGGAAAGAAACAAGTAGCACTAGATTTGCAACTTGTGCACAAAGCATAGGAGAGAGAAGTGCAATTTACAAGAATAGTAGCAATTTTGATGAAAGTTTGAACTTCATAAACAAAGTTCGTGGAGAAGTAGGAAGAAACTTGAGCCTTCATGGCTATGCTAGACCCCCAAGAAAAAAGGTGATGAACTATTAGCTAATAGAAAAACAAGGAATTAAACAAAATAAACTGTCATTTTTGAAATAAAAATGGGCCCAGGGTTCTTGAATTTTTTGGGTGGGTGGTTCCTAGTGGTACCACCCAAGGATAAGTTTATTTTGAAGTGACTTTTTTGACCATGGGATAAACCAAACATCTAATAAAAAAGGCTTGAGGTTCATCAAGATGATCAAGGTCTAGTCAAATTGACCACATTCAATGGCCATTGTGATTTATAATTAGTCAAATTGACCATTCTAATTTGACACTTACTCAAATCAACCATACTAATTTGGCTATTTAACCTACAAATTTATTTTGCCTAAGGTACATACCAAACCTAAGTTCATAGCTAATAGACCCTACATTAGACATATTACTGCTAGTAGGTACTTATAAAGTTTAATAGGCTACCTACATGTTACCTTTAAGCACATGTAGGTATTTAAATTTAGTACATTAATTAGTTGATATATAATTGATAATTAATATTCAATAAATTGTGATTAACATTTTATATAATTAATTAGTCACCAAATAAATATTAATTAATAACCAATAACTAATTTATCCATCAAGTTGTTAATTGATTAATTATTATTACCAAATTATCAAATTAATCTATTTTTTGGCTAATATTTGATAGTAATTTATACTAATTTATAATATTAAATATATAATATTAAATAATTATTGATAAGTGAAATTATTTAAAAAAAATTATTTAGTTAATAGTAATTCATTATATATTAATTGATAATTATTAATTCATAGTAAATAATCATTAGTATTTAGAAATTAATAGGAAATAAAAATTATTAATCATTGCTATTTAGTAGTCCACTAGGTGTAGGTACCTCTTACATGTTTTCTAGGTAGATACTTGGTACATGGTATAACCTCCTACTTAGATAAGTAATACAAAAATATTGAAGTTCGTTGATGAATGTTACAATATGTACATGAAAATAAAAAATTCAATGAACTTTATTCTCATATGATGACAAAAGTTTTCAACTTTTGGAGTGGTAGTCTAATGGTAATGACTTAATTCCCCAAATTGGAGGTGAGGAGTTTAAGTTTTCACACATACAACATTGGTTACCTAGGCTACCTTGGCTTTATGTGGTTTAGATAGCTCTAGCCTAGGTCGCCTAGGCAAATAGCTCTAAAGTTGGCCACCTAGCCTATGCTAATACCTAGTTTAGGGGGCCTAGGCTAAATAACATAGGTAGGTCAGTAAATTATTTTATTTTATACATTAATTATGAGGTAATGCAAGTAGTTAAATTTATTAACTAATAGATAAATAAATATGATTATAATCATTATATAAAAATTAAATTATATATAGTTGTTGTCAAAATATTGTTAGTTAGTAAAAAATCTAGTACAAAAACCAACCAAAAAGACCACGTCAAAATGGTCTGGTCCAAAACAACTTGTCCAAGATGGCACCTTGGTCAAGTTGGATGTGAGCCATTTGGGGTACCTCTTGACCAATTTTCCCAATAAAAAAATCTTGTTTTCTTGTAGTGTCTACCTTATGTTCTTCAAAATCCCTCTTGAATTTCATATTCTTTAAGTGTAGCACCTTGTTACATAACTTATATTTCTCATAGATCTGCTTTCAAGAGACAAGGTTTTTCCTATCAAATAGAATGTTGAGCTTTTCTCCATATAAAAGTTCTACAAAAGAAAGTGTGGTGCCTTCTAGTTTTAGTTTCTTTTTAGGTCTATAAAACCCAAGTTACCTTTTCTCACCATAAAAGACATTGTGAAAAATAACACTAACCTAGGTTATTGATGGTAAATTGTAGTTTTGTAACTTTTTGTAAGTGCACTTGATTACACATTCTCACACACAATCACAATCAACAAGAGAAATGAACAAGATCACACTCAAGAAAAAGAGAGGAATATGTGTAGTTAGTCATGTCCATGCGCCTTAACCAATTATGGGCTTTGATGAAATTTGAAATTTCTCTCTTTTGACATACTCCCTTTTCCTTGTTTAACCCTGACCAACCAATCAAATTGCAACAAGCCTACTAGTTATGTGACTTCTATAATACTTATTATGGTTCATCTATGCACAAACCCAACATAAAATTTGGGTAGTTAAAATAGCAATACAAAGAATGCCCATAATTATCCCCTTTAACTTGGGACATTGCAAGTAGCCCAACATTTTATAACATAGAAATATGGTACAAATTTGCAACTTAGTGATTCAATAATAACTTTCAACCATGTGAGCTTTTTCAGAAATCTCAAACTAGGAGCAACCTAAAAGAAAAAGAAAACTTGAAATGAAAAAACCTTTTGCCATTGTGAGCTTCTTCAAAATTGTAACATTTGCATCAAGACTTCATTACCTCAAGTGAGTCTCAAAACAATAGAAGAGAAAATTAAAAAAATAATGCTTGAAATTTCCTTAAAGATTGTTGACATTGTAGACTTCATCAAAGAAGAACCTGAAGTGGGTTGAGTATGGATATATTCACCCATAAATTAATCTTACAAACAAACCAATTAAGAATATATTTTGAATTTAATTATCAATAACATCAATGTTTCATCAAGGTAGAACCTTAAGAAGGTTATGTATGGCTTCAACCACTATTAATTTCACACACAAAAGGAACCCAAAGGAAAAGAAAATAAAGATTTAAATAACAAAGACAAAAATATGACGAATGCAAAAATAAATGTTTTGAAATTCATGAAACATTTAGGACAATTAACATTCAAGGTCGACATCATAGGATTGCCATTCTAGAAAGGTCTAGACATTGTAATTAGTCTTATAACTCCTATGATCCCTTGTGCAATGACATAAGCACCCAAAGGCCACAATCATAAGCATTTAGTACCCCACCCAGTTCACAAAAGGAAAAAAACACCCTTGTTCATTTCAATAAGGACACCATCAACCCAAATGCATTTAAACAACAACACAAGCACTTTGGGACCCATTTGAGAAAGGAAACCAACACCCCTGTCCACTTATGAAAGGACAAAAACACCTTAAAACCCATATCAAAAAGGAAATTAACACTTAGGGAAATCCATTTATGAAAGGACAACAACACCTTAGGACCCATATCAAAAAGGAAACCAATGCCTGGAAATCCACTTATGAAAAGACATAAGCATTAGATAGAATTCATTTGAAAATTTTTTTATCACCAAGTCCACTTATGAAAGGACAAAAGCACCTTAGGACCCATTTCAAAAAGGAAACAAACATCCAAGTTCATTTATGAAAGGACATAAGCACCTTAAAATTCACTTCAAAAAGGAAACAAACATCCAAGTCCACTTATGAAAAGACATAAGCACCTAAGTCCACTTGTGAAAGGACATAAGCATCTTAAGATTCATTTCAAAAAGGAAACCAACATCCAAGTCCACTTATGAAAGGACATAAACACCTTAAGACTCATTTCAAAAATGAAACCAACACCCAAGTTCACTTATGAAAGGACCTAAACACCTTAGAACTTATTTCAAAAAGGACACCAACACCCAAGTTCACTTACGAAAGGACATGAGCATTGTAAGATTCATTACAAAAAGGACACTAACACCCCAACCCATTTAAAAAAGGATTCAAACACCCCTTTCCATTTCAATAAGGACACTAGAACTTTTATTCCACTTAAAAAAAGATCTAAGCACCCGAACTCCATTGTCAAATTCATATTGCCATATGCTGGCAGTCATACCCATATCAAAAAGCTTAAAGAACACATGCACCCTTGTGTACCCTTTTCATAAGGACATAAGCACCCAAGGGATTAGGTTCACTTCTAAAATGACATTAATAAATTCTAATAGTAAGGTAAGGACTACAAATAATGACTAAACATCAATTCTACACTTCTTTAAGGACAAGAACACCATCAACTTTAATATTCTTCCAACAAGTTTCAGATGCATAACATAACGATTGAAAAACACAACACAAAAATTGGATTGCAATGTGTGAAATAGATTTGTGAAACTTGAAGATAATGGCAAGGACGCTTCTCGTCTAACTTGATGCCAATGTGTCATTTCACAACATCTCTTTCAACATGGGATATTGTAGTCTTTGTTGTCCACCATTGTATAACAAGTTCATTAAGTGAGTGTGACACGGAATCAAACTTTTTGCTTGCCTTTGAGTAATCCAAAAAACATCATTGCTTGCATCCAATTGAAGGCACCTTTCCATGGGCTTCTTGATGTTATGCCTATCGACACCCAAGATTGTTGCAACCCCCATTATTTTACCCACTGATTGTTTTGATGCAAGCATGCAAACAATGTCCTTAGCAACCACAATTTGAGCCTTTTCATTGACCAACCAAATGGTTTGTAATTTTTAATTTCAAGCTAGATAATACTTCTTGGTTATGCTCCATAGATTGTAAGTCACTAAAATAATCATGGAATGTGGTTTTTACAAGAGGATGGGCAAGGAACTTCTCAAGTACAACATTTTGAGCATTAGATTCCAAATTTTTCACTTGTTCCATAACATACAGTGCAATCTTCCTTTAAATTTCAGCAATGATCCTTGTGATTGCCTAGCATGCATGTAAAGAGATCTAGACATTATAGCATCTATAGAAATGACAACTTCAAAATCCTTATTTGCTTGAGCTTCTTATGCCATGAGGGCAACTATTTGCATTTTGCACCTCTTTACACATTCATGTGTATGAGCCCTCCTCTTTTCTACATACCATTTCTTGTACATCCTTGTTTTCCACTGAGCTCTTCAGGAGGGTTGTTTTGAATGCAAAGTTCATTTCTATTGGAACTTCCTTCAAGGTTGGGTCTTCTATTGTGGCTAGCCATTGTGGCATTGAGAGACCTATACCCACCATGAACTTGAACATACATCAAATGGATAACACCCAAAACTAATGGTTGCAAGAAAAATGCATAAAAATGTGACACGTGCACATGCACATGCACATGACCAAAACCTAACCCCAAATTGAAAACAATAGAAACCAATTGAAACCAATTTTCAAAATACTTTTAAACATACAACGCATACTTTATTTGAAGTTTGATTCTTCATGAATTTAGAGTGACTATTTGTGCCATTAGACTCTCCACATTGTTCAAGGCCAATTTACAAATGCAAGGATCCAACCAAAATCAAAAGTCAATTTTGTAAACCTATTTCACTTCACGTAGCACAATTAAGGAACCCATGTGTGTGTTTGGTATTTATTGAACTAACTTCAAAACCTATTCCAGAAGCGCAATACATTTGAATGTTATCCAATGATGGCACTTGCAAACTAAATGTATCTAATGTGAGTTACACCTTCCAACAAAAAACATTTTAGATGGACAATACTATCATTTTTGATGGTGACTAACATTCATTTGCAAGAAATTTCAAACTGTAACAAGGTTTTGGCACCAAGAAAAAAGGTTGGTTATTTGACCTAAATAACAAAAAAATTGAAAAACAAGGAAAATCAAACCATAATTCAATAGCTCGTGAAGTGAGTACTATGTGGACATGAAGTGAGTACCTATGTGGATGATGATGCATTAGCAAATCCATCAGGCTTCATTGCTGGCCATTAAGATTTAACATTAGAAAAAATGTTACATGATCATTTGATCCTATCTCTCTCCATAAATTCAGGGTGCATTGAGGTGGAGCATGCTGAGGTGGTGGAGACTTTGTAATTGTGAAGTACCACTATGATATAGAAGTTGATCAATAATCTTTAGGTGATAGTCCAACAAAATACAAGAATGTCTTTTACCACAATCGACAATCATGTGTGCTTCAAGCTCTTAAAAAATGGTCTCTAATGGACTACTAGGAGTGTAAAAAAGACCATTTTAAAAATCATCATCTTTAGCTTTTAACAAAGACCCTATGCGTTTTACGGTCTCCCAAATGCTTCTATTGATGCAATTGACTTGTTTTTGAAAGATTGCTTTACATGTCAAAGGATCCATAATTGTTAAAAGTGAATGTGAGTCCCTAAATTTTAATTTCTTTGAAAACCTACAAATAATTTGCAAAATCCATTCAAAGAAAATGCAACTCATTACCAAAGCTTGTTGCAACAAATGTATTTCCGTTTTGATGAACATGGTGTAATAACTACAATGGGCAAATGTGCTTTTTGCTCAAGCTTCGACATTCAAGCTATAATTTTGGATGTTGGGTGCAACTAAAGCTACACACTCTTCAATGCATTTTGTTGGATGGTTATGACGTGCAATCCTACTCTAAGATGATTTCCACCATTGTTGAAAACCTTAAAACCTTAACCCTAAATCATAAGCATCCATTCACATTTTCTTTTCATCGAGACTTCATTTTGTAAATTAATTAAAAAAAAAAGATATATCAAACCGTTATAGATCCCACCTTTAAAGAAATTCCAAAAATTCACATTTATTAAATAATCACATAATTTGGTTCATGTGGATATTTCTTACATACTTTTAAGATCCATTTGCTTGAGATTTATATTTTTAAAAACTAATTATTCAAAATAAAATTTAAAAATAACTTGAAATTGTGTATTCTCCATACAAATAGATTTTGAATAATGTGTGTAAAATCAATGACCATGTAAATTTGCATATAATATGTCTGAAACTCTATATATATTGTAACAATGATTAAATTGTGATATTTTATGACACTCAAATTTTTATTGTAATATCAAACAAATTCAAGACAAATTTAGGACAATCAGGATTGGTTACAATGCTAAATGAATGCTTTTTGGACCTTACACCTTAATGAAATTCCATGAAATTTTTGTATGTCATGAAGAATGATATAACACCTAAGATTACCTAATAATTTTGAATATGTCCAAATTCTCAATCATGTTATACCAAGAATCATGTTATTTTTAAAGTGGCTATGAGTGTAGCCAATTGTTTTATTGTGAACTTACCCATTCCCTTCATTATATCCTTGCATGTACAAAGTGTTGCACGATTGATTCACTATTTCCAAGTTGTTGAGCTCTAAGGTTTATGTGTTCAGAAATTGCTTTACATCTACAAATATTACAAACTAAAATACAAAAATATGACCGAAATGAACCAAAGGTCCAATCTCTGAAGACATCAAAGATTAACATTGCTATTGTAAGCATGTCATCATATGTATGTTTTTCAGTTGGACTTAATCACGATCAGGCACCCCACCTCTCCTGCCAATTTTCAATCACTAAGGAGTTTGAAAAACCAGTTCAAGATATATACTCACTAGCCCTACAAAAGGGTGTCCTCCAAGATGTTTTCTATAAGGATGTGTGGGATTAATGAACTCAAAAACCATATATAGATTTCAATGAAATTATATATACCAAGTGTAGTGCCTCTTAAACCTAATTAAGAGGTTTAAAAACCACAATGTAGCACTCCATCCTGACAACAGATTAAAAAATCTAGAGTTCAGAAAGATTTCACTAGGCAGGAATCGTTTTCTGGCAAGCAAGGCAATAACAAACTAAAAAATCTGGAGTAAGACCTTACTCTGTACATGCAATTGTGTCATAGACAAGAGAGTAGGGCAAAATAGTTTAATATCACTTTTCTTGTAATAGTAGTAGAAGAGGCACTTGAATTGGGATGATGTGACTGAGCACCAATCAGTGCACCGTCCGTTAGACACCCATTATGGCTAAGTTGTGGATACTTGTGGATGGTCAGTAAATATCTAACCATCATGGTTAGCTATGGGACCAGAAAACAATTTGAAAAAGTAATTTCTCGTCAACAGACCATTCATCTTGCATGGTGCGTTGTTGGGTGCATGTTCACTGTGATCCTACAATTGTCAATGCCTGTCTCACTTTCATTATGTAAGTTGATTAGCCATATCTAAAGGATCTTGCAACATCCATTAGCTGTTCCAGATACCATGTAACAAAGGGCCTTGAAACATCCATCATCTTTGTCCCAATTTCAAAGCAGAAGTTCTTAATTAGTTCAGTCAGGCCACCATCAGCTGCACCGGCTTTATCATGGACTAAAGAGTTGTTCTTAACTGAGAAAAGACGGACTGGGTGCCAAGATATTAGCAGGTAAACTTAGTCCTGATCATGACTAAACTTGTCTTCCATGTGCTTGGAAATTTCCTCTCACAATTTGTCACACACACACGATTAGAGTCGCCTACTTTGTATGTCAATTTTCTAAATTCAATAAAGAGGCCAGGAAAGTACCTGGAAAATGAAGAGTAGGAATTTCCAGGTTACTGTACAGTAAACTGCCAATCACTGTAGATCAGCTGGCATCTGGTTGAGTGTCAGTTGTGGACATCCCAAGGCAAATTCTATCCAGATTCTGGGAAGCTCCCTGGCTGCATTATTGGTTCTCTGTTTACAGTCTAGCTGGTGGTGACCAGCCCCCAATTCTGTGTTCGAAACTTACAATATACTAAATAGGTACTTTTGAGAGTCTGGTTTTAGAATTTGGTGTTGGTCCTGAGGCTCTTCAGACTTGGCATGCTGGAAAATTTAAACTTATCCTGTCGTAATTGGTTTGCTTCGTGAAATTTTCCTTCTCTGTGCGTTGGTGGCCTTGTTGCTGCAAATACATTGCCTTGGGTGAACTAGCACCTACATGGGTACCATGAAATTTTTTGGGTTGCTTCCAAACATTATGAATATACCAATTTAAGACTAAACCAGGGGCTCTGAGTCCAGATTGAACATTTCCCAGGTTTGGTTTATTATATAGCCTCTCAGAAACCCCACTTAAAAAGGTGAAGTTACCAGTGTAGGTGCTGGTTCACCCTGGCACAACTACTTATGTAACTTGGTAAGGCAATTCTTCTGAAAATAATTGCTTTTTGCCATGTCTTTTACTCTAGCCTATAGCTAAGAAAATCATTGAGCAGAGTCATTAGGAGCAACACTAATCTGTTCATGATTGGGGTTTCTGCACATTATGATGCAGCTTTCAATTCCCTTCTGATTCTGATGCCTATCCCAACATCATTTCTTTAACTTCAGGACTTAAGCACGAGCTCATTGTGTATCTTTGTCTAGTGGTTTTCCAATGGGGTTTGAATGTGCTCTGCTGCTGCAGGTGCTTTTTGTTTCAATGACTCATGTTTCATCAAACTTGATGAAGATGCTGTCTGAGTCAAGGACAGGGATACAGAAATTTTCTGTACAACAGAAATAGGTAACCCAACAAAAGCTGGAGTCAAGCTGGTCATCATGAAGAACATAACTAGTTGCGGTGGTGATTTGAAGAGTTACACCTTTTTAGTGCAGGCATTGATCCTCCTTTGTGCTCTACAGACTGCAGGTTCTGACCATATATAAGAACAACATCCCAATAGCAGAGAGCAAAGCTCATGGTTGGGTAGCTCTCTTGAATGGTAATTTTGAACGAGCTGGTACTTACATGAAGTCTCAAAATTTAACACTAAAACTGGTGTATCAGGATTCAGCACATAATACTGTTCCCAAATTGAGTTATGCTTCTTACAAGTACGCTTGATGGCTCAGCAGTAGTCCACTTCTGTGCTGAATTTGTGTTAATTTGATGAACTGTAATTTGCAGAGGCTTACGATCCTTTGGATCCAAACGGTAATATCACCATCAAATGGGATGTCACGGGATGGACCGGGGATGGATACGTGGTATGTCGATCATGACAAAATATTGTGGAAATTATGTTGGATTAGTTTAACCTTTCATGAGCACTCATCGATAAAAGTAATAGATTGTATCGAAAGAGTGCGTCTCTTGTGAATACTTGGGCCTGAGTCGACAAGCGAGGTTTTTTTTCCAGGCAACTGTTACAATGTTCAACTGGCAGCAATATCGGCACGTCTCACCGCCTGGTTGGAACCTCGGCTGGAGTTGGGCAAAGAAAGAGATTATATGGACCATGCTTGGCGCGGAGACAGTACTCCAGGGCGACTGCGCTCAGTACCGTACCGATCCGTTACCTCACTGTTGTGCACCAACGCCTGTTGTGGTCGACCTGCTACCCGACGTCGAGGACAGTTTGCGGGTCGCGAACTGCTGTAAAGGTGGCGTACTGCAAGGATTCGCTCAAGACCCAGCCCAAGCTCTGGCTGTTTTACAAATCACAGTTGGAAATTCGGGAAACACCAACAAAACTGTGGCGTTGCCCCATAATTTCACCCTACTATCGCCAGGACCTGGATACACTTGTGGCCCTGCTGTCCACGTTCAGAAGTCCTTGTTTCCTTCTGCAGACGGCAGAAGATGGACAGAAGCACTAAGTGAGTTTTGGACCAGATAGCTGATTCCAAACATTTCAATCTTCTTCGGTCTACTGGAAGCTCTATATTTTATCTACTTCTTCTCAGAGAACGGACTCCAAGTTTTTTGAAATTCAGGAGCTGCTGATGATTACCCTTCCTGAGGATTTTCCCGTTATCGTCATGTACTGAGTTTTTTTTCGGTTGTGCAGTGACCTGGAATGTAACTTGCACTTATTCACAGTTCTTGGCTCAAAGGGCACCATCATGCTGTGTTTCTTTCTCAGCTTTCTACGACGACACTATCGTGCCTTGCCCGACATGTTCTTGCGCATGCCTAACTAATTCTACGACTCCCATTATCACTACTCCAAAGACATTGACAAACTCGCAAACCTGCGTGGATCCGTGAGCACCCAATTCCTTTTTTGAGAAGCTCTATTCACTAGACCTGTAAGGTTTCTTATGGGCCAGATTCCTTGCCTCCTGCGTTGTTGTAAACCTCATCACGAAATTCTCTTGTTTCATTTTTCAGGAACACGCCATTCAGTGAGATACCTGCAATTCTCAACCCTGTCGGCACGGGTGCCAACATGCCCGATGTTTTGTACTGCACCCAGGATATGTGTCCTGTGAAAATCCACTGGCATGTCTACATCAACTACGAGGAGTACTGGCGTGTGAAGCTTACCGTCACGAACCGAGACTTCTCCAAGAACTTCACCGACTGGAATGTGGTTGCCCAGCATCCCAATTTTGACAACTTCACCGAGGCTTTCAGCTTCTCTTACAAGCCCTTGAATCCATATGGAAGCTACACCAGTAAGTGACCGGCTCATCTAATGAGATTGGCAGTGCTAAGACAACAGGGGTTAGGGTGGGGCTGATGTAGAGAAGATGTAGGGTTAGGCAAATAGGTTAGAAGAAGGCCTAACATTTTGTTGGAGAGCTTATGATCCTGTGGTTGGTGCAGATGACACTGCCATGTTTTGGGGACTCCCCTACTACAATCAGATGCTGTTGCAAGCTGGCCCAGAAGGAAATGTGCAATCTGACCTTTTATTTGGAAAGGATGCCAAGTTCACCCTGAGTAATGGGTGGGCATTCCCCAGTCGTATCTACTTCAATGGGGATGATTGTGTGCTACCTGAACCCCAATCTTTCCCCAGCCTTCCCAGCAGCAGTCATAGAGCAGGTGGTACACCTGTGGAGTTTCTGGTAATGCTTGGGATTGGAGCTCCAGCATTGGCATCCTACTTCTTTTAGGAGTTTGCAAGGGGTACCTGCATTACTGACTAGATTCTGGTTTGTGTGACAAAATTACCCATATATGAGATCCAGGATTTTGTTGCTGAGCGTAGAAGAGTTGAGAAAAATTGCACTGCAAGTGGTTTGGCCCCATATGTAAATAGTAGTAAAATAGACAAGTATCTACAAAGGACTATTGAGCAACCAAGAGACAGAGCAACTGTTCATTTTGAGTAAGACCATAGCAAAGAATTGTCAAAATACTGTTGGTCTAGGCCACTGTGGCAAATATAGTAAGAATTTAAAGATAGATCTCTAATCATTGGACTGTCATATAGATCAATTGGTGACTCTTGAGAACAAAGGATCACTATATTGATTGTGAGGCAAATCTTCATGAACAGAGAATCAAGTTGATCTGAATGTGTAGAGTCAATTTCCTCTATGGACACTTACGTAAATGACATAACAAATCAATATCAGCCCATCCAGCCACAGAGACTACCCTGTGGTTGAGACATAGTGCATACTTTTTTTCTCTTGGCTATATCCTCATGATTGGATTTGAAGTTTTTTTTAGTGTATATGACCAGCAAGCAAGATTAGTCAGAATTTGTGTGTTACAAAATGTCTCTCAGGGAATTTCATGTGTAGAGTTATATCTGTGTTTAATTATGGTGTGTGTCTATCTTTGCAGCAATACTGTAGTGGTGGAAGCTGTAAAGTTGCTAAATATTTCACCATGAACATGGAACCTGTGCAGCATCCTCCACCCTTTTCTGGAAAAGAAGCATTTCTTCTCAGTGCCATATCAATGACTAGCATGCACCACAGTAGCGAAGTATTACATGCAGCCTTACCACTATATCTATTGCTACCCTTGCCTTGCTCATTTGTAATTTCACAATGTAATTGCATCCCAATGAACATGCATTCCTGTAACTCATGGATGTTCAGTTTTAACAAGACATGATTCTTTTTGTTGCAACCTGGCCCCTAAATTTGACTAACTCATTGGGTCCCCTCACATGATTTCAGCTGCTCTGAACATGATATCAGCATAGTTACCATGGCTGTAAAACTGTAGACAAGCATTCTACCAATATACATCCAAACTGTGGGTATTGAGGCAAAACTAGGTTCATGTCACTGTGGCAGTCAAACACCTGAATAACCATCAATTGAGATTGATTGAGATTGAGATTGAGACAAAAACTGGAAACAAGGTCACAGCTAAGCTTGGTGGGAGGCCTCCTTTTCTGTTTTATGGTGGTCACAACTGCTCTGACCTCCAACAGGCTCTCTTGGTATGAACCTGCCTTTCAGTTGGGTAAAGCCATCACCCAAGGTAGTTCCACAGTTTAAAAGTTGGCTGTTGAGGGCATGAGGTTGAGGCTTCTAGCTTGGACATACTTACCACTTTAGATGATGGCTTTACTGTGCTTGAAAAGTAAGAAGAAAAAGTGAAGGTTCAACTTGTGGCAACAAAAGGTTCTCAAATACTAATTGAAAATTTCTTGTTATGTAAGAAATTTGAACAGGACAAATAGCACACTTTCATGCTTCACACATTGGGTTTTAATTAAGGCATTTTGCGTATTACTGTAATGCATTCTAGGTCCATTTCACTTATGCCATTTGAGGTAATCTTTTCTGCTGACTGTCTGAAGTTGGCATCAGTTTACCATTATAAGTCAACCTGAGACTTAGAGAAATCATTTTGCACCTGAAAGTTAGAGAAAATCATTCATGGCACTTGAAAGTTACCTTACAATCACTTTTGTCATAGCACCAATTTCTAGTATGTTGTCAAGGAACATGAAAAGTTTGTGTAATGAACACCACAAGGTTATTACCAAACACACCAGTCCGTATTCTAAGTACTTAGTGGATTCCACACATCCATAACAATTCAGACATCCTTCTCTAATTTTGGCCACCTAATGAAGAAAATGCAGTGAAAGAATTTCCATGAAAGAAATCTCAAAAAATCTGGCAACAAAAAAGTCACAATATCAGCAATTTTTTATGGGGCCATTCATGAGATGTAGCTACAGATTGCTTGAAAACAAATTCCAAGATGTGGGGGAAACTCTCATATTAAATACTGAAATGCATGTTTCTTATATTTCTTTTGTGTTCTTGATGTATAGTGTATCTGGTGCTTTGGTTGGCCTGGCGAATGGTTCATAGCAATGGCAATGCGTCAACTGGGAGGTAGTGGTGATGAAGTGTAGGCAACCAGCTCAATTGCAGATTCCTGTATAGCCGCGTTATTCTCAATTTCCTCAAAAGCCTGCACAAATCAACCAAGGATTGATCAGCACACCTGATCTGGCTCACAATCTAGCTTCTAAATCCTAGAATTCTGGCAGAAGTACAAGTAATGCACAATAGAGTGGAAGATCACAGCAGAGAATTTTGGAATTTCCAGGCTGAAAAGATCATCTTATGAGAGATGAAATTACTGTATGGGGTCTGCCATTGGAAGCAATTGTGGTTTGCACAGGGAAGACTTTTTCTTTGCTTACATGTAGAAGTGCTGCTAATTTGAAGCTCTTCACATTGGCAGACAAAGGACCATGTTTAACAGCAAACTGAATCTTGGAAGCTGTGTTGATCAGTTAGTGGTTGTGATCTGTTCAGCTACATCAAATTAAGTTTTGAGATCACCAGCCAAGCCTGAATAAATTTATTCACACTTTGGTCATGGAAGGTATGAGAAGCCTATATACTCCGTGCACAACCAGGTGCATTTGCAATGCAGTGAAAAGGATCAAGCAGATCCAGCCCATCTCTAGTGTTTAAATTCTCACTGTTGCTTGATGCCTTAGGCTCAACCTCCAGTCCAGAGGGCCACCAGAGTGGTGTAATGTCAGCACAGAAGAGTCAGAGCACAAGACAAGCTGCCACAAGTTGCGATAAGGCACCAAACCAGTTGCTTCTTCACACCTATTCCAAGCCTCTTTTTCAACAATTCTACTGAGATCCCACTTGCCAGCAGCAGTGCAGATGACATTACGCACAGCATCTCCTGCACAGGCCTCTCCCAACCCCATGTTCCCATGAAGTCTGCAACCACCCAGCAAGGCCATCCACACACAAGGATTTGCTTCACAGGGCATTTCTTGATCAACTCAGTAGCCTGCTGCAGGTGGCCAAATCACCCAAGAAGTTCAGGAGCACCGTTAGGAAATAATGAAAACTGAAACTGTAGATTCAGGCATTTAGGGTGTTGAGCTCCCACATTTGGAGATGCCAGTGACCACAAATGCATTTGACTCCTGTTCATGGACATGCGTCTTCAAGCTTGTGTGCCTGCTTGGGTACCAAGCTAACACACTGGCACAGGTCTTCAGAACCTAGAAAAAAGTGACTGGGGTAGGAACTTGGGTGCAGCCCTTCACATTCAGTTTCCTGATATAGTTGCAATGCCTTCTGCCTTTACCCACATTTCACAATTCACTTAATCACGGTACTCCAAGTTTACATCGTGTGTGCATGCATCCTGTCGAACACTCTACTGGCATCGTCTATGACCATCCTGGATTTGGCAGACATGTCAATGACGCTAATGCCACAAGACATTAGCCTCACAGCCGCTTCTACAGATCTGTTCTTGAACATGGCCGCCTTCTTCAAGTACCTGTACATTCATACACACATTCAGAATGTCATGAAAGGAAGGTCTGAGTTCGCCTCGCCCCTTCCTGCTGCATTTGTCTAGAGACTCTATTGATGTGATCTGGCCTAAACCTTCATTTCTGATATCCCAAAACCATGGCAATCCAAGGACCGACTCATGTGTGAGCAGTTTATTGAACAATCTGTGCACTTTCTTTCTCTATTCTCCTCCATTTAGCATAAACGTCCTACTGCCCACAAATACAACCAGATTTGTCTTCACTGATTGCAAGGAACAACACGTGTAGGCTAGCTTCGTTTGTAGCAATTGCCGGACTCTTCAAGAAGCATCGTCATAGAAGGAAAACGATGCTTTTACACCCCGAATGCAGGTCACACAATAATTGCTGAAATCAAAGACAGGACAAACATGAATCTTACATTCCTCCCATGCCAAAAGCACACTGCGTACTACCTCAGATTATTAACATGCCACTAAGACCACAAAATGAAGACCAGAGCATAGTTTCTTGCGGATAAACGACTTGGGAAGACTGATGCTCGTTGTCTCCCCCAATGGCAAATTGCAATGCAGAATGACAACTCTGGGGTATTTAATTCTGCACACGAGAGCACGATCAAACCTCTCCATTCAAATAGGAGATTCATTCCTTATGGAACTGAATAGATTTAAAACCTAACCCTAGATGCAGAGCAACAGCTTGGTCGTTCCTAGGGTCATATAGTACAATCATTTGATGACCCTCACATCTCGCATGTTGCGGGATTCCAGTCGACGACCGGTGCAAGGAGTTTGTGAGTGCGTACCACTTGCTATAGTTTTGTAGCAGAGCCGAGGTGTACGAGGAGGATATGGCGCTCGCAGATCCACCAGACGCTTGCTCACGTGTCGTGGCCCACTTCGTAAGCTTTCCCATCCTCTTCACGCTGCCTGCTTCATTCAATAATTTTACATTTCCTTGTTGTTTTTGGTTGCAGTTGTCTCTCGTTCATCCTGTTTTAAAATGAATTTGGTCTTCACAGTCGGTCCGCCGGATGTGTGATGTTTTGCCAGGACGTGGATTGCTTTTATGCTCAAGCTGAGGTCCTGCGCCGGCCTTGCTTGCGAGACCGACCAGTGGGCATTACCCAGGTAATTCTTTAGCATTTTCACTCGCAGCTCAAGTTCTCTCAGTGAAGATAATTACACAGAACTAGACTCTGAATATCAGCTGAATGCCAGTTCTTCTTTCTCTCCTTCTCGACAAAATCCTTCTATGACACCAATTGGATGCCTCAATGCTGCAGAAATTCCTGGTTGTGACGACCAATTATGTAGCTCGTGGGCTTGGTGTGCCAAAGATGGTTTCCATTGATGAGGCCCGAAAAAAGTAAATCCAAAACTACTCTTCTTTATTAAGTGCAGCTGTGCTTGGCCAAATATCTCTGTTTAAAGCAGGAGAAATTCCTGGCAGGGAGCTGTTGCAGCATATTCTTCAGAAAATGGTTTCAAGAATTTTGTCAGTGCCAATAATGTGAAGTCTGATTGTAAGGGATTGAGTCATAGACCTATCTGTTCCTCTATGAATCTCACAAGTGTCTATTGATTTGGCAACCTGTTCCCCCTATTGTTTTGAATATTATCAGGTGCCCAGAACTGGTGTTGATAAATGGGGAGGATTTGACACCATATCGTGCTGCCAGCAAGCATATCATGGCAGTTTTAAGGCGATTTGGCACTTTGGAGAAGTACACCTACTTTCCTTGAATTTGTGGGCACTTTGATTTGAATCCTTGGATTAGGGCTTAGGCTTGAGCTTTGATTCAACTGCCAGTTTGGAAAAAGATTTACACAGAGTTTCTGAGAACAATCTCCAAAAGATATCACTCAGGTGCTGTAAACTTGGAGTGCTATGTGGAGATTTCTCCACAATTTTGTAGATATATTGGAGGGCTATGTCTCTTGAGTGCTAGCCAACATTGTGACGGGGTCTTCTTGTTGCTTCCTGAAATGCAACAAAAACTCAGGATGCAGATGTAATATAAGGGGTTGGCCAGGTTTTGGGCTGATTATTATATTCTTATCTACACCCACTGTCAGGACCTAACAAAGTTAGTGGGTAGTCATTGCAGCTTGTTACTGCTATTCATGATGAAGGGTTTAGTCTAACACTTTATGAGTGACTCTCATAAGGTTATGGCTTCACTCCTTGTCATGTTACCTTCAAATTGTTGTTGTGGAGATTTCTCTGCAATTCCATTTGGAAACATATACTTGGGAGTGCTAAATGTGGGCTTTGCATTGGCAATCAATCTTTAAGTGAAGAGGTTCTTCCATGAAAGTTCTAATTTTGCAATTGTCTGACAGATTGGGCTTGGATGAAGGAGCAGTGGACATCACTGCTGAGGTTAAGGCTCGGGCAGCATCTGGAATGAAGGCACAGATCTTTTCAGGGCATGTGATTGGTTCAAGTAGTCAACTGTCAAGGAGCTTGGAAGGTATAACCAGTTCAGACTATGCAGGAAGTGAAGATTTGAAATGTTTGGATCAGATGGGGTTTGCAGGCATGCAAGGGGACAGCCTACTTATGCTGGGAAGTCAAATAGTGAGTGAGATCCGGGCAGCTGTTGAGAGAGAGACAGGTTTCCGAATGTCATGTGGTTTAGCTCACAATGTAAGCTCCAACCTGCCATTAAAGAGCCTACATGTATATCTATCAGGCTTTCAAATCAGGCCTTCAATAAGATTGCTATAGGTCTATTCTTGTGTTTTGGTCCAGAAAGCTAAGGTAACAGATAAGGATTTTCGTTGCAGAAAATGCTGGCAAAGATGGCATGCTCTGTGAACAAGCCTAACAAGCAGACGTCTCTTTTGCAATCAGCTGTAGCAGATTTCCTTGCACCTATGCCTGTACGCAAGGTCAGTCAAATTTGCTGTTGCACTTGTTTCTGCTTCATGATTCAGATTCAGACTGTCATGTGTTTTAAGTCATGAAATAGGTTGTAGTACTTTATGAAGAGAAGTATATGCAGTCCACATACTCTGGTTTGCATCCAGTATTTTAAACAAATCAGAAGTCTAGAGCTGCCCATGCTTGGTAAAAACTGATTGGTAACAGTTGGAAGGTCTGCCAGCTTCCTGGTGTAGGTCATTGCATGGAAGGAGTATTGAAGCAGAGTGGTGTAGAAAGTGTGGGTGATCTGCGAAATCTCACCTTTGACCACCTCTGCCGCTTGTGAGTGCTTTTTTTCCTCTTGACTCTTCTATGTCCTGTGTCCTTGGAGTTAGCAAGTTAACCAGTACTCATGTCTTTTGGTGTCTTACCTCCTATATAGATCCTGAACTGCTTAAGTTTTCAATGTAGGAAAGATCAATTACCAGACAAGGTGTCATTTGATGTGTGTGCTTTCTTTAGACTGCTGTTATATGTTTTAGTCCTATTGGTTGCAGAATGAAAGTTCAAGTCCTGGTTGAATCTTAGGTTTGGAGAGCGCATTGCGAAATTCATGTATCAGGCTTGCAAAGGGTATGACAACACACCTGTGCATGACAAAGGTCCCTGTAAATCAATTTCAGTGGAAGACTCCTTCCGGAACTGCACAACATTGCAACAAGTTGAGGTAGCCATGATATTTGAATAGGGGATACTTTGGCTACTATTTGGATTTCAGCTTCAATTTCCTTCCAGGCAGTCTGTTTCCTCTAGTTCACCTGCTGTTGACAAAATAATAGGCTTCAGAAGTCAGAGTGGACTTGGGATGTTTATTTTCTTTTTGAGTTGCTTTCCAGTACACTGCTGATTTGTGACTTATGGTCGCATTTTTTGGTGGTGATAATCCATGCAGATTATAATGTGGCAGCTGGCCCCTGACCTTGTGAGCCGTCTTGATGAAGATAAGGCAGACACCGGGCGAACTCCTAAGCGCTTCACGGTCAAATGGCGCACCAAATCAATCATGTAATGATTATGCATTTTGTCCTTTCATGATCAGATGTCTGGTTGTGAAGTCCTGAGCCAGATGTCAGAAGTACACTTTTGTTCATTCCTTCAGTGGCTGCACTTATTGCATGAACTTTGTATCCAACCATTCTGATCTTTGACAACTGACTTGAAATCACATAGGGCTGTTATTGGCACATGGGAGCCTCTTCAATTTTCTGAATGTTGAATTCTCACCACATAAAGACACCCTTTTACAACATACTATGAGACTAGAGGAGTTTCCTTGATGTACAGTCTGCGTCTTAACCCCCATCTGTAGCAGTTTCTCTGAGTGAAGAAGTGATTGGTCATGATCTGAATCTTCATTTTGTGCTATGGTGGGCTAGGAACTTTTCAAGTGTATCTTGTCCAATGCCAGCAGACCTGCTTCTGTCAACACTTCCCATTGAGAAACGGAGGGAAAGTGTGGTGGAAACTGGGATGAAGCTTGTCTCTCGCAGTTTCAATGGACGTCCTTTTCATATGGTAGTCTTAAATATTGGGGCTACTGCATTTTCGCCCACACTCAATGAGGTGTCATCTTCTGCTGCTGACATCCGACAGCTTTTGGGTGTAAAAAGCTCCAATGGCTCACAGACAGGTTTAGCCAGAATAAGCATTTTGGATTATGGAGCAGAGTGCAAAATTGATAGTATTGAGCCTTATGCAGAGCTACAGGCTTACTGTCAAAAGACACCCGCAAGATTGCTAAGTAAGGGACAAGCACGAATTTTTCGTGAAGGCCATCACATTTTTAAAAGCCCTGTACCTTGGTTTTCCAAAAATTTGAAGTCACAAGGGACAGATTTTGGAGGAACTCTGGGGTCATTGTCTGACCCTTCAGATGACAGTGATTGTAAGCACTCACTTCTTCTTGATGTTGTATCTGTATCTCATGTTAGCATAAAGGGCTGATTTGACCAATTCATGTTTTCATAGAGCCCTACCTGAGCATTGTATTCATTGGTGCAGGCAATGAAGATGGATCTGATTGGATTTATAGAAGTACTCAAGATTGTCAAGAGATTAAGGTTTATGGGAAGGAGGTCTTGACAAGTTCAAGTGGTGGACCCAAGGATGGAACACTTGAATGTAAGGTACAGAGTGTTGGAATGAAGTGGCACAAGTTTTCTAGTGAACCCGACAAGTGTTGTGAAGAGAAATTGTGTTCACAATGTGGCAAATTTGTGGAGGGAAATGAGCAGGAGCAACAAGAGCATGCAGACTATCATCTGGCTTTAAACCTGGATTCAGAACAGAAAAGGGAAATAGCAAGCTCAACACTAGTTGCCAAAGCTCCTTCATTTGGTAAAAAGAAGTTAGGAAGCAAGGACAAGCCAGCCACCTCATCTCCCTTGTCCAAAAGACCAAAGTCGCAGAATCGCACTCTAGACTCTTTCATCATGCGAATGTGAAGTATGTGTGAACCAACCCTGTTGCAATTGTGTTTTACTACCCAATGTGCAGTTGACTTTTATTGGATGAGGCAAGAGCAGTGCCTATCTGATTGAAGACAGTGTTGTTTGCAGCTCCAAAATGAAATCCTTAAATTTTCAACCTTTTTTTGCAGAGCTGTATGTATTGCTGTGATTGCTGCTATTACAGATCTACATTGAATTAAGTTGAATGGTTGGCATACATTTTTTTCTGGCTGGTATCAGAGACCTGCATTGAATTGCTGTCTTTGTTGCCAAAGACCAAAAGCAATGAAGGTCAATAAAGGTATCAGAGGGAAAAAGATCTGTTTCTTTGGCCGGCACCTCTGTAGGCTCTGCTGTTTGATCTTGTTGACCACCCTCACCATCCTGCACCTGTGTTTGATTCATTTCAAGCAGCTGATCAGGATTCAAAGGATGTTACCTTATGTCACAATTCTGTAGCAGCTCTCAACTGGATGCACACAAATTCTGGGCTCAGATGAGCACTTGCATGCAGAGCTACATCTGCACAGAGAAATCCCAAGCACTCCTGAGGATAACTTACTGATCCTGGCTTCTGTTGCCTTTTCCCAAGAATTTCTGGCTTTCTAGTGCTTAATAGGAAACTGCATTCGGATTTTGCTAATCTTTAGCAGCTGGCTGAGGAATCCGACGACCTAGCTAGCTAGATAGAGCGCTTTCACCGAACAAGGAAAGCCAAATATCGACGAAGAAGAAGACTGCCAAAAGGTTGCTGCCCGCCGAGCCTCGACTCTCATCTGTAGCTGCATGACATCAGACAAACCACACACCACAAAAATTGCAAGTGGACACCCTATATATATACATCGGTGTATCTAGCTTCTTGAGCTTTGGCGCAGCTTCCACTTTGCCCTTCTTCAAGCTGCTAGTGCGGATCGTCAAAGAGCTTTTATTAACTGATTCGATTTAAATTGGGTTTGAGCACAAATGTGGGTGGTGGGGTCCTGAACAAGAAAGAGGAAGGTTTTCCCGCAAATTTGATGCACGTGTGATGATGAACGAAAGTCCCATTTGTGTGAAGCTCGGTCTCAAAAACCTGAATTTTGGAGGTACAATCCAAATCCTGGTAGTTGTAAGCACGCACAACCATGGCGGCTGTGCGGGAATCATTTGGAGTAACTCGTGACGCTGGATCCGTATCGACGACGCCGGCTTCTTCCCATCTTGTCGACCCGGCTTTGTACCAGAACTTGGTGGAGATTATCCCTCTTATGGAGAGTTTCATGGTATGTTTTGGTAGTTTCTCCTGATCTGCAATTCAATGTGTGGCGCTGTCGATTAATGCAGCTCGCATGAATTAGACTGTTGAGTTCTGTTTTCATTTGAAATCTCTGAGTTGAATTGGAAGAAGATTCTCGCTCCTTGATCGGTGTCCTCGCACCATTCAAAGTCAAACAAACCTGTGACTGGAATGGACGTATGTCACAGATCTGCACCACCTGATACGAAGATTTATAGGTTGGTAAACTAACCATGGGAAGTCGAACCTTTTGATTCCATATAAGTCGACAAGTTTGTTGATTAGATGATTCACTTTTTGGCATATGGAACTATGCCCTCCGGGTATTAATGCCTCAGATATATCGTTTCAACCGTAGCACGGATCGTCGTTGAAGAAGCATTGCGCTTGAATGCTCAATCCATGTCGATGTTAACGCAGTACCGTGATCTGCTTTTGTCGCTATCTGTGTAAGATGTGGATCTTTGATTCTGTTCGTTTAGTCAAGTTGGATTTCGAGGCATTCGTGAATCCTGAATATCGGATGCTGAAAGTCAGCATTGTTCCTAGCCTTTGAAAGCCTAGTAGTTTTGATAATGTGTCTTATGCCCAGCAACAGTCTGCGATGACAGCGTTGCTTCGTGATGGAAGTGGGTTTAAATTTCAGAAAAGAGTCATTCTAGATATATCCGGTCTCTTCTTGTGTAGCGTTTCTTTCAATGAGACTGTTGGACCTCTCGTCTCTTGCGTTCGGCTTTTTTGCCTCCAAATCTTGACATTTTCGTTGGAGGGGTGTTGGGGGAGAAATGGCAGGCGCAGCAGCAGGGAGCTCGTGGTACGTTTGCCCACCAAGCTGCGATGATCTACACTCCTGCCCCGCCTCGCGATTCTCTCCAAAAGAAGGTACTCACTACGTCTTCTGTCGGTCCGTGGATGCAGCACAACCCAGCAGCTTGTCCTGATCACGGCATTCTAGTCCAATCTGCGCATGTGTAAAGGGCTTCCGCTCCATTGTTTTGTTACAAAGAGGGACATGAGAGATTAAGTACCGATGCCTGAGTCAAATTCTATTGAAAGATGTCTGAAAGTCTTTTGCTAAATCCAACAATCGTGTTGACCCCAAAGCAGTCGTCCCGGCAGCAGAAAACAAAAGATTTAGACCCCATGTGGGTGGAAAGTGAAAACATGTTGCGGAGGGTTGACGAAGATCTGACAGACGATGATTCGTCTATTCCTCAATCACCTCACCACATCAGCCGTCAGTTACAGATGGAGATAGAGGAATTGAAGCAGAAGCTTTGGGAGAAAGACTACCTCCTACAAACTATGGGTCAGCCTCCTCCTGAGCCGCATCTGAACATAAACCATCTACAAAGCCAGATTGAGGATTTGAAACAGAAGCTTTGGGAGAAGGACGCTCTTCTGGAGACCATGGCAAACCATCCATTTCAAAGCACACGCCAATTGATGACTGAAATAGAGGAGCTGACGAAGCAACTTGCTGAGAAAGATGATCAACTGGAGAAGAAGCAACTTTCTCAGAAAGCTTACCGGGTGGAAGAGACCTCAGCTACTGAGTCACTTGCGCCGGCGGACACCGTCAACAGTATGTGGCCAACAAGTGATAAGGATACATCAGAGTTGCAAATCCAAGTGGAAAAACTGCAGCGGGAGTTGTGGGAAAAAGATCAATATGTCCAATCTGCTCAAATGCAATTATGTGAACAGCAGGTGCCCAACACTGCACATTTCGATCTTTCCTTCTCCTCTTCCGTTCTAATGTATCTCATAGATGCAGTGTTCACCAGCTAGTGTGATAGCAGCCTTAATGTAGATCCTCTTGTTCTGCAGTGCAGTTCTCAATATAATTTTGCAACGTGAGATGAAAAGTTGATCATCTACCTTGAACCTCGAGCCAATTGATACGCAAAATGTCGAAATTGCTGTGCAGGGCCTCTAGTATATGTTTCCCAGCTCTTGCGTAAAGTGGTAGCATGATTTCTGACGTTGAGATAATTATCGGATCATGCCTTTCGAGACTTCTCCTGTGCGAAGACAAAAATCAAGTTTCCCTGTGTTGTGCTGTGCAGCATGAAATTGGAGAGATGCGGTCGCTGCTAGAGGAAGCCGAGATCGGCATTGCAAAGACCCATAGCAAAGCTGCAAGTATCGAGGCAGAGTTAAACGGGCTCCGATGTCAGGTGCTAACACTTCGTTATCAGCTTGATGCTGCGGACGGAACGATTGCCATATGCGGGGATCAGCAGCAGCAACAGGTAGTCTTTTGGTCTCCCTTGCAATAAGCGTATGAAACAACAAAATTTGAGGATCTCCTTCCGAATCTGGCATTGATCTAAAACTCGATTCGTGCAGGACGAGTCCGACAGGCGGAGTCCTCCCTACCGCGTTGACATGGTTTCCACTATTTCTGATCAGGAGGTGGACAAAACGACAACATTTTTGGTGTGTGTATCAGGTCCCAGTGACGAGGAGCAGTTAAGCAGTATGTTGGAGTATAATGCAGAGAAAGAGCAGCTGGAGTTGGCAAGGCGTCAATATCTAGCTGCTGTCATTGCTGCTCGAGAGCAGCCCGTCAAAGAGTCCTTTGCTTTAGTGGTTGAATTCCGAAAGCAGCTGATGACTTATCTTAGTGACACCCATCTGATAGACCCTTTTGCTGCCCAATTTCTTCACCTTCCACAGCGTCTGGAGTAGATTTACAATCTCGTCTTTACGATAGATGTACCACCTACATGATCCAAACTGGTGATTTGAAACCTTGCGAACTGCTGCAAGTGGCGTCGTAGTGGAAGACTTCTCGGGCATTGGAACTCGAACTCTATTCCAAGTCTTTAGCAGGCTGTATTTGCGCCTCTCTAGGATTTTGCATTGTTGAAGGTACGAATAACCACTCCCAGCGCTTAAGATGCGGGGGTCTGGTGAAGCAGCTTTGTAGCAGCCCCAACTCGTATCTTTTGAGATATAGTGAGGGCGTTATTAACGTTTGGTTGCTGCTATAGACAACTTGGGCTTAAGCCCAGAGGAAGGTTTGTGCAGGTTTTATCTCATACTTACAGTAGAATTGATTCTATCCAAAGCTGTAGGTTTGAAATTTGATCCTGGTTAGAATTTCATGGCTACCGAAGTTTGATCCTCAATACAATTTTATGGCTACAAGAGTTGAGCAAGTGGAATTTGAGGGAAGTATTGTGAGTTGTACAAGTGCAGTAAGGGGGAATTATTGTGGCATTAAGATAATACTGTTTATTTTCATTATAATTATATACCAATGGTCAAATTTTATCATATTAATTGGTAAGGAAAGGTAAATATTTTAACATCCATCTCATTTATAATTCGGTCGTCAAATAATACCGGTAATATTCTCATATGCGGCCCTCCCACAGTCCGGAGGGCATTTTCATACGCAGGGAGGGCCTGCCCCCTATTGAAACCCACGCCCGCTCTTTAAAAACGCCCCGCCCCCTCTGATATTACGTCAGGAGACGCCCTTGGTCATGGGGCGTTTCCCACCACTTCAACACAATGTACCTAACAGATAGAGAGGGAGCAACCTCCCCTAGGATTGAAGTTACCTGCAGGAGCAGGCATCATTACAAAATCTATATTGCACATTTTAATCACACTGAAAATCAATTAGAAGATGGAGATTCTACAGCCTGCCTTTACTGTCTCTTTTGAGCGGAACCAATCATTTAGTTTCTTTCTGCAATTTGAAAATTAAGTTCCAGTCCCATTAAGATGACCAGGTGGTGTGTATGGATTTTAGTGTCCTCATGGTGATTCTAGGCAACAACTGGCACAATTTATGGAAGCGGTACTTCTAGAGGGCTCTAATCAAAACTGTGGATCTGAGGCCAAGCCACAGCTAACTTGACAAGACATTACAGTACCATGGGTGTTTTGGTACCAACTGGAGCTGCCTGAAAGCAAAGGAAGTGCTGCTGTTGAAAGGATGATGGTCTATTTTGACCTGGGTAACAGAGACTTTTAAAATCATAGCCCTGTTATATAAGGGCCCCTGGAATTTAGACTGAGTAGTTGGCTTAGGGTTGTTGGTTGTGGCTATTTTTTGAGTGTGAAGGGCACATGAGTTGATGTCTCTTTTGAAACTTTTTGAAGAAGCACAGGACCAGTTTTCTTATTTTGAGAGAGATTTTTTATAAATCCTAAAAGTAAATTTTTTTGGTCAGATATTCCCTTTTATTGGGCAAGACATTATCGAATTTCATAAAAACAAATTTTTTCGAAAGTTTTTGGTCACATTTGACTCGGACTTTAGTTTGGTAGCATTTTTTAACTGTTTGAACAGGTTCTAGAAACCTACCCATCCCCATTTAGTGCTAAATCCCTCTTTGGATGCTCATACTGACACAACATAAGAAAATTGAAAAGAAAAACATTGCATGGGACGACTTCATATAACTTTTTTGGCCGCAAACATTGATTGACGTTGAGCGCTTGGAAGTGCTGTCAGTGATACAACAATTGAAGAACTGCGACTACATGTTGAGATGGTGGCTTCATAGGCAACCTTGGAAACTACACAAACAGCTTGGGGAGAACTGTGTGGAAGGAACGATATGAAAGGGGGAGGTGAGCAATTTGCATGGAGTAGAGGGATGGGAAGCTTTGAGTACAGCAGGAGAGAATGTGAGTATTGGACTGGTAGACATGAAGAACTTTTAAAGAACCCAGAACTTGGTCATGTAATATTTGGCTTGAACTGGTATTTGAGCACCAGCAGAAGAATATTGTAAAGTTTTCTGTCAGACAACGTGGGTCAGTTAGTTGTTTCCCTTCTGTTCCACTGCACAAGGTAGATGATGAAAGTTATCCCTGTTGTCTAAGCAATGTTCATCAAAGTATCTGCAGTTGCTGTGAGTAGAACTCGTTCGAATTGCAGAAGCCTGATTGCTTGAGTGTTATGATTTTCATTGTCTGAAGCACTTGTGTGTTCACATTCATGGTGCATTGGAGAGAGAGTCAATGCAGCATATACAAGAGTGGGAGAAAGTGTGTGATCAGATCAACTTGGGTCTCTTCACCCACTGTCTTTTTGGTTACAATACCACCATGGACAAGTTGCACTGAGAGTTGATTACAGTTTTCAGTGCTTCTAAGAATCATTCTGGCAATGATTTCTCAATTTAGCCATCCACAATCAATCTGAGTTTCCCAATTGCAACAAGTATATAGCCACCATGATCTTCAGTTTAGGTTTTCCAAATTTGCAACAAGGATGTGCAACCATACAGACTCACCATTCAGCATCTACTCACAATTCCTAAATTGACAACAAGAAGCTTAATATCATCCAGATCAGGAGCTCCAATCCTCATCATATCCTGAATACTGAATACTGCTTGGCAATGTCCTCAAAAGTTTCTGAAATTGTGTTATTATTTTACCTCTATGAACTCAAATTCAAGTTGAAGTTTTTTTTAAAAACTTCTATACTCAAGTTCAAGTTGACAACTTCAAAGATAAAATTTCAAGCACAATGTTTCAATTCACAGCCACATGGGATGAACACCCAGTTTCACCTTGTAGTGTTTAAAAGGCTGGACAGTGGTGAAAATTTTAATCAGATGGACATCAATTAATGTTTTTTACATTGAGCAAAAGGTGCAGTGTGAATATTTTCACTTGAAAATGTTGAGACCCATCATCCGTCCACAGCATGTCATAATATTGCACTGAACTTCACATCAATTGTCAATCACACAAACTGCTAACTTTACAAATGATGTAAACCAAAATAACCCAGTTATAAACAAGCATAACCTTAATATGTGAGACTACGCAAAAACTCAGCTGCTGTAGCAATAGCCCCACCAGTAATAGCTCCAGAAATTATGTGGTCTGTGCGGGGGTTAGGTTCTGTCAGTGACAGAGCAGCTCCTGTCAATGCTCCACCCAACAATGCATTCTTCTGCAAATCCCAAATCTTGTATCAGTTTTGAAATATCCTCCAGCATCTACAGAATTGTAAATCCGTTGCATATGCTCCAAGCTTTCTAGAGGCAACTCCAGAAGTGTGCCAAAGAGGAACTTACCCAATCATGGACACCTCGTGCTTCTGTAGTTGCATATGTTATACCTGTGTACATTCCAGCCACGAGTCCTGCAATACACGTTCACGTTGAAACGGAAATCAGAGAACTTCACAAGATTTTGCTAACTTCATTCTCGACTATGGCAAACTACCAGCCATCAACCTTAACGCGACATAGTAAGCTTGAACCAAGACTGAGCTTACCCCATTGCAAGGCCTCCTTGCCCATCCGTTGAGCTGCATGCTCCAGCGATCTCTGGTCACTCTCCTCTGCAACGCAACACAGTTCAAACCATCAGTACTAGGCATGTTGTACGCAGTACACACGGAAACCCAAGTAAAAAAAACTGGTCAGACCAAATGTTAGTGGAATTTTGGTGAGAAGTACAACGAAAACTACGGTCTGTTTCCAAAGGACGAAGACTTTCTAGTGCAAGTAGACGGCACGTGATCACCTGAGAACAGAGACCGAACAGCATCCTGTGCACCTGCTTGTATAGCACCCACCGGCTCCCCATCACCTCCACACACGCGAATTCTCCCTTCAACAAACTGAATCTCCACGGCAGAAATATGCAGTCTACCCTTCTTCATGAACACACTACACGGTAGTGATACAAGCATGCATGTGAGTCGAAGCTGGAGCATGAGATATCATTGAACTCCAAATCCATTTGTCTCACCCCTCCAGCCTTGATGAAGCCGTCCACTACCCGGTTGACAAGCGGACGGCCTAAATCGATAAGCACATCGTTAGGCGAATTAGGTTTCTGCGCGTGAACTTCAGCCCTGGAGGCCATTTTGACGACTTCTCTTTCAACTGCAGCACCCCAACAACGTACACATCAAACCTCTTTTTCCGAAATAAAGGCATATGGTTCTGTGATCGATATGCATGCTAGTAGTCGAGTATCTTCCTCTGTACGAAGACAAAACTGTAACGCGCATTGACAAGAAATCAATGTACACGCATCAGACATAGATCATGCACAGCCGCAACTAATACTAGAACAATAGAACACAAAAAATTCTAGTCCAAATTGAAGAAAATACCGCACCAACCTCACGAATTCAACACGTGCAATCAAGGTGAATCGCGGACTCCTCAACTGCAAAGGAGGAGGAGATCGAGGAGCAGGTCGAGCAAATCTGCAGCACATGAATGTAGATAGAAACGAAGGGAGCAAAAGCTTGTAATGGAATATGAAACGAATATGTCAAAAGTCAGTCGTCGTGGGGACGCCAACGCAGCACAACGGCCGTTGCCAAGTGGTAAACAAAGCATGCATTCTGCCACGCGCCGTGTTTTTCTCAGCATCGTTTCTCCCTCTCTCACTCAATTTTCTGAGCATATGTTTTCTGCCTCTTGACAGTCCCTCGATTTTCTCATCATCTTAGAGCACTCTAAAGATGTCTATCCCTAATTTATTTGTAGGCACCTTATATCCATGAACGGATCCTCTCTGGACGGATCTTACACCCACTCATGGAGAGTGTGGCTTATAGGTATAGCACCCTCCCATTCTCAAGGAGTGGGCATAAGAACCTTCCCCCTCTTACACCTTGTGACCTCCATGTTTAGGTTCATGATTCATGATAACGTTTGTCTCATGGAGTACGAAAGATAATACACGAAAGATAATACACCCAGGCAATGGACATTCCCAAAATGAGGGGCTGGACTTGGGCAACCACCTCGTCCCCTCATTTTTGGAATGTCCTCCAGTAGCGTCTTAGGGTACACTTTTTCTTCTCTCTCATATGCACACACACAAACTTTATATGTTTTTACCTTTGCTTAAATGACACATGACACAGAACAATTTTCAAGAGGGATTGTGTTGTTTTGTTTGCTTTTACAGGGAATCTTGAAAGTTCCTAACTGAAATACATAATATATTTAATTAATATTTTTTGGGAAAACAAAAGTAGTGTCATCAACAAAAAAAAAGGGGGTGGGGTGACTAAGTTAAGAATCACCCTCACAACATCAAGCATTACAATAATGAGTTTGATTGTTGGAACTTGTGTAATGAACAAGAGAACTTTCACAACACATCTAATTTTTAATTTTAACTTCATACAACTTTTTTAATTATAATATTAAATGTCGTAATTCTAAACTTGGGTTCACAACCAAGGCAAGGGCTTGCGAAGGTGCAGGCCAAGAAGGAAGCTTAGGAGTCACATTTTATGCTTTTGGGAATGTGAGAGAGTGTGACGCAATGAACCTCCACACTCCCAAATGAGTTCCCATTTTGGGAATTAGAGTCTCGATGGATTTTCGAATTTTCAAAGAACGATTGTAGGGGTCAAAACCCATTGCATTGAAGAGTTCTTTGTATCATTAGAAAGCTCTTGGAGCATAGATGTCCAAAATGGTTTCACATGACTCATTTGGGTAATTAAAACACAAGATATAGCCAAAAGAAAGGTCGGGAGTCAAATTGCCAATTTGACTCTTGACTAGTAAAAGTCGGAAATTGCCCTAATTTCCTTGTGTGTAGGTGGTGTGCCACATACCATTGGAAATTTCTTGACAAGGGCTACAACATTTCTTTAAACCTCACTTCAATCGGAGGTTTGCACATAAAGTTATGGGCCTCCAAAGTTATGAAAGCCCCAATTTTGGGAATTTTAGGACTCCCACTTGGGAATCTCGGGACAAAATGACATTTGGGTGTTGGTCCCATGGCCAAGCATAAAATATATTATAAGGGGGAAGGTGGTGGTTTCCTCAAGTCCAAGTTGTGGTGAGTCTTATAAATCCGTGTTTGCTCGTGGCTCGTCCGTGCACCAAAAGTGCTCCAACTTTGCATTAACCAACTTATTGTTTGGTTTGTGCAAGTCTGTGTGAATAATTAAACAGCTTATCATTCATCTTAGTCCATCTTGGAGCTCCAGCACACCCCTCTACCCCAAAAGTATTACGAACCAAAAATCGCACCCCAACTCCTTCTCCTTCTGTTATCTTGACCTTTGGACTCACAATTGAGTCCATCAAGGAGCTTGGAGGTGTGTCACTAAAACTATGGACCTCAAGGGATTAAATTGCTCATGATCTTTTCTCAAGAACCAACAATTCATAAATATAGTAGTTCATTTTTGAACAAAAATTCTTGATTGATTGTCCCATTCTCATCATATCAATTCCATTGGAAGTTGGATAAAGAAGAAAAAGATATTGAACATTACAACAACTACTATAACTAACATAAAAACCCCTTATCCATCAAACCTTTAATCAATGCTTGATTAATTTCAACTGTCAAATGTAATGTCTTGTTACACTATGCCCTATTGACACTAACTCTTCTAATTACATGAGTTGGATGAATAGTAGCCACTTGGTTTCTATGGACCTTAACATCCAAGTTCCTTTTTCTTGCCAATTTAACTAAACCTTCCAAGTATTTTAGTTTCTTGGAATGATCAGGATAGTTTCCGTAGGAGTCAAAGAGATCTTTCCTTTGATAAAATGAGACAATATCTTAGATTTCATTGTTGCTTATATCCTCATATTTGGTTCTCTGTGTTCTTTAATAATCCCCTTTTCTTGTTATTCTACTGAATTGGTAGTCAAAGCAATCACCTTTTTGGCATTTTGACCCCAAAAAATACATGTTGGTCATTTCCACATATATGGTTTAATTTTGACAAAGTTGCTTCCTCATCATTGATTAGAACTTCAAGAAAGTTTATGGTGGCAATAAATCCCTTTGTAGTCTTTTTCTAGCATCAATCTATCATATGCCAGTTTTGAAATGTATACCTTAATTAACTGTTAACAATTATTGATGGACCGATTGCAAGCACCTTAATTAGATGTCAACATTGACAAACATCATGTTATCATCACCTTTTCAACATCTTTTGAGAGGTTTGAACTTGAAGGCAACTTGGTTTGTTTTTTTAGAGGTTACCCTATTGAACACAATGCGAAAGGATTGCTCAAGTGTGTAAGACATGTAGAGGTGAACTTTAACAATTTGCATTTGTGGTTGGAGGTCTATATTTCACTTGCACTAAAACTGGAAGGTAAGTGTTGATTTTCATGGCATTTTTTCTTTTCCAAGTTTTGTAATTTCTGTTTTTGCACTCTCTTTGTATCGATCTTTTTGCAAGTTTCTTCATGAACTATTTGAAAGGTTCAACACACTAATATTGTGTGAAACTTGTTCTTGGATGATATCTCAGTGGAAGGAACTAGGCACAATATGGGTGCGCAAGGAGTTCTTATGCTTGAACAACTAGGTTTAGTTGTATTTGCACATCAACAATTATATTTTTGCCTACACCTACTACATGTAAGTTCTAACTTTCACTTTGACCTTGTTATTTTCTGTAGGTTGTTTTCCTCTCAAACAATTCTTTCCTTTGTAATTCACTAAAAAGGTCACAACTTTTTCAAGGGAACTTGGGTGTAAATGAACCACCCATGGAGACAGTACTCCAATGAGTATTACTTGTGCTTAATGAAACATTGGTTGTGCCTAAGGAAACTTTAATCAAATTCTTGAACTAAGTAAAGGCAACTACACTAACTATATCACTTTTGAAATGTATGTTGAAACTTATGTCTTAAATTTTTAACATAAAGTAAGTTTGTGCAATATGTTTCAATGAAAATGGACACAAAAGCTTAATGTGTTCAAATTTATTTACATACACAACAACACATCTTGGGTTTTACAATCGGTTGATAAAACAAATATTGTCTTTTTTCATTACAATTATAACTACAAGTTCATGTTAATGATAGTATAGTTATAAAAGACATTGTGGTGCCACATGGCATTATCGTTTTGTGATTATAATCAATATCACAACTTGATGGATTCTACACAAATATCAAAATTTCAAAAATGTATTTTTAATGTATTTGAATTATCCAAAATTAGGTAATAACAAAATTCCATTCATTTTTGTAACTTTTGGTGAATAATAACAACTTATGGTTATGTGATGTTGATGTGGCATGCCAGATGGCAATGAGATTGACTAATAGTTGCAACACCTCATAACTTGTGACACTAACTTCATATTATGATTCATGTCATTGATTTGATGGATTAATTTCATTTATTAGCTAATTGAAAATATTGTTGTCCTTTGTGATTATAACGATTCAATTTTCCATGTGATGATGACATGGCATGCCATTTGGCAACAAAGTGTCACAAATTTTCATGGCAATCCATGATATTTTGCGACACCATAAGTTTTTGAATGTTTTGAATTTATGGCACCAATATTTGTCATGACATGCAATTTTTTTTTTTGTGCCATGGTCACTATTAGAAATCTTGTCGTTTGTAACTAGTCACCATGCAACTAGCATGCAACTAGTTTTCATTTGCAACTATTTCAATCATGTTTATAACTATAAATTTGGTGTTGTATAAATTTCCAACCATACGGTTGTGTGCAACTAACATGCAACTAAATGTATACAACATGGACATGTGTCATAAAAATGATGGCCTAAACTTGTACATATTTAAATTATTATACTTAATATATCTAGATAGGTTATGTATAATAATAATATGTGCCTCTAGTACTAAAGTTAACCACATGCTAACCTAAACTAACCTAGGCTAAATAAACTAAAAAATTAAACTAACCATGGCTAAATTTATTAGGCTAAACTAATTATGGCTAAATTAAAATTATGTTAAATTAACTATGACTAAATTAAATTAGGCCAAATAATTATGGTTAAATTATTTATGGTTAAAATAAATTAAAATAAATTATTCATGGTTAAAATACATATGGCTAAATTAAATTAGGCCAAACTAATTATGGCTAAATTTAATTAGGTTAAATTATTTATGGCTAAAATAAATTAAACTAAATTAAATTACGCCAAACCAATTATGGCTAAACTAAGTTAGGCTAAAATATTTATGGCTAAACTAAATTAAGTTAAAACTAACAATGGCTAAATTAATTATGGCTAAACTAAAATATATTAAATTAAATTAAACTAAATTAAACAATGGTTTAAATATATATTAAAATTTTTTTAATTTTATTTGTCAAATATATTTTAAAATTTTTTTGGCAAGTAAAACTTTTTTATTTTATTTTATTTGGAATCTTTTTGAGAAAATGTAAATTTGATTAAACAAAAACATTATTCAGAATCAATTAATATGACAATATTATAATTTATTATAATTATAATGATAATCAATTATATATATATATATATAATATCAATAGGTATTAAATTTAAATTTTATTATTTATGTTAAAATATTAATGTAAATAGGCTACACGAATTAACCTCCAAGTACACAAACATCTTAAGCTAATTACTAGTTTAAGTTATATAATAATGTTAAAATCATATTTTCATTGAATAGTCATAATTATTAAAAATATTCTACAATCATCTTTGAAGTGTAAAAAAAGGAGTAATGAAAAATTAACAAGAAGAATAAATTTTACAAGTTACAAAACGTTTTTTTTTCTTTTTTTTGGACCCCTCCTACTTTCAAACTTCATAACTTTCTATTTATTATTCATTATAAACAATTTAAAGTGCTATAAGAGCGCCTCTGAAGTTTTACAAATTATATTAGAATTTTAATAGCAAAAAAAAACATATAAGGAACTTTCTGGGTGTTTAAGAATCAGCCTTTGTAGTGCTAAATGGTTTTTTTTCTGAGTTTTTGATGCCCTTTACTTTGGGGGGGCATAACTTTCTCATCTTTAATCTGTTTTCGACAATTTTTAATGTCTTAGATGCGCCAAGAGGAGGGCTTCAAGTTTTGTTTGGACACCAGAAGCAACAAAGCCCTCCCCTGGCTGCTATACTCTAATACATTAGTTGCATCTAATGTGTAACTAAATTGGTTCATGAAGTTTGCAATGGAATTTTTTATCCCATATCCTTTGGCTTCCAATTCTATTTGGTTCAGTATATAACTAAAAGCAATAATTTTATCGTAACCAAACACCAAATGCCATTGAGGATGAGTAAATAAATAAAGCTTGACCTTTATGAAATGGTTAATCTTAAAATAAAATTGAATTATTTAAATCTTACCTATATAGCCTAAACCTAGCGATGGTCAACCTACTTACATACTTAAATAAACCTACTTATTTAATAGGGTTAATAATTACCTACCTACTTAGGCACACATGTCAACATTTTATTGGCCAAAAATTGGACGATTTAAATTTCATTAATTAATATTTTAAAATTTTGAAAATAGGTAGGCCTTAATTACCACGTGTCATCATATAATTTGTGTTTAAAAAAACATGTGTCAAATGGTCAATGAACGTTCCATGGTGTGCCACGTGTCATCATTTCAATGGCAAAAACTTTAATGATTAAAATTAATCTAATGAGTTTTTAATTTTGAAAACACAAAAATAATTAAATAGTGACATGTGTCCACAAGCTAGTTGTTCAATTTTTAAACACATGTCATATTTTTATTAGTTACATTGTAGTTGCAAGGAGAGTTGCAACAAGGTGCAACTACATTTGGATTAGTATGTATGGATGAACATGTATATTAATACCGTATATACATGTTGCATACGTAGTGTTGCATGTAACTGAATGTCATATGCAACTTGTCTTATGCAACTACACAAATTTGCAGTTGCATGTGTCGCATGCAACTAAATTTTAGTTGCAAACAACAGTTGCAAAACCCAAAATTTCTAGTAGTGTCACAATTCCGAGGTAGTCCTTCATTTGTGATAGTTAGGTATCCCTTATCATATCTGCATATGGTATTACAACATTTGTCATAAACACCTCTTAAACCTTGATTGTAACATATTCAACAAGTATATCCTTCCTAGAAAGCTCGTTTCCACTTAGCCCAGAGATAATTGTTGTTGCTGTTTTTTATTTACAAATTGGGTCAAACAGTAGCATTTTGTCCCCACATCAATTTGCACACCCCAAATTAGTTTGCATGCATGTATTTATCCCAAAAACATGTTTGGACAAATATGTTCTCATTAATTATTCCAAGATCCACCTCACATATTGTTGCAAAAATGTTCAAATCCTTAATTTCAACTTCTCATGTGAGTACATCTCATTATGCATGATTTTGATTTTCCATATGCATATGCACCATAGGAGCTATCATGTAAATTTGGCATTTGAAAGTTCTTAACTAAACCATAATTAAAGGATTACAATTGTAGTCCATAATCCATATTTGAGTTGCATTTAGCTTTATTGTAGCATGTGCCTTGCTAAGTTTCAATTGACTTATGATGGTTGGGTCCTGCATACAATTAAGTCATCAGTAATCAAAATAGACACCTTCTTGTTTCAGGCACAATGGATGTGATGGGTTATGTTCCTTACCTTTGGAGATGCATTGGCTGGTGCATTAGTTGGATTTGGTCATTTCACCATTATATCTTGCATGCATAACAAGTATTTCAAATTTAACATAAGGTTTAATCATAAGTTAGTTCTTTGGGAAGGGTAGGTGTGGAATCTTACTTGGGCCAAAGGCATTGCATAACATCTAGGTTGAACTTGTGTTTGTTCAATGTGGAGTGCACCCACTAAACCTAATATGCTCTTCACTACAACACATGTCCCCAGCACCTATTGTGTTTCCATAATTGTCCCCACAACATTAATATTGTCCTACATTCCAATGTTTGATTATGTTGTTATTGTAGCCATAGGATCTACTTCCTACAACCCATCATGCACCTAATCACTAATGCCTTGTCCAAGTCTTGTACCTTGTTTAAGGTCATGCACCTCACTCTTTTGTATTGAATCAATTGATTGCATGTTAATTTCTAGAGAAGGCATACTAACATAAAGTTTTTCCACCAAGGCCTTTGCATGTTAATGACCACATTCAATGATGATCATAACTTTCCAATTGTAGTTGCAAATTGTCCAATTGTAGTTGAAGGTTCATCATGCTTATGTTCTGTAGCAGCTTGCCATGCCATGATTCCCTCCATTTTACTAGTGATGTTAGTTACTTTAGCATCTGGTGTCGTACAATTCACACGTGTCACAATCCAAAATCAAAACAACTATTTGGTTTGGTCTGTCTTGAATTTAATTACTAATTTCAATGCCAATGGTCATAATTCCCAGGGCAATGTAAGCACCCAATTGCTTAGAACTTTGTCAAGTTGATCTTGGTCTAGATTAATGATGTAATTGTGGGATTGAAATAATGAACATCACCATAACCACCACTAGCTAAAATCTGAAACAAATTAATCACATGACAAGGGAATTTGGGTGGCTTACCACAAATGCAAAAGTGATGGGTGTAACTCCCATGCTCCCACTTTGCATCTCTCCTAGTAAAGGTTGTTGTCCATGTGCTTGCATTTAACCCTTTCAAACATATAGTTAGTTTGATATAAACATTAATCACATCCCATAAATTCATAACATTAATAGTGTAATCAGTAGGTAATTGCATGCATATGCATTAGTAATGCACTCAAAGTAAGGTTTTCACTTATAATATGTGCTTCTGCTTGCACTGGTTCACCCCAACCAATCTTTGAATGGTTCTTCATTTGTGATCGAGGATTACACAGGTGTTCCTTCTGTGCCAAGAATTATAGAGAATTTTAGTATCGCACCAAAACTTGCCATATATTTTCTGCGCACATCTTTGGCTTGGCCCCACCTACACCCAACAATAATCCTATCTCAACTCCAAATTCAAACATGACATTACTTGAACCAACCAACATTAAACCTAATGGATAGAATCCTTAAACGTTCTACATAAATTTTATGCCACTCCCAACGTTTTGTTTTCATGAATTGACCACATGTGACTCGCATGTGCTCACAATCCATACTAGGTTTAGTATAGTCAAACAATTTCTCCAAATTTTCCTTCAATTGCTCCAACTTTTCTTTGTTTTGGCAATCAATGGATTTGCTTATGTCCATTAGCCTTATTACATGTTTTTTTAGTGCTACAAGCCATTGATTCTAGCTTGGGACCAATGGTCGGCCCTTAGGGTTTACAATCATAAGCAATTTTGTAACTTGTTCCCCATGTTCAATTATTTGTTGCATTTTGGTTTTTTTTATGATTGTTTAATTTTTCCAACGAATGGCATTGGTATGCAAACACTTAATGTTAGCTTCTATTAGGTTATCAATAGCTTCTTCCAATTTGGCTGTTCAACCCTAGAAGATGTAGATTGGGAAGTTGCTAGTGGGTATGGTACATACACTAGAAGAAAAACATGTATTTTCGACTTCTCTTTGCGACTAAATTTCAATCGTAAGAGACATTTTGCAACTAAAATCCTTTTAGTTGCCTAAGACAAGTCACATGTGAAAACTAGTCGTAAATGACAAAGAGTATTGTATGAAAGAAAAAGTCAACAAATACATTTCATCTTTTGACTCCATTGTATACGTATTGTCACATACGACTAATATGCAACTATTTTGGTCACAATTGAAGGCAAATCATGTGCTGCCACGTCTTTTAATATATGATTATTTATATGATTATTATTATTATTATTTTGAAATAATCTAAAACGTTCAATTCAAAGACTTGGAGGATCTTATATTATGGCACGTGGCCCAATGTAAATATGCCACGTGGCATTAAAAATTTTAATTTAATAAAATATTAATATTAGGTTGGTAGGTACCTAGGTAGGTACATAAATAGGTGCCTACAATCCTTACTTACCTACCTACTTACCTACTTAGGTAAAAAAGTAAATACTTAATTTCTACCTTCCTAGGCTAAATACCTACTCATATAAGTAGGTACTTAAGTAGGTACTTAAGTAGGTAGGTACATAGGCTAACCTAGATGGGTAGGTCAAACTAGGTACCTACCTAGCTAGATAGATAAGTAGGTTGGGGAGGTATGTACTTTAGAATTGTGCATTATTTGTTTTTTTATTTTGGGTTAAACCTTTTGATTAGCTCATCCCATGTGCACAAACTTCTTAATGTGAAATTGCATAGGCACACCCTTTTGTTTATATAATGTTCAAAATAGGAATGGAGAACAAACAATATGGGATAAATTTTGAAGTTGCAACTTCCTTACAAACTAAATTGTAATTCCAAAATTTTCTTCATCCCTTAATTTCTAGGGTTTTAAAATTTTTAAACAATTCAAGTACTAGATAATTAAATAATCATTTAATTCATAATGATGAAATTTACATATATTTAAAACTATAAACTATACACTACAAATATTCAGTATTCATTATCAATTACTTAAATAAGTAAAACCATCTTCATATTTGACAAACTAGCTATCTAATTACTCACAAGTTATTAATACATAACTCATAAATAATAAAATATTTTTAAATATTTAATTACTTTTCAGAATTTGATCGAGCTATATATAATATAATTAATATGAAATTAATTTAATGCCTATAATTTAAAATTAAATATTTTAAATATTTATTTTAAAATTATCTATAATGAATTAACAATTGTTATTAGAAAGTAAATTCTTACACAACATTTTGAAGAATTATTATTCAACTAATTACATTATTTATTGTATAATAACATTTATTTTTGTAAAAATTTATTATAGGTCAAATATTTTTTTTCTCTTGGTAATTATTAACTATAAATACAATAATTTGTTAAACATAACATTAATTTTCATAATTACTGTAAAATTACTATAAAATATTTATCATAGATGATTAATCATAGAATTTTTTAAGATAATATTATTGTATAATAATTCGTGAAATTAAAATCAGTAAAATAATTATTCTAACTACACTATAATTTTTCCAAATTTTTAATTCAGGTTTGAAGTTATGAATTAAAAAGTGTGAATAATTATGTTCAATTAGAAAATATTTATGCACATACTAATTAATTCTTATATGAAGTAATTACAATGATTTTAAAGTAATGTCACATTAATTTAATTAATTAATTTCTTCTAATATAAGAATATAAATTATAAAATATACAAATCTATGTCATAACAATAATTATTTAGTGTCATTTAGATTTAATAAACATAATCATTTATAATTATTTATAAAAGTGATTTATTATGGATAGTACTAGTAGAAAAAACCCTTCAAAATCAATCAATAATTTTTTGAATTAAAATATAAATTTAAGATTCCAAAATAGTAATTCAGAACTCAAATATCAGTTTTTAGAAGTTTTTTGAAGTTAAATAACAAATTTCAGAATTGAAATGTTAATTTTCAGATTCAAATAATAATATTCAAAATTAAATTTTTCATTTGAAGACTTAATTAATAATTTTCTGAATTGAAATATTAATTTTGAGAATCCAAAACAATAATTTGGAATTCCAATTTCAACTTTCAAGTCAAATAATTTCTTAAAATTTAAATTTTAAACTTCAAAATTCAAATATCAAATTTGAAGTTGAAATAAAAATATTTAAAATCAAGTTGCCAATTTTTAGAATCAATAAAGTTTTTTAAATTGAAATGATAATTTTTAGATTCAAAAATAATAATTTAAAATTCAAATATCAGTTTTTAGATCAAATACGTTTTTTGAATTTAAATAAAAAAATTCAGAATTGAAATGTTAATTTTCATTTTCAAATAACAATATTCAAAATTGAAATGTCCATTTTTAGACTCAATTACTAATTTTCAGAATTGAAGTATTAATTTTGAAATTTTAAAATAATAATTTGGATCTAAATTTCAGGTTCGAACTAAATGATTATTTAAAATATAAATGAAAAATTTTCATAGCTGAAATATAAATTTTCATATTCACATAAAAATATTCAAAATTAAATGGAATATTCAAAATATTCCATTTTTATGATCAATTATAATTTTCTGAATTGAAATACTAATTTTTGGATTCGAAAATATTAATTTAGAATTTTAAATCAATTTTTAGAATAAATCAGTCTTTTTGAATTGAAATATCATATTCAAATGAAAATTTTCAAATTCAAATAATGTTTTAAACAATTGAAATAACAATTTTCAGATTCAAATATCAAGTTTCAAATTTTAATAAAGTTTTTTAAAAGTTAAAATAACATTTTTTTCATAATTGAAATATCAATTTTCATATTTGAATATAAAAATTCAAAGTTCAAATATTAATTTTGCGATTCATTATATGAATAATATACATATGTATGCATATTATATATATATATATATATATATATATATATAAAATTTTAGTATATACA